>Ga0187827_10000364_pt1 | contig 72390 bp, 77 predicted proteins | sample ETNtaG_39_FD_167969 | JGI IMG/M metagenome (GOLD analysis project Ga0187827, IMG submission 167969) | Marine microbial and viral communities from oxygen minimum zone, Eastern Pacific Ocean - ETNP2014_SV_150_PacBio MetaG (Illumina Assembly) | ecosystem: Environmental > Aquatic > Marine > Hypoxic... | reverse complement strand
CTTTCGTGATAACCATTTCACCACCAGGGCCTATTGTTGTTTTATACTAATTGTTATTAAATTTAAATTTATTAAATGATTAAATAGCTAGCGTGCAGCCAGCATGAAAATGATGTCTGTGTGTTGATCTGAAAATTGTAATTCTTTTAATCATTGATGATTAAATAACACTTAAATTTATAAATTCAAGGATGAATTGTATAGAGATATTTTAGTAATTTATTACTGAAGCTATTCCTATACAATAATGTTGATGATTAAGAATTATGAGGTTTTTTGCAGATTAACTGCAGCTGGACCTTTTTCTGCGTCTTCAACTTCGAATGTAAGTTCATCACCTTCGTTTAAGAATTTTAAACCTGCTTCTCTTACAGCCGATGCATGCACGAACACGTCCTTTTCTTTATCTTCTCTTTCGATAAACCCATAACCTTTTTTCGAGTTGTACCATTTTATTTTACCTTTTAGACTCATTTGTACTCTTTCTTAGTTATTATTTATTAAGCTAAAAATTAGCTTGATGATTTGTTAAAGTATTTTTAAAATTTATTCAAGAAATTAATTTTGGGTGGTGGCCTTGGTAAGAATCGCACTTACGACACATACCTTTTCAGGGTACTGCTCTACTACTGAGCTACAAGGCCTCTCTAGGATCGAAATATTATTCGCCCTTTTGTTAAATCATAAGGAGTCATCTCAACTGTAACTTTGTCTCCTTGAAGGACTCTTATTCGATTTTTTCTTAATTTTCCGGCAGCATGTGCCGTAATCAAATGTCCATTAGAAAGCTCTACTCTAAACATAGCGTTGGGTAATAAGTCTTTTACTATTCCATCGAAAGTTAAAGTATCTTGTTTTGCCAAATTTAATAACTCCTAATTCTTGATTTAATACTTTGAGCATGACCTTCTAAATTTTCATACTCGGCAAGTGTTATAGCTTGCTTGCCAATTACTTCAATACCCTTTTTTGATAAATTTATATAGCTAATTTTTTTAAAAAAATCACCGACATTTAATCCTGACGAAAATTTCGCTGATCCCATTGTAGGTAAAACATGGTTTGTGCCAGCATTATAGTCTGTAACTGCCATAGCAGAAAACTTGCCTAAACAAATACTTCCGGCATTTACAATTTTATTTATATATTTTTTAGGTTTAGTTATATTTAACTCCAAATGTTCAGGAGCAATTAAATTTATTAAATCAATTACATTTTTATCATTCTTAGCATATATTAATAAACCATTAGCTTTTAAACTTTTCTCTGCAATTTTTCTTCTAGGTAAATTTTTTAAATTTATCTTAATTAAATTTTTAATTTCTTTTAGAACAGAAAGATCTTTTGATATTATAATACATTGTGAGTTAACATCGTGTTCAGCTTGTCCAATTAAAGATGTGATAACACTTTTTATTTCAGTTTTTTTATCTGCTACCACTGTTATTTCGGAAGGGCCAGCAACCATACCTTCCACACCTACATCTCCAAAAACTTCTTTTTTTGCTTTTGCTACATATATATTGCCTGGTCCAACTATTTTATCAACTTTTTGAATATAAGTTAAACTACCAATGGCTTGTGCACCGCCCATTGAATAAATTTCTTTAATACCTAATTTTTTGGCTGCATAAATTATTGCTGGATTTAATTTATTGTTTAATCTTGGATTAGCTAAAATAATTTTTTTAACACCTGCAATTTTAGCAGGAATAGCATTCATCAGTAAAGTAGATGGTAAATTTGCCGGAACATAAACTCCAACTTTGTTAATTGGCACTGATTTGTACTGAAAAGTATTTTTTAGTTTATCTCTGTAATTAATGTTTTTTACTTTTTGGAGAGAGTGATATTTAAATATTCTATTGTAAGCATAATCAATTGCTTTTTTAATCTTTGGATTTAATGATCTTATTGCTTTATTTATTTCTCTTGAAGAAGGTTTAATACGACTATTTTTACTAAATTTTTTTTCATATTTAATTAAAGCTTTATTTTTATTTTTCCTGATATCTTTAAGTATCTTGGAAACTACAGAAATATTAGTGTTTTGAATAACTCTACGTTTATCTAATACTTGTTCTAACTTTAATATGCCTCTTGAGTTTGTAAATTTATTAATTTTAATCATCAACTTGTCTTAAATCCTCTAATGTAACTTCCATAGTTTCTGCACCAAGGGTTATAATTCCATTATTTGAAAATAATAGAATTATTTCATAATTATTTTGTTTTTTAAATAAATCTATAGCTAATAGCTCTAAAATATTTTCCTCATTATTTTGATAAATATTCTTTGATTGAGATTTTTCAATAAATTCAAATTTTAAAATACTGTTTATTTTTTCTTTAGTATTATTTTTTTCTTTATTTTCTCTTTCAAGAGATATTAAAAAAATCTTGTTGTCTTTTAAAAATTTGATTTCAGATTGTTTAATTTTAGCTTCGGAACAGAGAGCTGAAATAACTCTAAGATCTTCTTGATTTTGGGCTATTATTTTTTTTAAAAATCTCTTAGTCATTTAATTTTTTGAAATTATTTTTATACCTAATTTTTTAAGTTTTAATTCAAGATTATAATAACCTCTCAAACCATGGTAAATTCTTGAAATTTTAGATGTCCCATTCGCTGCAATTGCACCAAGGATAATTGAAAAAGTAGTTCTTAAATCCGATGAAATACAATCAGCAGAATTAAGTTTTTTTTGGCCAATTATAATCGCTTTATTTTTTTTTATAGTAATTATTGCTCCCATTCTATTTAGTTCAGGTGCTGCCATAAATCGATTAGAAAAGATTGTTTCCTCTATTTGACTTTTGCCTTGTATCATTGTTAATACAGCCAATATAAGAGGCATATTATCTGTCGCAAAATTTGGAAATGGTCCTGTTTTTAATTTTACTGGTTTTAATTTTTTGCTTGAAATTAATTTTATTGAATTATCATTTGATTCAATTTTATAACCAATCTTTCTTAATATCCCAATCTCAGATCTAAGATTGGTTGGATTAATATTATTTATTTTAATTTTACCATTAGTAATTGCTCCTACACACAGATAACTAAAAGCTTCAATTCTATCTCCAATAATATTATGTGTTCCATTAACGAGTTCTTTTACACCTTTTATTTTAATGGATCTTTTTCCTAAAAATTTAATATCCGCACCAGAGCTGTTTAAAAAATTAATTAAATCTATAACTTCAGGCTCAATTGAAATATTTTTTATATAATGTGTTCCTTTCACAAATACAGAAGCCATAATTAAATTTGAGGTTCCTGTAACCGTAACTTTTGGAAATTTATATTTACTTCCTATTAAACCATTTTTAGATGAAATATTAACATATCCCTGATTTAAACTGTTATTTGCTCCTAAATTTTTAAATCCAGCAAGATGCCAAGATGTGTCTCTGACTCCTATTGCGCAACCTCCGCCTAAGGCTACTTTAATTTTTTTTTGTGGATATCTTCCTAATAATGAACCCATTGTTAAAACTCCTGCCCTCATTGTAGAAACCAAACTATAAGGAACAATCAACTTATGATTTTTTTTATTAGTTATTGTCATCATTTTTTTTTTCTCTAAAAAATCTACTTTAGCACCTAGAGATACTAAAAGATTTTTCATAGTAAGTACGTCTTTTACAAATGGAACATTTTTTAAAGTTACTTTATTTTTAAATAAAATAGATGCTGCCATTAAAGGAAGGCAGGAATTTTTAGCTCCACTTATGTTTACTTCGCCCTTAATAGCTTTATTAGGGCCTTTTATTATAAATCTTTTCATTATTTTATTTTGATTTTGCTAAAGTGATTCCCGTTTGACCTTGATACTTTCCATCTCTATCTGCATAAGAGATTTCTGGTTGTTCTCCTTGAAAAAATAAAATTTGAGCTGCTCCACTATTTGCATATAGTCTTATTAAATTACTTGTGTGGTTTGAAAATTCCAAAACTAAATTTCCATGCCAGCCTGCCTCGAGAACTGTAGGTGGAGTTCCTAAACCACATCTTGCATAGGTTGATTTTGCAGTAACAAGTCCGGTCACATTACGTGGCATTTTAAAGTATTCTAAACTGCTAGCTAACGCAAAAGAATTTGGGGGAATTAAAATAGAATCTTCCCCTTTTATAGTAATAAAGTTATCTTCACTAAAATTTTTTGGATCTGCTGTCGCTCCTTTAATATTAGTAAATATTTTAAATTCCGATCCACATCTAAGATCATAACCAAAAGAATTAAGTCCATGGCTAATTCCTTTTGATATACTTTTACTAACGAAAGGACTTATCATTTCTTCATCTTCTACTAATTTTTTTATTTGTTTGTCACTTAGTATCATTTTTTTTTGTAATTTTTTTTTGTAAAACTTTTCTTTTTTTTAAATTCTTCCTTAAAGCATTCTCAAGATCAAGCTTTGAAGGCTTTCTTTTTTTATTCATATATTAACTATTTTTTATCTGGATTTGTTAAATGGTCTAGTGTGATTACTGTATCTAAAGGAATTGTTTGATCTTCTTTTTTACTTTTTTCTACTAAACCTTTTTCTTGAGCTTTTGCTTGCTTCTTGGCTTTTTTCTCGGCAAGCTTTTTTTCTTTCTTAGCTTGCTTTTCCATAGCTTTGGCGCCTCTGGTGCTTTTATAATCGTAGTGTATTCCCATGGTGTCATTCCTTTGTCTGATATTTACTTATAAATTAAGTCAATAGTTTGTCAAATTTAGTTTTATCCAATATTGTAGATAAAAAAAGCCTCGATAGTTAAATGGTATAACAGGTCCATGGTAAGGATCAGTTTCCAGTTCAATTCTGGATCGGGGCACCGTTTATTTTAGAAATTTTTTTCGTAAAAAAAATGAAATTAAAACTATAATAAATAATGATATTATTGGTATATAAATATCTGGTTCAATAATCATTTCTAGTAAAGTAGGCAGATCTTCATTTTGATCTATAATACTATTTAATCCAGCTCCTAGAGATACTGCTATAAACAATTGTGGAATCATTCCTATAATTGATCCGATAAAAAAATTTCTAACTTTTACATTAAATATCGTTGGTAAAATATTTGAGATAAAAAATGGAATACCCCCAATAAATCTATAAATGATAAAATAAAATAGTTCATTTTTCTTAAATTTATTTGTTAAAAAATTAAGTTTTGACGAAAACTTTTCTTTAATCAAATTTTTAAAAAAATAATTTGATATTAAATATAAAAAAGTTGCTCCTGTAGTTAAACTTAACAGTGTCAAAAGTGTTCCTAACCACTTTCCAAAAATAAACCCACCTATTAATGCAACTGGAGATCCAAAGCCCAATAACAAAACCCACAAAACAACTACGAAAAAAAACAACAAAATTGAAATTAAAATATTGCTATTTTTTAAATTTTCCAAAGTATCTCTGTTTTGTTTAATTAAATCAAAGCTATTAAAATTTTGAATCGAAAAATTTTTTAAAAAAAACCACAAAAAAATAGAAATTATCAACATGTATGAAATGCCAAGAACTATTTTGATATTTATTGTGTTGTTCATGGCAATAATTTATTAAAAATTTCTGTACTTATATAGTTTTATTTTATAAAAGAACGAAATTTTAACAATAATTTAATAACCTATGAAAAGAACCTGGCAACCAAGTAGAGTAAAAAGAAAAAGAAAACATGGTTTTAGATCTAGAATGTCTACAAAAAAAAGACAAAAGGTTCTAAAAAATAGAAGAAAAAAAGGCAGAAAAAAACTATCAGTTTAATGAAGAGCAAAATCTCAAGTCTTTCTAAGAGTGAAGATTTCAAAAATTTGTTAAGTGGAAGGAAGATTTCTAACCCTTATTCAATAATTTTCTTTAAAAAAATTCCCTCAAAGAAGAATAAATTCTTGAATGTTAGTTTTGTTACAAAAAAAAAAATTGGAAATGCTGTTAAAAGAAATAAAATTAAAAGAAGGCTAAGAAATATAATGAATGATGCAATAAAAACTATCAACATGAATTTAAATTATTCATATTTGTTCATTGCAAAAAAAAATATTTACGATGCTGAATATAAAATGATAAAAAATTCAATATTTAAGGATTTATCAAAAGTACGATGATGAAAATAATACTCATATATTTAATTAAAATATACAAACTGATTTTATCTCCCATCTTAGGTCCAAGCTGTAGATATCTGCCCACTTGTTCAAATTATTTCATTGATTGTCTTAATGAATACGGTGTCATCAAAGGTACATTAAAAAGTACTAAAAGAATTTTATCATGCCATCCTGTAAAATTTTTAGGTGGTGGAGAAGGATACGATCCTGCAAAGAAAGGCAAAAATTAATGGATTTAAAAAATACATTAGCCGCTGTTTCATTAAGTGCTGCAATCATCGTGCTTTGGGGTTTATTTTTTGCACCAGATACAGAACAAATAAAGGAAACTCAATTAGAAAAAGAGAGAAATGAACTTGTTAATAATGAAGACGCACCAAAATTAATTGAAAATGAAGAAATAAAAGTAATAACAAGAAAAAGTGCTATTAATGAAAGCTCAAGAATTATATTTGAAAACGAAAACATTATTGGTTCGATATCTTTGAATGGTGGAGTTATTGATGATCTTGCATTCAAAAAATATACAACATCTGTTGATAGTGAAGAAAAAGTTACCTTATTAAACCCTAAAGAAATTGAAACTGGTTATTATATAGATTCTGGATGGGCTATTAACAACAATGAAATAGAAACTCCTAACAGTAAAACAATATGGAATGTTGAAGGAAATAATAAGCTTACTCCTAACAGACCTATTAAACTAACATGGACTAATAATAGTAATGTCACGTTTGAAAAAATAATTAAAATAGATGGTAAATTTTTATTCAATATCGAACAAAAAATAATCAATAATTCAGAAAAGACTTATAATTTTTATCCATATGGACAAGTAATAAGAAATACAGCGCCTGAAGTTACTAATTTTTACATATTGCATGAAGGTCTTCTTGGCGTATTTGATGGTGAGTTAGTTGAAGAAGATTACAAAGATATTGAGGATAAATCATATTCGAGAAATGCTGATGAGGGATATGTTTCCATTGTTGATAAATATTGGGTTGCAAGCATCATCCCTGAAAATAATAAATCATTTAGAGCTGACTTTGATTACAAAAATAAATTCAAAGCAAGTTTCATTGAAAATACTCCAACAAGCGTTGGTGCTAATGAAACAAAATCTAATAATTTTAGAGTTATAGTCGCTGCAAAAGAGGTTGATATTATTGATGGTTATGCAGAAAGCCAAAACATAAATAAATTCGATTTAGTTATTGATTGGGGTTGGTTTTATTGGATAGTTAAACCATTATTTTTTGCTATAGATTACTTATTTAATCTTACAGGTAATTTTGGAATATCAATTATTTTAATTACTGTTTGTATAAGAATTGCATTTTTTCCCCTCGCCAATTTGTCATTTAAATCCATGGCTAGAATGAAACTTCTTCAACCTGAAATGGCAAGACTTAAGGAGCTACACAAAGAAGACAAGGTCAAACTTCAACAAGAGACAATGGCTTTATATCGCCGTGAAAAAGTTAACCCTCTAAGCGGATGTTTTCCTATATTGTTACAGATTCCGTTTTTCTTTGCAATATACAAAATGTTGTTTGTTACAATTGAAATGAGACATCAGCCATTCTTTGGATGGATTAAAGACTTAAGTGAGAGAGACCCAACAACTATATTTAATGCCTTTGGTTTAATTCCATGGGACCCACCATCTTTTTTACTTATTGGAGCCTTCCCGTGCTTAATGGGCCTGACTATGTGGGCACAACAGAAACTAAATCCTGCACCTCCAGATCCGATCCAAGCAAAAATATTTATGTTTTTCCCTTTATTTTTAACTGTAATCTTAGCTCCATTCCCTAGCGGATTAGTAATCTATTGGACTTTCAATAATATTTTCACAATGATGCAACAAGTTGTTATTATGAGAAAAACAACTGTTAAAACTCAAGTGTAGAAATGAAATTAGAAAATTTGTTACCAGCAGATGGTCCATCCATCACTGAAGTAAATAAATACATCAATAAATATAAAAACAATTTAATTGTAGTTAAATGCGGTGGTAGTTGTTTATTAGATAAAGATCTATTTGACCAACTAATTGAAGATATTTCAATCATAAATAAATTAGGTCTTAAAGTTATTGTTATTCACGGTGGTGGAAAAAATATAAAAAGAAAACTTGATGAAGCTAAATTAGAAACGAAATTTATTAATGGCTTAAGAGTAACTGATGAAAAAACAATTAAAATCGTAGAAGAATCTTTAATTGAATTAAACAATGAAATAATTTCCAAATTAAATGCTAAGAACTGTGAAGGAGTAAAATTTTCTACAAAAACAAATAATATTATATTGGTTAGTCCAGTCAGCGAAAAATTAAAGTATGTGGGAAATCCCAAAGAGATATATATAGATCAAGTGCTTCAACAAGTAGAGATGAAAAAAATTCCAATCATTGTTCCAATGGGTAAAGACAAAGAAAATAAATGCTATAACATAAATGCAGATACTGCGGCCGGTGCTATTGCAAAAAAAATAAATGCTAGAAGACTGCTTTTAATGACTGATGTAGAAGGAGTTTTAGATAAAGATAAGAAGCTTATTTCAGAAATTAATTCTGAAAAAGCAAATAAAATGATCAATGATGAATCTATTTCTGGTGGAATGATACCTAAAATTAATACATGTATTGATGCTGTCAATAATGGTGTTGCTGGTGTAGTTATAGTAGATGGAAGAAAACCTCATTCAATTTTATTTGAAATATTTTCTGACAAAGGTTCTGGAACTTTGATTAGAAAATGAAAAATCTTAATAATATAAAAAATATCGTGTTTGATTGCGATGGTGTTTTATATGAAGATTTAGAGCCTGTTTTTGGTCAAGTAAGTAAAAGAATGACTCAATATATATCAAATAAATTAAATATAGATTTAAAAAAAGCCAAAGAACTTCAAACTAACTACTTTCATAAATATAACACAACCTTAAATGGACTAATGATTCATCACAACGTTGATTCAAAGGATTTTTTAAAATTTGTCCATAATATAGATCTAAGTTGCCTCAAAATAAATGAGAGTCTAAGAAATGAGTTAATTAATTTAAATTTAAAAAAGTATGTTTTTACAAATGGTAGTAAAGAGCATGCAGAAAATATAATTCGTCATTTAGGTATAGAAAATTTATTTGACGATATTTTTGATATAATAGATGCAGAATATTTTCCAAAACCAGACCCTAAAAACTATGATTTAATGTTGAAAAAATTTCAAATTGATCCAAAAGAAACATTATATATCGAAGACATAGCAAAAAATTTATCAATTGCAAAAAAATTAGGTACAACTACCGTTTGGTTAATTAATGAAGAACAATGGGGTAAAAAAGACTCAGATAAAAAATTTATAGATTATAAAATCAAAAATGTTTCTTTATTTTTAAAAGAAATAAGGTTATTAAAAAGTGCATAAGCTATGTCTTTAGAAAAAATTATAAATGATGCTTGGAAAAATAAGGATCAAATTAACCAAAACTCTGACAAGTCTATCAAAGATGCAATAAATCAAGTCATAGAAGATTTAGATAGTGGAAAATCTAGAGTTGCTGAGAAAATTAATGGTGAGTGGACAACCCATCAACATTTAAAAAAAGCTATAATGTTAAGTTTTAGAGTTTATGGAATGGAAACGTTGGCTGGTCCATACTCATCATGGTATGATAAAGCTCATCTTCTAAAAGGCAAGACAACAGGCTGGACTTCAGAAAATTTTGAAAAAGCAGGTTTTAGAATGGTTCCTAACTCACCAGTAAGAAAAGGATCTTATATTGCAAAAAATGTTGTTTTAATGCCGTGCTATGTGAACATAGGAGCATATATAGATTCTGGAACAATGATTGATACTTTTGCTAGAGCAGGAAGTTGTTGTCAAATTGGAAAAAATTGTCATATATCTGCCGGAAGTGGTGTTGGTGGCGTTCTTGAACCAGCTCAAGCTTTGCCGACAATTATTGAAGATAACGTATTTGTAGGAGCTATGTCTGAAGTAGTTGAAGGTGTAATTGTCAAAGAAGGATCAGTATTAAGTATGGGAATGTATATAGGTCAATCAACAAAAATAGTGAATAGATCAACAGGTGAAATTACTTATGGAAAAATTCCTCCTTACTCAGTTGTGGTGCCGGGCACTCTCCCAGATAAAAAAAATCCATCTGCACCATCATTAAGTTGTGCAGTTATAATCAAGCAAGTTGATGAAAAAACGAGATCTAAAACTTCAATAAACGACCTTTTAAGAGAATAAATTAATGAAAAGTTATAATGAATTAAAATTAGCTCAAGAGCTAATAAGATTTCCAACGGTTAAAACTGTAGACAAAGGTATAATGAATTTTTTATCAAAAAAACTGACAGCAATAGGATTTAAGTGTAAAATCATAAAATCACAAGTAACTGGTTCAAAGCCTGCGCTAAACTTATTTGCAAAGTTAGGTAATTCAAAACCTCATATTAATTTTTTAGGTCATACCGATGTAGTTGCAAACCTTAATTATTGGAAAATTCCACCATTTATAGGTCTTGTAAGAAAAGGATATTTAAATGGTAGAGGATCTCAAGATATGAAAGGTGGAATAGCTTGTTGGATAAGCGCTGTTAGTAATTTTATTAAAAAAAATAAATTTAAAGGGTCTATTTCAATTATAATTTCTGCCGATGAAGAGACAACAGGCTTAGGAACCCCTGCAGTTATGAAATATTTAAAAAAAAGAGGTGAGAAAATAGATTTTTCTATTGTAGGAGAACCCTCATCAAACAGAAAAGTTGGGGATGAAATAAGAATTGGTAGACGTGGGTCGATGAATGCAAAACTTACTGTCTATGGCAAAAGTGGACACTCTGCATTCTATGGGACATATATTAATCCATGTACAACTTTAGCTAAAATTATTGCAAAATTAAAAAGTACATCTCTAGATAACGGAACAAAATTTATGCCTCCATCTAATTTAGAAATAACTAAAATGACTGTGGATAACCTATCTGAAAATGTAATACCACAATCTGCATATGCAAATTTCAATATTAGATTTAATTCAAAACATAAATCTTCTTCTCTGAAAAAAAAATTAAACAAAATAATTAACTCTGTTGCAAAAAAAGAAAAATGTAAAACTAAAGCAGAATATAGTGTTAGCGGTGAGGCTTTTTATACTCAACCTAATAAAGAAATATATATGGTTAAAAAAATAGTTAAAAAAATTACAGGAAATTCTGCAAAATTAAATTGTAGAGGTGGAACAAGTGACTCGAGGTTCCTTGGTTCTATTCCAAGACTAGAGTTAGGATTGAGAAATAATACTATTCATATGGTTGATGAAAGAACTTCTATTTCAGATTTGAAAAAATTAACTAAAATATATTATAATATTTTAGAAAATTATTTTTAATGAAAACAGCAATTGTTACATCAAAATCATCATTAAATCATAATACTGGGCCTGGACATCCTGAGAGCGCCTCTAGGGTTACATCTATTATTGAAACATTAAAAAAAAATAAAAAATTGATTTGGAAAAGCCCTTCTGATTACAACAAAGATATTATAAAACAAGCTCATTCCTCTAGTTACATAAATACTGTTGAAAACTCATTCCCAAAGGAAGGGTTGGTCTTTTTAGATGGTGACACTGTCGTTTCACCTGGAAGTAAGGAGGCAACTTTTGATGCAGTTGGATCAATAATATCTGCAATTGATGGAATTGAAAATAAGGAATTTGGTGCAGCACACTGTGTAACTCGTCCACCTGGACACCATGCTGAAAAAAGTAAAGCGATGGGATTCTGTGTAATAAATAATATTGGAGTTGCTGCAAATTATTTAATTTCTAAATACAAATATAAAAGAGTTGCAGTTATAGATTGGGACTGTCATTGGGGAAATGGCACGTATGATATTCTTAAATCAAATGATAATGTTTTTTTCTCAAGCTTACACCAATATCCATATTATCCAGGTGGAGGAACAGAAGATCAAAAAGGTGAGCATAATAATGCTTTAAATATTCCACTACCCGCTAAAACTAACTCTAGTCAATATTTTGATGCATATGAGCATATGCTTAAAAGATTAAAAGAATTTAGACCTGAGTTTATATTAATGTCAGCAGGATTTGATGCTCACAAAGATGACCCTTTATGTCAGTTAAATTTAGAGTCAAAGGACTATTATGAAATAACCAGAAGAGCTTTAGAGACTACAAAGGAATTTTGTAATGGAAAAGTCGTATCTATTTTAGAGGGTGGGTATGATTTAAATGCCCTATCTGAAAGTGCTAATGAGCATGTTAACGCACTTTTAGAATTCAATTGAGAATTTTAAAAATTACCATAAATAGACTTAATGATTTTATATAAAATAAAAAAATCAAACATTGATAATAAAGGTCTGGTCGCTGCCAAAGATATAAAAAAAGGAACGAGAATAATTGAATATAAAGGAAAATTAATTTCAAAAATAGAGAGCGAAAATAATCCTAAATTTGATAATTCAAAAAAAATTTATATTTTTGAAATCAATAAAAGATATGATTTAGATGGAAGTTTCAAATTTAATACTGCGAGACTTATAAATCATTCCTGTAATCCTAATTGTGAAGTAATTGGCGAGCGATTAAAGTTATGGATTGAATCTGTAAAAGATATTAAAAAAGGAGAAGAGCTCTCATATGATTATGGATTTAGTTTTGATCAGGATTTTAAAAACTATCCATGTAAATGTAATTCATCAAATTGCTGTGGATATATTGTTAGACAAGAATCTAGATGGCGAGTGAAAAAAAATTTTGAACTTAATAGATGATCTTAGAAAGATATAATCCTTGGGCGGGAGCTGGTGGAGCGCAAAACTTTCTATTTTTTGATTTTAAAACCTTTTCTAAATCTTTAATTTTCCATTTCTTTTCACCAATATATTTTAAACATCCAATAATTGATCTGACTTGATTTTTTAGAAAAGATTGCGAATTTAAAGCAAATAATATTTTTTCATTTTTTTTTGTTATTTTTATTTTTTTTAGAGTTCTGACCGGAGAACTAGCTTGACAGTTAGATGATCTAAATGCATTAAAATTATGCGTTCCAACTAATTTTTTTGATGCTTTTTTTAATAAATTTATATCGAGTTTAGATCTTAAGTGCCAAACTTTATTTTTATCAAGTACTGGTAAAGCATTACGATTAAGTATTACATATTCATATTCTCTCTCTTTTGCTGAAAATCTTGCATGAAACTTAAGATTTTTTTTAATAATTTTTTTTATTGAAATATCTTTTTTGTTTAAAAAATAATTTAATGAAGAAATAAATTTATATTTATTAAATATATTATTTTCATAGTCAAAATGTGCCGATTGATTTTTTGCATGAACACCGGCATCTGTTCTACCAGAACCATAAATTCTAATTTCTTCCTTCAATATTTTTGATAAAATTTTTTCAATTTCTTTTTGAATAGACTTTCCATTTGTTTGTGACTGCCATCCAATAAAATTGGTGCCGTCGTACTCAATGATTATTTGATATCTAAACATCTGACAATTTGGTTCCCTTTTGAATTTGAGAACCCGGTAAAAATTCATTGATTTTTTGAGATTTTTTTCCTTCTCTTTGAATTTCTAAAATTTTAATTGAATTAGTACCACAACTAATTTCAAGATCATTTGTTAAAACTTTTCCTGGACTTTCTTTAGAAAAATATTTTTCTGCTTTTAAAATTTTATATCTTTCTCCTTTAAATAAAAAATATCCACCTGGGTATGGATATAATCCATTTATTTTTCCAATAATATTTTCTGCAGTATCATTCCAGTCGATTAATCCTTCTGATTTAATAATTTTTTTTGCATATGTAGTTTTCGAATGATCCTGCGGTTTAAAATTAATTTTTTTATCTAAAATACTATCTATTATATCTGAAATGTTATGGGACGCTAAAGTAGAAAGTTTTTCACTTAAACTCTGAGCATTTTCATTTTCTGTAATATTTATTTTAAAAATATGAGAAATATCTCCTTCATCCAATTTTTCATTAATTTTCATTACACTAATACCAGTCTCTTTATCTTGATTCATTATAGATCTTTGAATTGGTGCTGCACCTCTCCATCTGGGAAGTATGGACGCATGAAGATTTATAAAACCTCCTTTACTTAAAGATAAAAAATTTTTTGGTATAATCTGTCCGTATGCAACTACAATGACTAAATCTAAATCTAAATTTCTTATATACTCATACTCTACATGATTTTTCTTAAGTTGATTTGGAATTCTAATATTAAGGTTTAAAGTTTCAGCTAATAAATGTATGGGTGATTTTTCAATTTTTTGTCCTCTATTAGATTTTTTTGGAGGTTGTGTATAAACTGCTGAGATTTCATAGCCATTCTGGTAAATATATTTTAGAATAGGAACTGCAAAATTTGGTGTTCCCATAAAAGCAATTTTTCGTTGCATTAATTAAATAACTAAAGTTTTGGAACTTTTTTTCTGTTTAGAAAGTTTCTTTACGATGATTGACTTTTTTAATTTTGAAAGATAGTCGATAAATAATATTCCCTCTAAATGATCCATTTCATGTTGAATGCATGTAGCTAATAATCCATTAGCTTTAATTATTTTTTTTTTTCCATAATAATCTAAATATTCTACTTCACAGGTAGCCGGACGATCAACTTCCCCAAATTGGTTTGGTACCGATAAACATCCTTCTTCATATGTTGAAAATTTCTTATTCTTATTTTTGATTACAGGATTTACAAAATACATTGGGGTTTTTTCTTGATCATTTTTAGAAATATCCATCACTATAATTCTCTTTGGCACTCCGATTTGAATTGCCGCAAGTCCTATTCCGTTTGCGAAATACATAGTTTCTAGCATATCATCCATCAAAGACTGTTCATCTTTAGTAACCTTATCTACAGGTTTAGATGCTTGTCTCAATACTCTATTTGGTTCCGTCAATATTTCTCTTATAGCCATAAAAAAATATATTAATTTATACCCTTATTGGTAAAGTTTTTAAAATAATTTTATTTCTAATTTGATCGAGATCTAGCTGATTAAGTGTAATTAAAATAAAATTTAAAGTTTCTGAGCCAAGATCTTCTAATTTATCTTCACCAATTATTTCAACAAATCTTAATAAAATTAACCCTAAATCTCTATTATTTATTTTAACTTGTAAATCAGGGGGTATATTTGCTTTGGGTTTATATCGATCTGTAAATTTTTTTGATATTTTAATTCCATCATATTTAAAGGATTCTAATAATATTTCATCACTTGTAGTAATAATATATTTTTTATCTTTTAAAATACTCTTTAACAAATCATTTGTTTCTTTTTCTATCTTAGAGTTATCATTATTTTCTATAAAATAGTTTAATAATTTAGATTGGTGAATAATTTTATTATTAAATTTTATTTTTTTTATTTCAGACTCTTTAGTAATAAGATTATTCTGATAAAATGAAGTAAAATCTGATATTATTTTTGTTGCGTCGATTTCAGTTAAAGTTTTGGAAAGTTCAAAATAAAAAGCATTACCTAAATCATCATTTTCAAATAACTTTTTTAATAATCTAGCCAAGTCTAACTTTTCACTTGGTTCATTTGTTAAAAGCATTTTTTGATAAATTAGCGCTCTTTGGCTTGATTTATCTAAAGTTTTATAATTATCTTTAGCTGTAAATAACTGATTAAAACTAAACTGATATCTTGTGTATAAATTAAATAATTGATTTTCATCATAATTTCTCTCATGTGTTGCTTTTTCAATTAGTTTAATTTTTTCAATATCTTCTAAATCAATATTCTCGATTTTTTCAAGTAGATTGGTTGATGCAAGATATTTCCAGATATCCTTTGAAGTATTTTCATTAGGTGCATAATCAAAATTTTCAATAGTTCTATGAGATAAATGTAATTCCAACAAATTTTTATCTGAAATTTGGTTATCGGATTCTATTTCAAGACCAATAAGTTCAAATATTTTTTTTTCAAAATAGCTATCATTCAATCCCATCTCTTTTTTTAAATCAAAAATAAGTAATGCCTTTTCAATTTGATTTGAATTAACTAAACAATAAATTCTAAGTTTTGATGTATAGTCGCTGGTCACTTTATCAATTATATCAAATATTTCACAACTTTTTTCTATATTTGCTTTTGCAAGATAATGATTAACATAATAATTTACTAAATCATCTCTTCCAAAAAAATCTGGGTTTTTTTCAATAAATAATTTAATTAAATTTAAATCGTTTTTTTTAATCAAAAAATTTTTTTGGAAAATATAAAATTCTTCCCTTGTAATATTTTTACTAGGAACATTTGAGTTTGTTAAAAGAGCCATTTCAAGTATGTCTGTTGCATCGTTAGATAAATTTTGTGAAGATATTTTATTGAAAATTTCTTTTATTTCTTCACCATCAGAATTTTTCCACATATCAATTGATAAATTATTCTCATCTGGATCATATAACCCAAATAATGAAATTTTATTTTCAATTTTATTTTCTTGAAAAACTATGTTTTGATTTTCATTTTTAGTTTGATTATTCAGATCATAAATTGATATGGATTGCTCTGATTTGTCATTAGAAACAGTTGGTTCATTTTGACCATCTTGATTTGATTCAATTTTGCTCTTATCAATGTTCCATATATCAACTGGTTCATTTGCTGATGAGATGTTAAAAAAAATAAAAAATAAAAAAATTAGATAATTTTTTTTATTTAACAATTTTGAAATTTTCATTAGGTATAATTTTTTCAATTTTTTTATTTGGCGCAGGAAAATTGATAGATCCTAAAGCGTATATAAAGCCTATTAAAATTATAATTATAAATATTATCTTTACTAATGGCCCTTTAAGCCTCCCAGTAATTGAATTATTATTTTTTCTTTGAAATTCCATAAATGTTTAATTAGTTTAGAAATAAGACATATTTATGTTTTTTCAATATTAATAAATGTTTAAAAAAAATATAGTATTAATTGGTATGATGGCAGCTGGAAAAACCACTATTGGTTTTAAACTAGCCAAAAAGCTAAATTATAATTTTTTTGATATTGATACAGAAATTGAAAAATCAGAAAATGAAAAAATTACTAATATTTTTCAAAACAAAGGAGAGGGCTACTTCAGAAAAATTGAAGAAAAAATAGCTTTAGTTTTTTTAGAAAAAAAAAACTGTGTTATTTCTCTTGGTGGAGGCGCATTCCTTAATGAAGATATAAGAAAAAAAATCAAAAAAAATAGTTATTCTTTTTGGTTAAACTGGAAAATTAAGACTATTTTAGATAGAATATCAAAAAATAATAAAAGACCGTTAGCGTTAAAATTAAATGATAAAGATCTTGAAAATCTTTATAGAAAACGAATAGAATTTTATAAACTTTCTAATTTTAAAGTAAACTGTGAAAACAAGAATATAAATGAAATCATAAGAAGTATATTAGAATTATTAGCAAATGAAGATTCTTCCAATTAATACTAAAAGTAAAAAATATAATATTTATGTTGGTCATAATTTAATTGCTCAATTCAACAAAATTATTAAAAAAGAAAAAATTTCTTTTAAAAAATCTTTAATAATAGTTGATAAAAATGTACCTAAAAAATTTCTTAAACGAATTTATTCGAAATTTAAATGTGAAAAAAAATTAACTTTTTTTTTCAATTCATCAGAAAAAAATAAAAATATTTTTTATGCAAACTCTATACTAAAAATATTATTTAAAAATAATTTTTCTAGAAACGATGTGATAATATGCTTAGGCGGAGGCATTTCTGGAGATGTTGCAGGTTTTGCTGCCAGTATATATAAAAGAGGATTAATATTTATTAATATTCCTTCTACACTTCTATCACAAGTAGACTCCTCAATAGGAGGCAAAACAGGAGTTAATAATAAATTTGGCAAAAATTTAATTGGCTCTTTCTACCAACCAGATTTAGTAATTTCTGACACACTATTATTACAAAGCTTACCCAAAAGAGAAATTATATGTGGATATGCTGAGATATTAAAACATTCATTAATTAAAAATAAAAAATTTTTTTTATTTTTAAGTAAAAACTTAAAAAATATTTTGAATTTAGAAAATAAATTTATTACCAAAGCAATTATTGAAAGCTGTAAAATAAAAAAACAAATTATTGAAAAAGATGAGAAAGAAACAAATTTGAGAAAAACCTTAAATTTAGGCCATACATTTGGTCATGCTTATGAAGCAACTCTAAATTACTCAAAAAAATTAAATCACGGTGAGGCTGTTTTGTATGGTATATTTTCTGCTGCACAATTTAGTAAAAAATTTAATTTTTTAAATAATAATGATTACAAATTATTAATATCTCATTTATCTAATTTAGGTTTCGTTGATTTAAATAAATTTTTCTCGAAGAAACACTTAAACAAAATTGTGAATTTTATGATTTTCGACAAAAAAAATGACACTAAAAAAATTAATCTTATAATTTTAAAAAAGATTGGAAAAGTAAATATATCCAATCAATTTTACGTTGAAGAAATTAAAAAATTTATTAATTCAAATTTACTTAAATAATATTTGTATAGAATGAATATAATTTTTTATTTCATGTTGTAGAATATTATGTATTTTCTTTGTTGCATCTATTTTGCTGGCTTTTTTAAGATCGTTTGAGAATATTGTTAATTTTAGATGAAATTTACTTTTATCATGTGAAGAATGTTTAACATGTAGATAAGTTTTATCCTCAATAATAACATTTTCAACAAAAGAACTGTTTAATAATTTTGACTTGATATTTTCAATTAGAATATTTAATTCCATCTTAAAAAACAATATAAATTAAATAAATATGAAAACAATTTGTGAATGGAACAATTGTAAAAATGCAGGTGATTTTAAAGCTCCAGTTGAAAAAGATAACAGCAATAAATACAGAATGCTTTGTTTAGAACATGTAAAAGAGTTTAATAAAAATTGGAATTATTTTTCAGGAATGAATGATAAGCAGGTTATAGAATTCATAAAATCTGATATGGTATGGCATAAACCCACACAAAGTTTCGCTTCTTCGGATAATTTTTTCAAAATACTTTGGAACAATGCTTTAAAAGATGAGAGACATAAATTTAAGAATTTTGAAAATTTAGATCATATGAAGCAATTTAGATTTAACAGCCAAGACTTCCAGGCATTTACTATTCTTAATGTTCCTGTAGGAACTGAATGGAAAAAAATTCAGGAAAAGTTTAAAAAGCTTGTTAAAAAATTTCACCCTGATATGAATGCGGGAAATAAAAAATTTGAGGAAAAACTAAAGATAATTACTTTGGCTTATACTCAACTTAAAAATACTTATAGAGGAAAAATTGACACCAAATATTAATGTAACACCTGATATAAAACTTTCAGTTAAACAAATTTTTGGAATTGAAAGTGATATGGAAGTTGAAGGTTTTTCAAAAAAAAACGAATTTGTTCCTGAAATTGATAAAGATTATAAGTTTGATAGAGATACTACTCTAGCAGTTTTATCAGGCTTCTCTTTTAACAAAAGGGTTTTGGTCCAAGGATATCATGGTACGGGAAAATCAACTCACATAGAACAAATTGCTGCAAGATTAAATTGGCCATGTATTCGTGTCAATTTAGATGGCCATATAAGTAGAATAGATTTAATTGGCAAAGATGCAATTGTAATTAAAGAAGGCAAACAAGTTACTGAATTTAAAGAAGGTATTCTGCCATGGTCTATTCAGAATCCAGTTGCTTTAGTTTTTGATGAATATGACGTCGGAAGACCAGATGTAATGTTTGTAATACAAAGAGTCTTGGAGTCTGAAGGAAGCTTTACTTTGTTAGATAAAAATAAAGTTTTAAAACAAAACAAATATTTTAGATTATTTGCCACTTCAAACACAATTGGCTTAGGTGATACCAGTGGACTTTATCATGGAACCCAACAAATAAACCAAGGACAAATGGACAGATGGAATATTATTACTACATTAAATTACTTAGAACTTGAAAAGGAAATGGAAATAGTTTTATCTAAAAACAAAAATATGAATAATGCCAAAGGTAAAGAAATTATTTCAAATATGATAAAAGTTGCAGCCTTAACTAGAAAAGGATTTGTAGCTGGAGACATATCTACGGTTATGAGTCCAAGAACAGTCATACATTGGGCTGAGAATAGTCAAATTTTTAAAGATATAGGATATTCTTTTAGGGTAACATTTTTAAACAAATGTGACGATGTAGAAAAAAATACTATTGCTGAATACTATCAAAGATGCTTTGGAGAAGATTTGCCAGAATCCTTGGTAAATATTCAGATATAAATGAAAAAAGACGAAAATATTAAAGAAAAATTTAAACAAGCGCTAATTTCTACAGTTAAGGCTATATCTGAAGATTTCAATAATAGTAAAATTCTAGAGAAAGAAAATAATAGTTCTAAAAATTATAATTTTTTTGAACTAGATAACTTAAGTAGTAAACATGATTTTCTAAAATATAGAGCAGAAACAGATTCTGAAGCATTAAAAAGAAAATTTTCAAATAAAAAAACATATTTAAAAAACTTACCAACTAAACCTACTTTGAAGACTTTATATAATATTTCAGAAAAAATAAGATATGAAAAGCTTGGAACTAAAATCTTAAAAGGAGTTAGTAAAAATTTAATAGAAAATTATAATCATAAAATAAACTTAAAAAGAAAAGATCAGCTTAAGTCAAAAGAAGATACAACAATCACAGAGGCTTTTGAAATTTATATGCTTAAACATTTTCTTGAAATTAAACCAAATCCTTTGAATGAAAAAATACTAAGTTTTTGGAAAGATGATTTTAAGAATAGTTTTGGAAAACATCTAAATTATTTAAAAAATAGTCTTGAAGACCAAGAGTTATATAGTTCTAGATTTGTTGAGATTTTAGATAAATTGAATTTTTTAGAACAAGACGAGGAAGAAAAAAACGATGAAAATCAACAAGATAATGAACAAAATAATCATCAAAATGATGAGTCAAATAATAAAAATCAAGAACAAAATGCTACTGAAAATAATTCTGCATCTGATGCAGATTTAGATGTAAGCGAGTTTAGAATGGAAGAACATCTTTTGGATACAGAAAGTGATCAACAAAGTTCTGAAAATGTTGTTAAAAAACTAAATAATACTAAAAGTAATAATGAATATAATATTTTTACAAGAGAATTTGATGAAGTAGAAAAAGCAGAAAATTTAGAAGAAGCTGAAGAAATATTAAAACTTAGAAGAAACCTTGACCAACAGCTAATTAATTTTAAAGATTTAATTATTAAATTGGCAAATAAACTACAGAGACAACTTATGGCAAAACAAAATCGTTCATGGGATTTTGATTTAGAAGAAGGACTTTTGGATAGTTCTAAACTGCCAAGAATAATTATTGACCCTTACAACTCTTTATCCTTTAAGAAAGAAAAAGATATTGAATTTAAAGATACAGTTGTCACTCTTTTAATCGATAATTCAGGTTCAATGAGAGGTAGGCCAATAACAATCGCAGCACTCTGTGCGGATATATTGTCTAGAACACTAGAGAGATGCTCTGTAAAAGTTGAAATTTTAGGTTTTACAACAAAAAATTGGAAAGGAGGAAAGTCAAGAGAAACTTGGAATAAAAAAGGCAAATTTAAAAATCCTGGAAGATTAAATGATTTAAGACATATAATTTATAAAAGTGCTGATAGTCAGTGGCGACATTCAAAAAAAAATTTAGGTCTTATGCTTAAAGAAGGTGTACTTAAAGAGAACATAGACGGTGAAGCGATAATGTGGGCATACAGTAGATTAAAGAAAAGAAAAGAGGAAAGAAAAATTTTAATGGTAATATCTGACGGTGCTCCAGTGGATGATTCTACTTTATCTGTTAATTCTGGAGATTATTTAGAAAAACATCTAAAAAAAGTAGTAAAATTTGTTGAGAATAAGAAAGATATTGAAATTCTAGCAATAGGAATAGGTCACGATGTTTCAAGATACTACAATAAAGCTATCAAAATAAGTGATGTCCAAGAATTAGGTGATGTGATGATTGGAGAATTAAGCAATTTGTTTAAAGATAATAGAGTATTAAATTAAAGCCCTAATAAATCTTTATTATTCCATCTAATTATTACTTCTGCACCATTTCTAGTAATAGAGTTTCTACAAGTTACTTTCGCAAAATTTCTCTCCAATAAAGTTCCACCTATAAAGATCCCAAGTCCTAGACCTGATTTATTATTATAATTTTTTTCTTTTGACCTAATGTAAGGTTCTCCGATTTTATCTAAAATATCTTTTGAAAAGCCCTCTCCATCATCTTCGATTATTATCTCAGTGATTTCACTATCTGAATTAATAGTAATAAATATTTTTTTTTTAGCAAATTTGTTTGCATTTCCTACAAAATTTCTTAATCCATAAATAATTTCAATAGATCTTTTAAATTTTATTGGATTTGTATCTTGATTATCTTGAAAAAAAAACTTCTTATTACTTATATTTTGAAACGATTTAATGATTTCATTAATATAATTTGATAATGTGAAGTCGTAGTCAATAAACTCATCATCTATGTCTGGATCAAGAGTAAGTTTTTTTAATATTTCATTACATCTTTCAACTTGTTGATTTAGTAATACCATATCTTTTTCAATATCTTTATTTCCTTTTAATAATTTGTATAATTCTTGAGTAATTAACTTAATTGTAGATAGAGGTGTAGCTAAAGAATGAGCTGCGGCTGCAGCTTGTCCACCTAAAGAAACTAGTTCATGTTCTTTTGCAATTAATTGTTGAATTTTATTTAATGCTTCTTTCCTCAAACTAGACTCTTGGCCAAAAGTTATTGCAAAAAAGTTAAGAAAAAACAATGCGATTATGAGTGATATTGGAATAGCAAAATAATAGTAACTATCAATTACCGATCTTTTAGGAAAAGATAGATATGTTTTCTCAAAGAAAAAGGTCAATACAATAATACAGATTAATGTAATTAAAATTAATATATAATTAGTTTTTTTTTCTAAACTTAAAGATGCAAACACACTTGGCATTATTAAAAATATTACAAAGGGATTTGCGATTCCTCCAGTTAAAAATAAAAGAAATGTTAATTGTAAAATATCTATAATGAGAAAATTAAACGCAGTCCTATTGGATAATAAGTTTTTACTATAAAAACTTAATAGATAGATGTTACTTATTGCACCAATTAATATTATTATATTCGCTTTAATAAAATAAAATTCAAATTTTAAAAAAAAATATGCTAAATTAATAGCAACAAACTGACCAATAATTGCGATCCATCTTAAATTTATATAAGTTTTTCTATTTAATGAATAATTTTTAGAATTAATTAAAAATTCCATTTAAATATCTAAATTTGAAACATTTATTGCATTATCAACAATAAAATCCTTTCTTAATGAAACATCGTTTCCCATCAAAGTATAGATCAAATCTTGATCTTTCTTTAAATTTTTTGAATATTTTACTTGAAGTAAATTTCTTGTCTCTGGATTTAAAGTTGTATTCCACAATTCAAGTGGATTCATTTCTCCTAAACCCTTAAATCTTTGAATGCTTAGCTTAGATTTTTCTTCACTTAAAATATTTTTGTACTCTTTACTTTTTTTGCTTAATTTTTTTAAATCTTTGGAATTATTTATAATATATTTTTCTAAATCAGGTTCATCTTTTATATAAATACTTTTTGATCCTTTATTTATTTTAAAGAGAGGTGGTTGTGCTAAATAAACATTTCCATTTTCAATTAGTTTATTAAAAGGCTTATTGTTAAAAAAAGTTAAGAGTAAAGCACGTATGTGGGAACCATCTACATCGGCATCTGTCATAATAATGATTTTTCCATATCTAAGATCTTTAATGTCAATTTCATCTGTTTTTGGATCAAGTCCTAAAGCATTTATAAGAGTAACAATCTCATTTGATGACATCATCTTAGATAGAGATTTAGTTTTATAATCTGTAGATTTTCCATTTTTCCCTTTCTCTTCGGTAAATGTGTTCAATATTTTTCCTCTTAAAGGAAGTACTGCTTGAAATTCTCTGTTTCTACCTTGCTTTGCTGATCCTCCCGCTGAATCACCCTCAACTATAAATAACTCCGTTCCTTCTTGTTTTGAATTTTGACAATCAGCCAATTTACCCGGTAACCCTGTTAATTCCAGAGCTCCTTTCCTTCTTACGCTTTCTCTGGCTTTTCTCGCAACATCTCGAGCCACTGCTGCTTGAATAATTTTTGCAAGTATTATTTTTGCAATAGAAGGATTTTGATCAAACCATATTGATAGTTTTTCGTTTATAAAATTTTCCACTATATTTCTAACTTCCGAGGATACTAATTTGTCCTTTGTTTGCGATGAGAACTTTGGATCAGGAACTTTTATTGAAAGTACACAAGTCAAACCTTCTTTTACATCATCGCCTGATAAGCTTACTTTATTTTTTTTTAATAAATTTTGATCATTTGCATATTTGTTAACTACTCTTGTCAATGCACTTCTAAATCCTAAAAGATGAGTTCCTCCATCCTTTTGGTGTATATTATTTGTAAAAGGATATACATCATCAGTATATCCAGCATTCCATTTGAGCGAGCACTGTAAATCAATATTATTTTTTGATCCTTCCAAATATATTGGTTTTTTAAATAATTCGTTTTCATTTTTATTTTTAAGTTTTTCTCTTTTGTAATCTAGAAATTCAACAAATTCTAATATGCCACCATCATATTTAAATTCTGCAGATTTTGATTTTTTTAATGAAAAATCATTTAAAACTATTTTAATACCTTTGTTTAAAAATGCTAATTCTCTAAGTTTTTTTTCTAATATTAAAAAACTAAACTTGGTTGAAGAAAAAATATTTTTTGAAGGTAAAAAATTAATTTCTGTACCATTTTCTTTAGATTTGCCAATTTGTTTTAATGAAGATTTTGCTTCTCCATTTTTAAATTCTATAAAATATTTTTTTCCATTTCTATTTATATTTAATTTTAAATTTTCTGAGAGTGCATTTACAACTGAAACTCCTACACCATGTAATCCACCTGATACTTTGTAAGAATCATGATCAAACTTACCGCCCGCATGTAATTGGGTCATAATTACTTCGGCTGCTGATTTTTTTTCACCTTTGTGAATATCTACCGGTATACCTCTACCATCATCTTTTACTGTTACAGAGCCATCAGAGTTAATACTAGCTTCTATATTTTTGCAGTATCCTGCCAAAGCTTCATCTATAGAATTGTCGACAACTTCATAAACCATGTGGTGAAGACCAGTACCATCGTCAGTATCACCGATATACATTCCTGGTCTTTTTCTTACAGCCTCTAAACCTTTGAGAACTTTAATAGAGTCAGCTTGATAGCTTATATTATTTTGAGATGACATTGATTAGTAAGTTTTTTATAACATCTTTTTAATTTTTGACAAATTAGTCTATTTTAATTTGATAAATTCATGTTGATAATCAATGCTAATTTAATGAAAAAAAAAAAATATAAGTACTTTTCGAAACTGACCCCTAAATTTAATTTTTTAATTATTTTTGGCGGAAAGAGTGGGATTCGAACCCACGATAGAGTAAACCCTATACACGCTTTCCAAGCGTGCGCCTTAAACCGCTCGGCCATCTCTCCATACAAAATTGCTTAAGAATATAATAATATACTTAAATTTCATCATTATTCTCTAACAAAATTTATATTGGTTATATTTTAGGTACAATTAAATTTAAAGAATAAAATCTTTATAATAAGAAATATTATCAATTAGGTGCTTTGGAAAAGTTGAGTCCAATTCTACTTTTTTATATTTATGTCCTCTTTCAAATAAATCCACTTTATCATTAATTTTTTTTTCTATAATTTCAACTAGAGAATATCTATCTTTAGAAAATTCTGAATGGGCAAAAGTTTTTAATTTTTTTGATATATAAGCCGGATCTGCAATATTATTAAAATGCCATCCAGCATTTAAAATTAGCTCAATATTTTTTTCCTTATCTATTCTCCAGAATTTATATTTTAAGTTTTTACTTAATATTTTTTGCCTCATATAATCAATTGATTTTAGATTTTTTTTCTTTGATACTCTGGTTCCTTCCCAGGGACTTTCATATGGATTGAATAAGTTAAATTTATAATTAAAACATCTTTGCATAAAAATTCCATATTTTTTATTCAAATCAAAATTATATAAAATATCTGGATTTGGAATTTCATCAGGATCTGAAAAGAAAATATAATCTTCATCATCTGTAAATGATAATTGACTTAATAGATATTCTCTTTGAATAGCCTGATTTTTCCATGGATCATTTTCTTTTTTAATTGAATTTTCTAAGACAAAATATTTAATTTTATTTTTATCATAATAATTTTTAAAATTAAAATTCAATTTTTTTTTATTTCCTTTATGATCAAAAATAGATTCACAAACCACAAAGTAATCTACAAAATTTTTAAGAACATTATATCTAAATTCAAACATAAGATTTTCTGAAAAAAAAGTAATACAGTCTATTTTTTTAGGCATTTAGATTACACCACTTATTCAAAATTTTAATATTTTCTAAAGTTTCAAAATTATTTACCAAAGGGTAACTAAAGCACTCCTCATTATTATTAAGAGTCTGTAATATTTTATTTTTAAAACTTTGCATAATATTTAAATTACTATTTAATTTATATTCTAAAAATTTATTTTTTATATTTAATTTTATTGTTATTAGATTTCCTAAATTTAATAGATTTGAAATTTCAACTTTACCTTCCAGAAACTCCATTTGAATTGAATTTTTAAGATTATTTATTAGTGATGTTTTAAGTTTTACCTCAACATTATTATGATTTAAAAATAATTCAGATTCCATATCAACGCCCGTTGAACCAATCGAACTTTTTTTATCAATAATATCTCTATGATTTAAATACTCATAATTAAATTCTTTTAAAAAAATGTTTGCAAATGTGATTGGATAGCATCCTGTATCCAAAACTGCTCCACCAAATAATTTTGGAGCAAATAATCGATTATTCTCATTTGGTTTTTTAAATCTTATTCCAAAAATTTTTTTACCTCCTAATGCATCGTTTCCAAATTCAGAAATAATTTTCGTTAGATTTTTAAAATTATTTTTTTTTAATATCTTTATAATTTCTAAAATATTTGGATGTGATCTAAAATAAATTCCCTCGAAAATTTTAAGATTATTTTTTTGAGAAATTCCAAGTAAATCGTTAAACTGATTTGCATCAGTACATGCGGGTTTCTCAACTAGTACATGCTTTCCATTTTGTAAAGCTAATTTTGAATATTCATAATGAAGATTATTTGGCAATCCTATAAAAATAATATCTACTTCATTTGATTTAATTACATCTAAATAGGAATTTGAAATATTATTAATTAAATTTTTTTTGTCATGAAAATTTTTTGTTTTAGAAATTGATGATAAAATTTCAATTTTGTGGTCTTCGGTGGTTTCAAAAGATTCAATAAATTGTGATGATGCTTTTCCAAATCCAATTATTCCCCATTTTAGTATTTTTTTCATTATTATAAGATAATATATTACTCACCTATATGAACAAAAAAAAATGGTAAAAAAAGTCAAGACAATAATACGTGGTCTATTTAAACTAATATATGGAAGAGTGAATTTTGATAATAATATAAATTATTCAACTATAGCCTCTGAAATAGACAAATATGATAACGAAACAAAATCTGATCAGAAATATTTTTTATATAGTTCGGATAACTGTCGAATATACACAGACCTAAATGAGAATGTTGCTGTAATAAAAGATAGGATAATTTTAGATGGACACTCTTATCAGCAAGTAAATGGTAAATTAGAAAGTTTAAAACAAAATTCTGTTTTGAAAAATGGAACTCCATATTTTAAAAAAAAAATAAATGGAACTATTTTAAATTTGTTACAAGGATCAAGTGGAGAAAACTATTTTCATTTTATGTTTGATATTTTGCCAAAATTATGGTTGGTCGAGTCAAAAATAAAGTTTGAAGACATAGATTATTTTTTATTAAATAAAAGAATTGATTGGCAAATTAAAATCCTGAAAATAATTGGTATAAATTCAAATAAAATATTAAGTGCAAAGCAAAACAGACATATTGAAGCTACTAAAATTATATCGGTTACTCATCCATGGTATCTGGAAGGATATATTCAAGAACAAGTTAGTAATATTCCTAGCTGGATAATTTATGAACTTAGAGCGCATTTTCTTAATAAATATATATCAAAAAAAAATTTAAAAATATTTTTAGATAGATCTGATTCTAAATTTAAACATTGTAAAATAATGAATAATAGTAAATTAATCAATTTTCTAGAAAAAAGAAATTTTCAAATAGTAAAACCCGAAAAACTCAGCTTAAATGAGCAGATTGACATTTTTAATAATGCTCAAATTATAGTCGGAGGTCATGGAGCGGCTCTTACAAATATTATTTTCTGTAAAAAAAATACAAATATTATTGAATTTATTCCATCAAGTCACCCAAGTCGAAAATGTGAAAGAATTAGTAAAATTTTAAATTTAAATTATTTTAAATTTATAACCAAAGACACAAAAGATGATAAACAGTTTCCATATAATATAAATGTAGATTTAGATGAACTAGAAAAAAATTTAAATCTCTATTAATCTTTGTTAATCCTTAAAACTCCAATAAATGCTTCCTGGGGAATTTCTACTTTACCAAATTGTTTTGCTCTTGCTTTACCTTTTTTTTGTCTTTCTAATAATTTTCTCTTTCTGTCTAATGCTCCACCGCCGTGAATTTTTGTTAAAACATCTTTTTTAAAGCCTTTTATTGTTTCTCTAGCAATAATTTTTCCCCCTATAGCTGCTTGTATAGGTATCATAAAATTGTGTCTTGGGATCAAATCCTTTAACTTTTCACAAACTTCTCTACCTATATTTTGAGCAAAATTTTTATGCACCATCATTGCTAATGCATCAACTGGCTCTGCATTTACAAGTATTGACAATTTAACAAGATCTCCCTCTCTGTGTTCCAAAATTTCATAATCAAAACTAGCATAGCCGCTTGTCATAGATTTTAATCTATCATTAAAATCAAAAACTACTTCGTTTAAAGGTATTTCATAATTTAATACCGCTCTATTTCCAGAATAACTTAGATTAGTTTGAACTCCTCTTTTATTTTGACAAAGTTTAATTATAGGTCCTAAATATTCGTCAGGGGTAATTATTGTTACTTTAATCCAAGGTTCTTCAATATATTTAATCAATGTTGGATCCGGTAAACTTGAGGGATTTTGCAACTCAATAATTTTCTCATTATTAAGATATACTTTGTAAACAACTCCGGGAGTTGTAGTAATCAGATTGATATCAAATTCTCTTTCTAGCCTTTCAGTGATAATTTCAAGGTGTAATAAACCCAAAAAACCACATCTAAAACCTAATCCTAGCGCCGAGGATGACTCTGCCTCATAAGAAAAACTTGCATCATTTAGCTGAAGTTTTGCAAGACCATCCTTTAATTTTTGATAATCAGAGCTATCAACTGGGAATAAACCACAAAAAACTACAGGCTTACTAGGTTTAAAACCAGGTAAAGCTTTTTCAAGTGGATTATTCGCATCACAAATTGTATCTCCAACTTTCGTATCCGAAAGATTTTTAATTCCTGTAATTATAAATCCAATTTCGCCTGAATTTAATTTATCGATGTTCTTCGGTTTAGGAGTAAAAACACCCACCTTTTCAACCATATACTCTTGATTAGTTGACATCATTCTTATTTTCATATTTTTAAAAATCGTACCATCAATAACTCTAACTAAAGTAACAACACCTAAGTAGGTATCGTACCAACTATCAACTAGCAAACATTTAAGAACGTTGTCTCTACTACCTTTAGGTGGAGGAAGATCATTAACAATAGTTTCTAATATATCTTCTATTCCTTCTCCTGTTTTTCCTGAACATGGAATTGCATTTTTTGTTTCAATACCAATTACATCTTCTATTTGTTTTGAGGTTTTATCTAAATCAGAAGCAGGAAGATCAATTTTATTTAATATTGGTACAATCTCATGATTCATATCAAGGGCTTGGTAAACATTAGCAAGTGTTTGTGCCTCTACTCCTTGTGTGCTATCAACAATAAGTATAGAACCTTCGCAAGCATATAGCGATCTACTTACTTCATAACTAAAATCTACATGACCCGGAGTATCAATTATATTTAGAATATACTCTTTTCCGTTTTTTGATTTATAATTTAATTTAACAGTTTGAGCTTTGATTGTTATTCCTCTTTCACGCTCTATATCCATAGAATCTAAAACCTGAGCCTTCATTTCTCTATCTGACAAGCCGCCACATTTATGAATTATTCTATCCGCAATCGTAGATTTGCCGTGATCTATATGTGCGATGATTGCAAAATTTCTAATATTATCGATGTTATCCATTAGGATCTTAGTTTAGAACCAGTTTTATCTTCTACTATTTTTACTATTTTTTGTGAGACTGTATTAATATCATTTTCAGTAAGAGTTTTTTCATCTGACTGTATTATTACCTTAAATGCTAGTGATTTTTTTCCACTTGGAATATTTTCTCCCTCATACAGATCAAAAATTGAAATATCTTTAATCAGAGATAGATCAACATTTTTAATCAAATTCAATAATTCTTGCGCTTGAATATTTTTGTCTACTATGAAAGCAAAGTCTCTCTCTGATTTTTGATATTCTGAAAATTCATAGCTTATTTTGGATTTATTAATTTTTTCTTTTAATTTTACGTATTCGTCTAGATTTAATTCAAATCCTACTAGTGAATTTGTTTTAATATCAAGTTGATTGATAATATTTGGATGTAATTCTCCAAATGATGCAAAATAGTTATTTGGATTATTTGAAAAAGAAATAGTTCCACCTTTTCCGGGATGATAATAATCAGGTAAATTTTTTGTTTCTATTGTAATTTCATTTTTATTTGTTCCAAGATCATAAAGTGTATGCAAAAGATCTCTTTTAACATCAAAAACATCTAAAAATCTTCCTTTTTCATTCCAGTTTGGATTTGCTGCATATCCAGCTGAGATACCACAAGCAGTGATAGTTTGTTCGCCAGGGTTTTTTCCTTTAAAAATTGGCCCTATTTCAAACAAAGAAATATTTTCATCTCCTCTATCAATATTTTCTCTAATTTTTTCTACTAAATTTGAAAAAATAGATGAACGTAAAACTCCTAAATCAGAACTTATTGGATTAATAAGTCTGTTTGATTTTCTTGTATTTAAAAAATAATTATTAATTTTTTCATTTGTAAATGACCAAGTAATTGCCTCTAAATACCCTTTCGTGGCGATAGATCTTTGAGTTAGGCGAAAATGTTTTTGCTCATTATTTAAAGTTTGATTTGTTCTAATTTTTTCTGGCTCTATAGATTCAATTTTTTCTAAACCTTTTATTCTTATTATTTCTTCAACTAAATCTATTTTTCCAGTTATATCGGGTCGCCAACTTGGAATTCTAATAGTGATAGTGTTACTATTTTTTTTACACTTAAATCCTAATTTTTCTAATATATTAATAATTTCTTTTACATTTATTTTAATACCCAAAACTTTTACTGGAAAATTATTATCTAATTTAATTTCTTTTTGAGATAATTTTTTAGTTTTTGTAATTTTAAATTTACTAACTTCTCCTCCACATATTTCTGTAATCATCTCTGCTGCTTTTTGTAATCCAGTTTCAATAGAATTTGGATCAATCCCTCTTTCAAATCTATAATTGGCATCACTATTTAAATTCAAAATATTTGAAGTTTTTCTAGTTATTGATGGATCAAAATAAGCAGATTCAATAAGAATATTTTTTGTATCTATTTCTGTAGAAGAACTAGTTCCACCTATGATTCCCCCTAATCCCAAAGGACCACTTTCATCAGAGATTACACACATTCCATCGGATAAATTATATTTTTTATTATCTAAAGCATTCAATGTTTCATTTTTTTTTGACTCTCTAACAATTATTCTCTTATTTATTTTATCTAAATCGTATGCGTGCAATGGTCTATTTAAGTCTAACATTATAAAGTTGGTAATATCCACAACAGCTGAAATAGGTCTCAAACCAACAGAAATTAGTCTTTCTTTAAGCCAATTAGGACTTTCTTGATTTTTTATATTTGTTATTAAACAACTTCCAAAAATTGAACAAGATTGATTTTTAGTTTTACTTATAACTACATTTAATTTTTTACTAATTTGTTTAAGTTTTTTGCTTTTAATTGGTTTTATTTTACCCATTCCAGCAGCGGCAAGATCACGGGCTATACCTCGAATACCTAAACAATCCGGTCTATTAGGTGTGACTGATAACTCAATTGTATTTTCTTTCTTTGAGCTAAAATAACTTTTGCCAACCATGTTATTATATTTTTCACTTAATGATATAATTCCTTGACTTTCGTTTGATATATTTAATTCTGCCTCTGAACAAAGCATACCGTAAGAGGTAACACCTCTAATCTTGGAAACTTCTAACTTCATATTATTTTTTGGAATAATTGATCCAGGAGGCGCATAAATTGTTAATAATCCATCTTGAGCGTTAGAAGCACCACAAACAACTTTTAAAATATTTTGACCTCCAATATCAACATCGCAGACTTTTAAACGATCTGCATTAGGATGTTTTTCTGCTTTAATAATTCTTGCAACAACACAATTTGATAATTCGTTCTTAATTGGTTCAACGCTTTCAACCTCTAATCCAATTTTATTTAAAGCATCAGTTATTTGTTGTTCAGATTTTTTTGTATCGAGATGGTCTTTTAGCCAATTAATGGTAAACTTCATCTACTTAAACCTCTATAATTTGTAGGAACATCTACTGGATCAAATCCATAATGATTTAGCCATTTATAATTGCAGTCAAAAAATGATCTTAAATCTTTAATTCCATATTTAAGCATAGCCAATCGATCTATACCTATTCCAAAAGCAAATCCTTGGTATTTTGAAGGATCTACTTTTGAATTTATTAAAACATTTGGATGTACCATTCCACATCCTAAAATTTCCAACCATTTATTTCCTTCACCAATTACAATTTCTCCATTGTTAAGATCATATCCAATATCAACTTCAACTGAAGGTTCGGTAAATGGAAAGTGGCTTGGTCGAAATCTCATTTTTAATTTTTTAACTTCAAAAAACTCTTTTATAAAATAATTCAAGCAGCCTTTTAAGTGACCCATATTTATATCTTTATCTATATGTAAACCTTCTAATTGATGAAACATTGGTGTATGCGTTTGATCGCTGTCACATCTATATGTCCTACCGGGAGCAATTATTTTAAAGGGCGGTTTTCCTTTAAGCATAGTTCTTATTTGAACAGGAGAAGTATGAGTTCTCAATAATAAATTTTTATCTTCGCTCAGATAAAAAGTATCATGCATATCTCTTGCAGGATGATTAGGTGGAGTATTTAATGCAGTAAAATTATTATACTCATTTTCAACATCTGGACCTTCGGCCACACTAAAACCAATCTCTGAAAAAATTGAACTTATTTCATCGATTACTTGAGACACCGGATGTATTTTTCCTTTTTTAATAAACCTCTCCGGCAAAGTTACATCTACTTTTTCATTTTCTAATTTTTTATTAATTTCTTCTATCTCTATTTTCTTTGATACCTGATCTAGTTTTTCTTGAAGTAAAACTTTTAGATCATTTATTTGAGAAGCAAAATTTTTTTTATCATTTTCTGATTTTGAACCGATTAGTTTAAATTGGTTTGTGATTACTCCACTTTTGCCAAATAATTCTGTTTTAATATGACTTAAATTATCAGAACTAGTACAGTTATTTAATCTCTCTATATATTCCGATTTAATTTTTTCAATTTCAGACATTGTGATAGAATATTTGTTAAGATTAGAAAAACAATAGAAAGATTAGTTCAATGCTGTCTGAGCTTTTTTGACTATAGTTTTAAAAGCTTGAGGGTTTTCATAGGCAATTTCTGCTAAAATTTTTCTATCTAATTTTATACCTGATTTATTCAATCCGTTGATAAATTTTGAATATGTAAGACCTTCACTTCTTACGCCTGCATTGATTCTTTGTATCCATAATGATTTAAAATCTCTTTTTTTATTTCTTCTATCCCTGTAAGCATACTGCATAGCTTTTTCATAAGCTTGTTTTGCAACTCTAATTGTATTTTTTCTTCTTCCGTATTGACCTTTGACAGCCTTCAACACTTTTTTATGTTTAGCTCTACTTGTTACTCCTCTTTTTACTCTAGCCATATTAACCTCTTAAATTGTAAGGCATATATGATTTTACAATCTTACTGTCTTGTTTAGACATTATAGTAGTGCCTCTTTGTTTTCTTATTTGTGAGTTAGTTCTTTTAATCATGCCGTGTCTCTTTCCAGCTTGAGACATTACAACTTTTCCTCTTGATGTGATTTTGAATCTTTTTTTTGCAGAGCTTTTAGTTTTTAATTTAGGCATAATTTTTATGGGGTTTATACAAAATCCAAACTTTTTTACAACCTGAATAATTATATTGGTTGAACAACCATAATCATTTGTTTTCCTTCAAATTTTGGCTGCAGCTCAATTTTTCCTACGTTTTCCATATCAACTTTGATTTTATCCATTAACTCATTTCCAATATTTTTATGTTGAAGCTCTCTTCCCCTAAACTTGATTGTAAATTTAACTTTATCTCCTTTTGACAGAAACTTATGTGCATTTTTAATTTTGAAAGTGTAATCATGAACTTCAGTCACTGGTCTTAGTTTTATTTCTTTTAATTCTACTTTTTTTTGATTTTTTTTTGCTTTGCTTGCTTTCTTTTGTTGGTCATATTTATATTTTCCAATATCCATAATTTTACAAACTGGAGGCCGAGCATTAGGCGCAATCTGAATTAAATCTAAACCTTTTTTTTTAGCCTTGCTGATAGCTTCTTGTAAATTTAAAATTCCTAAGTTTTGACCATCACCATCGATAACTTGGACCTCAGAAGAATTTATTCTGTTGTTGTATTTTGGACCAAAAGATCTATTTCTTTTTTGAAAAAAATTTTTTTTGAAATCTGGCACTAAATTGATGAAGCTTTATTTAAGGCGATGTGTTTTTTAATAAATTCGTCTACTAACATATTTTCTTGTTTATTTGAGTCCAACTTTCTAATAGTTACTGCGCTAGAGTCAACTTCTTTTTTTCCACATATTAATAGCATTGGAACCTTTGCATTAGAATGTTCACGAATTTTATAATTTAAATTATGATTTTTTAAATCTACCTCGCAAGAAATTCCAGAACTTTTAATTTTTTTATAAACAGACAAAGCATAATCATTAAAATCATCTGATATTGGAATTACAACAGTTTGAAGAGGTGCTATCCAGAACGGCAATTTACCTGAGTAATTTTCTATTAATATTCCAATAAATCTTTCAAGAGAACCAAATAAAGCTCTATGCAGCATAACAGGGATTTTTTTTGAGCCATCCTTTTCAACGTAACTTGCTCCCAGTCTACCGGGTAGATTTAAATCTACTTGCAAAGTTCCACATTGCCAATCTCTACCTATTGCATCTCTCAATACAAATTCTATCTTTGGGCCATAGAAAGCACCTTCGCCTTTGTTAATAGTGTATTCTAGTTTTGAAGCTTCAACTGCTTTAATTAATGCTGCCTCAGATTTATCCCATACAGCATCATCGCCCACTCTTAAATCAGGTCTATCTGAGTATTTTAGAATTACATTTTCAAATCCTAAATCTTTATAAATTTCTAAAATTAAATTTGTAACTGTTAAACATTCTTTAGTGATTTGGTCTTCTGTACAAAAAATATGAGCATCATCTTGTGTAAATGCTCTAACTCTCAATAGTCCATGCAAAGCTCCCGATGGTTCATATCTATGAACTTTGCCAAATTCTGAAATCTTTAATGGAAGGTCTCTATAACTTTTTAAACCTTGATTAAACACTTGAACACAACCTGGACAATTCATTGGTTTAATAGCAAATATTTTTTGATCTGGAGTTTCGGAAGTATACATGTTCGCTCCAAATTTTTCCCAGTGACCTGATTTTTCCCATAGAGATCTATCTAAAATTTCTGGTGTGTTTATTTCTTTATAGCCAGCTTGATCTTGTTTATATCTCATATACGAAACTAGTTTCTGAAATAAAGTCCATCCTTTTTCATGCCAAAAAACAGCACCTGGACTCTCCTCTCTGAAGTGAAACAAATCCATTTCCTTGCCCAACTTTCTATGATCTCTTTTTTCAGCTTCTTCAATTCGTTTTAAATAATCGTCTAAATCCCTTTTTGTTGCCCAACTAGTTCCATAAATCCTTTGAAGCATTTCATTACTTGAGTCACCTCTCCAATATGCTCCCGAAACTTTAGTTAGTTTAAAAAATTTTCCTATTTTTCCAGTAGATGCTAGGTGAGGACCTCTGCAAAGATCATGCCATTTTCCGTGAAAATAAATTGAAACCTCTTCTCCTTCTGGAATACTTTTAATAATTTCAGCTTTATAAAGTTCACCAATTTTTTTAAAATGATCAATAGCTTTTTCTCTCGACCAAACCTCTCTTGTAGTTTTTTCATCTCTCTCTACTATTTCTTTCATTTTATTTTCAATTTTGTTTAAATCCTCTTCTGTAAAGGGTTCTTTTCTCGAAAAATCATAATAAAAACCATCTTCAATAACTGGGCCAATTGTAACTTGTGTTCCAGGAAATAGCTCTTGAACAGCCATTGCTAAAATATGTGCTGTATCATGCCTTATTGTTTCAAGGCCTTCTTTGTCTTTTGATGTAAATATTTTAACTGAACAGTTTTTTTCAATTACTGAATTAAGATCTTTCAGTTTCCCATCAATGCTAATTAAAAGAGCGCTTTTTGAAAGAGATTTACTTATCTTTTCAGCAACCTCTAATCCTGTAACTTTCTTATCAAAGTTAAGCTTGTTTCCATCTGGCAAAGTTATTTTTAACATTAATTTAATAGCTTTTTATACTCTGAATAAGTAGAAAAACACATTTTTTCAACATCAAATTTTCTTATGACATTATTTCTAGCATCATCTTTGATTTTATTTGCTGTTTCAAAGTCTAAATCTATTGCAAAGATTAATTTTTTTAAAAGGTCCTCCGAATTTCCTGCTTCAAACAAATAACCACTTTTTTTATCAACAATTGTCTCGTTTGATCCACCTATATTACTTGCTATTACAATTTTTTCCATTGCTTGTCCTTCAACTGAAACTCTACCAAATGCTTCAGGCTCTATAGAAGAGGATATAACTATATGAGATAAATTGTATATACTTGGCATATGTTTTATATGTTCAATAAATTTAACATCATTTACTAATCTGTATTGTTCTACAAGACGTTGAAGTTTTTTTTTATATATTTTCCTTCCTTGGTCATTTCCAAGTAATACTGCAGTGAATAAAATATCTGGACGTATTAGTTTTAAATTTTTGATAGCTTCAATAAACATTTCTTGACCTTTCCAAGCTGTTAATCTTCCGGGCAATAAAATAATTTTTTTACTTTTATCTAAACTATGCTCTGAGAGTAATTTATTTTCTATTTCTTCCTTAACATTTTTGCCATTAAAATATTCAAGATTAATTCCACGAAAAATTACTAATAACTTTTTATTATGAATATAATCTTTATAATTTTCATATATGTGTGAAAAAATAAAATTGGAACCACAAATTATGAGATCAGATTTTAACATTACAGAATTGTAAAATTTTTTTATAGGAGACTTAAAATTATATGTGCCATGAAAAGTCGTTACAAATTTTCTCCTAGTAATTCTTGTTGCAAAATAACAAGACCAGGCTGGCGCTCTACTTCTTGCATGAACAATGTCAATGTTAAGAAATATTATGATTAAAGATAATATTATTGCATTAATTAATATTAATAATGGATTTTTACTATGTACTGGAAGTCTTATTACTTTTACTTTTTTTTTATTTACGTATTTAAGTAAATCGCCACCACTAGTAACAACATACGATCCAAAATCTTTTTCATGAAGATAGTGAGCAATATCGTAACAACCAGTTTCTGCTCCTCCATATCCAAGCTTTGGTATAACCTGTAAAACTTTTATTTTTGATGGCATTTATATGCTTGTAATATTATCATAAGTTAACACTAAAATTTATGTCAAAATTTAAATATCTTAAAATATCAAAGAATAAAAAAATTAGATATTTATTAAATACTACATTTGGTGATATTTATGTTCTTTTTTTGCATGGATTCAAATCAGATTTAGAAGGAAATAAACCAAAAACTCTATTTAAATTTTGTAAAAAAAATAAGATAGGCTTTTTAGCTTTAGAATATTCTGGCCATGGAAAATCATATGGAAAATTTGAAGATGGTAATATTACAAGCTGGACAGAAGATGCAAAAAAAATAATCAAAAAAAAAATTAGTAACAAAAAATTAATTGTAGTTGGATCTAGTATGGGAGGTTGGATTGCGCTAAATCTTTTTAAAGTATTCAAAAAAAATATTCTTGCATTTGTCGGTATAGCTCCTGCTCCTGAATTTTTAGATAGACTTATGTGGAAAAAATTTACCAATAAAGTTAAGAGACAGTTAGTCAAAGATAAATTTCATAAATTTAATCATGGTGGTTACGAATACAATATTTCATATAATCTTATTAAAGATGGAAGAAAAAATAAAATTTTTAACAAAAATTTTAGTAATAAAATCTTTCTTACAATATTACATGGACAAAAAGATGATGTGGTACCTGTTTCTATTTCAAGAAAAATTCTAAAAATTTTTACAAAAGCAAAAAAGAAATTAATTATTATTAAGCGTGGAGATCACAGCTTATCTAATAAAGATAATTTGAAAAGAATTACAAATGAAATTAGTTCTATTTATAAAAAATTAAGACCTTAACTTGCAAGGTTTGTTTGTTTATTTGATATTGGGTTTTCGAGCTTATCAAAAATTTCTTTCGGACATATTTGATAAAATTTTTTAACTTCTTGATCAAAATTATTTATTATTTTCTTTGAAGCTTCTGAAAGAGTTTCTTCATAATGTTTTTGAACTAAATTTTTTAAATATTTTATCCAATAATCTGTTTCAAGTTTTTGCCAAACTATTAACTCAGAATTTGCTTTATTTTCAAATACATTATCTGGATCGTAAACAAAACCCATTCCTCCAGTCATTCCCGCTCCAAAGTTATCTCCAACATCGCCTAATATAACTACTGTTCCGCCAGTCATATATTCACATCCATTAGATCCACAACCTTCTATAACTGCTATAGCTCCGGAGTTTCTCACTGCAAATCTCTCTCCGGCCCGACCGGCTGCAAATAATTTACCAGAAGTTGCTCCATAAAGAACTGTGTTACCAATAATTATATTATCATTAGAAACAATATTGCTTTCATCTTGTAATTTAATAGAAATTGTTGCTCCAGATAGTCCTTTGGCCACGTAATCATTTGCATCACCTTTTAAAACAAGTTTAAGTCCCTTAATTCCAAAAGCTCCGAAAGATTGACCTGCAGATCCTTTAAAATTTAATTTTATACTTTCAGTTTCAATTTTTTCTTCTCCATATTTTTTGTATAATTGATAAGAAATCCTAGTTCCTACTGCTCTATTAGTATTTTGAATAATATATTCTTTCTCAATTTCTTTTTTATCCTCAATATTTTTTTCAATTTCAGGCCAAATTTTTTGATCTAAGGTATCTGGTACTTCATTTATTATTTGTTGTTCACAATATCTTTTATTTTTTCCAGGGTCTGCTTGAACAAAAAGTGGATTTAAATCTAAATCATCAAGGTTTGATGATCCTTTGCTAACCTGTCTTAATAAATCTGTTCTACCAATTACATCATTTAAACTTTTAAAACCAATTTCGGCTAAAATTTCTCTTACTTCTGAAGCAATAAATGTAAATAAGTTAACTATTTTATCAGGTGTTCCAACAAATTTTTCTCTTAATTTTGCATCTTGTGTGCATACTCCAACTGGACATGTGTTAGAATGACATTGTCTTACCATTATACATCCCATTGCAACAAGTGCGGTTGTTGCAACACCAAATTCTTCTGCACCCATCATCGCTGCAATAACCACATCTCTTCCTGTCTTGATGCCTCCATCAGTTCTAAGAGTAATTTTGTGTCTTAAATTATTTAAAGTTAAAACTTGATTAGCTTCAGTAAGACCCATTTCCCATGGAATGCCAACATATTTAACGCTTGTCTGTGGTGCGGCACCAGTTCCGCCTGAATGTCCTGAAATTAAAATAATGTCAGCTTTAGCTTTTGCTACTCCGGCCGCAATGGTACCAATACCTGAAGATGCCACTAATTTTACACCAACTCTAGCTTTAGGATTTATTTGTTTTAAATCATATATCAATTGAGCTAGGTCCTCTATCGAGTATATATCGTGATGCGGTGGTGGTGAAATTAGTGTTACACCTGGAGTTGAGTGTCTTAGTTTTGCTATCTCATTTGTAACTTTAAAACCTGGAAGTTGACCTCCTTCTCCTGGTTTTGCTCCCTGAGCAATTTTAATTTCAATCTCATTACAGTTATTTAGATAGTCAATAGTTACTCCAAATCTTGCAGATGCAATTTGTTTAACTCTCGAATTTGCAGTATCTCCATTATCTAAAACTCTAAATCTTGATTTGTCTTCTCCTCCTTCTCCACTACATGAAGCTCCTTTAATTCTATTCATGCCAATTGCTAAAGTTTCATGAGCCTCCTTTGATAATGCTCCATGAGACATGCTTCCGCTTCCAAATCTTTTTAAAATTTCTGATACAGGTTCAACTTCTGAAATATCTATAGGGTCATTTAAATATCTCTTTCTAAAGTCAATTAAATCTCTTAAGTTAATTATGGGTAAATCATAAATACCCTGTGCGTACTTTTTATATATTTCGTAAGATCCTTTTGTAACTGCTGTTTGTAACATATGAATTAATCTTCCTTGGTACTGATGGGTTTCACCAGTTTTTCTATATCTATAAATGCCACCTATTGGTAAAATATTATTTGAATTTGAGAATGCTTGTTTATGAATATTTCGAAGCTTTTTTTCTATACCTGTAAGCCCTATTCCAGAAATTTTGGATAGTACCCCAGGGAAAAAATCATTAACAATTGTCCGACTCAATCCAACAGTTTCAAAATTACAACCACCTCTATACGAGCTTATTACAGATATTCCCATCTTCGACATAATTTTTAATAATCCTAGATTAACTGATTTGATGTACCTTCTTACGCATTCATCATATTCAAAATTGCCAAATAATTTTTTATTGAAACGTTGATATAAGCTATCAAGTGCTAAATACGGATTGACTGTTGTTGCTCCAGCACCAATAATAGTTGCAAATGAATGTGTATCCATAGCCTCACCTGTTTGAACATTTATAGATACGTACCCTCTTAATTTAAGTTTTACTAAGTATGTATTTATTGCACCAACTGCTAGTAAAATTGGGATTGGAAATTTATTTTCCGACACGTTTTTGTCTGTTAAAACAATTTGAGTGACACCTTGTCTTACAAAAATTTCAGCTTCTTTTTTAATTGCCTCTATAGATTGTTCTAAGTTTTGTTCTTTAGAAAAGGTGCAATCAATTATTTTTAAATTTTTTTTGAAATAATTTGTAAATTTTTCAAACTGAGTGTTTGAAAGTATTGGACTTTCAAGAACGTAAATATTTTCTTCAGTTAAATTATTGAAATCTAAAATATTTCCAAGATTTCCAAATCTAGTTTTTAAACTCATAACTTTATTTTCCCTTAAAGAGTCAATTGGAGGATTTGTTACTTGGCTAAAATTTTGTCTAAAATAATGATAAAGAGGTCTATATTTATCCGACAATACAGCTAATGGTGTATCATCTCCCATAGATCCTGTTGCTTCTTTTGCTTCTTCGACCATTGGATGTAAAATCAATTCTAAATCTTCTAAACTATAACCGAATAAATATTGTCTCACTCTCAAAGAGTTGTCTTCGAATAAACTTTTCTCATTTTGAATAGGAAATTTTTTATCTAGGCTAATTATTTGATTATTAAAACGTTTATATTCTTTTGCTAAATAATTTTTAATTTGAGTATTTCTAATAATTTTACCTTTTTCAATTCTTATACCTAAAATCTCACCTGGACCTAGTCTGCCCTTCTCAATTATTTTTTCTTCATCGAGTTCAATCATTCCTGTCTCTGATCCAGCAAATAAAAGCTTATCTTTACTGACAGTGTATCTCATTGGTCTCAGTCCATTTCTATCAGATGCTACTATGACCCACTCATTATCAGTACCAGCAATAGCTGCTGGTCCATCCCATGGTTCCATTGAGCTATTTAAAAAATTAAAAAGTTGGAGATGCTCCTTAGGTAATACTTTGCTTTTTTTTGACCAAGCATCAGGAATCAAAATCAACTTTGCTAATGGAGCTGAATGTCCAGATGTTGTAAGTAATTCAAAAACATTATCAAGTGAAGCTGAATCTGAATTACCAGAAGGAATGACTGGTTTTAAATTTTCTATATTTTGAAAAAGTGGAGATTGCATTTCTTGCTCGTGAACTTTCATCCAGTTTATATTCCCTTTTAAAGTATTTATTTCTCCATTATGAGCTAATGACCTAAATGGTTGTGCCAAACCCCAACTAGGAGCCGTGTTCGTAGAAAATCTTTGATGAAAAATTGCAAATCTTGAAATAAATCTATTATCCTTAAGATCTGGGTAGAAATCATCTATAGCCTCAGCTAAGAACATTCCTTTATAGATAATAGATTTTGAACTGAATGAACAAATATAGAAATCATTTAGTTGATTACTCAAAGCTTTATTTTCAATTATTCTTCTAGTTTCATATAATGCTCTCTCAAGATCTTTATCTTTAAGATTATTATTATTATGATTAAATAATATTTGAGTTATTTCAGGTCTTGTTTGTTCTGCTTTCTCTCCAAGAACGGAAGGGTTTACTGGCACTTGTCTCCATCCATAGATATTAAAATTATTTTTTGTTAATTCACTTTCTACAATAGTTCTGCATGCCTCTTGGGCTTCATAATCATTTCTTGGTAAAAATATCATTCCCGCACAAGGTTCTGAGTTATTATGAGAGTGACCTGTAATCTCTATTTTTTCTATGAAAAAGTCTATAGGTATTTCAATGTGTATACCTGCACCATCACCTGTTTTTCCGTCCGCATCGATTGCACCTCTATGCCAGACTGCCTTTAAAGCCTCTATTCCTGACTCAACAACTTTTCTAGATTTTTTTCCTTCGGTTGAAGCTACTAGTCCAACTCCGCATGCATCATGCTCCATATTTTCATTATAAACATGGTTTTCTTTTAATAGTTTTAGATTTTTTTCTCTAATATCTGTCATGCAACTTTTTGTTTTAAATTAACTTTGTTTTTTAAATATTTATCAATATTTTCTGCAGCATCTCTTCCATCTTTTATTGACCAAACAACTAATGATGCGCCTCTGACAACATCTCCAGCTGCAAAAACTCCAGGTATTGTAGTTTCCATAGTATCAAAATCTACTTTTATTGTTCCCCATCTAGAGACTTGCAAATTACTTTCTCCAAACAATACTGGTAGATCTTCTGGATCAAAACCTAAAGCTTTTATAACTAAATCAACTTTAATTTCAAAATCAGAATTTTTTTCTTCAATTGGTTTTCTTCTTCCACTTTCGTCTGGCTCTCCTAATCTCATTTTAGATGCTTTAACAGTTTGAACTTTATTAGTACCTAAAAATTCTTTCGGACTTGATAACCAAATAAATTCAACACCTTCTTCTTCTGCATTTAATACTTCATGTGCTGAACCTGGCATATTTTCTTTATCTCTTCTATAAAGACATTTTACTGAACTTGCATTCTGTCTTACTGAAGTTCTAACGCAGTCCATAGCTGTATCTCCGCCTCCAATTACAACTACATTTTTACCATCTGCATTTAAAATACCGTTATCAAACAATTCTACTTTGTCCCCAAAACTTTTTCTATTTGAAGCAGTTAAAAAATCTATCGCAGGAAAAATATTTCCTAAATCACTTCCTGGTAATTCTATTTCTCTTGCTTTGTAGACTCCTATTGCAATTAGAATAGCATTATGTCTTTCTTTTAATTCTTTAAATGATTTGTCTTTTCCTACTTCAAAATTATTTACAAATTTAACACCACATTCTTCTAAATATTTTATTCTTCTTAAAACTACATGTTTCTCAAGTTTAAAATTGGGAATTCCATAAATTAATAAACCACCAGCCCTATCGTATCTATCATAAACTGTAACTTTATAATTTTTTTTTCTTAATTCTTCTGCACATGCTAATCCTGCTGGTCCTGCTCCAATTATCCCGATGCTTTTATTAATTTCATTTTTAACCTTGATGGGTTTTACCCAATTATTTTCCCAAGCTGTTTCAGTTAAAAATTTTTCTATTGATCCTATTGTAACTGTGCCATGACCTGACTGTTCAATAACGCAATTGCCTTCACATAATCTGTCTTGTGGACATATTCTTCCACAAACCTCTGGCATATTATTAGTGCTTTGAGATAGCCTGTAAGCTTCCTCTAATCTGCCCTCTGCTGTTAATTTTAACCAGTCAGGTATATTATTGCTTAATGGACAATGAACCTGGCAAAATGGAACTCCACATTGAGAACATCTGCTAGATTGAGTTTTTGCTTTTTCATCAATAAATTCCTTATAAATTTCATTAAAATCTTTATTTCTTTCTTCAATAGATCTTTTAGGTGGAGTTTGTTGACCTATTTTTACAAATTTAAGCATTTTTTCTGACATAATTGAAAGCTTATATATCATTAATATTGTGCAAAAAAGTATATAAAGGTCAATTTTATTTACCTTATTTTAATAAAGCTAGGTTTCTTTAGGGTTTTTAGCTTAATTGCATAAGTCATATGCATTAAATGAATTGCTTTAATTTAATAATATTTAGTTTACCAATCAAAAACTGATGTCGTTGGTATATCTTCAAACTCTAATTTTAGCTTTCATTCAAGGTGTTTCGGAATTCATGCCCGTGAGTTCTTCAGCACATTTAATTATATTTTCAAATATCATTAAAAGCTATAGTAGCTCAGTCTTAATGGATACAAGTTTACATTTGGGTTCATTAATTGCGATTATTCATTTTTTTTTCGAAAGATTTATTTGATTACACAAACAGCAAAAAAATATGGATTTTGATCATTATAGGATCTTTGCCTCTAATCCTAGTTGGATATTTTGTATTTAATTCAAATCTTTATGAAAATGTTCGTGAAATACAAGTTATTGCTTGGTCAACTTTAATTTTTGGACTTTTATTATATTTTTCAGATAAATCTAATGTATCTAAAAAGTTTGATGATAATTTAAATACTAAAAATATTTTAATCATTGGTTTGTTTCAAATTTTGGCATTAATACCAGGTGCTAGTAGATCCGGGGTTGTAATAACTGGATCTCGATTTTTAAATTTTAGTAGGTATGATTCTGCCAAAATTTCTTTTATATTATCTATACCTGCTTTGCTTGGTGCGAGCGTATTAACATTGAAAGAATCATTTTTAATAGAACAAACATTTAATATAAATATTTTATTGGGTATTTTTTTCTCATATGGATTTTCATATCTGACAATAAAATATTTTTTGATCTATACAAAAAGTTTTTCGCTAAATATTTTTGTTGTTTATAGAATTCTTTTATCTTTAATTTTATTTTACTTTATTTACTTTTAATTCTGGAACAATTTGAGAAATTAAGACTCCCAATAAAATAAATATACATCCTATTATATTATTTAAATTTAGCACCTGACTCAATAATATCCATGCTGCAATAGTTGCTATAACACCTTCTAAAGAAAAAATAATTGCTGCTGGTGTTGGTGTAATATTCTTTTGGGCATATATTTGCAATACAAATGCAAATCCACCGGATAGTATTCCAGCATAAAGTATTTGAGTTGATTGTTTAAAGATACCATCTACACTTATTTCTTCAAAAAAGACAGCAACTAAAAATGAGAGAGATGAAACGACTAATGTTTGCACTAATCCAATTAGAATTGGTAAGTTAAAGTTTTTTATTACTTTGCCTACATAAATTATATGTAGTGCCCAAAATATTGCACCTAATATTACAAGTGTATCTCCTTTTCTTATGGTAGCATCATAAAAATTTGTAAGTAAATACCCACCTAAAATACACAGTATGACTGATGGCCAATTGCTCCAATGAATTTTATCTTTAATTAGAAAAAAAACTATAATTGGTACCATTGGAACATAAAAAATTGTGAAAAAGGCAGCGTTTGCTACATCTGTATATTGTAAAGATACTTGCTGAAAAGCTGATCCTAAAAATAAAAAAATTCCAATTAAAATTGAGTATTTTATAAATTCTTTTTTATTTTTATTTAGCTCTTTTTTATAATTTCTTTTTTCAATAAATATAAAAAATGGTATTAAAGCTAAAAATCCAACAAAGAATCTTACACTATTAAATAGGTAAGGACCTATAAAATTCATACCAGTATCTTGCGCAATAAATGTTGTGCCCCATATAAATGTACAGGCTAGAGCACAGAGAAACGAAATTGATTTGGACATTAATTAAGGATGAAATCTATAATTATATTGCTAATTTGTAAGCAAAATTTTTTCCTAAATTATCTCTTACCTCGTTACAAAACTTAGCTGCCTCAGCTCCATCAATAATTCTATGATCAAAAGACAAAGAGATAGGCAAAATAGTTCTTACCTTAAATTCATTATCTAGATATATATTTTTTTAGCCATATTTAACTCAAAATTTAAACAATTTGTCTAATTTAAATAAATCTAATATGCAAATTAAAGATATTTTAATCAAAATTTGGTGTTATTTAAGCGTACGTCATAAAATTATTCTAAAGAATGATCTTGATGCAAAATATTGGGTACAGAATATTTTGTTAAAAAATCAACTCAAATCTTTAAATAAGAGTAATTGATAAAAAAATTAATTACATTAAAAACTATTATTAATAATTTTTAAGCGCCTGTAGCTCAACTGGATAGAGCGCTTGGCTACGGACCAGGAGGTTCTGGGTTCAACTCCTAGCAGGCGCACCAAAAAGGAAAATTTATGAGAATATCTTTGCAGAAGTCAGTTGTTTATTTTTTTATAATAATTTTATTAATATTAATTGTTCTAACGTTAATTATCTAATGAAAAGATATAAACAGCTAAGCAGCAAGTCTGGTTTTTTAAAAAATAATGGAGGACTTTTATTTAGAAAAAATAGTAATAATAAATTTGAATTTAAAACAACAATAAAAAAAATTCATTTAAATAGAGCTCAAATAACACATGGTGGCTATATATGTTCAATAATTGATGCGGGCGTGGGAACTGCTGCTCACTATGTTGCAAAAGGAAAACCGTGTGTAACTATATCTTTAGATATTAAATTCATTTCTCCAACTAGATTAAAAGATGAAATAATTGGAAAAGTTTTAGTTGAAAAAAAAACAAAATCATTAGTTTTTTTAAACTGTATACTCAAATCAAAAAATAAAGTAATAGCTACATCTTCTGGTATTTGGAAAATATTAAATCATAAAATTCCAGATGCAGGATATGGAGGATAATTAAAATATTTTGATTTAATAGTTTTAATGCTATTATTATTTTATAAATATTAAAATGAGAACATTTTTAACTGTGATTCGGACACCTTTTATCCTATCTTTGTTCTTTTTTACGCACTAGATGTAGTAACAAAAAAAAATTAGACACAAAAAGTTGAAATGAAAAATAAAACTATAACAGCAGTACTTGGACCAACAAATACTGGAAAAACCTTTCTCGCAATTGAAACATTGCTTTCGTTCAACTCTGGAATGATTGGTTTTCCATTAAGACTATTAGCCAGAGAAGTGTATGATAAAGTTATTAAAAAATGTGATCCATCTTCAGTAGCTTTGATCACTGGTGAAGAAAAAATAATTCCATCAAATGCAAAATACTACTTATGCACAGTTGAATCTATGCCAATAGATAAAAAATTAGAATTTGTTGCTATAGATGAAATCCAAATGTGCAGTGATCATGAAAGAGGTCATATTTTTACAGATAGACTTTTAAATTTAAGAGGAGTGAAGCAAACTATGTTCATGGGATCACATACCATGAAAGATATATTATCTAATCTGAATGATAAAATAGAGTTTGTTAACAAAGAAAGATACTCAAAATTATCATATTCAGGACATAAAAAAATTTCAAGAATTGAAAGAAAGAGTGCAATAATTGCTTTTTCAACTGAAGATGTTTACGCAATTGCAGAATTATTAAGAAGACAAAAAGGAGGTTGTGCAATTGTTATGGGTTCATTAAGTCCTAAAACTAGAAATTCTCAAGTTTCACTTTATCAATCGGGTGATGTTGATTATTTAGTTGCAACTGATGCAATTGGAATGGGAATCAATATGGATCTAAATAATGTTTATTTTTCTAACTTAAAAAAGTTTGATGGAAAAAAATTAAGAAAGTTAAATCTTGCTGAAATAGGTCAAATTGCTGGGCGAGCTGGAAGATATATGAATGACGGCAACTTTGGCATTACAGGTGAAGTTCAAAACATAAATCCAGAGGAAATTGAATTAATTGAAAACCACAAATTTGAGATGATAAATAGAATTTTTTGGAGAAATTCTGAATTAGATTTTATAAATACCAATAGTTTAATTAGCTCATTAGAAGAAAAACCAAGAAAAGATTGGTTAAAAAGAATTAATGAATGCGAAGACGAAAAAGTTTTAAAATATTTAATTAATAATGAAAATGAAATTACTGTTAAAAATGATGGAAAAAATTTAAATTTATTATGGGAGTGTTGTCAAATACCTGATTTTGTAAAAAAAAGTTATGGCAAACATTTAGAAATTGTAAAAAAAGTTTATCTTTTTTTATCTAAAAATAATGGAAAAATACCAAATTCATATTTCAAAGAGCAATTAAAACCACTAGACAAAATTGAAGGAAACGTTGACTCAATATCTAATAGAATTGCCAATGTTAGAATCTGGTCCTATGTTGCAAATAAATCTAATTGGGTTCAAAATAATGATTATTGGATTGAAAGAACAAAACATCTTGAAGATAAACTTTCAGATAGACTGCATGAAGAGTTAACAAAAACTTTTATAGATAAAAGAGCAAGTGTTTTAGCTAGAGGATTAAAACAAGATATAGCTTTTAAAACTGAAATTATTGATAGTAAAAAAGTTAAAATAAATGATCAATTTATTGGTAATTTAAATGGATTGAAATTAGAATTAGATCTAAAAGTTGATGCGCTCGACTCAGACATAAAGTCATTAAAAAAAGCCTCAAGGCAGACGGTTATGCCTGAAATTTTGAATAGAATTAATCAAATTATTAATACCAATTTAATTGAAATTAGAAAAGATTTTAAAATATATTGGAACAACTCTCCAATTGCAAAACTTCAAAGAGGTAAAGATTATCTGTCACCGGAAATCGAATTAATTATGGATGATATGATTGAAATTAAAGACAGAAATAGATTAAAAGCTTTTTTAGAAAAATGGATAAAAAATAAAATAGATACAGAATTAGAAAGTTTAATAAAGTTAAAACATTTAAAGAACAATAATTCAGGAATAAGAGCTCTGGCATATAATTTATATGAAAATAATGGTGTTGTAAAAAGAGAAAAAGTTAAAATAATTTTAGACAAGTTAGAACAAGATGAAAGAAAAATTTTAAGAGCAGCGGGTGTAAAATTTGGTAGATATCATATATTTTTGTATAAACTTTTTAAACCAAGTTCCGTATCTTTACGAATAATGCTATGGAAAAATTTTTACCAAAAATACTACTATCTGAATCCTCCGGTGTTTGGATTAAATTTTTTTGAAAACAAAAATAGTTCAAATAAAGATTTTATGCTTTTATGTGGATTTGAAAATTTTGAAAAGATTTTTGTAAGAATAGATATACTAGAAAGATTGTTTATAATGATTTTGAATTCAGATAAAAAAAGCTCTGAAAAACAAAAAGAAATCAAACTTATTCCAGAAATGTTAAATTTATTAGGATGTAATAAGGAGAATTTTATAAAACTACTTAAACTTATGAATTATAAAATATATGAAAAAGATAAAGACGTATTATTTAAATATTCGCCAGTGAAAAAAAGTTCAAAAAAAAATAAGAATATATCTAATTTTTCTGATAGTCCTTTCAGTAAACTGACTCAATTAAATATAAAATAATGTTAAATTTTTTTAAAACAGAAAAGGCTTCTAAAGAAAATAATATTTCTGTAATATCTGTTGCCTGTTTGCTAATACATGCTGCAAGAATTGATGAAAATTATTCAAATAAAGAAAAAGAAATTATTAAAAAAACACTCTTTAAACTGGGTACTAACGATAACAATATTGATGATATTATTGAAAAAGCTGAGGATGCAGAAAAAAATTCTAATCAAATCTTAAAATTTACCAAGGAAGCAAAAAATCTAGAAATAGAAAAAAAAATAATACTTTTAGATGCCTTGTGGAGCATAATTTATTCAGATAAGAGTGCCGACATATATGAAACAAATCTAATGCGAAGAATATCTGGTTTGCTTTACTTAGACAATAAAATGGTTGGCGATATTAAGGAAAAAATTAGAAATAATAAATGACATATTTAGTTAATGAAAAATGTATAAAATGTAAACTAATGGACTGTGTTGAAGTTTGTCCTGTTGACTGTTTTTATGAGGGTAAGAATATGCTTGTAATTAAACCAGATGAGTGTATAGATTGTGGCGTTTGTGAACCGGAGTGCCCCATTGATGCAATAGTACCCGATACAGAGACAGGAAGCGATAAATGGCTAGAGATGAACAAAAACTACTCAGAAATTTGGCCAAATATTTCACAAAAAAAAGATCCACCAATAGATAGTGAAAAATATAAAAATGAAGAAAATAAGTTTAAAAAATATTTTAAAGAAAACTTTTAAAAAAAAAACTGTTAAAGTAAAAAAAAATAAGAAAATTCTAATTAAAAAAAAAACTACCTTTAAATTAAAAAAAATAAAAAAAACTAAGATCCCAAAGAGAAATTCAAAAAATAAAAAAACATCACTAAAAGTTGGAACACAAAATAATAAAAATCAAACATTAAAAAGTGATTCTCTTAGAATAAACAAAATTAATGATCAAAAACCAGAAATAAAAAAAATTAAAAAACAGGATACAGAAAAGAAAATTTACAAAGTTAAAGAATATGTTGTTTATCCTAAACATGGAGTTGGTCAAATAACGGAGTTCAAGAAAATAAGTATTGGTGGAATAGAGGTCGAGACTTATTTATTAAAATTTGAAAAAGACAAAGCAACAGGAATGGTGCCTGTAAACAAACAATCTCATTTAAGACCTCTAGCTACAATTAATCAAGTAAACAAATGTATAAGTATATTAAAAGGGAAACCAAAAATAAAAAGGTCTATGTGGAGTAGAAGAGCACAAGAATATGAGGCAAAAATTTCTTCGGGCAAAATATATGATTTAGCTGAAGTAGTTAGAGATCTCAATAAAGGTGATGATCTAATGATTGACCAATCATATAGTGAAAGACAATTATTTGAAAAAGCATATGAAAGACTTTTATCTGAATTTAACGCTGTTTTAGGAAATAACTTAGAAGATACTCAAAAAAAATTGGATAAAGCATTAAAAAGAAACCTAGATGCTCAAAAGGCCAAAATTGAGAAAAAAATAGAAGTTCAAAATAACGATATTGCAACAGATAGCCTTGAGGATAGAACAATAGAAGCTGAACCTATCGAATAAAAAAAACGCTTCCCACGCATTCGCCATGAGAAGCGTTATCAATTAAAAAGAATACTAAACTATCTTCTTCTTCTAGCTTTTTTCTTAGCTTTTTTCTTAGTTTTCTTTTTAGCAGCTTTTTTTCTTCTTTTAGCCATTTTTAGCTCCCTATATTTTACGAATCTTTATTGATTCGTTTAATACTCTTTTTTTATTTTTTTTGATTAGTGATGTCAAATGTTTAATTTTAGATATTAAATTTGAAAATTTTTTTTTTTAATTAATAAAAAAAAAGACAGGTAAATAGCGATTAATAAACTGTTTTAAAAAATAAATTTAATAAAGTTTTTCTAAATCATTTTTATATTTTTCAGTAACTTTTTTTCTTTTTACTTTCATTGTTGGTGTTAACAAACCATTTTCTATAGAAAAATTTTCATCTATTAATTGAATTTTTTTTATTTTTTCAGCTAATGTTAATTTTTTATTTAAATTTTCTATAATTTTATTTATTTTTTCTTTTTCTTTCAAAAATTCTTTATTTGGAACAATTAACGCAACTAAATAATTTTTTTTGTCTCCATAAACCATACATTGATCAATTTCTATTTCATTTGTAATCATATTTTCAATTTTTGCTGGTGAAATATTATCTCCACCTGCGTTAACAATAATATCTTTTTTTCTATCAGTAATTTTTAAATAACCATCTTCAGGATCTATCTCTCCTATATCACCTGTGTACAACCAACCATCCTTTATGACATTTGCTGTTTCCTCTTTTTTATTCCAATATCCTAGCATCACATTTTCTCCTTTAACCAATATTTCGCCATCTTCGGCAATTTTTACTTTGTTGCCTTTAAAAGGAGGTCCTACAGTATCTACCTTTATTTTGTGTATAGGGTTACAACTAACTACGGGAGAGGTTTCGGTTAAACCATATCCTTGAAGAGTTGGTAGTCCTATAGAATTTAAAAATTCTCCTATTTCTTTGTCTAGAGCTCCCCCTCCAGAAATAAAAGCTTTTAAATTTCCACCAAATTGTTTTTTTATTTTTTTTCTAACTAATATCTCCACCGAATAATTTAGTAATTTTTCAAAAAAGGTCATTTTTTCATTCAACAATCTTTTCTTACCCAGTCGAATAGTTGCATTAATTAATTTAGCTTTAAAACCAGTTTGCTTTTTCATGTTAATATTAATTTTGTTATAAAGATTTTGATAGAATCTCGGAACAGCTGTCATAATCGTTGGTTTAGCTTCAGATATATTATCCAAAAGTTTTTCTATTTTTTCTGCATAAAAAACTTTGGCTCCTACAGCTATCTGTGCAAATTGCACACAGTGTTCATATGAATGTGAAAGAGGTAACCAAGTTAAAAATATTGGCCTTGAATCAATCAATGGTTTCATTATTTCGCATGCTCCTACAAGATTGTTTAAAATACCACCATGACTTAAAATTACTCCTTTTGGATTGCCTCCCGTTCCTGATGTATAAATTATACATGCGGCTGATGATCTTTTTAAATTTGAATGTTGTATTTTATCTTTTTCAAATAAATCATTTTTGATAATTGAATTAAAATCTAAATATTTTTCTTTATTTTTTATATTCAAGTTATGATGCGCTTTCTCTACTTCATCAAATGTAATAACTTTTTTTATAAAATTCTTTTCGTTAATGGTTGTGTTTAATTTTTTTAACATATCATTGTTGGAAACGATAATTATTGTAGGTTCACAATCTTCGATTAAATATTTATAATCATTCTTGGTATAAGTTGTGTATGCTGGTACTGTAATACCACCAGATAACATGATAGCCAAATCAGAGATAAACCATTCAGGTCTATTTTCTGAAACTAAAAGACATCTATCACCTTGTTCAATATTTTCTTTGATTGTCTTTGAAAGCTTAAAAATATTTGTTTTTGTTTCTTCCCATGTAAAAGTTTTATTATTATTTGGATTTAACCATTGTAATAAAATACTTTTGGGGTCATGTTTTTCAGTCTGATGAAAAAATAATTCAATTAAACTATTAAAATTTTCTAATTTCATATTTTTTCTGGTGGGCAAAGAGAGACTCGAACTCTCACAGTATTGCTACCATTGGATTTTGAGTCCAACGCGTCTACCGGTTCCGCCATTCGCCCATTCCCTAATTTCATTGTCATTAATTTTATTATAAAATAATAGTATAAGAAGAACTATTGTATTAAAAGAAAATATGTTTAAAGAACTTTATTTAAAATGCATTAAATTAGCAGGACATAAAAATTCAAAAATTTTTTTAGGTTTTATTTCTTTCATAGAAAGTTTTATATTTCCAATACCTCCTGATGTAGTAATAATTCCTATGACTATAGCAAAAAAACAGGAATGGATTAAAATTGCTTTAATTGCTACGTGCGCTTCTGTTCTTGGAGCTTGTTTGGGATATTTTATTGGTTATGTTTTTTTTAATGAAATTGGTATAAAAATTTTTGAATTTTATGGTGTTGATCCTTCATTTTGGAAAAATAAAGTTTCATCAGAAGGCGGGGCGGTAGCGTGGATGACTTTACTAACAATAGCTGGCTTTTCTCCTATTCCTTTTAAACTCTTAACTATTACTAGTGGGTTTGTACATTTTAATTTAGTATATTTTATTGTTATTTCTTTATTAACTAGAGGTTCAAGATTTTTTTTAATTGCATTTCTAATTGGAAATTTTGGTCCAACAATGAGATTATTAATTGAAAAAAAGCTATTAAAAACATCTATAATTGCTTCGATAATTATAATAATTTTTGCTTTCTTAGTTTATAAATTTTTAAGTAATTTTTTGATATAAATTAATGAACAAAATTTTTGAAATAAAAAAATTTTATACAATAATTTTTATTTTTTCTTTGCTTTCATTATTGATAGCTTTGTACATTGAATTTTTCTTAGGTTATCAATCTTGCAAATTATGTATTTACCAAAGAATACCGTATATAATTGCAATTTTCATAACTTTCTTAGGAATAAGCTACTCTAAAAATTTAATTTGGTTATACTTTTTATTAATAATTTTCTTTTCAAGTTTTTTGCTTGCAGGTTATCATTTTGGAATAGAACAAGAAATTTTTAGAGAATTTTCTGGATGTACTGGAAACTCATTAAATATTACAGATAAAAATGAGTTGCTAAAATTACTAAATTTAGAGGTAAATAGTTGTAAAAATGTTGATTTTACAATTTTTGGATTATCTCTTGCGACAATAAACGTTTTGTTATCGTTTGTAATTTTTATATTAATTTTAAAAGTAATAAAAAATGAAAAAAACAGATGAAAAAAAATTAAAAGAGTTTATTCGTGTTGATCATGCAGGAGAAAGAGGTGCTATCAAAATTTACGAAGGTCAACTTTTGGCTTTAAGTACTTTCCATAAAGATGAGAAATTAAAGAAGCTTATTGAAGATATGAAAGTTGGTGAAGAAGAACATTCAGATTATTTTGAAAAAGAGATAGATAAAAGAAATATAAAACCAACACGATTTCTAAAGCTTTGGGATCTCCTTGGTATTAGCATTGGATTTGGGTCAACTTTATTGGGAAAAAAAGCTGCCATGCTTTGTACAGCTTCAGTTGAAGAAGTTATCGATAAACATTATCAAAATCAAATTGATCAGATTGGTGATGATGAAATTGAACTTAAAAAAAAGATTATTAAATTTAGGAATGATGAATTACACCATAAAGATATTGCGTTTGAAGAAGGGGCCTCAAAAGAAGGGTTTTATGGAATACTTGATGGAATAATTAAAACTGGTTCAAAAATTGCTATAAAAATTTCAGAGAAATACTAAATTAGTTTTCTAATTCAACATCCCAGTATAAATAATCCATCCAACTTTCATGTAAAAAATTAGGTGGGAAGTTCTTTCCATTTTTGTGAAGATCTTCAGTTGTTGGTGCAAAAGGTACTATCATAAGCTTCATGCCTGATATTTTTAGCAGTCTTCCACCTTTTTGGACATTGCAACTAGAACAAGCTGTTACCACATTCTCCCAGTTTGTTTTACCCCCTTTAGATCTAGGTAATAAATGATCAAATGTAAGCTCATTTTTGCTTCCACAATATTGACATGAAAATTTATCTCTTAAAAAAACGTTAAATCGAGTAAAATTTGGATTTCTTAAGGGTCTTATATAATCTTTGAGTGCAATCACACTTGGCAACTTCATGCTAAACGATGGGCTTCTGACTACTCTATCGTAATAACTTACAATGGATACTCTATTTAAAAAAACTGACTTAATAGAATCTTGCCAACTCCATAATGATAAAGGATAATAACTTAAAGGTCTATAATCTGCATTTAAAACAAGCGCAGGGCATTTTTCTAATGAAATGATTTTGCTTAACATCATAAATTATTTTAACCTATATATTTTTTAAAATCAATATAACAAATTTAATATTGAATATTTATTAAATTTATAAATTTTTTTTTATAAAACTTAAAGCTAAACTTGATGCTTCAATAGGTATATGATGTCCACAATTATTAATTAAATTTGTTTCAATACTAATTTTATTTCTTTCAAAAAAATCTTTTGCTTCTAATAGAAAATTTGAACTTACAATTTCATCTTGATCACCATGAATTAATAGTATTTTACTTTTATTTTTAATTCTAGATTGAAGATTATCTTTATTAATAATTTTTCCTGAAAATCCAACAATACAATTAAATTCTTCTTCAGATGTTATGCCAATATTTATTGACATCATGCATCCTTGACTAAAACCACTCAATATAATTTGATTGTTGCTTAGATTATATTTGCTTTTTACTTCTTTTATAAATTTATTAATTCTAGTCTCTACTTCTAATGATTTTTTTAAAATATACTCATCATCATCTTTCGACAAATCAAACCATTGAAAACCTATAGGGTTAATTTCACATTTTTCATGTCCATTGGGACATAAAAATACTGTATTTTTAAGAAATCTTTTCCAATTTAGTGTCAATAAACTTATATCTTTTCCATCACCTCCATATCCGTGCAAAAGAATAACTGCATTTTTAATTTTATTATCATTGTCTGGAGGAATGATTATTGTATCAAGGCAAAATGTCATATTATTTAAGTTATAATTTATAATATTAACATATATAACACACTATATTATCAGGGGCTCTAGTTTATATTATTTCTATTTTGCTCCTTCTTTCTGTTGGGATTGTTTTAGTTTTAGGAATAGTTATAATTGCTCTTGTGGCTTTTTCATATTTTTTTAAGAATTAAAAATAAATCAAATTGTAAAAAAATAAGTTAAATCAACTATAAATAATTAATTATTATGTATAATAAAAATATACCTATTTGGAGAACAAGAATTAAAAGCAAAACATCTAGCACCTTTCAAAAAGTTTCTAGTTCAATTGAAACAGATAAAAGGCTTTTTAAGGAAGATATTCTTGCATCAATTGCACACGTAGAAATGTTGAATAGACAAAAAATAATTAGTTTTAAAATTAAAAATAAAATTATTTGGGGCTTAAATAAAATTCGAAATCAGATTATCAAAAAAAAATATTTATTTAACTATCAAGATGAAGACATTCATATGAGTATCGAAAAAAAACTGTTTGAACTAATTGGAGAAGATGCCGGATATATTCACACAGCAAGATCAAGAAACGATCAGGTATTAGTTGATTTTAAAATGTGGATGATTAATTCAAATAATAAATTAATTAAAATATTAGATCAAACAATTAATAATATTTTAAAAATAGCTGAAAAAAATATTTATACTATTATGCCTGGCTTTACTCATTTAAAAAATGCACAACCTATTTCTTTTGCACATTATATTTTGGCTTATGTCGAAATGTTTAGTAGAGATAGACAAAGATTAAAAAATAATTTTACTAACCTTAAAGAAAATCCTTTGGGATCAGGCGCATTATCGGGCACATCATTTAATATAGATAGAAATTTTACAACCAAAAAACTTGGTTTTAATGTTCCAACAAGTAATTCTATTGATACAGTATCAAATAGAGATTTCGTTTTGGACTTTCTTTTTGCTTCATCAGTATGTGCAATGCATATATCTAGATTTGCTGAAGAGTTTATAATTTGGAATTCAGATGGTTTCAGACTTATTACTTTAAATGATAATATTGTTACTGGATCTTCAATCATGCCTCAAAAAAAAAATCCAGATCCTCTAGAATTTTTAAGAGGAAAAGTTAGTAACTCTTATGGTAATTTGTTTTCAATGATGACAATACTTAAAGGTTTGCCTTTATCTTATTTCAAAGATCTACAAGATGATAAAAAAATTGTTTTTGATACGTTTGATAATTTAATTGATTCAATCAAGGTATTGAATGAAGTATTAAAAAATTTCTCAGTAAATAAAATCGAAATGTTAAATCTTGCAAAAAGAGGACATATAACAGCTACGGATCTTGCTGATTACTTGGTTAAAAATCTCAATTACCCTTTTAGAAAATCATATCAAATTACAGCGAAGATAGTTAATTATTGTGAAAAAAATAAAAAAAATCTCTCAGATTTATCTTATAAAGAGCTAAAAGTAATGGAACCAAATATAAAACAGGATGTTATTAAAATTTTTGATCTATATAATTCAGTAAATTCAAAAAAATCATATGCTGGAACATCTTTTGAAAACGTAAAGAAAATGATAAAAAAATATAAAAATGCTTAAAAAAATAATTATAATTTTATTTCTTTTAGTTCCAATTCTTTCTTGTGGAAAAAAAAGTGATCCTGTTTATCAAGAAAAATCAAGCTTGATTAAAACGAAAGCCTATGGAACAACTAAAATTGTTATTAATAATTAATTATTAAATTATAAAAAATATTCTTTATGCTTTACAAAAATAAAAAGCTATTCATTGATAAAATTTCAGTAAATCAGATTATAAAAAAATTTGGAACTCCTACGTATTGTTATTCATATAATAAATTAAAAGAAAATATTTTAAATTTTAAAAGAAATTTCAAGAATATAGATCCGCTTATATGTTTTGCGATTAAGGCAAATAATAATATTAAAATCTTAAATGAAATTGCTAAATTTGGGCTTGGAGCAGATGTGGTATCTAAAGGAGAACTGTTGGCAGCACTAAAATCAAAAATTAATCCTAAAAAAATAGTTTTTTCAGGAGTAGGTAAAACTTATGATGAAATAAATTTTGCAATAAAAAAAAAGATTCTTTTAATTAATGCGGAGTCTCAAAGTGAAATAGAAACAATATTAAAGATTGCAAAAAAATTAAATAGAAGCGTTGATATTGGAATAAGACTTAATCCAAACGTAGATGCTAAAACGATAAAAGAAATAACTACTGGAAAAACTTCAAATAAATTTGGACTTACAGAAAATGAGATAATTGATTTAATAAATCATTACAAAAAATCAAAATATTTGAATATTAAATGTCTTAGTGTTCATATTGGCAGTCAAATTACAAGCCATATTCCATATTTGAAAATGCTTAAAGCTATTCAAAAAATAATGGATAAGTTTAAATTTAGTTTCGAATATATTGATCTTGGCGGAGGAATGGGAATAAATTATGGAGAAAATAATCAAAAACTAAATTATAAAAAATATTCAAATAAAATTGAAAAATTTGTAAAAAAAAATAGCGTTAAAATAATATTTGAACCTGGAAGATCCATTATAGGAAATACAGGTTCATTGTTATCTAAAATTATTTACATAAAAAAAATAGGTAAGATTAATTTTATTATTATTGATGCTGGTATGAATGATTTAATGAGACCTGCTCTTTATAAAGCCTACCATAGGATAATTCCTACCAATAAAAATAGAAATAAAGTTTCTAAAAGACATGATTTTGTGGGTCCTATTTGTGAAACTACAGACAAATTTTTATCTATGAAATCATATCAAAAACTTAATGAAGGAGATAATATAGTTATTTGTGATGTAGGTGCATATGGAAAAGTTCTAAGTTCAAATTATAATTTAAGAACAAGTCCAAAAGAAATCTTAATAAAAGATTCAAAAGTTTTTGAAATAAGAAAAAAAGAAACTCTGCAAAGTATTATTTGAGTTGATGATTAGAGGAATAATTTTTAAATTTTTTTTTTATATAGGAACTATTTCTATCTGTATAATTTTTCTCCCTGCACTTATATTGCCAAAAAAATTTATACTTATTGGTGGTAAAATATTGGGTCATTGGATAAAGTTTTGTTTATATTTTTTTCTTTCAGTCAAAATTGAAGTTAAAGGATTAAAAAATATTCCCAAAAACTCGAATTTCTTTATCGCATCTTTACATCAATCAATATTTGAAACTTTTTTTTTACAAGCAATTTTTAACTATCCTGTTTTTATTTTAAAAAAAGAACTTTTAAGGATACCCATATTTGGGTGGCATTTAAAAAAAGCAGGATCTATATCAATTGATAGAGATAAAATAAGTAAAGAAAATTTGGGTTTCTATGATAAAATTATATCAGTAACGACAAATACTAAAAGACCAGTAATAATTTTTCCTCAAGCCACTAGAACTCCAATTGATGATAAACAGTCTTTCAAAAAAGGTGTTTCAAAAATTTATGAAAAACTTAATTTTATTTGTGTTCCAGTAGCATTAAATTCAGGGATTGTGTGGCCTAAGTCTGGAAAATTAAATTCCAATAAAACAATAACTGTTAGTATCCTTGAAAATATACCAGCAGGCTTGAACTCAAATGATTTTTTAAAAAAACTTGAATACGATCTTTATAGTGAGTTAGAAAAGATTTGTTAACCTTTCATAGGCATAACAACGTATATACTATCAAAATCTGAAGGATCTTTAATTAGAGCTGGAGAGCCGGATTCTTTCAAATAAATTTCTATTTTATTTCCGTCCATATTTGATGCAACATCTATTAAGTATTTTGGATTAAAACTTATATCTATTTCATGATCAAATTTAACAGCAAGAGTCTCTTTACCATCACCACTGTTGCTATTATTAACTGATAAATTTAAATTATTATTTATTAAACTCATTCTTAAACCATCTTTTTTATCTAAAGAAACAGATGCCACTCTATCAACAGATGTCAAAAAAGGTTTTAAATCGATTTCTAATTTTTTTTGATTATCTTTAGGAATAACTTGAAAATAATTTGGAAACTTTCCATCAATTAACTTTGAAATCAAAATTATATTATTAAATTCAAATTTAATCTTTGATTTTAGATTGGAAATTTTTACATCACCATCATAATCATCAAGCAAAGAACATAATTGAAAAACTGTTTTTTTTGGAAGAATAACTGGTTCAAAATTTATTTCTTCTGACAACAATGTTTTGGATATTGCCATTCTATGACTATCAGTTGCAACAGCTGTAAGAAACTTTTTATCTTCATTGTCAGTTATGTGTAAAAATATTCCACTTAGATAGTGTCTTGTTTCATCGCTAGAAACCGAGAATTTACATTTGTTCAGTAGCTTCAGCAATTTTTTTGAATTTAGCAAAAACTTATTCTCATTAAAATCTGCTTCCGTGATAGGAAACTCTGATGCTTTTAAACAATTTAGATTAAATGAGGATTTATCTGACTCAAGGTTTATTTTATTTTCACTGACTAAATTAAAATTAATTTTTTTTTCATTATTAAATTTTCTCACGATGTCATACATTACTGAACAAGAAGTAGTAGTTTCTCCTTCTTGCATAATTTCAATATTTGAAATTTTTTGTATAAATATTAAATCTAAGTCAGTTGCTGTAATTTTAAGATTTTCATTTTTTGCTTCAAGCAAAACATTAGATAGTATGGGTAAAGTACTTCTCTTTTCAACCACTCCCTGACAGTAATTTAAAGAATTTTGCAAATCTTTTTGATTTACACTAAATTTCATCGTCTTTGTTATATAAAATTTTATTTTTTAAAGAATCTATTTTGATATTTAATTCGTTATCCTCTTTTCTAAGTTTTTCGATTGTTTTTACAGAATGTATTACTGTTGTATGATCTCTATTTGAAAAAGATCTACCAATTTCTGGTAAAGATTTTGATGTAAGCATTTTTGCTAAATATATTGCCGTTTGCCTTGGTCTAACTAAGTATCTAGATCTTCTAGGTGAAAGCATTTCATTTTTGCTGATCTTGAAGTACTTACATACAATTATCTGAATATTATCTATTGTTACTTTATTTTCGTAAATATTTAGTAAATCTTTCAGGATAATTCTTGTTTCAGATAAATTAGTAACTCTATTGTAGATTCTAGAGAAAGACACAATTCTATTTAATGCTCCTACTAATTCCCTTACACTTGATTTAATTTCTGAACAAATAAATTTTTGGATTTCTTCTGGAATAATAACATTATTGTTATTCATAAAGCTTAGTTCTGATAATTTTTTTTTAACTATTTCTGCTCTGAGATTTAAATCTGGATTCTGTATATCAACTACCAATCCTCCTGAAAATCGTGATCTAATCCTTTCTTGAATTCTATTAAGTTTACTAGGAGGTCTGTCTGCTGTTAAAACAATTTGCGAACCTTTTTCTAATAATGTGCTGAAAGTATGAAAAAATTCTTCTTGTAATGTTTCTTTTCCACTCATAAATTGAATATCATCAATAAGCAAGGCATCTGTATTTCTAAAATAATCTTTAAATTTTATCATATCATTTGATTTAATTGATTTCACAAAATGATACATAAATCTCTCGGCTGATATAAACGTTACCTTTTTTTTAGCTTTAAGTTTTAAACCAATTGCATTTAATAAATGAGTTTTACCCATTCCAACACCAGAATATAAGTACAATGGATTATAGCTAGATATATCGTCAGTAACTTTTTTTGATGCCTCATAAGCAAGACTATTACTTTGACCAACTATAAAGTTATCAAAATTTTTATTTGGATCTATTCTATTATATTGAATAAATGTATCTTTAATAAATGCAACATTTCCATCTATCACATTATTTTCTTCACTTTGATTCGATCTATTTTTTTTATCTGATGCAATTTTTGATATAGAATTTATTTTAAATTCGATTCTGTTAATATTCTTATTATGAGATTTAATTATTTGAATAACATTATCTAGATATCTAGATGTAATCCAATCTCTAATAAATCTTGTAGGTACTGAAATTAATAGATAATTTGTATTTGTTTCAATAAGTTCCATTTTTTTTAACCAACTATCGAACACATCTTTTCCAAATTTAATTTTGAAATCTTCGTGAACTAGTTCCCAGTTTAAAACTGCTGGATTGTTTTGTTTTAAATTTTGATTTAAGGAATTTTTCATTGATAGCTTGTTTAATCTGAAATAATTACTTTATGCAATATTTTAAATTTTTTTTTTTTAAAAAAATGTAATCCTGAATTGAAATTTTTTTTCTATAAATAAAATCTAAGATTGAATTGTACAATAAATTTTAAGTTGTAAATTATTTCAAAAAATTATTAGATCAAATTTGTTTACTTAATTTAATGCAGATCTTGTGTCAAAATACTATTTTAAATACAATAAGTTGATTCAATTAGAGAGCGTTAATTCTTTTTGTGATCCTAGAAACATTCCTTGACGCATTTTGTTTCTTAATAACTCCAGTTTTAGCAATTTTCATCAACTCAGAATTTAATTTTGGAAGGTAACCAAGTGCGGCATTTTTATCCTTTTTTTCAATTAGAAGGTTAATTTTTTTAATTGCATTTCTGTATCTGCTTTTTCTAGACTTATTTACTAAAGTTTGTCTTAGAGTTCTTCTATTTGTTTTAATTGCTGATTTAGTATTTGCCATTTGCGCGACTGTATAGCTTGCTTATTTTATATGGTCAATTAAATTTTTAAATTATTTTTGACAAATATTACACATGTAGGTTGATCTATTTGATATATTTGCCTTAATAATAGTGCCCAAACATAATTTGTTTTTGCATCTTTTATTTTCTCTATCATATACACGGAACTCTTTTTGATAAGAACCTTGACTTCCTTTCATAGAGAGAAAGTTATTGATTGTTGTTCCACCTCTTTTAATTGAAAGTTTTAATACTTTTTTTGTATAAAAAATAATTTTTTTTATTTCGTTATTACATATTTTTCCAGAAGTTTTGAATGGATTTATTTTTGAATAATTTAATATTTCACTTGCATATATATTGCCTATACCAGATATAAACTTTTGATCTATAAGAGTATTTTTAATATTTTTATTTTTTTTAAAAAAATATTCTTTTATATATTTAAAATTGAAATCTTTCTCAAAAGGATCGGGCCCAAGTTTACTAAAATAATTTTTTAAATTAATATTACCTATAATTAACTTAATAAAACCAAATCTTCTTGGATCATTAAAAATGATTGAAAAATTTTTAAAATTAAACAATACATGATTATGTTTTTTGGGTAAATTTTTAAAATGATAAAAACTTAAATTCGTATTTTGAGAATTATTTCTACTTCTAATTAAATGTAAAGTTCCTGACATACCTAAATGAATTATTAAAAATAACTCGTCTTTAAATCCAATTACCACATGCTTAGATATTCTTTTAACTTTGTATATTTTTAAGTTGGTTAATTTTTTAGATATATTGCCTGAAACTGGATATCTTAATTTTTTATTTTTAACTATAATTTTTAATAATTTTTTGTTGAGTATATATTTTTCAAGTGACTGTTTTACTACTTCAACTTCTGGTAATTCTGGCATATCAGACTATATTAATAATAAATAAAAAAATAAAAATGCAACAAAAACTACAAAATACTAAAAATCTTGTTTCAGATGTGTTTAACAAAGTCTATAATAAATATGACTTAATGAACAATTTAATGTCATTTGGTGTTCATAAATCTTGGAAAAAACAATTGATATATTCTATGAACCCAAAACCCAATAAAAAATTAATAGATGTTGCATGTGGAACTGGTGATATCGCTAAACTTTTCATAAATGCAACGAACAGTAAGTCAAAAGTTGAATGTGTTGATCCAAATAAAAAAATGATCTCATTAGGAAAAGATAAACTTAAAAATTATAAAAATATTTCTTGGAAAATTGCAGCAGCTGAAAAGCTGCCATTCAAAGATTCTCAATTTGACTATTATGCCATTAGCTTTGGTTTAAGAAATACAAAAAATTTAAGTAAAAGTTTATCAGAGGCTTATAGAGTGCTTAAAAAGGGTGGTAGATTTTTTTGTCTTGAATTTTCAAAAATTGATAATGATTATTTGGATTTTTTCTATCAAAATTACTCAAAATTGATACCATTTATAGGTGAATTTGTTGTTGGTGATAAAAAACCTTATGAGTATTTAGTTAAAAGTATTAAAGAATTCATAGATCAAGAAGAACTAATTGACTCGATGAAAAAAAATAAATTTGAAAAATGTAAATATATAAACCTAAATGGTGGAATCGTAGCTTTGCATAGTGGTTGGAAGATTTAATGATAAAAAAATTAATAACTTTATTTAAAATTGGAAGAAAGTTGGCTCTATCCGATGCTCTAAATATAATTTCTAAAATTTATGAAATTCCTATTTCAATTAAAATTTTTTTTAATTTATTGGCTTTATTTGGTAAAAAAAATTTAAATCAAAATATTAATGAAGAAGAAAGACTCTGTAGATCAATTGAGTCAATGGGTATTACTTTTATTAAACTTGGTCAATTTTTATCTACTAGACCAGATATAATTGGTGAAAAATTATCTGATCAACTACAAACTCTTCAAGATAAAGTTCCAGCATTTTCTAAGGATGTTGCCCTAAATGAAATAAGGAAAAGTGTTGGTGATGAAAATTATAAAGAATTTATAAATATTTCAGAACCAATTGCTGCAGCATCAATTGCGCAAGTACATAAAGCTCAAATTAAAGAAAAAGGTGTTTTAAAAGAAGTTGCAATTAAAATTTTAAGACCAAATATTAAAAAAATTTTTAATGATGAGATAGAAGCTTTATTGCTTTTTGCATATATGATCGAGTCATTAATTCAAAAAACAAAAAGACTTAAACTTGTCGAAGTAGTTTTTTTATTAAAAGAAATTACTAATCATGAAATGGATTTAAGATTTGAAGCTGCCGCTGCAAATGAATTTTATGAAAATACAATTAATGATGTGGGTTTTAAAATACCAAAAATATATTGGAAACTTACAAGTGACAATGTTCTTACATTAGATTGGATTGATGCAATTTCAATTAGAGAAGTAGAAAAAATTAAATCACTTGATGTTAATATTAAGTCATTAGCCAGAGATATAATTCAACATTTTCTAAGACATGCTGTTAGAGATGGATACTTTCATGCAGATATGCATCAAGGAAATTTACTAATAGATAACAGTGGTCAATTAATCTTTATCGATTTTGGAATAATGGGCAGAATTGATAAAATAAATAGAAGATTTTTAGCGGAAATTTTATACGGATTTATAAAGAGAGATTATAAAAAAGTAGCTGAAGTTCATATTGCGGCTAGTCTTGTTCCTCAAACTGTAAACACTGAAGAATTAGCACAAGCCTTAAGATCTATAGGAGAGCCAATATTTGGTCAGTCAGCAAAAAATATTTCTGGTGGTAAACTGTTAAAACAATTATTTGATATCACGGAAAAATTCAATATGCAGACACAACCTCAATTATTGCTTCTTCAAAAAACTATGGTTGTTGTTGAGGGGGTAGCAAGGAGACTAGATCCAGATGCAAATATTTGGGAAATATCTCAACCAATATTGGAAAAATGGCTTAAAGAAACAAAAGATCCTATAAGCGAAATAGGAAATATTTTAAAAGATACTTCTGAGGTTTTAAAAAAACTTCCTGAATTGCCACAAGTTATGGATAAAGCTAATCAAGCTTTAACCTACCTAGCTAGTGGACAAATTCCACAAAGTTCAAATACTTATTCATCATTAAATGAAAAAAAAATGGAACTTAAATCATTTAAAAATCAAAGTATTATTGGTTTATTATTTCTTGTAATTTTATCGATCATAGTATTTTAATTCCGAAATGAAAAATTTGCATAATAAGAAAATATTGTTGATAATCTGTGGTGGTATAGCCGCTTATAAATCTCTAGAATTAATAAGAATTTTAAAGAAGAGCGGTTGTCAAATTAAAACTATCCTTACTAAAGGTGCTTTGGAGTTTATAACACCTTTGTCTGTTAGCTCTCTTTCAAATGAAAAGGTTTTCACTGATTTATTTAATTTTAAAAATGAAGCAGAAATGGATCATATTTCTTTATCCAGATGGGCTGATGTAATTTTATTTGCACCAGTTACAGCTAACAAAATAGCTCAATTAAGTCATGGTTTAGCTGAAGATTTAGCCACTACTGTTGCTCTAGCTTCTGATAAAGAGATTTTTCTTGCTCCAGCAATGAATGTGAGAATGTGGGAGAATAAAATTACAAAAACAAATTTACAAAAACTTATAAGCGCAGGTTATAAAATAATTGGTCCTGATATTGGAGAAATGGCATGTGGCGAGTATGGTGAAGGAAAATTTTCTGATCCCGTAAAAATTTCAAAAATAATCAATAGTTACTTTAAAAAATTAGAAGAAAATAAACATTTTAAAGCTTTGGTTACTGCAGGACCAACAAGAGAATATATTGATCCAGTTAGATTTATCACAAATAGATCTTCAGGAAAGCAAGGTTATACGATAGCAGAAGAGCTTCAAAAAAATGGTTTTGAGACAACTCTTATTTCTGGACCAACAAATTTAAAATCACCAGAAGGTGTAAAAATTATTAATGTAAATAGCGCTGATGAAATGTATAAAAAAACAATTGAAAATCTTCCAGTTGATGTGGCAATTTTTACAGCGGCTGTTAGTGATTTTAGAGCAAAACAAATAAATCTTGATAAAATCAAAAAAGAAAACCTTGAAAAAATAGAAATAGTAGGAACTAAAGACATTCTTGATTATACGTCAAAACATAACAAGCTAAGACCAAAACTTGTTATAGGTTTTGCGGCTGAAACAAGTAATTTAGATGAAAATTCAAAGAATAAATTGGTTAAGAAAAATTGTGATTGGATCGTTGCAAATGACGTTTCAAATAAACAGATAGGATTTGATAGTGAATATAATGAAGTTAAAATATTTCAACGAAATAAACCAAATATTGAAAATATTTCCATTACTACCAAAGAAATGATTGCTAAAAAGTTAGTAGAAAAAATTTCTAACGAACTAAAAGCAAATGGTTAAAATCCTTATTAAAAAATTAAATTCTAAAGTTAAATTACCAAGCTATAAAACTGATGGATCTTCTGGCATGGATCTTATGGCATTTCTAGATAAACCTATATCTATATTGCCCCAAAAATCAGAATTAATACCAACAGGATTATCTATAGCAATTCCTGATAACACTGAAGTGCAGATCAGACCTAGATCTGGTCTAGCTGTAAAAAATAATATTTCAGTTTTAAATACTCCAGGAACGGTTGATAGTGACTATCGTGGAGAGTTAAAAGTAATTCTTTATAATCATGGAGATAAAGAATTTATTGTAAACAATGAAGACAGGATAGCTCAAATGGTATTGATGCCTATAATTAAAGCTAACTTTGAAGTGGTGGAAAATCTCCCTGAAACAATTAGGGGTAAAGGCGGTTTTGGCTCCACTGGAAAATGAAGAAAATAAATAAAAATTATTTAGACAGATATTCAAGACAAATAGTGCTTAAAAACATCGGTGTAGCTGGTCAAAAAAAAATTAGTTCATCAAAAGTATTTATTGTTGGAGCAGGAGGATTGGGTTGTCCTGTTGCTGATTTGTTATGTAGAGCAGGGATTGGAGAAATTGGAATAATTGATCATGATAAAATTTCACTTTCAAATCTTAATAGACAAACTCTTTATAATACAAACGATATAAATAAATATAAAGTTGATGTATTAAAAAAAAAATTAAAAAAGATTAATCCTTTAGTTAAAGTAAATATTTTTAAAAAAAAAATTGATAAAAAAAATATAAATAATTTAATCTCTAAATATCAGTTAATTGTTGATGCTTCAGATAATTTTGAAACAAAGTTTTTATTAAATGAAGAGTCAATTAAATATAAAAAAAAGTTAATTGTTGGAGCAGTTAGTAGGTTTGATGGTCATATTTTTGTATTCAATTTTAATAATAATAAAAGTGCTTGTTTAAAATGTTTCTATCAGGAGAAGCCTTCTGATGAAATTTTAAATTGTGATCAAGAAGGAATTCTTGGAACAACAGCAAGTATTGTAGGATCTTTACAGGCAAATGAAATTATAAAAATAATTACAGGTTCTAAAAATAATTTAAATAATTCAATATTAATTTTAAATACCTTAAATCTAAAACTAAGAATTGTTAAATTTAAAAAAATTAAAAAATGTATATGCGACTTATAATTATTTTTATAATTTATTTTTTATTTATTTTCCCTTTACATATAACGTTTGCTGATGAATTTGTTATGTTAAAAAACAGTAAAGTGAATGTTAGATATGGACCAAGTTTCGAATATCCAATAAAATATGTTTATTTAAAAAAAAATTTACCTATAAAAGTAATTGATAAAAAAGAAAATTTTAGAAGAATCATTGACCACAAGCATAATAGTGGATGGATACACACTTCACAGTTAAAAAAACCCTCTTCTGTAATATTAACTGAAAATCAATTTATTTTTACTAAACCAACAAAATTTTCTGAGCCAATAGCTGTTGCTGAAAAAGGCAAACTTATTTTACTTAACAAATGTAAGAAAAAATGGTGCAAAACATCTGTTGAGGACATTTCTGGATGGATGTTATTTGATAAATTTTGGGGGAAATTACCTAACTAGTTAAAAGGATCCTCTAAGACACAAACTACTAAATGCACTCTTTCTTATTATAGAATAGTTTTAATTAGTAATCTCAATTACTTTTCAAAAATTTCAATACATTCTCTGATGAAGACTCTCCATAAGGATCGTTCTCAAGATTGTTTCCTTTTCCAGGCTCCTCAAAAATTTTTTCAATAATACCGTCATTCACAATCATTGCATATCTCCATGATCTTTTTCCAAATCCTTTATCTTCTTTATCAACTAACATATTCATTCCTTTAGTAAATTTGCCATCTCCATCTCCTATTGGCTTAACTTTAGTTATATTTTGATCTCTAAACCATGCATTCATTACAAATGAATCATTCACAGATAAACAGTAAACTTCATCTACAAATTTTTTTAAATCTTCGTATTTTTCTTCATATCCTGGTAGTTGCTGTGATGAACAAGTAGGCGTATATGCTCCAGGTAAAGCAAATAGTATAACTTTTTTATTTTTAAAAATATCAGTTGTGCTAACGTCTTTCCATTTTCCACCAATAGAACACCCGCCTCCTAAAGATTTATTATCACCTATTCTAGTTTTAAATATTACTTCTGGAATCTTCATTTAGTCTCTTTTTATAACTATTATAAATTAATAGTCAACACATTAGAATGATTCTAAAGTAAATTGATATAAATCGATTAGTTTTTGAGATTAATTGCTATTTTCAAGTTTAACTAAAACTTCTACAGATTTAACTTTTTTGCCAGGTAAATTTTTTTTAATTTTTATATTACTTATTTCATCTACATGGAGATCAACGATTTTATTAGTACTTTCATCTATAAAATGGTGATGATTTGAAGCATTTGTATCAAAGTAACTTTTTTCACTATTTAACGATATTTCTTTTAAATATCCTTTTTTTTTAAAGGAATGAACTGTGTTATATATCGTTGCCAACGAAATTTTTTCATCAGTTTCTTTTTTTATAATTTTTGAAAGATCACTAATTGTAAAATGAAAAGTTTTTTTCCTATCAAACAGTAATTTGCAAATTTTTAATCTCTGTTTGGTGGGTCTTAATCCTGATGACCTCAATTTTTCAATAAAAATGCTATTATTTTCCATTTTTTTACAAATTTATAACAAACCTTAAGAAATTGTATATTGTAATTATAATAAATAAAGTATTAAAGATCTATATTTATGGAAAAAAAATCATCATATAGCTATGAAGAATTAATTAATTGTGGAAAGGGCAAGCTTTTTGGATCTGGAAATGCCAAATTACCACTTCCTCCTATGCTTATGTTTGATAGAATAACAGAAGTTAATAAAGATAATGGTGCTTTTAAAAAAGGCTCTATTACTGCTGAACTAGATATAAAAGATGATCTTTGGTTTTTCGATTGTCATTTTAAAGAAGATCCAGTTATGCCAGGATGTCTTGGTTTAGATGCAATGTGGCAACTGGTAGGTTTTTATCTAGGGTGGCTTGGTAATCCTGGAAAAGGAAGGGCTTTAGGGGTTGGCACTGTAAAGTTTACAGGTGAAGTTTTGAAAAGTATAAAAAAAGCAAAATATATAATTGATATAAAAAAAATTATGTCTCCTGGTAAAACAACAGTTGGTTTGGCAAATGGTATTTTATTAGCAGATGAAGAAAAAATTTATAGTGCTGAAAATTTAAAAGTAGGATTGTTTAAATAATGAAAAGAGTAGTTATAACTGGTATTGGAGTTGTATCTTGTTTGGGAAACAATCAAGAAGAAGTTTGTAAATCATTATTAAATTCAAAATCTGGAATTACATTTTCTGAAGAATACAAAGAATATAACTTAAAAAGTAATGTTCACGGTAAACCAAATATTAAGATTGAAGACCATGTTGATAGAAAATTTATAAGATTTATGGGGCCTGGATCAGCATATAATTATATTTCTATGGCTGAAGCAGTTAAAGACGCTGGGCTAGAAGATAAAGATGTAAGTAATATCTCTACAGGAATGATTATGGGATCTGGCGGACCATCAATTCAAAATGTTATTTTAGCAGCCGACAAAACAAGAGAAAAAAATCCAAAAAAAATGGGACCATTTGTTGTTCCAAGAACTATGTCAAGTACTGCGTCAGCTACACTAGCTGTTCCATTTAAAATTAAAGGTGTTAACTATACAATTAGTTCTGCTTGTGCAACTAGTGGACATTGTATTGGAAATGCAATGGAATTAATCCAACTTGGAAAACAAAATATTATGTTTGCTGGTGGAAGTGATGAAGTTCATTTTGCAATGACGGCAATGTTTGATGCTATGACTGCATTAT
>Ga0187827_10000361_pt1 | contig 72535 bp, 59 predicted proteins | sample ETNtaG_39_FD_167969 | JGI IMG/M metagenome (GOLD analysis project Ga0187827, IMG submission 167969) | Marine microbial and viral communities from oxygen minimum zone, Eastern Pacific Ocean - ETNP2014_SV_150_PacBio MetaG (Illumina Assembly) | ecosystem: Environmental > Aquatic > Marine > Hypoxic... | reverse complement strand
TAGACCCCACTTGTTGCTTGTTGCATTCGGTGCGCCCAAGCAGGATTTATGGATAGCTGAGCACATAAGTCAGATGCCCAGTGTCAGGGTGGCAATGGGAGTAGGGGGTACGTTTGATTTTATTGCAGGCGTACGTAAGCGAGCTCCAGCTCTCCTCAGGTCAGTCGGGCTGGAGTGGATGTACAGGTTAGTAAAACAACCGAGCAGATTCAAAAGGATAATGAATGCGGTTGTTGTGTTTCCTTACTTAGTTGTTTTTACAAGAAGGAAATGATTATTCCCTCAACTCTTCCAACGACGACACATACCACTCATGTGGCCCTCTCTTTAGTATGACAAGTTTAGGTCCGTCTTTTGTTTCCGCCAAGTAATGTCTTTCGACCCCGTTGTCACGTAGTACTTCTGAATGTTTAATTTCCTCTTCTGGCAGAAGCATATAAATCGCAATATCGGGCTTATCCGAAAGTGCGGCATTAAAGTTCATTCCAACTCTTCCAAGTGTCGCGACAATAGCAACTATTACACAGCTTCCGAGCACGGCCCAGAACATCGTGTGGCTATATCGCCTTGTGCTGATTCTGTTTATTTCCATGTTCGGTTAATATTATAGCAGTTATGGGCTGATTTGGATAGGTGTGATTTTTTTAGTGTGTGTTTCTGCTATCTATATACACCCTCCCCCCTGGGGCGGGGTATAGGCTCAGGGTGGGCGGGCCGTCAGTATTGTGTCAGCTGCATTACCCTCGTCAATATCTTCTCAAAAAAATCTTTTCCCGACCTCGACTTTTCACCTTCAACTAAGGACCTTTCTGGTTCCACTCACAAGCGGAACACCCTCTGTGCTGAACAGCGAAAATATGTTAAAATAGTGTAGATGGCACGATGTGCATTAATAATCATCGACGGATTCGGAGTAGCGCCCCCGGGACCAGGAAATGCAAGAACTCAGGCAAATCTGCCAAATGTCTCGAGGATGGAAAAAGAAATCCCCAATGTACTTATGGAAGCAGCTGGAAATGCCGCTGGACTTCCGGAAGGTCAGCAGGGCGCAAGCGAACAAGGGCACTACACAATTGGTGCAGGCCGAGTTGTTTGGCAAACTCTTGAACAGATCAATCGCGACATTCGTGACGGATCATTTTTCGACAATGAGGCTTTAGTTTCTGCATGCAAGGACGCAGTTGCACGCGATGTTCCTCTTCATTTTTTCATAATTTTCTCTTATGGAGGAGTTCATGGACATGCTAATCATCTATATGCAGCTATGAAGCTTGCGAAGGACGAAGGGGTTAAAGAAGTTTGTTTGCATTTAACAGGTGATGGGCGCGATGTTCCGGAACAGTCACTTCTCAAAGATATTGAAGACATCAACAATGTTATTGAAGAACTGGATACAGGCAAGCTATGTTCTGTAGTTGGCAGGTATTACTCGATGGATCGAGATTTGCAGTGGGACAGAACGAAAGTTGCGTATGATCTTTACACGCAAGGCGTGGGAGAAGAAGTCGTGGATTTTCCAAAGGCATTCCAAGAGTACTATTCCAGAGCTGAGGAAAATCAAGATACGGATTACTATATGCCTCCGCTTAAATCGAAGGAATTTGTTTCAATAGCGGAAGATCATGTCGTGGTTAATCTAAACTACAGAACTGACAGGCAGCCACAGATAACAGAAGCTCTTACAGAAAAGAATTTTGAGCATTTTGATAATTCTGTTCGTGTAACAAAGTATGTTTGTATGGGGCCTTACAGCGATTCATTGCCAATTGCTTATCCAGAGCTGGTTGTGAAAAATAATCTTGGATCTTGGCTTAGCCAACATAATAAAAAACAGCTTCGCGTTTGTGAATCGGAAAAATATGCGCACGTCACATTCTTTTTTAATTCACAGGAAGAAGATCCGTATCCAGGTGAAGAACGCATAAAAATTCCATCTCCCAAATGCCCCAGCTACGATCAAAAACCGGAGATGAGCGCAAGTAAAGTTACAGATGCTGCAGTTAAAGGGGCTCAAGAAGAGAAATATGACATGATTGTAGTTAATTATGCTAACCCCGATTTGGTTGGCCATAGCGGGGATCTGGAAGCTGCAATTATTGCGTGCGAGACGGTTGATGCTCAGCTCGAAAAGTTATTGCCTGAGCTAGAAAAACATGGATATGAATGGATAATAACCTCGGACCATGGGAATTCGGAGCAGATGCTTTACGATGATGGTAAGCCGTGCCCAAGCCATACAGATAATCTTGTCCAGACCTTCGTAAATTCGGAAAAATTCCCAACGCCGGAGTCTCTTAAGATCAAGAAGGGGATAAAAGACATTGCCCCCATGTGCCTCGAGATTATGGATCTTGAGGTTCCGGAGGAGATGAAAGGATAAAGTTTATTGATTTTTGGTTTCTAGTTTATGGTTTTTTGCGTTACCTTAGGTTCATGCAGGAGATAAGAGATTTTATTAAAAGGAATTCAATCAATTCTGCAATAGATGCCATAAGAGCAGTTTCTGATATTCCTTGGGGCGAGGGGAGAACAATTCAAGAGGTATTAGATACAAAAGGAGTTGGAACTTGCACAGGTAAGCATCTGGTTCTTCAAGGATGTTTGGAAGAGTTGGGCATTGAATATCGACCTGTTGTTTGTACGTTTAAGTGGGAAGATCAAGGAATTAATTTGTCGGATAATTTACTTAATAAGCTCAAAGTTGTTCCGTGGGAACATGGTCATAATTTTGTTCAGATAAAAAACTCAAAAGATGAATGGATTGATGTGGATATAACTTGGGATCCTCTGCTTAAATCGTATGGATTCAAAACTTTGCCAGAAGATTGGGACGGGCAAACCTCATTTTTAGCTGTTCGAACAATCAAAAGATGGGATGGAATAGATATTAAACAGAAGAAGAAAGAACTAATCGATAATCTTTCTTCAGAACAAAAAGAAGCCAGGGAAAAATTCTTAGAGACCTTTATAAAGTGGATTGGTTCTATTAGGCATTCATAATATTTGAGGGTTTCTAGTTTCTGGGATCAATTTTTTCCGCTAACGTATGCCCGATATGGACGAAATTACGTATAAGTCAGCTTCATTCTACGATGACTTGGCATCTGAGTCCGACCCGCATGTCCACATGGTCATGATCGCAACAAAGCCAGATATTATTAAGCAGGTTCCTCTATTCAAGGAACTCAAAAAGCGCGGACACACAGTTGTTCTTGCGCATACCGGACAGCATTATGATGAAAACTTAAGTGGAGGAATGCTAAAGGAATTTGGAGTGGAACCGGATTTGAATTTGAATGTTCGCGGAGGAATGGACCAAATAGTCAGCCAGATAATCGGACGCTTGGGTTACGTAATTGGTGAGCTTAAAGAACGTGGAAAGATTGTTATTCCCTATGCACATGGAGATACGACGACTGCGATGGCGTCTAGCAATGCGGGGTTTTGCCATGCGTTTGCATCAGTCCACGTTGAAGCGGGGATTAGGACTCTAACACCCGAGTATTCGAATACTCGAATACTCGAATATTCGAATCTAGATGTTGCAGAGTGGAGGAGGTTTTTGATGGATAAAAATAACTGGAAGCGCGGATCACAGGAGCCTTTTCCTGAGCAGTTCAACACAAGGTGTAGCGAGGCGGCTACAGGAATCCACTTAGCTCCCGTCGAACTTGATCGTGAGTTTATGCTTAGCGAAGGATTCAATGATGATCGAATTTTCGTTGTGGGAAACTCAGTCGTTGATGCAACTCTGGAAGCTGTTGAAAATGCAAAAAACTCACAAATTTTCGAGAAATATCCTCAACTTGCGGAAGGCAACTTCGTTCGTTTCTGCATACACCGCAGAGAGAACTGCGTTTCCGAAAAGCGATTCATGGCAATCTTTGATGCACTCAAGTCATTTATAGAGGAAGGAAAGAATGTACTTCTTATAAACATGAATCAAACCAAGAGGGCGTTTGCTGCCTTCGGGCTCGAGGAAGAAGTGGCGCGCCTTGATCAGGAACATGATAACTTCGTGTTCTCTGAAGTTTGGCCTCTTTATACAGATGTAATTGCCGCGATGAACAAGGCATCAGTCTGCGCAACAGACTCTGGATCAATGCAGGAGGAAATGAATGTACTTGGAGTTCCATGTGTCACTCTCAGGTTCGGATCAGATCGCTCCGAGTCCATTATGAATGGAGGAAATCTGATCGCTCCTCCGGTTAATTCAGGAGTCATCAAAAAGATTATCGAGTTTGCCTGGGATAATCAGGATATGAAAGACGCGCCAAAGATATACGGAGAAAACGTCAGTGCCAGATGCGTGGATGCGGTGGAGGAAGTGTTGGGTTCAGGCGAAGAAGTATTTAGAGATGAAGGAGAACGACTGCGAATTGACAATTGACAATTAACAATTGACAATGGCTTGTGGAGGGGAATTGTTCATTGTCCATTGTCAATTGTCCATTTTCTTTCTTCGATGCTCCAACGACTAAGACAATCTCTGGCCCTAGTTCTGATAGCATTTCTCCCATTCCATGCACTCTTAGTCACGTTTGGAACCAAGCTCATAAGGGGATCTGGGAATGCTCCGATGAGTCAGTTAGCTATTTGGAAAGAAGGACTGCTTGCAGTTATTCTTTTAGTTGCGTTTTTGGAGTGGCTGAAATCAAAAAAGAAGTGGAAGTTTGATGAAATTGATTTGTCGATTGTTTTGTTGATAGCTCTTTCGTTAGTTGTCACAAACTTCACTCATGGTGACTGGAAACTATATCTATTTGGATTTAAATATGACTTCATTCCACTTATCGCATTCTTTGCACTTAGAAGAGTGGAGTGGTCAGAAAAGTTTATAAAGAATGTGTTTAGATTATTGATTGGAGTTGGGGTTGTAGTTTCTGGATTCGGACTTGTTGCAATGTTTTTGCCTCAGGCGTGGTTCACGTTGCTTGGATATTCCGATCTTCATTCCTTATATCTTCCTGATGCTCCTTTGGCGGCATTTCAGCAAATTGAATCTCTTGGTATCAGGCGGATGCAGTCTGTAATGAGCGGGCCGAATCAGTTGGGTCTTTGGTTATTGATTCCTTTCAGTATCTCTGTCATTAAGATGCTTCGGGGAAGCGTCACTGGTCACTGGTCACTGGTCACTGGTCTTTTTGGATTAGGAATTTTACTGACCTTTTCGCGCTCTGCGTGGATTGCGGCGTTTGTGATTTTTGTGATTGTTCTTTATCAAACTCAATCAAAGAAGGCTTTCAAGAAATCTGTGACGCAGATTGTAGGACTCATAATCGTAAGTGTAATTGTTCTTACAATGGTTCAGCCGGGAGTTCTCCTCAGGCTCACATCATCAAGCGGACATTTTACAAGGCCGATCGAAGCTTGGCAGATTATGAACAAGCATAAATTCGGATTAGGTTTAGGTATGGCAGGGCCTGCAAGCAACAGAGTTAGCGATGCATGCGTAAATCTTCCGGAGGGGAGTGATGCGAGTTGGGCAAGCGACCGGCCGGATCTTTGCGTGTTTGTTGGGGAAACTCAGATACAACCGTCAGACAGAGAATGCAAATGTCCGTTCCTTCCAGAAAACTGGTATCTGCAAATTGGGACAGAGCTTGGGATAATCGGGTTTGCTCTTTATCTGATCATGATCTTTATGGTGATTAGAAGGCTTAGTCGAAAAGAAAAGCTCAAACCTGTACTACTCGCATTCATTGGAATATCAATCGCCGCACTTTTCCTTCATGCATGGGAGGATAGTGCGGTGGCTTATACGATCTGGATGCTTGCAGCGATAATTGGAATCTGATTGTACTTATTGACTTTTCTTTCGTGCACGTGCTCTTAATCCAGCTCTGATTGCAGGAGCAATACCAACGCTTGCGAGATTTCCTGTCCATCTCAAAGCAAATTGTGTTCGAGTCTCGCCTTCAGGCTTAGCAGTTTTAGCTTTAGGCGTTCTTGCAGGTGGTTTTACTGCTGGCAAATTTTGTTTTGCTTCTGGAAGATCATCTTTAAGAAGATCGTCTTCAAAAACTACCACTTGCCCTTGCCCAGTGTCGTCACCAGTTGGTAATGCTTCTCCCAGACTATCTAATTCTTGCGTGTGATTAGCAGCAGGCCTTGTAGCAACCTGTCTTCTTTTTTTGGCTCTTTGAGACATTACTGCTCCCAAGCGGGTCCATCTATTCTTTGCATGCAGAGTATCCGAAATACTGTGGGATTTTGCCGATGAAGTAATTAACTCTTTTGCCTTAGCAAGAGCTGGCGATTCTTTTTTCAGTTTTGGTATTCCAGTTTCTTTAGTTACTGCTCCTGCAGCCTTCTGAAAATCTTCTGCCACTTTATTCATTGTTTCATCAATTTCACTTCTAATTTCAGTAGCTTCTTTTAATATTCCAGCCATATCCCTTCGTAATTCTCTTAGCTTAGTAATTACTGTATTTGCATCTGCCATCACCACTGACCGTCTTTGTTCATCTTTTGCGGTCAACAATCTTCTCATCAAAACTTTCATATATTCTACGGATCCTGCACAATACTGAGCGCATATCTTCTGCCATTCGCTTGGTTTTCTAGGTTCTAAACTACCGAATATTTCTGCGAAATCAGGTACTTCAGATTGAGCGGCTGCTTTTGACTCATCACCTTCAACAGGCAATTCTGGCAGCTCATCGGTTTCTGATGGCTCTGGCATAGGAGGGTGAGTCTCCTCCTCGGGAATATTTTTGTCAACAACTTTTGACCTCACCCCCTGCCCCTCTCCTCACCCCTCCGCTTGCCTACCAGGAGAGGGGAGACTTGTCATAGAGGGGATGCTATTCTATGACTATGAAAAGCATCGTAATCCTCGATTTTGGCGGCCAATATGCACATCTGATAGCAAGTAGGGTCCGCAGGCTTGGGGTTTATTCAGAAATTCGCGAAGCAGAGACTCCGGCTTCAGAATTTAAGGATGTTGCGGGGATAATCCTCTCCGGAGGGCCGCAGAGTGTAAATGAGGAAGGTGCTCCGCATGGAGATCCTAAGATTTTTGAGCTTGGAATTCCGGTTCTTGGGATTTGTTATGGACTTCATTGGATGACGCATGTTTTGGGGGGAGAGGTGACGAGTTCGGGGGTTAAAGAATATGGGAAGGTTTGGGTTCGGGGATCGGGTTCGGGCTCGAGATTGTTTAAAAATTGCCCTGATGAATTCACAGCTTGGATGTCGCATGGAGATGAGGCGGTTAAACTACCGGAGGGATTTGAAAGGATTGCAACTTCGGACTCATCAGAGAATTCCGGTTTTGCGAACGAAGAGAAAAAACTTTTCGCAATTCAGTTCCATCCGGAAGTTACACATACGGAATGCGGAGAGACGATACTTAAAAACTTTGTTGGAATGTGCTCTGCTGATCCTTGGTCAGTTGAGGGTTATGCGGATAGTATTCAGGAAGAAATCAAGAGTCAGGTGGGCGACAATCCCCACTCCGCCAAGGCTTCGCGGGGCAAGAAAGTCTTTATGCTCGTCTCGGGCGGAGTAGATTCAACCGTTGCTTTTACATTGCTGGATAAAGTGATTGGAGCTGATCGAGTACAAGGATTACTTGTTGATACCGGACTTATGAGGAAAGATGAAGTTAAGAATACCAAAGAAGCATTAGCAAAAATCGGATTTGATAATTTACATGTCGAAGATGCTTCAGAATTGTTCTTCGAAAGGCTGGATGGAGTTTATGAACCGGAAAGGAAGAGAGAAATTATCGGAAATGCCTTTTTGGAAGTGCAAGCCGAAGTTGCAAAAGAATTAAAATTAGATGGACCCGAATGGCTGCTGGGTCAGGGGACGATTTATCCGGATACGATTGAAACTGGAGGAACGAAGCATTCGGATAAAATCAAAACGCATCATAACCGCGTGGAAGAAGTACAAAAGATGATTGAGGCGGGGAGAGTGATTGAGCCTCTTAAGGATTTGTATAAAGATGAGGTCAGAGAACTAGGAGAGATACTCGGCCTTCCGCATGATCTGGTTTGGAGGCATCCGTTTCCGGGGCCAGGGCTGGGGGTGAGGATTTTGTGTGCTGACGAAGCGGACGTCGGACGTAAGACGTCGGACATCGGATCATTATTGCCTATTAAATCAGTTGGAGTTCAAGGAGACGGGAGGACTTATAGGCATGCACTTGCTGTGTTTTCAGATAATCCCTGTGAAGTAACGGAGGAGCTGTGGAAGCAATCAGCGGATATTCCTAATAAGAATCAGGAGATTAACAGAGTTCTTAAATGCACTTCGCATGCAGAGCCTGTTGAATATAAATTCACTCCCGGATTCATCAATCGTGAACGTGCTGATCTTCTGCGTGAGGCTGATAACATTGTTTACGAAGAAATGCACAGTGCGAACCTTTATGAAGGCATTTGGCAGTTCCCGGTTGTACTGCTTCCATTTGGGGCATCTGAAGGCCAGCAATCAATCGTCTTAAGGCCAATCGAATCAATCGATGCGATGACTGCCAACTCTGCACATCTGCCTGAGAAGGTTCTTAAACAAATGACAGATCGAATCCTCAGCCTAGATGGAATTGATGTGGTATTTTATGATCTTACGTCAAAGCCGCCAGGGACTATAGAATGGGAGTAATCAATTGTATGTACCTGCCTGCCCTGCCTACCGGCAGGCAGGCGGCAGGCAGGCATTGTACATACAGTGCTAAATCTCGCTCGGGTCTTGCGGCTCACTGACAATATTGCCCCACGATGGATCGTACATTATGTGAACAAGGTATAATTTAAGTTGAGCATGAGAGTCATCAAGTTCGTTTAAAATATCCTGCAAGACTTGAGGTTGTATTTCTCTTATTCTAATCAGCAGTTCGAATAATTTCGCAGGATCGCATTTATTAAGCAACAGAATTGCTTTGTCTACAGTCCCATTTGCAATCTCGGTTGCCAATTTGTTTATCCTATTCGGATCATTTGCGTCATCAGACTTGCCAACAAGAACGTGCTTGGCTTTACCATCACGGTCATTTGGAAAACAAAGCGAGACTAATCTACCACTGAATAATCTAACAAGACCCCACGAAGAATTAGCAGTTTGTTCCTCTGGCTGGAATCTCACTCTTAAATTATTGCGATTAGACAAGCCCCCTCCAATTACAGACACAGGTGGTTCTGCTCCATCAGCCGGTCGATGGATTCTGGGTTTCATAACGGAGATCTTATTCTTGGCATCCTAATCGTCAACGATTTAATCAGCTTTATGTCTTCAGATTTGCCGTCAATTTCCCTATACTTGCGTTCTCATGAGTCCTCTGGACACCAAAGAACAGGCGATACTCAAGCTCGTAAAAAAAGCGAAAGACGGGTGCACGGAATCTTACTCCAAGATTTACGACCACTACTTCAACCAGATTTACAGATATGCGGCGCTCAGGGTCCCTGCAGAAATTGCGGAAGATTTGGTAGCGGACATATTTGTAAAAGCATGGGAAAAGCTCCATATGTTCAAGGAGCAGAAGGGAGTCCCATTTGGAGCATGGCTGTTTAGAATTGCCAGGAATGAAATCATAGATACTTACAGAACGTCTAAAACATGGGAAGAAATCGATGACGCTCTGGTTGATACGGATAAGGAGAATCATGCAGATACAGAGGCAAACCGTATGTTCCTGCTTAAAATCGTACGGGAAGCGATGGACAAGTTGCCAAGGAGATATTATGACATTTTGTCTCTGTGCTTCATTGCCGATTTGTCACATGAGGAAGCTGCAAAAGTACTCAGGTGTTCCGAAGGCTCGGTAAGAGTCCTTAAATTCCGGGCGCTTAAAAAACTTAAAGAAGAATTACCTCCAGGAATGGAGGAAAATCTGTAACGTAAGCCCTTTCTAATCGTTCCATATGATGGAGATGCTCGAAGATGCGCTTAAAAACAGGCTCGAAAGAGACCTTGCACCATCAGGTAGGGTCAAAGAGCGTATTTGGGGCAAAATTCAATATAGAATGAATCAGGGAGAGATCATGGAGGGGGTAAAGCAGGAGCTGGTACCATCGGAAGCGACTAAAATGCGGGTTTGGGCTCGTATTTTAAGTAGTATTGAGGCAAAGGAGAGCATAGATATACTAGAAAAACTCAAAGTCCTTCTTACTCCTCCTCCGGAACTCAGTTTGCATTTGAAGCAAAGATTTTTGCAGAGTCAAGCTGTTCCTGTACCTGTAAGACACACTATGTTCAAGTGGGTAGCGTCTGCGGTTGTGATAGCTTTGTTTGTTAAAGCAGGCCCGGCCATATTTCTGGCTCCCAAACTGGAAGCTATGGATGCCGTTATGCTTATGCCGACTCGGGGAGAAGTAACAGTCTCGGTCGGGAAACTATGGCAACCGGTCGCAAAAGACATCGAGCTAGAACCTGGAACACTTCTTAGAACGCATGAAGGCGAGGCAAGCATAGTTTTCCGCGATGACTCGGTTGTGAGGCTTGCACCGTGGACAACAGTCCAAGTGCATGACACCCAAGATCCGGCATTCGACGGAGACAGTTCTGCAACGCTTACATTGATCACAGGCAACATTTGGGTTCAAGGTCTTATACCCGCCCCTATAAGAGGAGTAAGAGTGCGAACAGACTATGGGCTGGTAACGGTAAACGAAGGAAGCGTATCTATAATAGAAGGTGAAAAAGTAGCCGTTAAAGTTTGGGATCGCAGAGTGCGTATTCAAAGAGGTGATACTGATATTCATTTGGTTGCTGGAGAAAGAACAGAACTTTCTGAGAATGAAAATTTGATTGTAAAAAGAATTCCAAATGCACATTACGAAGAGCTCTGGACAAGGCAAAACTTGAACAGGGATGCTGTACACCGCAGGTCCATTGCGCAGATCCAGAGAGAACGCAGAGCAGCCCAAGCAGGCATCTTGCCTACATCAATTCTATATCCTGCAAAGAGGATTGTGGAAAAAGTAGATGTTCTTCTGACGTTCGGAGAAGAAGCAAAAACACAAAAGAAACTGGAACACGCAGGATCCAGATTGGATGAAGCAGTCGCCCTTATTGATGAAGGTGATACGATAGAAGTTCAGATTTCTTTAGAAGCGTATCGTGATGCTTTGCATGCAGTTGCAACAGGATCAGGAGATGCACTTGTTCGAGCTCTTATCGATCAATCTCTTGCGGCAGAGGCCAGCGAAATCGTTGCGGTACTTCCAAGTGATGATACTTATCCAATCAAGCAAGCAATATTAGAAGTCAGTGCATCAATTCCGAACGGATCTGTAAGCACGGCTGATGTGGAGGGAGTTTTGGTTGTTGATACTATTACTGCACTTATTAATAAGCTTGATGAGGAAGGGGCAATTGGACTTAAAAGTGTATGGATAGATCTCTCCGATCACTTAACAGTTCTTAGCTTAGGTGAATCCAATCTTCGTCCGGAAGTTCGCAAAGAAGCGAAGATGCTTTTGTCTGAGTTTGCATTCTCGTTGGAAGAATTAAGTGCAAATGGAGGGACAGTAGACTCAGAGATTCTGGAAGGAGTGCGCATTTATCTGCCTCCGGATAACGATTCTGTAGCGGTGCTTACCGAAGAAGAAGTAATTAGGATCGTACAAAACATCCGTGAAAGAATATTTGTGTTCCATATGGCGCGTTCAAGAATTAACCAATTAAAAGCAGAGTTCAAAGCTCTAGAAGGCCACCCGGATCAGGGTCGAATCCTTCGAAAGCTCAGGTTTGTACTACCTGATGGACTGGAAGAGTTCCCGCTAAGAGTTCGCAAGGAAATAATTAGGTTGCAGTGGGAAAGGGCGGCTTAATTACTTGACTGAATCATCCAAGATCCACAAACTGTTTGGCATGTACGTTATTGCTGAACTAAAGGCAGGTCGAGCTGTTGTTGTAGACGGTGAACCGTTTCTAATCACTTGGAACAAATTTAGCAAACAAGGACGTCAAGGAGGAGTAATGGCAACAAAGCTTAAGAATTTGAAGAATGGAAACGTGATTCAAAAGACTTTTCAGGGCAATGATAAGCTGGAGCCTGCGGATGTCGGATATAAGAAATGTCAGTTCCTTTATTCGACAGGAGATGCTTTTACTTTTATGGATTTAACTTCCTACGATCAGTTTGAATTAAATTCAGATTCTGTTGGGGAAGGAGCTAAGTTCCTTGTGGACGGACAGGAAGTGGATGCTTTGGTATTTGCAGAAAATCCAATTGGAATCCAGCTTCCGTCTACTGTTAACTTGAAGGTAATAGAAACTCCTCCCGGAGTAAAAGGGGATACAGCGGCAGGAGGAACGAAGTTTGCGGAGCTAGAAAGCGGAACAAAAGTTTCGGTTCCTCTTTTTATCAACGAAGGGGATACGGTTAAAGTTAATACAGAGACAGGGGTTTATATGGAACGGGTCTAACTTCTTTCTTTTGTCTTGATACAAAAGAAAGAAACAAAGAAAAGATCAAGGCAAACACAGCTCACTCGTCGCGCAAATGCACAATCAGATATTGGCTCACAGAGACGAGTCGAGTCTGAGGACTCGCTCGCCATCTGCTCGCATTATTCAACAAATGACCATTGGCTCCTCGCTCGGGTGTGTGTTTGCCGGTTTGTGGCTAGTAGTTAGAATAGTGGGTCTCTTCAATTTTTTGCATGGCGAAGCCGCGACGTACTCTTTGCGGAACCCGAACCACGATGCGTTCGACGCCTTCCAGGCCGACTTCGACCAGTGCGTCAATAAACGCTTCATGACAACCACCGGTGATGGTGGCCACATTACCCTCGATCTTCGTTTCACATGCCGGCAGAGGGTTTGCCAACATGTATTTGACCTGCGCTTCGAGCTTTTCCATCTCTTTGAGCAGGTCTCTCGCTTCTGCCACGCCTGAGGCGAAGGCAATAACGAGAACGAACAGACACAGTCGTTTCATCGCAGTCTCCCTTTCGTGTGAAGTACCAAGAAATGTCCAGATAAATACATTATACACTAAAAATAGTAGTATGCAATACTACATAAAATGAGCAAATATACGCTCTAGAGGCGTTTCTTAAGCATTTCATTCACTCTCGCCGGGTCTGCCTGTCCTCCACTTTCCTTCATAACCCAACCGACGATTGCGCCGATGGCTTGTTCTTTGCCGGCTTTGTAAGACTGCACAGCCTCGGGGTTTGCCTTAATGGCTTTAGTAATCAGCTCCTCCATCTCTCCTTCATCCACGTCTCTGACTCCTTTGTCTTTAACAATCTTCTCCACAGTCATTCCATCAACAATATCCTTCAGATACTCTTTTTCCTGATTCTTTGTAATGCGCTCATCGGCTATTAGCGCAATAATTTGCTCAGTTACAAAATCCTCGTCAGGCTTTTCCTCCCCATCATCAGATTTAATGAGTCCCGCCAACTGTGTCAACACAATGCTTCTTGAGCGCTTAACATCCTTCGTCTCTTCAGCAACTTTATCAAAAATAGTTCTGAAATACGGTTGATCTATGAGCATCCTGACTTCAAAGTCTTCTAGTCCCATCTTCTCATATTTAGTTTTAAGTTCACTTGGAAGTGCTGGCATTTCCTTCTTCAATTTCTCTATATCTTCCTTCGTAAATTCCAAAGGTGGGATATCGGGTTCAGGAAAATACCTGTAATCCATAGCAGTCTCTTTGTCGCGAAGCATTTTTGTCTGTTCATCATCATCTACCCAGCCGACGGTAATATCATTCTTTAAAGGCCCGCCATCTTCATCCCATTTCTTACTGAGTCTTTTGATCTCATAACTCAGAGCTTTTTCCAAAGACTTAAACGAGTTTAAATTTTTAATCTCGCTTCGTGGATTAAGTTTCTTAGACCCTTTTTTCCTTAGCGAAATCGATGCGTCAAAGCGCATCATTCCCTTAAACATATCAGCTTCGGAAGAGTCGACTGCAATTAGAATCCTCCTAAGCTCCTGTGCAAAAGCTACTGCCTCTCCAGGTGACCTTAAATCTGGTTCCGTAACAATCTCCACAAGAGGCGTTCCGGCTCGATTGTAATCGCACAAAGTCTTCTCGCCCCTATGAGTCAGTTTTCCGGCATCGTTCTCCATGTGCAGTCTTGTAATTCCACAAGCTCGTACATCACCGACTTTATTTCCACTATCGTCAGAAATATTAAATTTAACTTCTCCCTTCAGCGAAAGAGGGAAGTCATATTGGCTTATTTGGAATCCCGGTGGCAGATCAGGGTAAAAGTAATGTTTGCGGTCAAAATGATTCTCCTTCTGAATCTCACATCCAATTGCAAGTGATGCTTTCATTGCCTTTTTGATAGCTTCCTCATTCGGAGCGGGAAGCGTGCCCGGGTGCCCCATGCAGATAGGACAAACAGTAGTATTTGGTGGTTTCCCAAATGCATCATTATCGCATCCGCAGAACATCTTGGATTTCGTGTTCATTTGAGCGTGAACTTCTAGGCCTATGATAACTTCTAGGTCGGGCATTGGTAAAAGATTAACGTTATGGTGTTTAACAATCAACATGCTCGTTCCGCTTTTTCGGAACTCGCTATCAACACGTCCGCCAAAGCGGACTTTCGACAATCAACTTTACAGCTATTTAAAGCTCAAAAGTCGATTGTTGATTGTCGATTGTTGAGAGCGAAGCGTGTTGTTGGTAATCTGTGATAAGGATATTGTCCAGATGATCCATTTCGTGTTGGACTATACGAGCATCCATGCCAGTTAGCTTCCTTTCATTTTCCTCACCTTTTTTATTCAAGTAAGTGATTGTAATTTCAATTGGCCTTTCTACTTTTACATTAATGTCAGGAAGACTAAGGCACCCTTCTTCTACAACATCAGTTTCTTCACCTCTCCAAACAATTTCCACATTTATCAAAACATTAGTTTTCCCATTGAACTTAGCCAGACACATTCTAAGTGCTTGACCAACTTGATTAGCCGCTAGGCCCAGGCCTTCCTCATCTTTGAGAGTATCTTCCATATCTCTTATAAGCTTAAGAATATCTTTAGTTACCTTTGGAATCTTCTCCGTCTTTTGGCGAAGAATGGGATTATCAGTGCCGGTCTCAATTGGGAGGATTGCTATAGTAGATCAGTGAATAGTAAATAATTAGTTATAAGTGAATAGTGAAGAGTGAATAGTGAATAGTTAATCTCTATAAGTGTATGTAAATTCTATCACACGCATTATTCACTATTAACTATTAACTATTCACTTTTTGGCCACTTCTCTTGAGCCTGCCCTAATTCTCAAGTCTTCAACTGATCCTATCTTCCCAATTTCTATCATTTTAAGAAGTGCCTCCGCTGTTAAAATCACATCAGGAAGTGCTCTGTGGCGTTCATCAGGCAATTTAAGCTCCAATCTTTGTCCAACTACGTCCAAACTGTGCCTAAACTCTGTTGGAAACACGCTCTGGCTTAGTTTCATCGTGCAAAAGTGCTCAGGAAGCTCTATAAACCCCCAGCATAGTTCCTTCTCTCGGTTTAGGAATCCCATATCAAACTGAGCATTGTGTGCGACAAGAAAAGAGCCGGAGGCAAATTCCAGAAACCCTGGAAGCACCTGATCGATTGTAGGAGCCTGGGCTACATCTTCATCTCTGATTTTATTTATCTGTGCTGCTTCGTGCGGAATCGTACGTTCTGGATTTACAAACTCATGAAAAGGATCTTCCTTTTTTATTTCTCCGCTTTCAATCCTCAGGGCCGCGATCTCTATAATTCTATGTCCTCTATTGGGATCAAGGCCGGTAGTTTCCACATCGAAGACGGTTAGCGGAGGAAGCATAGGTCGGGACTATACATGTCAGGGGTGAGTGGCGGTAGTGGAATATTGTTGACGATGTAAGAAATTGACAATTGACAATGAACAATTGACAATTAAGCTTCGACTGTGATTTCAGCTACCTCCATCATAACTAAACTCGAGCGACTATATGATCCGCCTAAGTCATTTCTAAATTGGAAGACCCCACTTGATCTAACAATTGCAACGGTTCTTAGTGCTCAGTGTACAGATGAAAGAGTTAATATGGTTACAAAGGAATTATTTAAGAAGTGCAGAAAAGCACAGGACTATATTGATCTTCCTCAGCGTGAACTCGAAAAGATCATAAGGCCGTGTGGAACATTTAGAGTTAAGACCAAGTATATTAAGGGTTTAAGTAAAATCATCAGTGAACAACACAAAGGTCACTTCGACAAAGCTCAGTGCGGGCAGGTACCGCGTACTATGGAGGAACTTGTTAAGCTTCCCGGAGTTGGCAGAAAAACAGCGGCAATCATTCTTTATGCAGCTTTTAATAAGCTAGAGGGCATCGCAGTCGACACTCATGTGATGCGCTTAAGTCAGAGGCTCGGTTTAACCAAGCATTCAACGCCCGAAAAAATAGAGAAAGATCTGATGAAGATCATTCCAAAGAAGCATTGGGGCAGATTCAATACCCTAATGGTCAGCCACGGCAGGGAAGTGTGTACCGCGAGGAACAGAAAGTGCGAAAAATGTGTATTTAAAGCCAAATGTCCGGCATCGCAGATTAAACCTAAAATGTAACATCCATCACCGATTAAGAATTCAGGTTAAGATAGTATAATGTCGTACTTATCTTATCCCCCTTTTTATTATGCGTTTTATTCCAATAGCAATTATTGCAGCGATCACACTTAGCGCGTGTGGACATACAACACCTCAGAAAAGGTCAGATGCTGAAGCGAAGCCGCGTCCCGTAGCCCAAGCTCAAGAAGCTCAGCCAACTCGTGCAGTACCAAAAGCAAGTGCTGCCGAATATAAGGACTTCAGTGGTGGTGTAATTGGTAACGGCGAAGAGTCAGTTCTTTTCTTTCATGCCACGTGGTGTTCAACCTGCGTTAAAGAAGACAAGAACTTAAGGTCATGGTACCCGTCACAAGATATGCTCCCGCTATATAAAATTGACTACGATTCGAATACGGATCTAAGGAAAAAATATGGAGTCAACATGCAACATACCTTTGTTAAGATAGATAAAAAAGGTAATGTAGTGAAAGTATTACCCGGTCCAACTCCGGACGCACTTAAGTCATTTCTTTCAGCTTAATTTGTGGGCATCTATCTAGTGCTTTTCATTGCAGGAGTTCTGACAATTCTCCTACCGTGCATACTTCCGCTGATTCCCATTGTATTGGGAGTCAGCATCGCGGGTAAAAGTAAGCTTAGACCACTTCTTACGATTGCAGGGATGCTTGTAAGCTTCATAGGCTTCACGTTTCTTCTGATTTTAGTCCTAAAAAACTTTATCGGAGTAGAAGTGCACATGCGAACGGCAACGTATTTGATTTTACTTTTGTTTGGTCTCGGATTCGTTACGCACAACAAGCATATTTGGAATGCCGGAGCGGTAATCGGAGGATTTTTCTTTCTTGATGCGGGGCTAAACTTCGTTTTGGTTGCGATTGCACTGGGATTTATTGCAATGCATGTTGGAGGGAAGATCGCAGATTACAAAACATCGGGTCTGGAATTCAACGCAAGGCAACCGGGGAGTTAGGTCAAGATAATCCATTAACTGCGTTCATTATTGGCCTGACACTTGGGCTTGTATGGGTTCCATGTGCAGGGCCGGCTTTAAGCTTTGCTTTCACGTTGGTCAGAGAACAACCAGGGCCAGAAGCTCTGCTCTCATTACTTGCTTATGGACTTGGAACTGCGATTCCGCTTCTTTTGATCGGTTACGGAGGGCAGTGGGCTGTTCATTCAGTTAGGAGCTTATGCAAGTACACCGGTCGTATAAAGCAGTTTGCAGGTGGAATTTTGATCGTAACAGCCATTGCTTTCCAATTTGGGTGGTTTAAGGCATTTGAAGCCTTGCTTGTCTCGACTCCAATAGGAAATATTGGAATAGAGCTTGAGGAGAAATATCTTCCATCTTATGATGGGGCTCCATGAAACAGTACCTAAATCTCCTAAGTAAAATAATGAACGAAGGCATCCGAAAGGACGATCGTACCGGGACCGGCACGCTGAGCTTGTTTGGTGAACAAATCAGATTCAATCTGCAGGAAGGATTTCCGCTGCTTACAACCAAGAAGGTCTATATGAGGGGAATTACTCATGAACTTCTGTGGTTCCTCAAGGGCGATACGAACATCAAATACTTAGTCGATCGCAATGTTAAGATCTGGAATGAGTGGCCTTATGAGGGATATAAGAAGAGTGATGAGTATCAGGGAGAGTCGCTTGATGAGTTCGTTGAAAAGATAAAGGAAGATCAGAATTTCGCCGACAAATGGGGCGATCTTGGTCCTGTTTACGGTAAGCAATGGATCAGATGGACAGGTAAGAATGGAGAAGAGATTAATCAGATAAAAAATGTGATTGAAGAGATTAAAACTAATCCAACTTCACGTCGGCTCCTCGTCAGCGGTTGGAATGTTGCAGATATTCAGGAGCTTATAAGCGGAAAAACTTCTGCTCCTCCTCTTTGTCATACTGTTTTTCAGTTCTATGTCTCACAACCCACGAGAGCGGGTCTTCGACCTGCGTTGTCATGTCAGTTATATCAGAGGTCAGCTGATTATTTCCTAGGCGTACCGTTCAATATTGCATCATATAGTTTGCTAACGCACATGATTGCACAGGAATGTGGTTTAGAAGTCGGTGATTTCGTCCATACTTTTGGGGATGTTCATTTGTATTTGAATCATTTAGATCAAGCGCTTACTCAGTTGGAGCGCGAACCGCGGTCATTGCCTCAACTTAAGCTCAATCCGGAAGTAAAGTCAGTCTTTGATTTTACTTTTGAAGATATTGAGGTGGTTAATTATGATCCGTGGCCTGCGATAAAGGCGCCGATTGCTGTTTGACTCATCCCCCTGGCCCCCTTCTCCTGTGAGCAGGAGAAGGGGGAATAAAGAAATTTTTCTTTATAAGCCCCCTCTACTCCGCACCCTACGACAAGCTCAGGGCAGGGAGGAGAGGGGGCTTGGGGGGTGAGGTCGTAAATCGCTCGCAATCAAGATAACTATTTAGTAACCTAGTAGTCCATGATAATTTCTCTCGTAGCAGCGGCATCAGAGAATAATGTTATTGGAAAAAACGGCGGGATTCCGTGGGATCTTCCAAAAGATTTTAAGCACTTTCATGATGCGACCAAGGGAAAGCCGATTATTATGGGAAGAAAAACACATGAATCAATCGGCAGAGTTCTGCCCGGAAGAAAAAATATAATAGTAACTCGTCAGGCAATTGAAATTGAAGGTTGTGATGTTGTGCATTCGATTGAAGAGGCCTTAGACTTAGTTAAAGATGAACCAGAAGTTGCAATAATCGGAGGAGGGGAGATTTATAAGCAAGCTATTCCGCTTGCTAACCGGTTAGATCTAACACGAGTTCACACGACCATCGAGGACGGCAATGCTTTCTTTCCGGAGTTTGATGAAAATGAATGGGAACTGAAATCAGAAGAGCGCCACGAAATCGATCAGGATCACGCGTATGCATATACGTTTCTGCTGTATGATCGTAAATGATGCCGGTCGTAGCAGCGACGCTGCGTCGCTGCTACGGGGGCTTTAATATATTGGCTTGTGTAAGCCAAAAAATAGTCCATATAACGCTTCAAAGAACTCATTTATTGTTTTAAAATGAGTATTCCTTATTCTTAAGTCATGCGATTAAACCAAGAAACAACGGCAACCTGGGAAGACCCGGTAGAACAGGTAGACCGCGTACAACAGCAAGCCGCGCGCTCAGCTGCAAATGTGGGTGCATTTGAAAGTCGTTTCAAAACAGATCTGCATCAGTTGCTCTTGGATGAAGCAGTGGGAGATGATGGGGCAAAAACAATGGTTGATCCTGAATTAAGAATTGTTGCAGAAGAAAGAGAGCAAGTGGTTGAGGATGCTACTAATGATAATAGAGATATGTCTCTTAGCAACTTGGGAGATGATTCAAGGCTGGGGCAGGCGATGCTTGGGGCGAAAGGATCCGGAGAATTAAATGAGAATCGCTTTGCAACTCTTAGATCACAGGCGGATATTGCACAAATGAGACATGCTAGCTGGCATGAGTTTGGCCATACATTGCAAGTGCCTGTGTCACTTAGGGCTAACGAAGGACATGCAGAACTGTTTGCGAATCAGAGAACGGGAAATGGATTGTCTCATGTGCGATCCGGACAACCGGATGTTGTATATGGAGAAGGGCAAAGAATGATGAAAGAAGCGTCCGACAAATTCGGTTGGGGGAGCGTGGATGCAATGATGCAAGGCAGAGAGGATAGAGGCAAATTACTTACATGGCTTGCTGAAATAGATCCTGAGCTGGGAGGACAAGATACGGTTAATCCGGAGAATAATTAAAATATTATTAATTAGTCTACCATTCGCGCGAATGGTTCTTTAGAGTAGTCTAAATAGCATTTCTATTGATGATAAAACTCAATCATGTAGTTAGGTATTTTGACTTCTTTAATTAAAAGTAAAGTTTTTTCTTCAACTGTTTGGAAAGTAGGCTTTTTATCGAAGTACCCCTTTAATATTTCTACATTTTCTTGAATAGAGTCTCCAACTGTTAGGCTTAGTAGCTCTCCTTTGATTACAAGTTCTTTTGCTTCTTGTATGTCTTCATCTTTTTCAAAGACTATTACGCTCAATGGTGTTCTGGCGAGCGTTGCAGCTGTTGTCTTGTGACTGCCATCGAGCAAAAAGAAATCAACCTGGGGATTATTTGCAATATATTCGTCATAAGAATCTTTCGTTTTCCCTGTGAAGGCTACATGGACAAGATCTTTTTTAAGTACAGGACAAGTGGGAACAATATTACCGCAGTTTTGCTGATACATTCTGAAATAGAGTTTCAGAACCTGTTCACTATGCAACGGGAAGTCATGCAGAGTAATAACTTGATTCGGTGAAAGCTCCATTGTATTAAGCATTGTATGGATTATACATAAGTGGAGATTGATTTGTTATTCCTCGGTTATCTCTCTTTTAATTCCAAACATTTCCATATTCTCCGAAATCGGAGACTTGGCGAGTTGCCTAAGTAAAAATCTGGTCACAACAATTGCAGAGAACATAGAGATCAAGACTCCCATACCAAGAGTTGCGGCGAATCCGCGGACTATGGAAGTTCCAATTGTAAACAGGACTATGCAGGTTATAAACGTTGAAACGTTACCATCGCGAATGCTTGGCCATGCACGCTCAAAGCCGGTCTCAACCGCGGTCTTATATAATTTGCCCTTCCTAAGTTCCTCTTTAATCCTTTCAAAAATTAGAATATTTGCATCAACTGCCATTCCAATCGAGAGAATTATTCCGGCCATTCCTGCGAGAGTTAGAACAATGTACTGGTCAGACAGAAGGAACAGAGGAAGCTTAAGCACTGTCAAAAATATCAGAGCGTAAACAAACAATGCCAAGTCTGCCAAAAGCCCCATAAGTCTGTACATCAAGATCATAAAGAGCATAAGAATGGCTATGCCGATCAGAGCAGCCTTTACAGAGGTCTGGAGTGCTTTTGCACCGAGAGTAGCCTCCACAGTCCTTTGGCCTGTCAGATAGATAGGAGCCGGAATTGCGCCTGTATTTAGATCCTGTGCGAGAGTCTTTGCTTCCTCGAATGTTCTGCTTCCGGTGATTATCGCAATTCCTCCTGCGATCTCTGTTTGAACCGTTGGTGCAGAGACCAATTGTCCTCCAACAAAAATTGCGATTCTTTTGCTAACATTATTCTTTGTAAGCTCATGGAAGATCTCGCCTCCCTGCGCATCGAACATTATCTGAACCACAGGAAGGTTAGTGGTCGAATCCAGTGTGACTGTTGCGGATTGGAAATGTTTTCCATCAAGCGATGTATCTTTCCATCCTGTTGGGAGCAAAGAGAAGAAAAGGGTACGTATATAAGCAGCTTCTTCTTCGCGTTCCACTTTCCTGTTTTCCATGTCGGTCTTGTATTTAAGAGAGAGGTCAGAAGCATTATCGTCTTTGATAGTAAGTACATCGTATGAAGCAATGTCTGGCTTAGTGATTAAAGCGCTGTCTGCTCGAATAAGATGGAAACCAAATTGGGTTTCAACTGGCTCACTGATTTTACCTTCGCTCAATGCAAACGCGGCTTGCTCGAACACTGGTACCATTGCACCTTGGCCGAAGGTTCCCAGACTTCCTCCCTCCGAACCAGAAGGTCCGTCGGAAAACTCCTTAGCCAAATCTTCAAAAATTTCACCTTCTGCAATTCTCTTCTTAAGCTCTTGTACAAACTCTTGCGCTTCCGATCGAGTTCTAGTCACATCTTCTTCTGCAGACAAGGTTCCTTTATATGCAATCAGGATGTGGCTCGCAGACATTTCTTCCGCCCCTTTATCAAGAGACTTGAGGTAAATGATCTGCATTGTTTTCTCATCAATACTAACGTTCTGCATACGTCCAACAATCGTAGCTTTCAAAGCTTGTTCAACAGGATCCGATTCATTTTCTAAAACTTGATCTTCAAAGCTTTCAAAAGATAAGCCTTCATTAGTATTCGCCAAATGCTCCAAGGCAATAGCAGGATCTGTGATTACGCGTGCAATTTTCTCGTTTTCCTTGGTTACTTCGGCGAGGAAAATTCCAGGATAGTCGTTGAATACGATTTCTCCATCAACTTGTTCGGGGATAGAGATACTTCCTTCAAACTTTTTTACACCAGACGAAGGACTGCGATCCCACATTACTTCCAGCCCCGCATGCAGTTCGTCGTAGAAGTAGGCACGTTCATCTTCGAATCCTACACCAAGCTCGTCACTAAGGTCTTGTCCTACAAGCGACAATGTCTCTCCACTTTCTGTGATTCTGGATAAGGCGCTGGCAACTCGATCATTTACGCTAACTTCGAACTCTTCGGTAGGCTCTGTAAATTCTTCCTTAAACTCAAGTTTGATAGTTTTACCTACAGTATCGATGCAATCTTGGGTGTTTACAACTCCGGGACATTCAACCAGCAAGTGCTTCTCGTTTCCTATATATGACGGCGTTATAACTGCCTCGCTAACGCCAAGTGCATTAATGCGTCGTTCCAAAACTGTGCGTATAGCTTCAACAATTGTCTGCTGTTGTTCCTGCAGAGCAATTATCTGGGCTCGCGCAGCGTTAAGCTTCTCCGGAGGAGCGCCTTCTTTTTCCATAGTTACGATATCTGCCTCCAACGATTCTGTTTGTTCCCTCATTTCTCTTTCAGAGATTCTAAAATCCAATTGAGTACCCCCAATCAGATCCAAACCATAATGAAGCTTAGGAATCCTTAGAAAAGAAGGAACCCATGTGCGTTTCTCCTGTGGCAATGCTATAACTACGACCAAAATTGCAATTACGATAGTCAGAGACGGCCAAAGGCGGGAACGGCGTTCAAACATTGCGGATATTGTAGAGATTTAATAGGGATTGGGGGAGGGTTTTTCTTGAATATTTAGCTTCATTAGCTTATAGCTCCATTAGCTTCCATTTGTGGCAAATTATAGACAAGAACCAGCCAAAGCTAAAGAAGCTAAAAGTTAGAAGCTAGTAAGCTGAATTCATTTAACAACGACAAATTTAGCATACGTCCCAACAATGATATCTTCCGAGAATATACGTGCAAGTGTGAAGCTGGGGATTCCTGATATATAAATTGTAGAGCCGGTTCCTCCCTCTTTTACAGCTGTCAGAGAAACCAGTCCTCCGCGTACAAAGAGGCCCGTCTTTCTGCCGGCGTTGTTCTGAACAATATCGCTCCAAATCTTTCCACCATCTTCTTTCAATGATATTGCAACATTGGCTTCTCCTGAGTCTTCGCTTTCGTGCCCTTCTGCGGACACCCATTGTATGTGTTCACCTGCCAAATCGGTTTTTACAAAGTCGCCGTAATTCTCGTTAGTAATGTCAGGAGCTTCGCCTTCTTCTGCTTGTAATGCGAAAACAACATCCAAAGGCCTTGCCAAGCTTTCAGCCAATTGATCAGCTGTGGCTTTATGCATTAGCCCGACTGTAAACCTAAGTTTATCTCCCTTGTCCTGAACCTCTATATCTGGAACCTGATTTTCAATCGCAAATGCCATTCTTTCTATAACGTTTTCTGTCGCAGTCTCCAAAATGTCCAATAATTCGGGTTCATCTGTGGAGTATTCAACGTCAAGTACCAAAGTTGGTTCTCCGCAGGCGGATAGAAGCAAAAATGATGAGATGAGGAATAATTTTTTCATAGGAGTAAAGTCTAATGGCATGATGTGCTGGGGGCAATGTAATTGGTGGTTAATTAAAGTGTTACATCGTTAAATTGCTAAACTGTTAAATTGTTCGCTGAGCGAGTTAAGAACTCCGATACGAGCTATTATTACTACAATTGCAAGTAACGCTCTGCCGAACAATTTGGCAATTTAGTAATAGATCAAATCTACCTTATTAACGCAATAATCTTGTATTCTCTCTTATCATCTTCCCCCTTAAATCCACACCCTTAAGCGAGCAATTGAGGTCAATAATACAGTTTTCCAGATTGCAGTCCTCAATCGTCGATCCTTCAAATATTACAACGTCCTTGAGCTCGCTTCGATTCACTTTGGAACCTGCTCCTACTACGACGCTTCCTTCGCAATTGGTATGTTCCAAGCTTGCACCCTCTTCTATTACAATCTTTTCACCCACAAGCTCGCGAGTTGCCTCCAGATAAGCTTCAAAGGATCCTATGTCGAACCAAGGGTTTGTAAAAGTGAAGGCCTGAACGGCAATCGGTTTTCGGTTTTCGGTTTTCGGGTTCAAGAATTCTTCAAAAATTCCACCTACATTGTCAGGGTGTTCTTTTGCATATTCAACCAAAACAGGGAGAGAGCTCTCAGGAAGAATGGAACAACCTGTACTGACAATAGTCGATGAAGGTTCTTTGGGCTTCTCTTCAAATGCTGAGATAATATCGGTTGTCGGTTGTCGGTTGTCGGTTGTCGGTTTCTTAGATTTCTCAAGAATTACAGTCCCAAAAGATCTAGCCTTGATTTCATCTCCAATATCAAAGGCGGCAAGGATGGGAGTACCGTTCGAATAAGCTTCGATGAAGTCACTAATTTCAAATCCGAAATAATTATCACCAGTCAGAAGTAATACATCTTCATCAATACTCTCAGATTGTATCCACTGACTAACTGCCCCTAGCGCCCCCAGTTTCTGGTCGTCACTCCTCGTATCCTCAATCAATATCTCCAGATTATCCCGGTTTAAATCCTTCTTCCACTGCTCAAAGCCCTCCATAAATACAGCGTTAGTACTTACAGTTATTGGAATATCCTCCGGTATCTTCTCCACAATATGCGAGATTATCGGCTTTCCGGCTAGTGGAAGCAGAGGCTTGGCCCTTTTCTCGGTCAGAGGCCAGAGGCGGGTGGCAAAGCCGCCGGCTAAAATAAAAGCTTTCATTAGGTCGATAATAACGTTAATTCGTTATTTCGTTAATTCGTTTAGTCATTATTTTTGGGCTGATTTCTGTTGTTTTTCAAGGCAAATGATTTAGTCTTTGAGGTGACGTTTGGTTAGGTTGATCCTTCAATTGAAGCATTCGCAAAGGAGAATCTGAAATGAGTGCGATGAGAAGAAATGAGCTCAGTAAGAAGAGGTGTAAGCAAAAAGAGCCCTCAACATTTGGATGGTTGGATATGTTGTTGGCTATCAGCTTCCTGATATCTTTGATTTCAATATTATCTCCATGGATGGATGGCAAAATTGAGATTTCACAGATTGTGGACAGTTGGCTCAGTTTGATTTTGGCGATCTGGTGTACGATTGCTTTCACACTCCTGGTTATTCCTCGGATTTGTCGCATGTGTGGACTGTAGCGAATTCAAGAAGCCGAACGCTCGAAGGCCGGCCCCGCGGGGCCAGCTTTTTGACCTTACCGACCTCACCCCCAGCCCCTCTCCTGCAAGCAGGAGAGGGGGTTAGGGGGTGAGGTCGTTAGACCATAATCACCGCCATCCCCTCAAGTGATTCTACCTTCTCATCTCTCTCCACAATTCCCAGAACGGATGGAAGCATCAGATAAGTAATATTTTTGTTTCTGCATGCACTCAGTAAATTAAGCGACTGCTCAAGATCAGAGCATTGAATTAAGTGTGTAATCTTCTTTTGCTCCAGTACTTCTTCCAATTTATTCAGTTTTCCAAGGACTTGAACTCCGCTAACTTCAGATTCTTTTGCGCCGCGTCCGTCCAATATTGCGACAGGCTTAAGAGGATTCTTTTTTCTGATCAGAGTATTAACAAGCTCTTTAGATTCTCGCGTCACACCGACTATCAGAGTGGGGAAGGCGGGCGGATTCTTGGTTAAGATTGCCCTTTGAATTTGTTGGAAGATGATGTGCCAAAGTAGCGTTAGCATCATGCTAAAAACAAATGCGTAAACCAGAAGCAATCGTGAGAAGAAAAGCTGGAAGCGGAAGTAATAAGCGAGCGAGAAAAGCGCAACTCCAACAAGCGCCGCGTAAGAGATATAAGCAACGTTTCTGATAGTCATTTGGTTTCTGGTCATGTAAAAAGTTCTGGTTGTTGCAAGCACCAAGAGCCAAATAGGTGCAACTGCAATTGCAACCGTCAGAAATCGATCAAATGGGAAGTCGGTTGATAGGATGGGTCCGACTCTTATGAAATATGCTAATAGATAAGATGCTGTGAATAAAGCTAAATCAGTAATGAGCCAGGTGATTAATAAGATTCTTGGACGCATCAGAATTGACAATGGACAATGGACAATTGACAATTAACGCAAGCGAGTAAAGAGCTTGAGTCTCTTTAGAATTGTCAATTGTTAATTGTTAATTGTCAATTTTATTTAAGTGCAATTTCATCATTCACCAACCACTTATACGATAATTTAGTGGTATCCCAAGGGATCCTTCCTTCCCATACAAAATTACCTTCTGCAATCTTGGTTGTACTTGCAAATGCATTTCGTGACATCCATCTGTACTTGGCGGCGAGCACGGGATTCTTTCGAGCTCTTGTTCTGAACGATTCATTCTGAAGTGCGTAATAAATGTATGTTTCTGCAAAGTCTTCGAATGCATCCCAACCTGCGTATCCGGATACGAAATCTTCCGGAGATGAATTTACGGTTTGAGTTTTGGAATCTTTCCAAGAAATAGAATAGAAGCTCACACTAGGATCATTAGCGTAAATAATTTCAGATCCGTCCTTATATCCGCTTGGCGCCATTTCTTTGCTTCCTGCCATGCATCCCAAATCTGTTATGTGGCCAAACTCATGAATTAAAAGAGCCACAAATTCATCATCAGGAACTGTTCCATCCAGAATAATTGATCTTTTTCCAGCCAAACCTCTGCGTTCTGGATTGTCATATCTCACATAGAAGTTCTCCAAATGATCTGTACATTCAACGGGAAGAGACCTAAGTACATCATCAGCCATCTCTCGGTGGTGTATACGTATGTCTTCCTGGTTAACTACTGGCAGCAATCCAACAGAAGGGCTCGGAAATTTAATGATTTGCTTCGCACTTGTTCTTCTTTTTACAGCTTTGATAGCCTTTCGGGTAATGCTTGGATCGCGCTTCTGGGGGCGAACTATGGCTAGTTGGGGGATAGCTTCATTTGCCTTTGCCTCTGCATGTGCTACAATATCCTGCGGAAGGGTACTTCCGAGCAGAAGAACGAAGCCGATAAGGTGAACGAGGACTGCTCTCATAATAAGTAATTAAAGTCATATTTTATAAGGTATTTTAACGCAAAAGTCAATGCCTGATGATGCCCAAATAACCCCTCTAGGGGGCGATTCGGTTGGGTCACCTGATATAGGTGATTCTGGCTCAAGCAAGCCAAAAAATAACCCTTCGACAAGCTCAGGGCAGGCTGCTGACCCCAAAATAGGTCAGAAATACACGATTAAAGTCGAAAAACTTACACATGGGGGGTCGGGATTGGCACATATTGATGGTATTCCAGTGTTTATCCCCGAATCTTTGCCCGGCCAGGAGGTCGAAATAACACTTGCAAAGCACAAAGGAAGATACGCAGAAGGAAAGGTAGAAAAGGTGCTTAAAAAGTCATTTGATGAAGTGGTCTCCAGATGCAGTCATTGTCATGATTGTGGAGGATGTGCTTGGCAGAATTTGCCATATAACAAGCAGATTGAATATAAGGAGGAAATAGTCAGAGAGACTCTGGAACACTTAACTCCTGTTGGAGAGGATTTAAGGAAGCAGCTTCCGGGAAGGGTATTAAAGATAATCCCGAGTCCACAGGTATTTCATTATCGAAACAAGCTGGAGCTTCATTTCGGTTTTTCAAACATTCGCAAAGAAGAATCCAAAGGAAAGACAAAATATATAGATGAGAATCCAACTATTGGTTTCCACCAGCCAGGGCAATGGGCGACTGTAATGCCTATTAGAGAATGTCATTTATACGATGAACAATTGCCGTCACTTCTTTCTGATGTGCATGACTTTTTGGAGTACACAAAGCTTTCTGTTTACAACCCAAAAACTCAAAAAGGATTATTGCGTACTCTTCTTCTTAGGCGAGGCACTAATACTGGTGAAAATATGATTGCTTTCATAGTAAAAGCGAGGAAGAGAGAGTTGGAACCTTTGTTCCAGCACTTCATGCAGTTTGGAGGTAGATCTGGACTCAAGTCTTTGCTTGTGATAGAAAACTTAGGGATGAATGAGAGGCCCGAACATCCAAAAATACATTCTCTTGTTGGGGAACCTTATATAAAGGAGAGACTTTTCGATCTGGAGTTCGAAATCTCTCCATTTTCATTCTTCCAAACAAATACTTCCGGCGCAGAAAAGCTTTACAAGGCTATCGCGGATGCGGCTGACCTAGGTCCGCGAGACGTTATATTAGACGCTTATTGCGGCATGGGAACTATCGGGCAATATCTCTCCCGTTTCTGCCAAAAAGTAATTGGAATCGAGAGTCATCCTTCGGCAATCGAGGATGCTCTAAAAAGCGCTGGCAAAAACCGCATAGGAAACATCAGTTTTTATAAAGGAAGAGTGGAGCAAGTGCTTGCAGGACAGCTTAAACCTGGCGGCAAATATAAATTTACAACTGTAATAGTCGATCCACCGCGAACGGGACTGCATCCAAAAGCACGCGGAGCAATACTGGCACACAATCCGGAAAAGATAGTCTATGTTTCATGTAACACAGCGACTCTTGCTCGCGATCTTGGCGAACTTCTAAAAAACGGATACGAACTCAGGTCAGTGCAACCTGTTGATATGTTCCCGCATACGGCGCATATAGAAACTGTGAGTGTGTTGCAGCGCAAGTAGAATTAAATGGCCTGTTGGTAAAAGAATGAAAGAAGGAAAGAGAGAAAGAGAGAAAGGAAGCTTAAAAAAGTAGAAAGTGTAAAAGCTTTCATATTTAAAATCTTTTTCCTTTATCCTTCCTTTCAGTCTTTCGTTCTTTCTCTCTTTTTAAGCATTTCGTTCTTTCATTCTTTATTTCAAAAACGCAGCCCCGTAGATACGGAGCCGCGTCTTTGTATTACTTTCTATAGCATATCATCAATAACTTTCTTGAAGTTATCAAACGGTTGTGCGCCGGAGATAAGTTCAGCTTCGCCTTTCTTGTTATTGATAACAATGTTACCGGGTGTTCCACGAACTCCTGCTTTGGTACCGCCCTCCATATGAGCTTCAACTTTGTCTGCATATTTATCGCTATCCAGACACTCGGTGAACTTACCCTCGTTCAATCCGATTTCAGAAGCGTAGGAAGCAAGCTCGGTATTATCAGATCCTTTCTCAAAAATCATATCTCCCATAGCCCAGAAACCATCGTTACCTCCCAGTTCACCTGCGCACTCTGCAGCTTCGGCAGCTTTTTGTGCGTTAGAGTGGAATGAGAGAGGATAGTGGCGGAAAACCCAATTAACTTTTCCATCATATTCTTCCATTAATTTAACCATTGTGTCATGGTGTCTCTTGCAGAACGGACATTCAAAATCAGAGTATTCTACTATTGTAACTTTAGCGTCGGGGTCTCCTTGGACGTAGTCGTCATCGCTAATTGGGGGCATGTCGTCTAGATTTGCTGCAGGAGGAGCAGGTGGTTCAGGAGTGGGATCGTCGGCCACTACTGTGTCCTTGTTTCCAGCAGGAGCTGAGCTGTTCATACCAGTTGCAACGCCGTATCCGACTATGATTCCGACTAGAGCGAGCGAAACTGCAAACCATGGGTTGCTATTTGAAGCCATAAGAAGTGTGGGGAAAATTGGTGGTAAAAATTAAAGACAGTGGTTGAGATTCTGACAGATTAGGTACCGAGGGGCAAATCTCTAGAAACCTCTTTAATAAGCGGAAAAATAAGAATTGACGTTATTAAAATAAATTGATTCATGTTTTTTACACCGTAAGCGAGTTAAGGATTATTGCGATTATAAGAACTTGTGGGAATGTAACCAAAGGCAGGAAAAATGCAATTTTCCAGGAATGAGTGGTCTCTTTTAGTGAAAGTATTTCCGTATAGTCTGTCGAGACTCCGGTCATCAGAAATGCAAATGTATTACCGGGAGCTTTGGCACGCAAAAGCATGTCTGCCGCAACCGGAACTGAACCTTCTGAACATACTTCTAGAATAGTTGCGAATATTAGCGTTGCTCCCAAGCCGATAACGGTAGGTCCAAATACGACAGCAAAAAGTTCTGGATTAACAAAAGTGCGAATCAATGATGCGAGTACAACTCCAAAGAAGATCCACTTGAGTATCATTCGCGAGTCTTTGAGCCCTTTCCATGCAGTTAGGGCTATTCTATTTGGCGTTGGCCGAACAGTTTTGAAATGATTTTTGAATTCTTTGAAGAAGGAATAGTTTTCAGGCAAGTCTGTCTTATTTGGATTTGATGGCAATGCTCCTTTCTTAACTAAGTGATCAAAGATAATACCGGATATCAATGCTATCAAAAGAGATAGTATTAGTATTGAAATCATCCATTTAAATCCGATTAGAGACCAAAGTATTAATGTTAATGAAATTGAATTCCACGGACTTGCTATTAAAAATGCCATTACCTGCCCCAAGCTTGCTCCGCGTTCATAAAGCTTCATTCCAACAAGTAGAATTCCATGCGAGCAGAGATCAAGCATTACCCCTGCTCCGGTTGCTCGAAGTATTCCATTGAATGTTCCTCCTTTGCCAAGGGCCGAAGTTACCAGTTGACGAGGCAATGTTCCAATCAATCCCACGGATAATATTCCCAAAAGTATTCCCCACCACATACGATTCATCAGCTCGAATACGCTTTCGGTAAATATAGCCAATTGTGGGTTTGAAGTTGCAAAAAATGTCAGGGCGTATGCAATCACAATTATCAATAAACTAATCATTAGAAGCCAATCTTTGCGCTTCTTTTTATTGTGCATAGCACATCCTTCTGGATGTTGTTGAGGGGCCGAATGATCAGAATGCATCATATTATCCATATTTTAGCGAGGGAATTATTCGCAATCATATCACTAAAGTTCAGAATTACTGATTGCAAGATTTGCTTCCGCATCCGCATCCTTTGCCAGGTTTGGCAGAAGGAGCTTTTGTCGGAGCTTTCGAGTTACATGAACAATCGATTCCGTTTTGCTCGCATTGAACTTCATCGTTTGCTGATACATTTGCTTGAGTTTTCTGCGAATAAACCAGGAACGCGGGGGTAATAATGAGAGCGAGTGCTATGAGGTATCTCATGATGGTAAATGGGAAAAAGAAATAGAAATAAATAATTAAACAGTCTGTCTCTCCTTCAACATGGAGAAGAGAACAGGCAACACAATTAGCGAAAGGAAGATAGAAGTAGTTAGTCCGGTTACAACTACGAGCGCGAGAGGCTTAGTCACTTCAGCTCCGATGCCGGTTGTGAGAAGCATTGGCATAAGTCCGATTATGGAAGTGAATGCTGTCATCAAAATCGGTCTTAACCTAAGCAAAGCTCCTTCAAGCACTGCCGCGTGGATGCCTTCGCGCGTTATTTCTTGTCCAGGATCAACTTCGTAAGTACTTGCTTCCTCCATACTCGGTAAACCGAACTGCGATCTAAATGAGTTCTCCAAATAAACGATTATTACAACTCCGGTTTCAACTGCATTTCCAAACAGAGAAATGAATCCTACCCATACCGCGACGGAGAAGTTGTATCTGGCAAGGAATAGTGCGATTACTCCTCCAACAAGGCTAAGAGGAATCGTCATCATGACAATCGAGACCAAACTCAGATCCTTATAAGTCATATAAAGGAGAACAAAGATAATGAAGATCACCAAAGGCACAACCCATGCAAGGCGTTTCTTTGCTCTTATCTGGTTCTCAAATTGTCCAGCCCATTCCAAATGATATCCGGTGGGGAGTTCCATATTTTCATTCAAATACTTCTGCGCATTTTTCACAAATGACATCACATCAATACCTACAGCGTCAGTCTGAACGATTGCGACGGGAATACCGTTTTCGCTCTTTATAACAGCAGGACCATCGACAAGATCGATATCAGCAACGCTCTTAAGTGGAACTTGCGCACCATTTTTGCCCATAAGAGGCAAAGATTCTACGTCTTCAATATCCTGTCTGAACGATTGTTTGAGTCTGATTTGAACTCCATATCGCTCGCGTTCTTCAATTGTCGAAGTCACCAGTGCGCCGCCGACTCCTACTGCAATTGTTTGCAGAGCATTTCCTTTGGTAATTCCATATTGCGCTAGAAGTTCGTCATCAAGATTAATATCCAAATACCTGAGCCCCATGTTTCTGATTGCAACTGTGTTAGTCGCACCAGGAACGCTATTAAGGAGGCCTTCGATTTCAATGGCCAATTCCTCCAATTTAACAGGATCATCGCCGAACACTTTAATTCCTATTTCGGATCTGATTCCTGTTGAAAGCATGTCTATTCGTCCAATAATCGGTTGTGTGAAACTGTTCCAAAGTTTATCTATGCGAATTTCGCGGTTCATCTGAGAGATTATCTTTCGCTTAGTCATTCCTCTCCGCCATTCGGACTTTGGCTTGAGGGTAATAAACGTTTCGATCATTGCAAGAGGTGCAGGGTCGGTAGCTGTATCTGCACGACCAGCCTTACCAACTACAGTTTTAACTTCAGGAATGCGGGATATTATCTTGTTGGTCATTATCAAAAGTTCCTGAACTCGCTCCTCAGAAACATCCGGAATAGTAATCGGCATATACATTATCGATCCTTCATCAAGTGGAGGCATGAACTCGGATCCAATCTGCGTCATTGCAATGACTCCCACAAGGATTAAAACGCCCATTATATAGAGTGTCTTGCGCCGATTGTTCAAGGCTTTAAGAAGCAGTGGTTCGTACCATTTCTGAAGAAAACGTACGATAGGAATGTCTTCATCTTTTCTTAAGTTCCCTTTCAGAAATATTAGTGAAAGAAGGGGGACCAAAAACAGTGCTGCGATCAATGCTCCAAGCATTGCAAATACATTCGTAAATGCGAGCGGGGCAAATAGCTTTCCTTCCATTCCAGTCAGGCTAAAGATTGGCAGGAAAGATAATATAATTATAAAGATTGCAAAGACGATCGGTTTTCCAACTTCCAGAGTCGATTTGGTCACAAGCTTAAGCCGTTCGTTTGCTGAGTCAGTAGGATTTTCGAGCAATTTACGATACGCGTTCTCGCTGATTACTATCGCAGAGTCAACCATTGTTCCTATTGCAATTGCAATTCCTCCCAAGCTCATTATGTTCGAAGGAATATTGAATATTCTCATAAAAATAAATGTCATCAGTACTCCCATTACCAGAGCAATGGCGATTATTACTGTAGATCTAAAGTGCCACAGGAAAATGAGCAGAATTATCGCGGTAATAATAAGTTCCTGCACAAGAACACTAGAAAGAGTACGAATTGCGCCCTGAATCAGTTCAGTTCGATCATAAAATGGAACTATTGAAACTCCTTCGGGCAGGGTTTCATTTATTTTTTCTATTCTTTCTTTGGCAGCTTCAATAACAGATAATGGATTTTCTCCGAAGCGCATAACAATTATTCCTCCGACTTTTTCTTCCTTGTCATCGGCAAGGACCGCACGACGGAATAGGCCAGAGGTACGCACTTCTCCCAAATCCTTCAGGGTTAGTGCAATACCATCGGATCTATTACCGATTACTAGGCTCGAAATATCATCGGTTCCTTCAAAAAATCCTATTCCTTGAATAGCTACTTCACGGCCTCCTGTATCTACAACCTGTCCGGAAACATTATTATTAGCAGCTTTAACTGCATTCATCACCTGCATCAGACTGACTCCATATTGCTGCAGCTTTATAGGATCCAGAATTGCCTGATAAACCTTTACATGACCTCCAACTGAAGCAACTTCAGCAACGCCAGGCACACTTTGAAGTCCGAAACGCACTGTAAAGTCCTGAATTGACCTCAGCTCAGTCAGTGAATGCTTGTCACTTTCCAACGTATACATGAAAATATGTCCAAGGCCTGTCGCGTCAGGACCAAGAACGGGAGTAACTCCGGAAGGGAGTTGTGCTTGAGTCAAGCTCAGTCTCTCCGAAACTCTGTCACGTGCGAAATAGAAATCAACATCGTCCTCAAATATCACAGTGACCATAGAGATTCCGAGCTGAGACATGGCACGAATATCTTTGACTCCCGCAAGCCCCTGCATACTAACAGTAAGTGGATAGGTAATTTGATCTTCAACATTTTTGGGACTTTGTCCCATCCACATAGTCATAATGACCACCTGATTTTCGGAAAGATCCGGAATAGCATCAACAGGGGTTTGCTTAATAGAAATTATTCCCAGAACTGCAATCACGCCAAACAGAGTCAGAGTTAAAAATCTGTTGTTTATTGCCAACTTGATTAATGAATTTATCATTGCACTGTTGGGGATTGAGGATTCGAATATTCGAATATTCGAGTATTCGAAATCTGAGTTATTAAATCAGGTGGGTCTAAGATGATCACAGTATCTTCATCGATATCTCCACTGACTTCCGCGAACTCGCCATCTTCGGATTTAACAGTTACTTTAATTGTTTCCGGAATTTTTGTTTCCGGATTCAAAATCCATATAACATTGTTATCTTCATTCCTCTTTACAGAGAAGGAAGGAATGCGAAAAAGTGGAGTGCTTTGGTCAATAACTCTTACTCGAATATTAGATTGATGAGGCAGATTCAGCTCATCTGGAACTTTTGCCTGAACAATGACTGTTCTAGATTGCAAATCTACCTGCGGACTTTTTCTGGTTATTTCTGCGATTATGGCTTTTTCTTCATTTTCCGGAAGGAAAAATTCAACAGTATTTCCCACTGCAATTGAAGATTGGATGTGTTCAGGAATCCCGAATTGAATTTCCTGTTTGGCTTTCTTGGAAAGCGTAGTTTCCACATCAACAAGCTCAAAAGCAGACATAGAAGGCATGGTAATGGTGCCGACAGTTATGAATCGTTTTGAAACAATTCCGGAAAAAGGGGATCGAATTTCTTTGTGTCCGCTTTTTGCATATTCAGCTGCCAACATTGCGTTTGCTATGTGCACCATATTTTCTGATTTTTCCGTCATCAGATTTTGCTGAGATTCTACAAATGACAGATTTTGCTCAGCGGTTTGCATCTGGGCAGTTAACATCTGAACTTTATTACTTTGGACATTTGGATTATTAGATCCACTTTTCCATGCCGAATATAATGCAGGTTCACTTGTTGTAAGAGTAAGAAAAGCATTATTTGCATCTTCAAATTTTTCTTTAGCGGTTAAAATATCATGTTGAGCAGAAAGAACTTTGTTATTTAAACTCGTCAGACTAAGTTCTGTATAAAGTCCGGGTTGCGGCAACGGAACGCTTGGAGTTGAGGCCAGCAGATCAGCAGTTTTAAAAAGTGCATGCACAGCGTGCTCCATAACTTCGTAAATAATTTCTTTTTGCTTTTCCTGGTTGCTGTTCCTGTATTTTTTTTCTGCTTCATCCAGTTCAGAGAATGCATATGAGAGGCTAAATCTTGTTTTATAATCCAACAGCCCAAGCTGCACGCCAATGTTGTCGTCATTTAGAGCAATCCCGGTTCGCGTATTGGAACCGAGTGTAATCTGTTCGATTAATTGTCGTGCACGTCGAATGGAAATGAAAGCGTGCTCTAGAGTTTGCATAACATTATCATTAGCTTGCGCGAATTTTATCTTGAGCGACTCCTGCTGGTTTTTGGCTACAGTTAACGCAATATGTTTCTCTTCAAGCAGGTCGGAAGCTTTATTCAAAGACTCCTGAGCAACACCAAGTGCATTCATCGCATCGGCTTCTGCCTGAAGTTTGCGCGCGTTCTTTTCGGAAATCATCGCGGCGCTTTGTCCTTCTACCCCCTTGGGGAGAAGGATTGCAACAACCTGATTTTTTTCAACTTCATCTCCGATATCAACAAGAACATCTTCCACGATTCCATCTCTGCGCGGATAGATATTAGCTGTGTCGTGAGAGAGGACTTTGCCAAGTAAAATCAGGGAGGATGAATCGCTTATTAATGTAGGATTAGTCGTGGTAAATCTTTTTTCTTCCTGAGCTTCCCCCGTTTTTGTAATCGTCGGAGGAAGTTCAGGTTTGGTAAGTGCCATTGCACTAATCGAGATGATTGTTATTAGAATAATGCCGACAAGTGAGATAATTAATTTTTTCATAATAGAGTGGGGGTACTACATGTCATGTTTCATGTTTCCATGATCCATTGCTTCATCATCCTGGATCATTTTTACATGTTCTTCCCAAGTCATGCCCATGCGTGCGGCTGCTTCCTTTTCTTCACGGTAACGCTCAATGGTCATGCCGTACTTATCTGCTTGCTGTTCTTCGGTCATAGGACCTTGAGAACCGCAACCTGCTAGGAAAATGGAAGGAATTAAAACTGATAGTGTGAGAAGCTTTCTCATAATAGAAATGGGGAAAAATAAATAAGATATAAAGACGCAAAGAAACGTCAGTTATATTTCAAGCTGTGATTATTTACGTTCGCAAAATGACCGTGCCTACAAGTGGGGGAGCGTTGGCAAGCGGTCCTGTTACATTAATTGAAACTTGCTTAGTTGAGGCGATATTCAAAGAGTACTCGATTGAGTCTTCAGGAATAATCACGGACATAAGGATGGGATCCGTTCCCAAACTTCCGGCATCCTTAAGCGCATAACTCTCGTTATCGGAATAGCACTCAGAGCATGGCATATTCTGATCCGCCATCTCTTCTCTCATTGCCATATTATTCATGGGCATCATCGTCATCTGCATCGGACAGACTCCGAGTGTGGTTGCTATTAGAGTTGCCAGAAGAGTCAGTTTTGTTAGTGGCACGGGGAAGTTAAAAGTGAATAGTGAATAGTTAAAAGTTATCATCTATTAGACAGGCCCACAACCTTCAATAATTCTTTTATGAATTTATCACGATCGGTCTGGGATGCCAATTTTTTTGGGGCGCAAGTGTTCATATGGCTTTCCAGAATAGTTCCCTGAACGTACTTTACGTGCCCTTTCATGGCAAGCGCTATTTCTAGTAACTTAGGACAGTATTCATCATTCTCAATCATTTCTTCAAGCTTTGTGCTTAAGCCATTGAGCCTCTTAAGAGCTGCGATTGCCTTCTTTTTATGAGTGGGAAGCATATGGGTAGGGGGTATGGGTATACTATATAGGAGGGGGTAAGAGGATGCAAGAATTATCTGACCTCACCCCCCGGCCCCTCTCCTGTAAACAGGAGAGGGGAGCTACGCAATTAGTGTAGTTTCCCCCTCTCCTCCTCAGGGGAGAGGGGGTTAGGGGGTGAGGTCGAGCAGGACTTTTCCGCTTCACTAAGCCCCGTAAGCAGTTCCACCCACAAGCGGAACACCGGACTAAAGATTTTTAACAAAATGGCTTAGTTAAGCCAAAAACTAGCCATAACGAACCATTGACAAATTATAAAAAAGTATTAGAATATATCGCTATGTCTCAAGGCCCTCCAGAAGGTCCAGATTCCGGCCAACCTGATGGCATTCAATCCAATGAATTGCCAAAGGATTTTGTATTGGAAGGAGGTGTTTTGAAAATGACCAGGCAGTCATTTGAAGCATTATTTGATCAAGCCCGTTCACCAAATCCTCAGAATCCTACGGACTTAACAACGATAACAGAAGCATTTGAAAAGCAATTTGATGAAGAAGAATTGAATAAAAGAAAGATAGCTAGAGATGCGTGTGCAAGGGGGATCGTACAAAAACTTGCAGAACTTCCAGACAATGTATCGCTTGTTGAGTGTCTTGCCTATATCCAAACTGCAAGATCGTTAGCAGCAGCCGGCAACCTGCAAGCAACATCAGGCTTGCCTGAAGAAATCGCAAAAATGCAACATAGAGATAACAAGGCGGTGTATCAAGCAGCTGAACGTCTCGTAAGAGAGCAGTTTGCTAGTTGCGGTCAGACAGCAGGAGGGTCAAGTGCCGAACAACCCGGTAGAAACATGGTTAAAATCGGATCATTCCACGTTGGAAAAGATGGGCAGATGGATTCTGTAAGTAATACTGGTGCAGTGGGTGCAAAAATCGTTGGCTCGGAAAGCCCCGGCGAATTAAGGTTCGCGGGATCATTTCAGGCAGGTGAGTTAGGGCCAACTGGTCCGGGTGGATTGCCGGAGAAGCTGGTGCTTCCGGAAGGATTCCTCGGCGGCACAGAAATAGATGCAGGAACATTTCATGATCCGGAAAGAGCACCGGAGGAACCTACCGTAAGCAGAAAAGAGCTTATAGATCAAATGTCTTATGTTTCCGATAAATTAGCTACTCCAGAGAAAGAAGCGCAATTTTCTGCGTTGTGTAAAAGGCATTTAGATCAAGATCATATGGATTGGATGCGAGAAATCACAACTGAAGTGATCAATAGCGGTTTGGCACTTTTTACAGAAGGAAATCCTGATGACAGAATGAATTTGGAAGCATGTCTTGAATTTGCAAGAAGAAATGCAGCAATAATGATTCCTTTGGATGCCCTTTCGGAACTGCCGCATGAAGTTGCCGATGCTTATATAGCAAATAATCAAGCAGTAATTGATGCGTGTGATCAGGCAATAAAAGAGCGCTTTGCAGACCTCGCAAGAGCGGCAGCGGCGCAAGCAGCAAGTACCGAATTTACTCCGGAAGGAGGAAGAGTTGTTGCTACCTCTGGGCCGATAAGAATTGAAGCTCCGTCGAATACGATTACACGCGAACAATTTATGGAAATAGGTAAGGAGCGCACATTGCCTACCGAACTTTTGCACAGAGTTTTTGCTGTGGTTGATAGAAGTGGGAAGAGAGGAATTAACAGAGGCAGATTTAAAAAAGCTATTGAGGGAGCTGGCCAAAAGATCAGAAAAGATATGGAAAAATTAAGTGGTCATTTGGATTTGGATCATTGTAATCGATTGATAAAGAAGTACGAAACGTGGATTGTAAATGCAAGGAAAAAATATTTGGCATGTTGCGATGATAGGTTGAGGAAAGAAGTTGAGCAGTTCTACAGAGAGTCCTTCGACCAAATGAGGCAAAGAGCGAGGGCGCTATTTAAAATATTTGAAAAAGATAGTCAGCCACCGGAAGTAAGTGTGGAATCTGGCGAGCCGACTGTGGATCATGATGTTTTATCAAGGATATATGGAGACAGGTATGACAATCAATTAAGCAGCGCCGCAATGCCACTTCAATTAGTAGGGGAGATGACTTCGGCTCTGCCAGACGATGAAGGTAATGCCATTATGGAAGCGGTGAGACAGCATGAAAATGCTACAGACGCAGTAATTCAAGGGCTTCCTGCAAAACTTACAGAAGCAGATTGCATAGGGGCAATAGAGATAATTAGAAATTTAGAACTAACCGGCGCTCTTGCTGGAATTAAGCATGTTGTCATTGGAGATAGATTGCGGAAAAGCGTTGATGCTGCGTGTGATTTCATGGCAGGTCAGGCCAGAGAACGGTTCAGAGAAATAAGTCCAACAATAAGTTCAGTTAAGCTAACTGATTTCTTTCGAAGAATAAGAGAGCAACTTTCAGATTCAGAAAAGCCTGCAGCAGATATGGTCCAGCAACTAATGGAACAGTTATCTGATGAAAAGGCAGATGCTGTAATGGTAGAAGTCGAAACACGGGGGCAAATAGTAAATCAAATATTGTCGAATTTGCCCGATAGAATTACTTTAGCTGAATGTTTGGATAGGATTAATTTACTCCGAGCAGTGCAGCCAACAGGTGTCTTGCTGGAAGTTGAGTACACAGAGATACGCGAAGCACTAGGAGCAGGTTCGCGAGCTACTTACGATCGGCTTGAAGTTGAAGTGCGCGAGGCTTTTGAGGCACAACTGGAAGCGGCGGCAGAACGAACAATCTCAAAACAAGAATTCTTTGAGTTAACCGATAAAGCCCGTGTTGGCCATGGTTTAGACGCCGCAGAACACGAGCAAGTATTTAAAGTGCTAGCGCAAAAAGTACCTGGATTTGCAGACGCATGTACTGCAGCAAATGCAGCTCTACAGGCTGGATATGATGCTCTTCCGGATCCTGTTAACGAATATCATTGTTTAGAATTCCTTAAATTACTCGAAGCTTCAGCCAGGCCGATCATGGACAACGTAGATCGCTTACCAGAGGGACTGGCTGATAAGATGACGAGTGTTTATGCTGATAATAAGGCTGCGCTTAAAAGAGCTGTTGATGATTTCTTCCAAATTGCTTCAGCAGAAGATGGAAAAATGACAACAATGCCGGAACAGGTCTTTTTACAAAACTTCACAACCGCAATGGATAATTGCTTGCAGGAACACGAGCAATTGCTTGAACGACTTACTAATGAATTATCCACATCGCAGGCCGACGAAATAAGTCAACTTCTCAATCAAGATATAAATGAAATGGTGCAGCATTGCTCGAATGATGGGCAAGCATTTACCGAAGCACAGTGCTATGAATTATTAGATTGGATGCTTAGTCGTTTATTGAAGCAGGAAAATACTACTTATAAACAGGCATCCTCCAAATGGAAGACAGATTGGAAGAAGCATGCGGGCAGAGTGATAGATCAGGTTACCACAATGACAGATAACTGGTTTGCAGGTCCGAGTATAGCCCAGGAATCAGTCGAAATTTCAGAAGCAGGTGGACCTGTTTGCATACTTAAGAGTGAGTTCATTTCTATTTGGAATCAGGAATTCACTCCTCCGGAAGGAGGAATTAATGCCGGTGGATTAAGTAAAGATGATACCAAAGACCCCAATGTTCAAAAGTGCGTCGAAACCATGAGGTTAACAGTAAAAGCTCTAGCGCAGATTGTAGAAGATATGCCGCCGTTTATTACAGTTGCGAGATTCTGCAAATTCATTGATGCAATACGAGGTGCGATGGTTTCACTTGATTCGAGAGCAAAGCAAGTGAACCGTCCGGCAATAAACGAAATTGTGGCACATTACCAAGCGCATTTGGCCACTTTTAGGCAAAGAATGCGAACTAGATTTGGAATGGAACAAGAGAGCGGTGGATTGGCAATTGGATCTGCAAGATTTGGAAAAAGCCTTCCGGATGGGCTGCAGGCTTCTGCAGAAAAGGAGTCAGAAGGGCAAATACCCCTTCTTAGCTTTAATTCCCTATTTGATAACTGTGTAACTGCTTCCCGCAAAGCGGTCCCGCCTCCTTCCATGGAACAATTGCCACAAGGCTCCAGGGCAGAATGGGAGAGTTTTACGTTAGGATTTAAAACTCATTCTAATCAATGTGTTAGTAATGTTGGAGACTGGCTTGATTATTCTCAATGTAAAAAATTAATCAGACAGTTTCGCGACAGATGCCTAAAAGTTCGTGCGGTAAACGTTATGAAAGTAGTACCAAGGAAATTTGCAAAACTAATTGATGATAGACAAATATATGCTATCAATGAAGTCGAGAGGCGCTTGCCGAAACTATTCGGAGAGTCAGGCGAATCTGCGGAAGCAGAGCCCGAGTTTAGAACAAGCAAAATCGCACTTATTCAGTTGATGAAGCAAACTGAGTCTGAATATAAGAGTAGTGCCATAACAAGGATTCAAGGTCAGCTATTTGCTGATGCAGACAAACCTGTTCAGAGACAAATAATTGCAGCTCGGGATAAATCGATTGGCGCTGTTGAGGATTTAAGAGACAAACTTCCAGTATTGGTTAGTTTGTCGGAATGCAACGCGTATCTTTTGCATCATAGAAACAATATGAGGTTAACACATTTCGTAGAAGGGCCTCCTTTGCCGGATGAGATAGCACAGAGTAGCGATGACTCCGAAAACGAGATGCTCGACAGGATAATTGCAAAACTTCCTGCTCTTTTCGAAAAAGATGCAAATGAATCAGAGAACGAACCCAAGGGTACTGTTTCCATACAGGAGTTTGTAACACTTCTCTCTTCTGTCGATGCTGATTCAAATAAGAAACATGCTAAACCACTTGGCAAAGCATATGACAGATTAAGTCCAGAAGGCCAACAGGAAGCTCAGGTCGTATCCGATTCAAAAATTGCTGCAATACAAAAGTTTCGCGAGAATAATTGGGGAGAGAGACTGACTTTTGCTGTGTGTAAACATTACTGTCGATATGCAGCAATGGGATTTCCTCCTAAAGATTTTGGAGAGAAATTGCCGTCGAATTTCTGCAAGCTGCTTAGAAGAATAGATAGGGATATGTATAGAGCAATAGAAAAGGGGCTACCAGAGTTGTTTAGAAAGCACGCGAAAGCTGAATCGGCAGACACTGCACAAGCAGTAAATCTGGGTGTATCTCTGGTTTCCAGCGATGAAATCGAAGCACTTACAAAACCTCCAACAATATCCAAAACAGAGTTCAAAAGAATGATTGCAGGAGTTGCAGGAATGGCTGATTCCGTTATGTCAGTTCCAATGGCGAGCGATCTTACTGAGGAAGAAAAGCAAACTCACGCAAGAAGGACCGGAGAAGAACTCGAAATTGTTCTTGCCGATTATCCGGATGATCTAACAGAAGCGCAGTGCACAGAAATGATAGAAAGATTGCACGCAGCGACTTCCAAAATTTTACAAGAATTAAGCGATGAATCGTGAACCACTCATCCTTCTCGGCAAACAAAGCGACTGGCTAAAAAGAGTCTCTGGGATCCGCATGCGCGAGCAATTTGCGCCTCAAGTTGAAACTGTGGGTGTGGATGAGACTATACCTAGAGATGTTCTTATTGGGTTCATGAATCATTTGGAAGCAGAAGTGAACCATTCCATTCCATTCCCGGGTATTCCTGAAGATAAGGTTGACGTGATTTCAAACGTAGCCGAAATTCGAAAAAGGAGAGATAAGATAATTGAAAGCTTCGTGGTTAAATCTTCTGATAGGCCTACTTATGCACAATGCAAAGAGCTTCTGGAACTTGTAGAAACATCCCCGAATGCTACGGAACAAGCGTTAATAGAAGATCCTGTTTTTGAAATGCTTGATCGGCGATATGAGTGGATAATGAGACAGGCAAACGAAAGGCTTCCGATACTGTTTGGAGTTGATGCATCATTAGATGAAGATTCGCGTCCTGTTGGAACAATGGATGCTAACAGGATTCCGGGAATAATAGACCTGGTAAGCCAACAAGTATGGTGCGAATTAACAGAGCCTGTTTTAAGTGGTCTTTCGGAGAAAGGAACTAGTCAATATCGAACTGTGATGAAAGCTAAGGAGAGAAAAATGACAGATTCTTTGGCTGGTAATGAGAGAGTTACATACAGCCAAGCAGTGAGAATAGTAAGCGAAACACGGGACGCCGCGGAAAAAGCTCTTTCTGATCTCGGAGATCAGGTTGATCCAAAACTTGTTCCTCTTCTGGAAGGGAGAGAAGCCAGAATGTGCGCCGATGTTATACGATTGCTCGGGGGGCACGAGGGATATGAGCCTGGAGATGAGACGCAAGAACATCCGGGAACCATAACTTGTGATGAGTTCTATAGTTTTTATAGTGAATTAGCGAGGAGGGCACCGGAATTGAAAGTTGTGTTTGCCGATCACGAGGAAGAGGCAAGAGTTTCTGCAAAAGCCAGAGGATTGCTTCGAGAGCGGGGTAACGTTCATATCAAAGGAATATTGGGTGCTTATGATAAACCTTTGACCTTGGAAGATTGCAGAGATATTAGCGTTAAGATTAGATCGCTTCCAAAACTTGTAGAATTATCCAAATCGGGTCATTCGATATATGCTGCATTAGATGTACAGAATGCATGGGTAAGTGACGAGCTGGATAAAAGGCTTCCGGAGTTGTTTGGCAGACAGTCTCGACCAGAGCCGGAAGATAGTAGCCACACAATTATGTGGGATGAGCTAATTGATTTGTTGAAAGTTGTATCAAAAGACATGCCTGATCAATACTTGACCGCAGAAGCAATCAAGAAAATGGCGAATGGAGCGGAAGCTCAGGAAACTGCAATACGATTGAACAGAGGGGATAGAGGCAAAGAGATTAGTGCAAAATACAAGGGCAAGCCTCTTACTTATTCCGATTGCATACAGTATGTGGATGATATTAGAAGAGTCTGGATTGAATCACTTGATACGGTAGACAACCTGATACCTGAACTTGGAGAAGCGCTTGAAATGCATGGTGTTATATTGCTTGCGGAATCGAGAATCAGACTTGTAGAATTATTCACAGGCAATCCTGTTAATGAGATTTACACAGACACTGTTCCCGCGAAAGAATTTGCAGATTTTATTGCTCAGATTTCAAAAGAAGCTCCAGAGCCTGATGATATAAAGGTTGCCGATGAAGCAGAAAAGACGAGAGTTATGAAGGTTCTTGGTACATTGAAGAAAATTAAGCAGAAGAGAACCGCTTCTGTAGGTGATATAAAAGAACCGTTTACATTCCGGGATTGCCTTACAATTATCGAAAGGCTTCATGATCTTGCAAGATATTCGGAAATGGCAGACTTTCAGCATGTCTTATTTGAAGCATTGGACAATGTGGATGCATTTGTTCACAGAGAATCAACAAGAAGACTCCAGGAGTTGTTTGTAGATGCTACGGGTTCTGAAGCAGAAAAACCAACTGGACCTACAATTCACAAAAATGAATTGATAATACTTCTTTCAAATTTCGGTGCCGTTGCAAGAGTGGAGCATTCCGCAAGAGTTGAGATTGAAGCATTAACCGAAGAGGTCCTTGCGGAATGCGAAAGGCTAACAACTTTGCAGCGAGAGTCACCAATCACTGCAGTTTTCGCTGGATTATCAGACAGGTTAACGCTTGCCGAGTGTCGTGATGCTCTTGAGCAAGTAAGAGTTCAAGCTGGTTTGCACGTAAATTTGACTAATATTGATCACCCGATTTTTTCTGCGATGGATCAGGAAGAAGAATGGGCTTGCGAACAAACTATCGAATACTTATCTGGAAAAATGAAGGATGCAAATCCAAATGATCCAATAGATGCACGACCTCCAATGTTTGTTAACTCCGAAAGTTCTGAATTATTCTGCATGTTATCAGGATGCAAAACCATGGGAGAACATCTGGAGGGGCTAAAGGAAGTGTTTATCGATGAACTCGGAAAGAGTGACGGCGCTCTTTATCATCAGAGATTTATTGATATTCTGCATAATTCCGGTTCAGGAGTAGCAAGTGTTGTTAAAACTTGGAGTGAAGTTGGCTTATATGCGGAAACCTTTTTGGCCAGAATAGAAGTATTTTGCGATACATTGCCAGAGCCCAAGGGAGCGAGATTAAAAGATATTCTAATCGAAGGATATAGGCAGTGTTTCGATAAATCGGCGCAGAGAATAGAAGAAGTGTACCTTATCGAAGGCACGCCATGTTCGCAATCAAGGACCCACTTTGTGGTTGAAGATGAGGAAATACTTATCCCTTCTGAGGTTACGAGTGGTCTTTTGGTTCCGCCTTCAGAAACCGGCGAACTTAGACCTCTTCTTGTAAAAGAAGTGACAACAGCCGATGCTTCTGATGCAGTTAAAGCTGCAGCAAAGAAATACGGAGATTCGACTCAGGCGGTTATTGCACTTCTCAAGACCGAAAACCTTAGCTATTGCAGGTTCCTGAACCTGATTGCAGATCTGGATGATATACAGGATGAATATGCTGCAGGCGTTTCGTTTCTAAGCAAGCGGGTGCAGAATTTATGTTCACATATGAACGATCCAATAATTGAGTATCTTTACATACAAGGTCGAGCTTGGTTTGTAGATGAGCAAGCGCTAAGGATGGAGGAACAGGGATCCGGATCAATTACACGCGAGAGAATCTGGGAAATTCTCAGATCTGCCAACCGAAGAGCGGACAAGATAGTAGAAGGCAATTTGCCTTCGCCTACGGGTGATAACTTGAATTTCGAAGGCATAATGAAAGATACGGTATTTCGTCTTTGCCCAACTGTAGTCTGTCATCCAGCTCAACTACGCGAATTCGGTTTCTGGCTAGTGGGCCGAATTGAAGCAATAGGGGCGATGAATCCAAATTCAAAACTTGAAAGTAGTATCTGTTGGATGAAGGAGATCAATGAAAATGAATTGGATGGTGCGTTCAGGGAGATTTGTGAGGCAATATTAGCCTCTGCAGATGCCAAAAAAGTTCTGGATGATTTGGAGTTTGCACTTCACATATTGCCGACTATTGAAGATTACGCAATTGCGGAATTGATAGAAGTTGATCGAGCCGTGAATCCTAAAAGATTACGCAAGGAGTTATGCGATGATCTTGATAATAGATTTAAATTAACTGGTCCAAAGTCTGGAGGTGGGAGAAAGGGGAGAGGGAAAAAGAATTCAGGTAGTGGCAGATCTGGTAATGGCCGAGGTAGTGTAAATGGAATTCCGATGAAAGTAGTGGCTCCTTTCATCAATAGGCTTCAGGCCGAACTTGGAAAATTTATGGATGAATGGATGCCGGAACAGATACAAACGCACGCGCCTTTGAATGCAATTATCAGTTTTATGCAGGAATGTCATTTTCAATTTCAATACTGGCTGAGTGCGGAAAATGCATATACAGATGAAATTGATCTGCGAATGCGTACAATCTTGGATGAATCTCTTGATGCAGTAATAACCAGGTATAGCAATTATCTTTCCGGAGAACAATATCAAGGAAAGAAGCCATTCGCTGCAGCAGATCCAAAAAAGCCGTCTAGAGATTCAGGTGAGTCCGAGAAGAAAACGTATCCGGTTCCAGCTCTTATTACAAAGACAAGAACTTTGGAAGATGCATGGAGGGAAATAGAGGAAAGGAATGCAATGAATCTCCAGCAGCGAGAACTGCATACAGTGAATCAAGTGCGAGGATTCGCAGTTAGCATCTGGAATAACTTCAGAGACCAGTGTGCCCAGCTCGAAAGCTTCAATGTAAGAGATGAAAGCGAGAGAGATAGTGTTACAAGCAATGCACGCAGATGCGTTAAGGCACTAGAGACTGCAATGATCGATGTTGTACGGCGAGAATGCAGAACAAGCGATTTGAGTGAGCCACTTTCATTGCGTCCTGTAGAAGAAGCTGCTTTGGGTATTAACATAACAGATTTTTCATTGCCTCCGGAAATTGCCAAGTGTTTTGAAGAAGCAATTATCTTGGGATATGGATCAGCACCGGATGAAGTTCAGGAAATTGATATCGAACCACTCCCAATTCTTATCGCTTCCCAAAAAGAGTTAATCGATCGCGGAGTTGACGAGCTTAAGGCAGGAATGACATGCACGTTCCTTAGAAACATGTTTGCAGGAGTATCAACTAAGCCAGTAAAACTTAATGACAGAGAATGCAGCGCTGTAAGAGGTAAAGACTTCTCGGTTGAATGGGCGAGGCAAGTAGGCGGTGCGGTTGATAGATCCGTTGATAACTTTGTATCAATACGTCAGCCAAGAAAAGGAGTGAATCCTGAAGAGTACGTAAAAGGACTATTTGATAGCAGAATTCAACATGCGATATTCCAAAGAGCCAGGGGAGTTGTGGAAGAATCATTGCAAAGGCTTAAAACTGGACCAAGTGAATCTGTAATTGGAGATCTGGCAAGAGTACTGCCCGATCTTACGCAGGGCGAACGGGAAGCGTCGATTACAACAGATGAATTGGTAGGCTTTGTAAGAGTAGATCTTCTGGGAGACAGAAAGCCCGGGGATAGTTTATTCCCGCAGGAAATCCCGGCCATAGAACAGTACTGCAGAAACAGGAACTTGGATCCGAACAGGGATGTAGAAGAACAGCTCAAAGAAGATATAGCGGGCTTGAATCAACTTGCCGCCAGGTTCGACCACGAGTTCCATGCGGACATTAATTTCCGACGCGAAGGGGGAGGGGAACAGCTTCTAAGGCTTGCAGTTCAAATAGGTGCACGAATGGCGCTTGCCAGACAGACTGCCGATCAGACAAGTGAAAAGAGACTGCGCGAGCAAGCGATGGATGCGCTTTTGCAGATTGTTCACCTTAAAGATCTTGCATTAATAATAGAAGCTAATTCACAGTGGATGAAAGAGTGGCCGATAAAACACGCAAAGCCGGATGACCGACTGGGATATTGGGAACTACGTTACGCGCACGAACAATCCGAAGCGTACTTACAGCGTTGCAGAATACTTGGAGGCGAAGCGCCAGAGCTTGCAGCAGCATGTGTATATGCAGAAGATGTAAAAGAAGCACGTGAGCGGGGAGTGATTGTGATAAATGGAGGAGAAGCCCCAGAGCCTTCGGCTGATGATGCCGGAGAAGCTTCGGAGGGCAAGAAGAAAAGAAGAACGCCAAGATCTCTTGATCAGGATACTAAACGCGTAAAAGCTTATGTAGAAAGGAAAGCTAAAAGACGTGAACAGTTGGCAGTAGGTGAAGCGACTGCAGAGTCCGGCGATATGTCTCCGGAACTTGGCGAGCTCGTAGCAAGTCTTTGCTCAGATGATGCAGAAAGAATTCCATTAGAGACACTGCTCAGATCTCTGCCGGATCATGCACAGACAATAGAAAGGTTAGCCGCAGCAATCGAAGGTGCGCAAGGTCAGAAAAAACAGGCGGATGATCTTCTTGCTGAACTTGCGTCAGATAGTTCAGGTGAAGTAATAACTCAAGAAAGTTTGGTTGGGGAAGCAGGTTCGATAATGGCGAGAACCAAAGGCTTAAGGCAGAGGGTATTCAAAGAAAAGCAAGTTGCTCAGGAAAATCATGACGAAGAGGCGGCTAAGAATGTTGCTGCGTCCCAGAGGATGGATCAGTTGGCTAATGATGGAGTTACGGATCCTCCAATTATAAGATCTGCAACAAATATTATGAATAATTCTGCTGCCAGAAGAGATGAGCATGCGCAGAGAATAGTCGCATTAACTGCTCTGGAATCTTCTTTGGAAGAGTGCGAGCTGATTGCTGCTGAATGTCTGGATCATTTCAAATCAGGCTACCCGTCAGGTTCTATTTCTGAGGATGGAGATATTGACGCCCGAGTTCCTGCTTTACTTTCGGATGCAAATATATGCCTTGATCGACTGGAGCAGTTCAAGAAACTTGCAGCCGCAAGTGCAGATAAGGCCGAAATCGAAGGTACTTCGGAAAGGCTTGGGGAAGAGATTGCAAGAGATAAGGGAACGCTTAAGGGATTAAGCGGAGAACAAAAGAGGCGCGATGAGGCGCAAGCCCGCCTTGATGAAATTCGAGTAAAACTTGCCGCAGCGATGCAGGCATACGAATCACCTCCTACCGCCGAACAAGAAGATGCTTAAAGCTAACGATTTTCACGAGGCAATAGACGAGGCATCCGCCAGACTGGTCGAAGCTCATCCAGATCAGTCAGGTTATGTTGCTGCTTTGGGAGCTAACGTTCATTACCTTATGAAGCGGCTGGTTAGTTCAGGTGGTGCCAATGGTGGTAATGGAAACGGAGGAATAGAAGATATATCAGAATTATTCGATATGTGTACTAGTATTAACTCAAGTCCGGAATGGGATCTGGAACCAGAGATTGCAGATTCGGTAGAAATAGAAAGGTCCAAGGTTTTTGTAGAGTTGGTTGCACTCTTTTACGAAAGGAAAGTGGAAAAAGATATGGATCATCAAATGGAATACAGAGAAGAGAGAAGTATGGTCCTAAAAATTGCCAGGTGGCTTCCGAAGTTTAGAGATGATCCTCCTTCTGGAATGATTGGTCCGGAGTGGTTGGAAGAAAACTTACCGGAAGACTTTTGGTGGGAAGTTGTTTGGTTTGTTTATAATCTTGATCAGGATGAGATGAATTGGAAAAGATTCAGTGCTCTTCTTCCAAAAGACGTAAAACAAAAGTTTGATGAAGAATTAACTCCGATGGATTTACCATTGAAGATTGAAAGCAACGAAGATTGGTTAAGAATTGCTACGCAAGTTTACAAGCGTCTTGGGTATTCTTCACTTGGTGCTTTTCTGGAGCCTTTGGAAATGGAAAAACACTACGCCAAGTCTAGGGCAGTTCAACTTCTATGGGATTATGGAATGCAAATGCTTGTAGCAAAGGATCCAAAAGCGGCAGTCCAAACAGAAGAAGATGATTGATCAACTATTCAGGGAATCCTCCGTTGGCGGCTCTACTGTAGATATACTTCATCATCTTTGATCGCTTTTCTACCCAAGGCATATTTCTCGGAGTTAAGATCCAGTCAAGAGTCTTGCCGAGTCTTGCTGCTTCGGCTTCCATAATCTTGCGAATGTTTGCTCTGCTATCTATCTGCGTTACCACATCGTTTGTTGGATAGGAAGTTCCAACATCGTTTTCTGGTGGCATTATCTTTTTTCCATCTTTCCCTGACTTTGGCGTTGGTGGAACATATTGTACATTTCTTTCTCCTAGAGGATGCGGTTTGTTTTGTACAAATCGGACAGGACTTTTGGCATCGGTTACGTTACAACCATCTATTTCTTCTTCTGCGAATGCTCGAGTTGCCCCCTTTTTTCCATGTCTCAGTCCTCTTGCTTCCATTATGGCTTTTACTATTTGATTGAAATTTGTTGTAGAGCTATCCAATTCATGTAGAACTTCCTGCCATACAAGTTGGGGAATTATTCCTTCCCCAGTATCATCCAAAATCGAAGTAGTTCCAACTACATTGCACTGAGGGTAATTATGGCTGTTGGTGATCACCAGATCTCCAGGTTTGCGGTTTTTCTTGTTGTAAGCATCAATCATTCCTCCTCTTGTCAGGTCATTAAATCCATGAGGGGAGTGAACAACTGCAACGCCACCTTCTGTCATCATGACGGTTCCGGGAAGCACGTCCAAAAGCTCTCTGGAGCTCCTATTGTAGAAGTCTTCTCTTTCTGGATTATTGGTCTTGGTCATCTGAAAAGGTGGGGTAAAAGGGCTCTAATTTATGCCATTTAGGGTTGATTTGTCAATATATATTAAGTAAAATTCTATACTTTATGGCAAGTGCCAATGAAACCTCTCCGGCTAGCGCAAAAGTCCTCCCCGAGGGCTGGCTTTTGAGTCAATTGGAACTCCGATATCAAGCCATAGGTGTGGACCACAGGTCAGACAAGGTAAAGCATCCTCTCTTTGACGAAATCAGAAGCAGAATCGAAGCACTTATAAAACAGCACGGAGATCTGGAAAACAGGCAGGCTCTTGGAGAATTGTGTAAAGAAATCAGGAAGATGCTCGGTCAGTTGGAACATGTTCCGGATAGTATGGACGGCACTATAAAAGAAATAAAAACAGTATTGGTGGAACTCCGAAAACATATAGAGGAAGTTGTGATGCGTTGGAAACAGAAGAAGCCGGTTAACAGAAACAAAGTGACTCAAGATGGTATTCAAGCTTGCCAGGTTCTTAGAGCAGATTTCTGTCCGGAGCTTCCGCCGCTAGAGCTTCTCGCCCAGGGGTATATTCCCGCAGGCGAACTAAAAGCTTACAGAGCTTTGTATGCGGAACTCGGAGAAGTTGCTCTTGCCGACTACTGGTCCGAAGTATTCCGCGACAAGTTTGAATTTAACGACCGCGACATTCAAAACCTTCGCGAGCACATCGGTCAATTCCAACATTACACAGGAGACCCTCTCGAAGATGTGCCGGTACCGATTCTGCAAGAGGACAAACACAGAGCTCTAAGAGATTTGCTTTTCAATAAACGAAGAGATTATTACTACACTCATTACTACAAAGATCATCCTGATGCTTCACTCGTGCTCGGCCAGTTGGCGAAAGCAAGACAGGGAATTCAGGAATCAGATGCTGAACCAGATGAGAAAAAAATTCGGGGACAGTTTGTTGGCGAGCTTGAAGAGTACTTCATAAAAGCCGAGAACTTAGCTCAGCCTGCAAGACTTAAAGATAAGATTGGAGAAGGAAAAGATTATCCTGCGCAACATCAGCGAATCAGCATGGTGGAAATAGAAAGACAAAGACAACTTCTGCTTGCAGATGATGTTGGAGCAGGAAAAACAGGAAGCTGTATTGCTACTTTCGAATATCTCCGTGAACAAGGTAAGGCAAACAAGGCACTCATTCTTTGCCCACCTAGCGTACTTGGAGAATGGGAAAAGCGCTTAAGTGATGGCGAAGGTTACTTTACAGATAAACCAAATGTAGCAGTAATTCATCCAAACAACAGAGCGGAACGTTGGAAGGAATGGAAGAAGGCATTCGAAGAATCTGAATATGTTCTGATGAGTTACTCGATGGCGCGCCATAGCACTCCGATCAACGATCAGACATTTGCAGACAAGCTTGGTGTTGAACTTGGTGCCGATGTTCTAAACGAAGAGCTTGCAAAGAGGGTTGGTGCGGACTTTATGACTATGGACGAGTCGCATTACTTAAGAAAGCCAGGCGGAGCTGACCACGAGAGAGCATTCAGAATTTCACAATGCGATACAGTCAAAGAAGGATACATGGTGCTTGCAACAGCTACACCGATCTACAACACAATCGACGATGTTGCCGCATCGCTCAGGTTCTTGAATGCAGGGCAAGACAGATCGAAAACTCCGGGAGTGCCTGGAGGTAAAGAGACAGTAGACTTCTCGAATATCAAGTCAATCAGAGATGCTATCAGAGACAAGCATACAAGGCTTGTTAGAAACCTTCTGTCCCTTAGGATGCTTAGGCGCGAAACAGAAGACAGCTTGCCAGTCGGCTTTGCACCTAATGTGCAAGAGCCGCACTATGCAGAGTTGAACGAATACAGACGCGCTTTGTACGAAGCCATCAGAGAAGATCCATTCTTTGATGCAACCGAAAAGATTCACGAACTCTGGAAGCAAAGTGCAATGAGTCCAGAGAAGGAACAGCAACTTATCGACGTTATTGTTGAGGACATAAAACAGGCTCGTGCTTCAGGAACAAGCCCAGTACGAATTTCATTTGGAATGACTGGAGATGCAAAGGGAATGACAAGAGACTTTGGTACAGATGAAGAAAGAGCCTTGAAATCAGCTGATAAAATCACTGGAAGCAATAATCCAGAGACTAGTGATACCAATGCTTATATTGTTGGAAGAATTAGAAAGAGACTTGCAGAAGAAAACATTGAAACATTCATTCTTGATGGAACTAATACAGGAGGAGATCCGTTGTTTGGTGGTGATGGCGCAGCTTTGATTGATAATGACGGCGCATCTATGACAGCTACCAGAAAAGTAATTGCTGAATACAGAGATTGCGAACGGGATGCAGTCCTATTTGCTCGCACAGATACTGTAGGGGTCGGAATAGATCTTTCGTGCGTGCACTTCCACAGAATGGGGACCCCAACTTCAGTAATCTCTGAAGAATGGCAATGGTTTGGGCGTGGTCAGAGATGGGGACGAGATTGCCCAATGTCGTACAGGCGATGCATTATGGCGGGAACCATCGAGCAGGCTATGTGGGAATTTGCAGAACGAAAAAAGGTAATCATAGAAAGACTCTTGCAAGGAGCTCCGCTTACAGAGGAGGAAGAACAGATCCTTAGCGATGAGACGTGCAAAGTTAATAGAGGCGGTTACCTGGCGTATGAAGCAATGACCCCAAGGCAGAAAATTATGTTTATCTTCAAGCAAATATTCAACCAGGGTAAAGAGAAGGTTAAAGAATTCTTCGAAGGCAAAGACGGGAAGTATGCAAAAGAATTAGCGTACCATTATGGGCAAGAGGAAGAGTTGTCACATGCGGGAAACAACCGCCGCGTTGTAATGGGAGTTTTGGAGGAGCATATGCAAGGAGTTAAAGATTGTTCAGGCGACTCGGTTCTAAACATTGCAGATGTTGCGGCAGGTACAATGGCGATGGCACGCAATCTAAAGCACAGAGAAGATTTGGTAGTGCGATCAAGCGACCTATCTGCAGCTATGCTTGAAGTTGGAAGGGGAATGTACGGTGATGATCTGGATGAAAGTTTGGTAGATGAATGTTCGATGGACGAACTGCCGTATGAAAATGAATCGCAGCACATGATTGTTCACTCTCTTGCTCTGCATTACACGCGCCACAACCCGCGAAAACCTTCCAATGACGGAGAAGAAAGAGTCAGAGCCCTAAGAGAAATGAATCGCATCTTGAAACCTGGCGGGGTCGCCGTGATAACTTTGCCTCCTGGTATCTTTCAAACAGATGAAGAGTTCGATGACTTCTGTTTTGTACTTCAAAAGTTCTTTGGATTCGAAATTGTAAAAGAACATACGAATTATGTTACATCTACGGATAATGAGGACGAGGAACAATTCCATGGATTTATTATTACAGTCAAAAAAACGGGCGATCCAACTGATATGGAAATGGTTATCCCAACTGATCATAAAAAACTGCACTTCGGACACCCGCCTCGCTGGAGTGGAAGTGGATATGGAGGACATAACGGCACGCCGGCAGATCCTGAAGAAGCGCCTCCGGGTTCATACCATGAAAGGTTCAAGATAGGAGAAAGAGATGTTGAGTACAAAACTCCTGCAGAGCAATCGCAGGCAAAGGAAGAACATCATGGTGAGAAACGCAAGTTCGATCACGTTGTTGATTCGATTCATGCAATGATTGAAGCACACGGTTCAATTCAGGAAATTCCGCATGAAGAACTTCTGGAAATTTCACTCCAGGATGTTGCAACAGCGCAAAGAGGCGAGAGGCTTGATTACTTCCGTGCTTTGGTTGAGAAATATGGAGCCCCAGATCTTGTTCCTGTTAAAGAAATATCATCTATGAAAGCAGCTGAAGATGGTGCATTAATTTTGGCTCGCGGCCATTCCAGCAGAGGATGGTTCCTTACTTTAGCTAAGTTGGATAGGAGGGGTAAGGTAATAAATTATGGACAGCGATATTTCTATGCCGCAGACATCAAGAGAAGGAAGAAGAAGAGGCAGATATAAAATCTGGCAAATATCCCCACAGAACTAGGAAATCAAATTTGATTGCGAAGATCAGAAGGAGTTTGGGATGAGATAATCTAGAATCAATTGTTTCCAAAGTTGTCTTTAAAGTTGTCTTTAAAGTTGTCTTTTCGCATACAACATTTCTTATATTTTTTATCGCTTCCACAATGGCAAGGCTCATTTCTTCCTAGACGAGGCTCTTTGTGCATATATGCAGTTGCCTGATTATATGCTCTGGTGTTTTCAGCTTGTTGATCTTTTACAGTGGGTGAACCTGTACTTACAACGAAAACGGGAACCTGTTTGAATTCTGCATGTCCTAAAACAGAAAAGAGTTGTTCTGTTAGGACTTGATATATTGAGTTTATTGCAATTGAAGGAAACTCGTCTGTCATTTTTAGTTTGTCAATTATTGCATCTACAAAAACAGGATATAAAATTGAAATTTTTTGTCTTTCCTGCACCCATTTTGAACTGGCTCCTTCATCTTCTTCCAGTTCTTCCGGAACTATGACCAATGGTAGGTTGGGCACTAATTTTAGTCTTTCGATTGCGCCTCGAATTATTTGAAGTAAATGATAATAACTACAGTTAAATTTTGTAGTACTTGCTTCTGATTTTTTCGGCTCAGCAAGCTCTTTGGTTACTTTGAATACTTCTTGCAATGATTCTTGGTTTAGCTCATCAATATTTTGGCCGCATCTGCGAATCACTCCTTGCATTATTGCAATACGATCGATTTCGATACTACATCACGTGTCTCAGGCGGTTTCATTATTGAATTCTATGAAATGAAACAGGGTTTAGTCAAAGAATTGAGCAACTTTTTGTATCTGTTCCGCTTTGGAGTGGAACGTCTTGCGGGGCTTTGAGATGCTTAAAAGTTGTGGTCGGGAAAAGATTTTTTTGAGGAGGTATTGACTTGGAATTTTGAGAAAACCATTATATATAACTACCGCCCTGCCACCCTGAAGCTTAACCCACCCCGACGGGGGAGGGTGTATCTTTTCTTCTTAGTCAAGAAAAAGCACTTAGAGGCTTTATACTGGATTTATATTTGGTTAGACTTAAATATCATGGCAGCTGAATACACCGATGGGGAAGTAGTAAGAATGTCACTTGATTCCTATTGTGAAGTACCAGTCGAAACCTTGCCTGTTCATACAGTTGAGCAAGTTGCACGTAGCATGTTGGATAATGCGCGTTTTGCATTGCATTATGATGATGGCCTGCTCGATGCACTTGGCGATGTACGAGAAGTAGAATTTAGAGCGCGACGTGAGCTCATAGCTCTATCGGAACGGCTCGATGTTCTTCGTTTTCGTTTAACAACACAACTTAGTTTATTAATGACTGATGAAGAGATGACGAGGTATATAAACGATCTCGATGCGGCAAGGGATAGAAATGTGGATGAATATGAATTATGTCGCACGATAAGGTTTTTACATGATACAGGTTGTCAGTTATTGCATTGGATTTAGAATTGAGATCGATGGTAAACCGTAGGGGATTGGCACTAGGTTGAAATTTCAAGTTACTTGAGTTCACGACTTAGTATCCGTCTAACTCTTTTGCATATCAGAGCCGTCATTGCATTATTCCACGAGTTGTACATTCCCATAAAGCCCGCATCTCGCTGTGTTAAGAAGGCTGCATCCCACAAGATTGAGCCAAACATACCAGATAATAGGGTTCGCCTCCTACTTCTTTTTGTTTGCAGAAGCTGAGGCAGCATTTCTTTTGGAACAAATGTTTCGCAGAAGGATCGAGGTGATTGTTGTTCCACATATGCCATCAACTCACAATATCCAATTTTTGATTGAATCCTATTTTCGTTCACAGTCCTCTCTGAGGGCGAAAGGCTTCCTGGTCTCCTAACTAAAGCTAGGCTGTCATATGCCCCTGAAACAGTCTCATTCAGTATTCGATTCACATCTACTTGTCGATCAACAGTTTCTACTGCCAAGTCTGGCATCTTTTCTAAAAAGCCAGTCATGTAAGGATAAGTGAGCCCCATACGTATCGGTATCGCATAGTAAATGAATAAGAGAAATCTCTGAAGTACTTCTTTAAGATTAAATAAGCCATAATCTAGCTGGTAGCCCGTAGGGGAATCGAACCCCTGTTACAAGGATGAGAACCTTGCGTCCTAACCACTAGACGAACGGGCCATAGTTTAAGTATAAATTGACATCATGTTTGTGCAAAGAATAACGGGTGAAAATGCTTCCATTTACATTTAGCATATACTTAAGTACATGCCATATTTCTACTTAGCCAGATGCTCGGATAACTCGCTTTACAGCGGATCTTGTCTTGATCTTAAGAAGAGAGAAGACAAACACAATTCAGGTAAAGGAGCAAAATATACTAGGTCGAGAAGGCCCGTGAAAATTGTATATTCAGAAGAATTTGAAACTCTGGCTAAAGCCAAGAAGAGGGAAGCGCAAGTTAAGAGTTTAAGTAAGACCGAGAAAGAACAAATACTGCTCATTGACAAGTAAACTAAACATAATCATAGTATGTAGACTAAATGCAAGGCGGAACCATTGAAAGAGGTGTGCTTCGATATAGGCATAGGGAGAAACCTGATGTAAGCATTGTCGTGCCTGCACACAATGAGGAGGCTGCTATCTTGGCTATGCTTAATTCGATAGCCGAGACAGTTGCAAAAGTAGCGCACCATCGATGCGAGGTGATTATAGTTGATAATGCGAGTACGGATGATACCGCGGGGATTGCAGAACATGCCGGAGCTAAGGTTGTCTCTGAACCACGGAAAGGAGTTTCGTATGCAAGACAACGCGGGCTGGAAGAGGCCAATACGCCGGTACTGATTGGTTCGGATGGCGATACAGTAGTGCCTCCAACATGGGTCGACTCACATTTGAGTAAATATGACGATCCTGGTGTAGTAGGTGTTACGGGACGATTTCGCTTCGATCATGTTCATCCGCTCTTCCATGGGTACAAAGCATGTGCATCAGTTGTACAAAGTGCTTTTCGTCTTTTGCGTGCGATTGGAGCTGTGGAGAAAGAGCATCCAGAACGCGGTCAGACGGGTGCGAACTTTTCGTATCGCAGAGAAGCCGCACTGCAGATTGGGTATGAACCAGGAATGAATCTTGGGGAGGACATGATACTTGGAATGAAACTAGAAGAAGTCGGAAGAATCATCCGCGACATGTCAGATGAAATATGTGTAACAACAAGCGGCCGCCGATATCAGCATACAAAAGAGATCGTCGATCTCGCAAAACGAAAAATCACCTTGTTGTTCACGAGGCAGCTATACAAACGTATACACACTGCAATAGATTTTGAAGATTATCGTGATTAAAAACATAAGCATAATTCTTGCCAAATACCCATTTCTCCCCTAAGATCTGAAGCTATGCGCATCTTTGCACTAGAGACGGATATAGAAAAGATCAAAGCCCGCTTCCTGCATGCCGGAGAGAGCGAGGTGCTAACAACCAGATTTCATTTACTCTCTCTTCTGTTCGCTGTTATTCCTGAATTTATTGCAACAGTGGTTCTTACTGCAATATTTATCGTTGGATATATTTACGAATGGCCGATGGCTTGGGTTGGCGGGGTTACATTTGGCTTTTGGTTCTTGTTTATTTTCAGCAGAATGATCAAGTCCCTTATAGACTGGATGTTTGATTTTATAATGATTACCACGGACAAAGTACTTATGGTGGATCAGACTTCCATCTTTAAAAGGGAAATTAAACCAATACATTTGGAAAACATTGGGGGAGTAAGCACAGAGACTCAATTCTGGGATATATTCAGATTTGGTTCGCTTCGCTTGCATCTTAAGGAAGGATTGGGAGGTCAGGATTTAACAAAGAAGTACGTCCCATACGCTGGACGTGTTGCAGGTATTCTTTCTGATGTAGTTACTGCATATCAGAGAAGACAGCCTTCACAGCAAAAGCCGGCTACAGGAGGGTTTGCTCCTGCACCGAAGACAGCGCAACCGAAGGTGGTGACTGTGGGTTAGAACTTAGAACTTAGAACTTAGGATTTATTATTTAACTTCCTGAAGAGCTGCCAACTTCACTTCTCCTTTTGCATATGCAAACAAGAGTAGTCGCATTGCATCAGAAAGACTTAGGCGATCCCTTTTTGCTTGTCTCATAACGGCTGCTTTAAGTCTTGGGTCAAGGCGGATGGTTAGATGAGGAGTGATCATAAGAAAAATTGAAAATTGTAAATTGATAATTGAAAATTATCATTGTATGTACATTGTACATACAATCATTATTTTGCATATAATTAAAGCTTGCCAATCATTACTTTCTCCGCCTTCTTCTCCCTCAGCCTGTTTGCAAATCTGTGCGCCTCATTCCTCAGCCTCATTAGCAGAAATACAGCTTGAGCTTCCTTATTAAATGGAATCGGATGCGACGAGTTTGGAACGAAAATCTCTTCCTCTTTCTTTGCAATTCCAATTAGAGGAATCTTAAGATCTAATTCTTTAAGAACTTCCGAAACAGTCGAGACTTGCCCCTTACCTCCGTCAATAACAATCAGGTCCGGTTTTGAACTTAAAGAAGAGTCAGCTTTGTTTTTCGCAGTGTCGTACATCATAAAGAGTCCGAGTTTTCTACCGAGGGGAAGTTTTACTACAAACTTTGCAGTTTTTTCCTTAAGTATTTTCGGTGCATCGTGAATGTGGCGGAAGCCTATTTCGCTGTAGTACTCTTCCAGATTCGATTCCGGGGCAAAAATTATGTAAACCTTTCCTTTTTTAATTTTGCTTAATGCTTTTCGCGCTAAGAATTGACCAAGTTTATCGCTGCGGTATTCCAGATTAACCCAAAGCGACTTTAGCTCTTGGGTTTTCTCCTTATTAATCATGTGCCGGACAAATGCAATGATTTCTTTTTCTTTTCGTGCAACTGTGAAATCTCTGTAATCCAAATCTTCATCACTAAGTTCCGGTTCAGCATTAATTATTTCTGCAATTTTTTCCTGTTCGCCCTTTCTTGCTCTACCAATAGTGATTCCTTTGGTTTTCCACTTAGCCTCTTCTTCCTTAAGGTTAACTACAAGGTATCGAAGTCTTCTCTTCAAAACTTCAGCCAGTGCTTTGTAATCATCGATCTCTCCTTCCTTAAGAGTTCGGATTGTAAAATGCCTGTATTGGTCATTCGCAGCTTTGCCGTTCTTTGCAACAGACATGCTTCCCACAGTTTCCGTTCCGCTTGTGTGCGAGATGTCATAGCACTCGATTCTTTTAGGAATATCAGGAAGGTTAAGTTCCTCTTTCAGATCAGTTAAAGCTAATTCGGTATTTTTCGCTGCAGCTTCCCATTTTGTCTCCAGTGCTTTTAGTTTCTCATGAGCGTTTTTTTCGGCAAGTGCCAAGAGTTTAGACTTATTTCCGCGCTCAGCAGCTCTAAGTTCTGTTGCTCGTCCGGATTGTTCACGTAACCACTCTTCGAGTGTTTGTAGTTCATCCAATTCTTTGCCAATTACAATCAATGGGGGAATATCAGGTGACTCCGAATAATATTGAGGAATGAATTGTGATAGAGCTTGCGCCTCCGACTCAGCCTGTCCTGCAAGAGTAAGACTCAGTTCATCAATTACTTTTCCTAAGCGTTGTTTAAAGAGAACTACTTGAGCTTTCCCATTAAGTACCGACATCCCGATCACATCCATGTCTTCACCGGAAGTGTCGGAGACAAGTTGTTGTTCTTCCATTCTTTCTATAGACGTTAAAGCGTCTCTAAGTTTAGCCGCACGCTCAAACTTTTTATTTTCAGCAGCTTTTCTCATCTCTTCAGCCAGTTTGCTGATCGCAGGCTTGCGATCTCCTTTAAGAAACTTAATTATATTCTGAATGCGGTCAGCATATTCCTCCTGCATCAGTTTTCCTTTGCAAAGTCCGCAGCATTCACCAATTTGTTCTTCGAGACATGGTTCGCCGCTTAAGTTCGCTCCGCGGTTTAATGTTTCCAAAGATTTCTTGCACGCTTTGTATGGAAAAATTTCATGAAGCATATCCAATGTTTTTCTAATATCCATTTTTCCGGTGAAGGGTCCGAATCCAATCGTGTTAGGTTCGACTCCTTTTCTTACAATTTCAATTTGAGGGTACGGCTCCTTCGAAATCTGAACGAAAAGATAACTCTTATCGTCCTTCATCAGCACATTATATTTAGGTTTATTCTCCTTAATCAGATTAGTTTCAAGCACCAAGGCTTCCAGCTCCGAATTAGTTACAGTTACATCAAAATCCGTAATCTGCTTATGCATCATAAGTTTCCATGGACCTGCCTGCGCACTTCGTGCTTCGGCGGGCAGGCCTGCTGACTTGTCCGGTTCTGTTAAATAAGACCTAAGCCTGTTCCTCAAGTTATTCGCTTTCCCTATATAAATCACATTCCCATTCTTATCCAGCCATCTGTAAATACCGGGATTCTGAGAGGATGATGCTACCCTTTTTTTGAGGTCTTTGAGGTGCTTGTTTGTAGGTTCTTGCTTGGGCATAGTGTCATTATATGGAATAATGCCTGCCTATGTCTCCCCTTATCTCAGCTCTTATTCTGAATTACAGAACGCCTTTGAATGCTGTAAATTGTGCAAAGAACTTGCTTAATCAGACTATTGCAGATGAGATTGAGATCTTTGTTGTAGATAATGATTCCGATGACGATACTATTGGAATACTTAGAAATCGCTTGGAAGGCTTGGACAAAATTAGCATCATTGAAGTTCCAAAAAATGTAGGATTTGCTGCGGGAAATAATTATGCTTCAAAATATGCAAGGGGCAAATACTTACTCTTTTTGAATCCAGATACCGAACCCGAGCCTGACGCATTGAAGAAGTTAATTGGAATCTTGGAATCAGATCCTTCAATTGGAATTATTGCTCCGCGTCTGGTTTTCCCCGATGGAACTGTTAGAGATTCTTACAGAACTTTTCCAACAGTTATTGATTTGATTATTAAAAGAACTTTTTTAAAGCAAATCTTAAAAAAAAGAATGCGAAAATATCTTCAGTACGATTCAGATCCGCTTAAAAACAGAGACATTGATTGGGTAGTTGGAGCCTTTATGCTTATGCGCAGGGACTTCTTTCTTGAATTAGATGGATTTGATTCAAGATTCTTTTTATTTCTGGAAGACACTGATCTTTGCAGAAGATGTTGGGAAAAAGGAAAAAAAGTCAGGTTTTATCCCGAAGTCACAGCCAGAGATGGAAAACAAAGACTCAGTGGATCTGGGTTTTTACATATGTTTACCAAGAAAACGGGGAGGATCCATATTGTTAGTGCAGTTAAATATTTTATGAAATGGGGGCTTCAATAAGAGGAATCAGAAGAGGCAGAGGAAACAGAGGAATCAGAGGATTATTTTCAATATTCTTATTTAGTGTGGTCCTCTGAATCTTCTTACTCTTCTGATTCTTCTGCTTCTTTTCTTGACTGTGAATTAAACTTCTTTTAGCCTCTCTTGGAATCATGGATAACATTCAGTTAACAGCTACGGTCAGAAAGCCCGATATCAAGGCAAATTTCCTAAGAAAAGAAGGAAATGTGCCCTGTGTTCTTTATGGCAATGATGTGGATAATACCTCCCTTATTTGCACTCATAAGGACGTTTTGAAAGCATATGCAAAGGCAGGAAAGAGCACTCTTGTTGATCTGGATGCCGGCGGGAAAAAGATACCTGTCCTGTTCCACTCGCTGGATTTTGATCCCGTTACGGATTACATTATCCACGCTGATTTTTATGCAGTGGATATGAAGAAAGAAATTGAAGCGGAAGTTCCTATTGTATTCGAAGGCGAAGCGCCGGCTGTAAAAGAACTTGGCGGTATATTCTTTGTGCCGCGCGATAAGGTCATTGTTAAGTGTCTTCCAACGAACTTGCCGCATGAACTTGTAGCTAACATAGAGACCCTAGTTGAGTTTGGAGATGCTCTGCATGTATCTATTATTAAAGTTCCGAATGGAGTTACAATTTTGGATGATCCGGATTCGGTAATTGCAACTGTTCAGGAACCGAGGAAGGAAGAGGTAATAGAAGTTGCTCCTGCGGAAGGCGAGGAAGGCGAGGCAGTTGAAGGAGAAACTGCAGAGGGTGCTGAGGGCGAGAAGGCTGAGGCTGAGGGTGAGAGTGAGGGTGAGGGCGGAGGCGAAAAGAAAGAGGAAAAATAATTGAAAATTGAGAATTGATAATTGATAATTAAGTGCAACTCAAAAATATTTAGAATAATTCTCAATTCTCAATTATTCATTATCAATTCTCTTCGTGTCTATCCTCGAACGTCTCCTGCTTCTCGTAGTTCTAATAGTAAGCGTAATTGCGGGTGTATTTATACTTGCTCATGTTCCCTCAAGCTCAAAGTTCATTGCAGTAGACAAAAATCCAATTAAAGAAGTTATAAACATAGATTTGCCAGATATATCTTCACCGTTTAATGATGTTATCTCTCGTCTTAGCATGATTCCGTTTTCAAAACGCGAGAGAAAGATGGTTGCAGTAGTTATAGAGAACCATGAAGATGCTCGTCCTCATCATCGCGGACTAGATTCTGCGTTGCTTATCCAAGAGCACATGGTGGAAGGGTTTATATCTAGATTTGTAGCTCTGTATGACCTCAGAACACTTCCCGATTTGATCGGACCGGTCAGGTCTTTGCGTCCGTACTTCATAGATTCTGTTATTCCTCTTTCGAACGTATTTCTGCATGCAGGAGGAAGCCCGGATGCGATTTTGCGAGTTGAAGGTGATCCGAATTTAACATCAATAAATGGTTTATATCTGGATGACAGGGCCAAAAAAGATCCGGAGTACTTCAGGTTACCGGGTATTCCGGCTCCGCATGATTTGTTTACAGGTAAAGAGACTGTAGGTGAAATGATTCCATTAGACTCAAGCCCTTTTGCCTGGCCGCCTTATAAAACCGGAGGCGCCAGCAGTGCTTCCGGTGCTAGTTCTATCAGAATTAATTTCTTTAATCAGGATCATAACGTCACATTCGAATTCAAAAGGTCATCAGGTGATTATAAGAGAATTAACGGAGGTACTATCAGCCCGACAAAACCAAGAAATATCATCATTCTGGAAATGCCGATTAAAGGGGAGGGGGAGTACGGCAGGTTGGACATTGATGCCGTTGGAAAAGGACCAGTAATGCTATTCAGGTCGGGGCGTTTCTATCACGGTAAATGGGTTAGATCTAATTTGAACAAATGGTTCGAGTTTGAAGGTTTGAATGGAGAACCGATGGTGTTTGCGCAAGGTCAGGCTTGGATGATGATGGTACCAGACTTAGGAAGAGTTAGTTGGGAATGAATTATTCCCTCAAAAACTCAGGAATAATTAGTGGTTCCTTCAACTCCGGCAACTCCTCCACAAGCTCAAGATCTTTCAGTGCGATTTTACCCACATAAAGGCGTCGCAGGTCTCCACCATGTGCAATAAATTTTTCTATGGCAAGAAATCCTCGCAAGTACACAACACTTTTTGTAAAACCTCCGTTCTCCGACGTATCACTCAAGCCACGCTTAATTGCAATTGCCTGCGTGAGAGATTTTTCTGGAGTGTAACCCAGCTCCTCTGTTAGATAAGCTCTGGTTTCTGCGCATGAATGCTCTAGCCCGAATTCAAGACCCAATACATTTCGTGGTGCATTGAATTTTTTCTCATGGTGTGGCGGCAAAACTCCATTTTGATTATGAATTGCAAGTCCTTCTTGCGTATCTATATAACCTGCGCAACCTCGTCTGAGCAGTGCATATGGTTGGTGTTCCCCATTTTCTGATGTAAGTACATGCGTTTCAATTTCGTGTGCGATTAACGAAGCAACATGGGTCTTTTCGAAGAGTGCTCCTTCGCGAATATAAATATGTTTGCCGCCAACCGTACAGTCAGCCACCAACTTTGGACGTATGGATACTTTCCAGTCTTCCAGAGTGTATTTATCCAAAACACTCTCAAAAATACTTTTAACTTCTTCAGGTTTAAGCCTGTTTTCTATTGGATCCGGAAGGTCGCAGGCTCGACGCCTATCAATTATCTTTTTTGCAGAGCGAATAAGCTTTGTAGTAGGTTCTCCGTAAAGCTTTTTAGATTCTTCCGTGAAAGAACTGGCATCTCCTCGCGCTTTCAGAAGTTTGATTCTTTGCAAGAGCTCTCTTCGCTTCTTCTCTAGAAGTTCACCAAGCGGAGAGCTGTATTGCAGTGGAGATGATAATCTATTTTCAATTTCGTTGAGATCCAAGGCAACTTCCGGATAAATGAATGTAGGATTGTAACGCACGTCTTCGATCAATCTTTGCCTTTCTTCGGACAAATTTATCGGTTTAAGATATTTAATAACCAAAAGATCCCGGTCCAGTTGAGCGAGTGTGTTATCCATAGCTCTCAGATCAGTTTTAACGGCAGATTCTTTAGGTTTTTCACCGGTATCTTTAGAAGGGTCTATCAGGAATGGTCCAAGATCTCGCTTTCCAATGATTGCTTGCACGTCATCCGATGGAACATCCTTTTTAATAACCAATGTCTGGATTTTTTCACCGCCAAGTGTGAATTTAACTTTGTAAGTATCTTCGGTTTTATCTTTTACTTTCGCTGCTCCTTTTTCTACCAATTTATCCAGCAATTCGGGTGCAAAAATCGTTCGCTCTTTTCCTGGGGATATCAAACAGGGCACAGAAATAGTTTCACCAGATCCGGTTACTTCGATTGTTTCGTGAGTGCCAAGTACCGGTTTGGAATCTTCCTCAATTTTTTCTTCAGCTTTCTTTTCTCCAAATAAATCTTTACTCATTCTTACTCCTTTCTCCGGAGAGCCTACCTTAAGCCCCTTTACTCTCTCTAGTCTCTCTTTAAGAGGTGCAAGGTTTGCCAGTTGAACCATCAATCCTCCGCGCGCGTTAACTTCCAGAACTGCGGGTCCCAAGTTCTGATCAATTGTGATGTCTACAGCCAAGTATCCAATGTTAGTTAGATATTGAATTTGTGAACTGATTTTCAAAATCTCGTCCCAATATGGTATCTCAGTGCCGGATACCGATCCTCCATGGGGCAATTCTTTGATAATACCGTGATACTGTGCACCGTGAGTGGTTACACCTTTGGAAATATCTATCCCAATTCCGATGCCTCCAAGGTGGATGTTGGCTTTGCCATCGCTTTCTTTGGTCGGGATTCTAAGCATTGCCATAACCGGTACCAAGTTGAAAACAATTACGCGAATATCGGGAAGTCCCGCCGGACGGAATCGGTATAGGCTTTCGTGGGGGGTAAGAATCTGTTCGAAAAATGCAGTATCAAGGCGTCCTCCCAAGGAAAATTTTCCGTCAATAATATCTTCTATATGTTGTTCGAGTTCTTTGTTGGGGACCGGGATCTTTCCGTTTTTCAGGAATCTTCCCTGACTGTTTCTTCCTTTCAAAATTATTATTCCTTCTCCGCCCGACCCAAAGTTTGGTTTAAGTACACATTCATTTGGTAGTTGCTTGAAGTCGAACTGCCTAAGTTGTTGTCTGCTTTCAATTCTCGCATAAATCTTCGCAGCTGGAATTCCACGCGCCATCAAAAAAGCCTTGGTCTTCAATTTATCGTCAGCGAAAGCCATTGCTTTCTTTGGGTTGAAAGGCTTGATGTACAAAAGGTTACGTGCGTTGATACCAAGGATGCCGCTTCTAAAGAGTGTTTTAAGCTTCATTCTTCTTGGAGATGGCTAAGAACTTCTTTAAATCTGAAGTACTCAACAATCCTCAGCCCCGTCCACTTTCCAAGTCCTGCATCAACGACAATAGTCAGCAAAATTACCTCTGGATAAGCAAGGAGAAAAGATTGCAAAAACGGACGTGAAACAATGAAAACGCAGATCAATGCAGCCAAAATAGTTTCACCTATTCCGATTGTTGCACCTATGAATCCCTCTTCTGCTTTCAACGTAAGAAAACTTTCCGCGAGAGTAGACATAATAAGGAGAATAAAAATCGTATCTCTTCCAAATGTGATGTCCAGCGAAGCCCCGATTCCGAGCAGTATCAGCAAAGTGATACTAACAACAGTCAGCACGATTGCAACGCGCGGTATATATAGGAGACGCCATCTTTTAAGAAGTTCTCTTGTTAAATATCCGGTGATAAGAATGAATAATATAAAAAACAGTCCTATTTGCCATCCCAAAGCCAGGAAGCTAAGTGCTACAACAGATGGTGTATAAAGTCCGAACGTTGTAATCCCAATAACTTGTTTAAAGAATGCGATAATCATCGCAATGACAGGAAGAAGCAGAAGGAGGATTACAATCTGGCTAGATACGCCGTGCGTGAGCATGTAATTAACCAAAGAAGACATCAAGTTCCATGGACGAATCATGGTTGTAGACTCATCGACTACAAAGAAATCAATATCTCTTTGCTCAATGTCCTCCAAAAAAGATTCGGTATTGCCTGCTGCAATGAGAGGATTAATTGCTTCTTTTCGTGTGATTAATATTTGATCAGGTTTAAGAACGGAAAACGGACCGCGTACGGTTCTGGACAAAGTCTTTAGGCTTCTGTCTGTGATCATAATTATTGTCTGATTTTCTATTCCGGAAGTTTTACTTGGATCAGTTTCTGCTATTCGCATTAATGCCTGCAATCCGGTAATACCATCTGTCCAAAGTACTATAGATTCAGCTCCAAAAAGAGCATTGGTCTTTTCTGATATTGCATTGAATATGGCTTCTTCTGTACTAACAGGCAATGTAGGTCCGATGGGTTGTACCACTCTCAAATATACCCCTTCATTTGCTGCCGTTTCCTGATGAAGTATCAACTTGTCTTGGGGAATAGTCGAGTCTGCTACCAAAGCAATCTTGCGTTCGAAAACAACAACAACTCTTTGGGTTTCTGCCTCCAGCTCCTCTCCATCTATTACAGTATTAATGACCAATCGTATTGGGGCAGTCCCCGTCTTTTCCGGTGTATATACGACTTCAACAGTACGACTTACGGGCTGGGGAATTCCTTCTATATACCAGCGATATTCAGTATCTTCACCAAGTCCCTTACTCGAGGAAGCATCAAGCACAAGAGTTCTGCCAACCATAATCTCTTCGGGTCCTGTAATGAGGGGAGCTAATGGTTCATTCGAGGTTGCTTCGGGCGCCTGAGCGATTGCCGTTGCTCCGATCGAAAGTGCAATTACGCAGATGGCGGAAAGTAGTTTATTCATTGCGGGTATTGTAGAGTTAAATTGCTAAATTGTTAAATTGCTCGCAGAGCGAGTAACGAGTTCTGATTCGATCAATTAAAACACTAAACATGCGTAACGCTCTGTCGAACAATTTAACAATTTAGCAATTTATGATTTACTTCTTCGACCTTCTTCCCGTTCTCAGATCCTTATATTTCTTAATCTGAGGTTCCAATTTCTCTATGCATCTGTCCACAGCTTCTACGGGATCCGGTCTACGCGACTCAGCTCTCAAGATCTTCCCCGGTAGCTCCACAGTCATAGACACTTTCATTTTATCTCTGCCTTTTTTTGTACTCCTTGCATCAGCATCGATTCGGATAGACGAACTTTCGTCCTTAATACGTTTGCAGTAAGTGGCCATTTTCCCCACTTTCCTGGCGATTTGAAGCAGTTGACGATCGGAATAAACAAAACCTTTTTCTAGGTGGAGGATGTTCATAGTGAAAGAAAGTAAATGGTAGGGGATAGGTTGTGCACAGAATACCATAAAAAATAAATGTACCTTCTTGATGCACCTCCTTAAATGCACCCTCCCCCCTGGGGTGGGTAAAGAACTGGGTGGGCGGGACGTCAGTTATATATATGGTGACCTCTAAAAAATCCAAGTCAATACCTCCTCAAAAAAATCTTTTAACGACCAAGACTTTTCAGCTTCAACTAGCCATAAAACCCGTTCCGCTCTCAAGCGGAACACCTAGTTCCTTAAATTATCAAAATATGTTATAATGAACACAATACCAACTTCAATTATATGGGATTAGAAGGTGATCAAAATGACAATAATGAAAAAGTAGAAGTCAGCAGACCGATGGATTTAAGTGATGCACTATCTTTAGATGATGCAACTGATGATTTCAGCGGTCGAGTTGATGCTTTGGCAGGAAACGAAATGGCAGAGGCTCCTTCCTACGAAGAACATTTTGATGAAAGTGTAAGAACCAAAGGTGGATCAGCAGTTGAACAATCAAATGATAAAGTTCTTGAAGCAAGCGAGAAAAGAGATGAGCTGAGAGAAGTTGAAGACGGACTAAGACGAATCGAGGATTTAATTAATGATTTAAACCAAAAATCCTTAGAACACAGAACTGCTAGCTGGTGGGAGAATCTGCCGATAGTTGAAAACTTCAGATCGCATAATTTGGCTACCTGGGAAGGAGAGGCTATAGAAGAACTTAAAGCAGAAATTGCTTCATTGCGTGCAAGGACAGAAGATTATGGACTTAGTACTGCGGACTTAGATCAATTACTCGAAAAGCTGGATGCTATCAAGAAACCTGAAGGTGTCAAAAAGTGGTTAGCAACTTTAATGCCCGGATTTAGAACAGTGCACAGAGGTTTTAGATCTCACAAATTCTTACGACTTAAAAGTTCAACGGGAAAACTTCGCAGAGAAATGCAAAAGGCGCAGGATGAGCCTTCACAACTAGCTGCATAAATATGGGAGCAAACGGTCCATCAGAAGACGGCCACGGCGAGCAGGTCGATTCAAATGCACCTGAGCAGGTCGAGCATCGGGAATTATTGAGTATTCTGGAGCAATTAGATCAGGATGTGGGTACAACTCATAACGATATTACGGAACTCGCTGGGGGTGCTATGCAGGCAGACACTGTTCCTTCTTTTGAGCAAAGCTGGCAGGAAAGTGCGGGAAATGCTACTCCAGCCATTGGCCCTGAAGGCTCAGAACCTGAACGGGAGGCAGATTCAGACCAAAATTTAGCTTCAGATGAGGTCCCAGCAACTATCTCAATGGCCGAATATGCACCAGAGCCGGCAGAACAGTCAGTTACAGAACAGCTAGCGGAGGAAGTACCTGGACAGGAGAGTTGGCGCGATTTACCGGATATTGATGCAGATGGGGCTGTTGAGTGGATAGATTTTAGAGAGGCTGCTTAATCTGTGTCATCTGTAATATTTATTGAGTAAATAGCCCATTTGTGCTATAATTTAACCGTAAAACAAACATTTACCCCCAAATATTATGGCACCGCCAAATGGACCAAAAAAGAACCCGCAAGAGCAGGTTCGTAAAGGATGGGTCGACATAGGAAAAAGCTTAAGGAAGCTTAAGAAAACTCTTTCTACCAGAGGAAAAATTGAAAAGAAAAAGAATGAAACTCCGGAGGAAGAGCGGGCAAGAACCGTTAGAAGAGAGCAGCTTCAAGCAGTTATAACCGATCACCTCAAGGGATTAGGTGGAAGTATGGAGGCGCTTAAAGCTAAAACAAGCACACTCAATTTGCCGGCTGAGGCACTGGATCGCTACACAGAAATAGAGCTTGCACTATTCGGCCCGATACTTCTTGATGGAACGGTTACAGCAAACGAGCTTCTTGGTGCTCTTACCGATCGTAAAGTCCAAATTGATCCGGCTACTGCAGCTGCAGATTTAGAAGTAGGAGATTTGGATGCGGCAAATGGTACGCTGATCATAAGTGCAAAAGATTTAGATGATGAAATTGAAGGACTGGATGAATTGCGTACAGCAGGCGAGGCGTTCGAAGCCAAAATGGAGGGGTTATACAATATGCTTCCTGAATCAGTTCGCGGATTTATCGATTCCTCAACATTTGTAACAATGATCCAGGAATTTATTGCCAAGTGGTTGGAAGGAGCAGGAATCGCCACCGGCTTTGCAGCGACTTTGAGAATTAGTATGGCCAAGAGAAAGGCAAATAATAGGGGATATGAATTGAGAGATGATTATATGGCCGAGGTGGAAGCAGAATTTGGCACCAGGTATGAAGAGTGGCTTGCAAAGAAAGCCGAGAAACCGGACTCAAAAATTCCGCCTCCTGATATGTTCGGCATGATTGTTAAAAAATACAGAGAAGTCGGTGCGAGTGACGAAGAGCAGGCACAACTTGATCTAAATAAAACAAATGTGGGTGATTTCTTAACTGCTGCAAAAGATGGACCAATGTTTGTTGTCCCAACTGCAGAGGTGAAAGTTGAAGGAAATGAGTATAAAGCAGAAAGACCAGCCGGAGGACAGTGGACGATTACAATGCCTATGGAAGGATTTAAAGTTAGTATTGATCCTACTACTAAAGTAAAGACCTTTGAGCTCCAAAAAAGTTCACCTGATCTGAAGAAAGCTTTGGAAGCTGCAAATGGAGTTGCAGCAATTGAATCTGTTAAGCTTGGTGATGCGGTAAAACTTTCCGGAAAAGAATTTATTTACTCTATTGATTCTCAACTTGGTGCAGAAGGACTCGAAAAACTAATCACGTTAATGCCAGCGGTGGGAGACAAGTGGCAGTCAGTTGAATCAGCTCCTGATGGAGAAACAATTATCAGAGAGGCTGGAGTTCTGAAAGTCCCAAAGAACTTACTTGGAAATAATCTTTTGCCCAAGCTACGTGTATTCGTTAATGCTGCTGATCCAAACAAGAGTCCTCTTAGGATTGGAATCAATGGTGCAGGCAACGACTGGGCAGAAGCTCCTGCACCTGCACCTCAGCCTCAACCTCAACCTCAACCACAGAATCCTCCAGCCCAAAATCCTCCACCTCAGAATCCTTAAATAAACATGCCTCCAAAAGAAAAAAAAGAAATCGGCGTCGGTGACGAGTCACAAGAAGGAGTTCCGGCTCATGTACGAAGGTACAAGAGTTTGGAAAGAGATCTTGATGAGGCGGTAAAAAACGCAAAGGTTGAAGGCAAGAGTGGTGATGAACTGGATAATGATCCGGAAGTTGTGAGATGCAATGAAGCAATTGAGGATCTTTTTGCGATGCTATCTCCAAAACAAGTCACAGAGATTCATGCATATTTCAGTCAGCAAAGAGTTAAGGAAAGAGTAAGGCAGGAATCTAGTTTTGTTGGGAAAGCTGTGGAAGGAACACTTAATTACGGAGTAGTTATTCCGGTACGTGCAGCGGTTGGTCCAATAGCTAATCTAACCGAAGAGGCTACAAAGTTAGTAACAAGAACATTTATCGGATTTTTCCGTGGCATTGGCCGTGGGTGGTCAGGACGCAATGCTGCCTAACAAATAAAATATGCTTCACTCATACAAACATTATAATTTCTCTCTCAGAGAA
>Ga0187827_10000360_pt1 | contig 72676 bp, 70 predicted proteins | sample ETNtaG_39_FD_167969 | JGI IMG/M metagenome (GOLD analysis project Ga0187827, IMG submission 167969) | Marine microbial and viral communities from oxygen minimum zone, Eastern Pacific Ocean - ETNP2014_SV_150_PacBio MetaG (Illumina Assembly) | ecosystem: Environmental > Aquatic > Marine > Hypoxic... | reverse complement strand
ATCAAAGAAATGGACAATGCCAATCAGGGATTGGAAGCCAGCTTTGAATCACTTTATGATAGAGTTTGAAGATCGTTTGCAAGACTATGTTTAAAACTGGCAGTTACACAGAATCATTTACAGGCTCCTTAGAAATCTATTCGGAGTGGGTTATTGAGCGACCCCCTAACTTCCCATCCTCAGTTGCACGTTTTGATCTATCTTCCTTCTTTTGTAACTTTTCCCTTAACTTTTTAATTTCCCTTTCCATCTCTTGTTTATCCTTGTACGCCTCTATTAATTCATCCATATCAACCGGAAAACCGAATGCAAAAGCCCGCCCTGTTTCAACTCTGGCTTCTACTCCTATAGCTTTAACAGTTGCATTTCTTGGTATGTCAGGGATGGTATCAAGCACTTCCCAGCCTTTCTTGGAAAAGGCCCATTCGAAAAATGTTCTACCATGAACATAGTGCTTTCCTTTACGAATCGTTGCCTTACTAAGTTCCCCCCGTTTTCTTGCATCATTAATACGCGCTCTGACGCGTTTCTTCCTTATAGGGTCTTGCTCTTTCGGGTACAACTGTTGGCACAAAAAAGCAACTATCGCATCTTGGGGTATGTGTTCTTGAGACAAGTTTAGGGGCATTTTCACCTTCTTCCTTGAAGGGCGATCACTTGGTTCCTTTCACCACTACCAGCCTCTTGCTCACACCAATCTGCAAACCATTGCATCATGGGTTTTCTTAGTTCATTGAACTCAGACCGAAGATAAGCCCTGCGCACCGCGTCTCTTTCCTCGTGAGCTAACTGCCGCTCAACAGCGTCAGCGTTATAACCATGCTCATTTAACACGGTGGTGATCACTGTTCTGAACCCATGCACCGTAACCCTGTAACCAAGTCTGTGTAACGCTAGCCTAAGCGTATTCTCCGACAGATAGCCCTCCTTAGTCTTAGAAGCAAATACGAAACTATCGGGGTCTCGAAATGTTATCGGCCTGATCGCATCTAATGCTTCAATAGCCTGTCTTGGTAGTGGGACTTTATGTTTCTTGCGATTTTTCATCCTCTCTGCAGGTACTTCCCATACCTCGTTAACCAAGTCGAATTCCTTCCATTTGGCTCCTCTAACAGCATGATCACGATGGCCCGTATATATCACCAAGAGCAAGGCGCACAAAGTCTGAGGTTTAAGGCGTTGCTCGTCTCCAGTCTTCCTCAAATCTGCCATTAACAGTGGAACATCTGCCTGTGCAATTGCCGCAAAGTGTTGAGTAACTGGTTTTTTGAAGTAGGAATTCCCAGCCATATCTCTAGCGGGATTATTCGTACAGCGATGTGTATCTTTACCGTGAGTGAAAATTTGAGCAGCTATTGCTCGGGTACGTCGTGCAGACTCTTTTAAGCCTTTGTCATAAACTGGTTTCAACACTGAAAATAAGTAACTTTCTTCTATACTTTGAATCGGTAAACGACCCAAATCAGGTAGCAAATAACGTCTAATCAATCCTTCGTTTCTCTCAAGGTGATTACCACTCCAATCGGGTTTATTATGAGCGATCCATTCGCGCGCAACCGAGCCGAAGGTTAGATTCTCTTCCGCCACTAACTGTCGATTACGTACTTTCTTTTCAACAGCCGGGTTTTTACCCGCTAAAACTAGTGCTTTGTATTCACAAGCTACAGTTCTAGCAATATTCAACGTAACCTTGGGATAAGAACCAATGCCTACGCTCTTTTCAGTCTTGTTGAAATAAAAGCGAAACATCCATGTTTTACCGCCATCAGATCGACATCTAAGCCGAAGTCCCCCACCGTCACTCAAGTAGTACATTTTCGACGCAGGTTTAGCTTGTCTACATTGTTTCTCAGACAACAGTCTTTGACCTGCCATAACAACCTCCAAAACGGAATTTGTACCCGCTTTTGTACCCGCCTAGGAGTTCATTATACAAGGTCTTTAGTGAACGCTAGTACCCTTTAGTAAATAAAAAGTACCCATAAATTAGCTAGTTAGGTGTGACTGGGAGAGTTACGTGAATCTTAGTGAACGCTAGTAGAGTGTAGTTTGGCGGAGAGGCAGGGATTCGAACCCTGGGACGGCTCACACCGTCAATTGATTTCGAGTCAACCCCATTCGGCCACTCTGGCACCTCTCCGTGAATCTTGCATGCCTATTATAGAGCTATTTGAGACAGAGTATCATCCGTAAAGGGTTGCGCTGACGCTACTCATCCGTCAGGCAAGCATCTCTCGTGCTGTCTCTTCGGCCCAGTCATAGTCTGCCTTGCCATTGGCTGCTCGTTGCACTTCCGGCACGAAGGCTATCTGCTTCGGTAGTTTGTATCCTGCCAGGTGTTGACGGGTTTGTTCGATCAGGGACGGTTCATCGATCTCCTGGCCATCCTTGAGCGAGGCAATGGCAACTACGCGCTGACCGAATCTCTCGTCCGGCAGGCCCACCACCAGGCAGTCGAAAATTGCCGGATCTCGCTTGATGGCCTCCTCTACCTCTTCGGGGAAGACCTTCTCGCCGGAGGTATTGATGCACTTGGATCCGCGACCCAGTAGGGTAATGGTGCCGTCCGCTTCGATGGTGGCGAAGTCTCCCGGGAAACTGTATCGGACTCCATCGATCTCGCGAAAAGTCTCGGCAGTTTTCTCCGGATCCTTGTAGTAGCCGAGGGGCGCTCCCGGTGCGGCAAGCATTCCCATGTCGCCCGATCCGGGGACGACCTCAACGTCGTATTCGTCGAAGACTTTGACGTTTTCACCCATAACGAATTTTGCCGTCTCGCTGACGTCACCACGCGTTGCCACCGAACTACCCATGGATCCTTCCGTGGAACCCATGGCATCGATGAGGATCATGTCATGGTGCTGCAGCATTCCGGCCTTAACTTCCTCAGACCACATAACACCCGAAGACATGATCGCCTTGATGGTGGAGATGTCATGGGGAGTGCCGTCCTCTTTCGCTTTGTCAAGTTCCGCAAGCATCGGTTTGGCAAATGCATCGCCAACGATCACTACGAAGGTGACGCCGTTGCGACGGACTTCACGCCAGATCTGTTCAGGATTCAGACCCAACTCGGACATGGTGACCACGGCGCCGCCCATCATGTGGGGAATCATGGAACCCACCCACATGCCGGTGCCGTGCATCAAGGGGCAGGCTGTCAGGCTGATCACCTGATTACCTGCTTCATGGAGGGCCGCAGATGCTGCAGCCAATTCTTCCGGCGTTGCCGGCAGCTCAGCCAGGCCACCCAGCAGCATCCAACCTGAGGTCAAACCTGTGGACATGGTACCCGACGCATACATAACGCCCTTCGGCATGCCGGTGGTGCCACCTGTGTAGAGCATATATAGATCATCGGCGGATCGTTCGATGCTGGGCATGGGGGCGTTGTCGGCAATCAGCGTCTCATACTCCACATCCCCCGGGACGGATCCTCCCGAATCATCCTCCACCCGTATGAAAGTCTTGATGGCTGGGAGCTGATCACGAACTGCAGCGACGCGGTCCGCGTAACACGACTGGTAAACCAGTGCTTCGCAATCGGCATTTTCCAGTAGGTAAACCATCTCCTCTTCACGGTAACGATAGTTGACGTTGATCGGCACGCCGCGCATCTTCATGATGCCGAATTGCGCTTCCAGATATTCATTGCAGTTGTGCAGGTAGATACCGATCTTGGATTCGGTCTCGAGTCCCTGTTGATGCAAGTAAGCGGCTACGCGGGCGGCCCGATCCTCGTATTCTCGCCAGGTGCGGATCACATTGCCGCAAATTACTGCCGGTGCCTCGGGTTGGGCGGCTGCGATCTTTTCCCAAATGGTTGCAAAATGCATCTCTGACATACAGCGTCTCCTGACTACGATCCCTTCACGGCTTTCCCCTGGACTCTATCACATCTAAGGGGGAGTCAAGCAAATGTGCTTGTATCCCAGAGCATAGGAGGAACCTGCCTCGATTTCAATGCCTCAGATCCTAACGTGGATCGACCCGATTCACCGATCTCCCAGTTTAGACATGGGATCACCAATAACAGATGGAACTTGCTACAAGGAAAGACTCAATTGAATTGTTAGCTACCAGCTCAGTGGGTGGGCACTCGACTCGTGACAGACATTTCCTGACAGTTGATGGAGACAGGTAAGGCAAGGGGACGCGCTAACGACTATGCACAGCGTGGAATGTGCTTTATGCTACTTCAATGCTCCCTCCTCGCGCCAGTTTGACCGCTTTGCTGTTGATGTCGATGCTGATGATACCCAACGTCTGTCTGGCCGCGGATCCAAGCACAGTTGAAGCCGGTTTCAGTTCCATTCTGCCGCCACTGGTGGCGATTGCCGGAGCTCTGGTGTTTCGCCAGATCATACCGGCAATCTTCCTGGGTATCTGGGTGGGTGCCTGGGCCTTGACCGGTTTCACGCTAACCGGTTTATGGAGTGGATTGCTGGATTCAGTACAGATTTACGTGGTGCGTGCATTAGCGGATGAGGATCACGTCGCCATTATCATTTTCAGCATGATGATCGGTGGCATGGTTGGGATCATCTCAAGAAACGGCGGCATGCTGGGAGTGGTAGAACTATTTGTGGTCTGGGTGAAGGACGGCAAACGAGCTCAGCTAAGCACCGGTTTTATGGGCCTGGCTATTTTTTTCGATGACTATGCCAACACCCTGGTGGTCGGCAACACCATGCGCCCCATTACCGACCAGATGGGTGTGTCACGGGAAAAGCTGGCCTACATTGTCGACTCTACGGCTGCCCCTGTCGCCTGCCTGGCTTTGGTGACTACCTGGATTGGCTACCAGGTTGGTCTGATTGATAAGGCCATCGAACAAATCGATGCATTGCAGCAACCCTACCTCATCTTCCTGGATTCCCTTGCCTACAGTTTCTATCCCATTCTGGCGATCGTGTTTGTGTTTATGATCGCCTCTTCAGGGCGTGACTTCGGTCCCATGCTGCATGCGGAGCAGCAGGCGAAAAGTGAAGGCACGGCGGACCTTACCAGTCTCCATTCTCCTGACGTTCAAGACAGCATCGCCAAAGAGGATGTTCCCCATCGGGCCATCAACGCAGCGCTGCCCATCCTGGTGCTGGTGGCAACCGTTCTAGGCGGGTTGTATACAACCGGTGAGGGCGATAGCTGGCGTGAGATCATCGGCAGTGCTGATTCTTATAAGGCGCTGCTGTGGGGATCTCTATTGGGTGTTATCGCCGCTGCAGGTCTGACCATCAGTCAACGTGTCCTGAGCATCAGCGAAACCATTGATGCGTGGATGGCGGGATTGCAGGGCATGCTGGCGGCGATTATCGTCCTGGTGCTGGCCTGGACGCTCGCGGCGATCACTGAAGAGTTGGGTACGGGCGATTACCTGTTGGCGCTACTCAGTGATCGCATCTCCCTGCCGTTGCTACCTAGTCTGATCTTTCTGCTGGCTGCCGGCACCGCATTTGCTACCGGTTCCAGTTGGGGCACCATGGGTATTCTGATGCCCCTAACGATCCCACTGGTTTGGGCCATGGCCGGTAGTCAAGGTTCAGTGGATGCGGGGAATCAACATATCATTAGCGCCAGCATTGCCTCTATCCTGGCAGGTGCTGTGTGGGGAGATCACTGTTCGCCGATCTCGGATACCACCATTCTCTCCTCCATGGCGTCCGGGTGTGATCATATCGCTCATGTGAGAACGCAGTTGCCGTACGCTCTGGTGGTCGGGGTGGTTGCCCTCATCAGCGGGACGCTGGCTAGCGGCTATGGTCTGCCCTGGTGGTTGGGTCTGTTGGTCGCCACCGTCATATTGTGGGGGATTGTTCGGTATTACGGCCGGCGCGTGAGCTAGCGATGGCGGCGGTGCCTGCATAGTTGTCAGGCTGTTCGTGATAGGCTGCAGGCTGTTCGTGATAGTTGGCAGGCTGTTCGTGACGATGGCCAAGCTCCCCCGCCTCCGCGCCCTCATTCCGACTATCGCTACTGAGACTGTATAGCAGACCGACGATGAGCATCGCGGTAATTGCCGCAGCAAATAGCAGCCAGAATTTTGCGTCGCTGCTCCAACGAAGCAGTCCTGATTTAAGCGGAATTTTGAGGTCCAGGCTTTTTGGATCGCGTCCCGATAACGTCACATCTTTGCTGGCTGCTGCATCCTTACTTGGTGAGATCGGACGTGTGATGTCTTCCTGTGCATTCAGAATCCTATCGATCAGCTCCGCTCTCCGCTGTCGATAGATATCCCGATCCAGCAGCCCATCTGCATAGTCTTGACTCAATCTATGTAACAATCCTGCCATGCCTAATCGCCCTTAAGCCGTTAGCTGTACGTCGTGATACCGGATGACCCGATAGCATAGCTATGAATCTCCTCAATATCCAGATCAGTTGCCGGGGCAGTCGCCTGAGGGCCGGCGGTTATCTTCAGATTCTGGAATATCTGCTCCTTCGGATACTGTTCCTTTGCTTTTCTGAGCATACGAGTCGCCTGCTCCGGGTCGGCCGCACTAGTCGTGAGTATTCGTTGCGCCTGCCGGTAAATATCTAGTCGACTTCGCAGCAGGCTGGAGTCCGCTTTATAGGCAAGACCGGTTTCCAGCAAGCCGATGGTTTCAGCCACCGTGGATGGCGAGGCCCTGAGAGCAGCAAGTCGCAGATAGGCCCGCTCAAATTCGGTCGGCACGGTACTTGTATAGAAAGGATCGGTGGGTGCCAACTTGCCCTGTTTTATCGCTGCCAGCGTGGTAGTCGCTGAACGAACATCCAGGGCTTGTACCTGCGTAATAAAGCTCTGTTGCATACTGGCCAGTTGAGCCTTTAATCTCTGATCCTTCTTGATGGAGCGATTTTCCAGGTCCCCCCTGCGTACCTTCTCCTCGACGGCCGGTATTTGAGCATAGCCCGGATCAAATCGGCGTGCCTGGGATATGGCTTCCTCGGCATCCTCAAAGCGAGCGGCTGCTATGCGTGATTCGGCCAGTTTTACAAAGGCAGCAGCAGCCTTAAAACGTACATATTCTGACAAGCCGTCACTCTCATGACTGGATTCATAACGCTGCAACGTCTGTACTAAATGATCAGGATCGGTCGTCAGGTCAAATTGCTCGCTGAGGCGGGTCAGCTCATCCTGTAGCCCGGCAAGTTGCTGCTGCTGCACAGCCGCCTGCTGGTCCGCGATCACTCGCTTTACTTCTTCAATTTCGTCTGCGAGAACGGTCTGATCCGGAAGCAGACTAAAACCCAGCTGGCTCATCTGCAGCGCCTGTTCCAGTTTGCCGGCCGTGACCAACCTTCGGGTTTCCTTTTGGTATCTTGCCACCAGCTGTTGTTTGCCGCTCGTGATCAGTGCATTGCTGGAATCTTCAATCTCCAGCTGATCCAACAGCTCCAAGGCGGCCAACGACCCTTTCGACGTCAGTGGACTGTCGTTGACGACGGCTCCAACTCTTTTTTCCAGCTGTTGAATTCGTTGCTTCTTCTGCTGCTCCCTTCTATTGGCTTCGGCCAGCTCAAGTTGCTTGCCCGCCCGCTGTTTGGATTGTTCAATCGCCACCAACTCGCTCTGCAAGGCTGTTCTAAGCACATCACCTTTAGCAATAGTCAACCCGCTTTGGACATAGGTTTGGGCGATCTGCCAGTTTTCTTTTGCCTTCTGGATGCGCGCCTGTTTCAACCATCCGGTTCCAATCAGGTCTGCTGACGCTGCAATTTCAGGGGAGTTGGCATCAAAATCTCTCAACTGGTCCAGGTAAGCCATGGCTGAACCTGGATCATCACTTCGCGCAGCCAGAGTGATCTGGCGCTGTAGCTCGGCCGCACGATCCCGGTATGCGTTGCGCTGACTGTCGACACTCTCCCTGAGCAGTTCTTGCTGCTTGACGGTCAGCACGTCGACAAAGCTCTCAATGCGTGCCTGTGCGCTCTGCCACCGCTGTTCTTTGAGTTCCTGCTCGACGGCCTCACTCAACCTTTCTGTTAGTGTAGATCGGATCCGCAGCAGAATTTCACTGTCCGGTGACAGATCATTGAGCCTTACGATCTGTTCTCGAGCAGCTTGCAGCTCGTCAAGGCTACTGTCGCTACCAAGTGCGCTAAGGGTTGACTCGACCGCGGCCAACTGCTGACTGCGCTGCTGCCGGCCCTGTTTGTTTTCAATGCTGCCGGTCAGATTCTCCAGGGCCGCCAGCTGTGCCAACATATCCGGATCGTTAGAGAATAGCGCCAAGCCGAATTGAGCCATCTCTGTGGCTGCCCCATGGTTGCCTTCAGTCATCAATCCTCTGGCGGTATCCTCCAGTTTCATGATGACGGAACGGGAGCTGATGTCGGTGGGATAATCGTCGTCCACCTTGGCAAAGGTCTGCCAGATTTGCTCCAGCTGCAGATATTGCGAGACAAACGTATCGGCATCGGCAAGCAGGCTATTGAGTTTGCCATCCAGATCGTTAATGCGCAGATTGCGCTTTGCATTGAAGTCATTCAACACACTGTTTATTCTGCTTGAATCAGGATAAAGGGCTAACGCTTGATCGATGAGAGGCTGCGCCAACTCAAAGTCGTCCAGCGCAATTAATGCATCAGTCCGTTGCTGATAGTAATTCATCAGATCATTTTGATTGGTTCTAGCGTGGAAGTACGTGTATTGGGCATCGACACCCATCTTCTGAATTTCATCAATTCTGAGTCGGATCAACTCATGCTCAACTCCCTGATTCACCAAAGCGTTGAACTCTCCCACATCTCTCTTGTTGGCATAATCCCAGCCGAATACTACCAGCAGCGGGATGAGTACCGCGGCAACGGCACCAACGGCTAATTTCCTGACATCGAGATGTCCTCTCTCCTGGAGAAACTCATCCAGGAAAATACTGACCTCTCCTGTTCTCTTACTGCGCTCAAACTCCAGGCACCCTTTGATGGCATTCCATTGCCAACTTTTCAGTCGCGGGATGTGAGCTGGTTTCAGGCCACGCTTTCGAGCCATAGTCGCAGACACCTTCTTGCCATCGACAACAAACGGATGCTTTCCGGTCAGCAGCTCGCAAGCGAGACAACCCATGGCATAGATATCATCACGGGGATCGGGCTCAGCAGAATTTGCCACCATTTCAGGGCTGGCATAGGCGGGTGTCAACTCACTGACCTCACCAGTATCAGGCCTGCGCATAATGGTTGTCTCTGCGCCACCCTGTCTAATCGCTCTGGCCATGCCGAAGTCGAACAACTTGATGGTACCGTTAGCCAGGAAGATGTTGCCGGGTCTCAGATCCGAATGGATCATGCCTCCTTTGTGGGCGTTCTTCAGAGCATCAGCCATTTCAACAATGAAGCGTTTGGCATCCTCAAACTCAAAACCATCCGGATTTTTGGGCAGAGCGTCATCTAGTCTAAGCCCGTGCATCAGTTCCATCGTCATAAAGATCGTGTTCTCATCGCGGTCACAGTCGAATACGTTGACGATGTTAGGGTGGGCAAGACTTCGAGTTTTTAGGGCCTCTCTATGCAGAATCTGGAAAGCTTCAGGATGCTCATGGAAGGATTTATTCAGCACTTTCACTGCAACTTCTGTGAGCCTATCATCGGCTGCAACCATCACTTGATCTTCAGCCTTGTATACGGAACCGGTACCACCGTGACCGATTAACTCGGTAATGCGGAAACGGTTCTGGAGCAAAGTTCCGATGGGAACTGCCCCCTCATCCTCAAGCGGCTCACTCAGGTTGTCCGCACTTGCAGATGGCTGCATTGGCCGGGTTGTATCTCCGTCTACGTCATCGGACTGTTGGGACGTTTCCACAGCGTGTAGACCACGTTCCTGAACCTGGTTCCGGTCGATATCTTGCCGGTCTTGTTTGGGGCCGTCCTCCGCTGGAACGAGATCTTCCCGTTCCCGATCGACATCATCCTGAGCCTTATCGACGTCATCCTGGGCTGATGCGATATCTTCCTGAGCCAGTTTGAGTTCTTCCTGTGCCTGATCGACATCATCCTGTGCCTGATCGACATCTTCCTGAGCTGGGGCGATATCTTCCTGAGCCAGTTCGGAATCTTCCTGTGCCTGATCGACATCATCCTCGGCTGGTGCGGTATCTTGCTGAGCCAGCTCGAATTCGTCCTGAGCCTGATCGACATCTTCCTGGGCCGGTGCGACATCTTCCTGATCCAGTTCGATAACTTCTTGTGCCCGACCGACATCTTCTTGTGCCCGACCGACATCATCCTGAGCCCGACCGACATCATCCTGAGCCTGATCGACATTATCCTGTGCCTGATCGACATTATCCTGTGCTTGATCGACATTATCCTGTGCCTGATCGACATTATCCTGAGCCTGATCGACATCATCCTCGTCTGGTGCGGCATCTTCCTGAGCCTGATCGACATCATTCTGGGCTGATGCGATATCATCCTGAGCTACTTCGACATCTTCCCGGCCCGGTTCGATATCTTGCTGACCTAGTTCGACATCTTCCTGGTCCCGATCGAGATCATCCTGGGCTGGTGCGTTATCTTCTTCAGCTAGTTCGTTGTCTTCCTCGACTAATTCGTTGTCTTCCTCGACTAGTTCGTTGTCTTCCTCGACTAATTCGTTGTCTTCCTCGACTAGTTCGTTGTCTTCCTCGGCTAGTTCGTTGTCTTCCTCGGCTAGTTCGTTGTCTTCCTCAGCTAGTTCGACGTCTTCCTCAGCTAGTTCGTTATCTTCCTCAGCTAGTTCGATGTCTACCTGGCCTCGTTCGTCATCTTCCTCCGCAGAATCGAGATCTTCCTGGATTGAATCGAGATCTTCCTGGATTGAATCGAGATCTTCCTGGATTGAGTCGAGATCTTGGTGGTTTGATTCGAGATCTTGGTGGTTTGATTCGATATCTTGGTGGTTTGATTCGATATCTTCCCGAGCGAATTCCGAATCATCCTCAACCAGTTCGAATACTTCACTGGTCTCTTCGACCTCTTTCTGAGCCGGCTCAACTTCTTCGTCAGAGATCTCAAGAGCAGCCATCAGGTTGGCAAACACTTCCTCACTGATAATCTGCTGTGCGACCAACTGTTGCAGTGCGGAAACATAATCGTCGTGGTTCGACGGATCCGCATCAAGGTCCGCAATCAACCCCTCTTCCAACTCTAAATACGCAATGGACTTGCCGGCAAACTGCTTTAATAATTCCGAAAATGATGGCCCCGCAGGGGTGTCGTCTGCAATGGGATCGTCTGTCGCCTGACGTGGTGACGTTTCAAAGGGGCCTCTGCTTCTTGGCGTCGTATTCGCCTGAAAGCGGTCAATTGTCGTCAGCAGTTCTCTACTAACTTCCGCGGAAATAATGTCCTGTCGGGTCAGATTATTCAGCGCAGTTCTAATCTGCTCCACACTGTCTGGAGTCCTGTTGAGAGTCAGCTATAGCTCCTGCGTCAATGCCGCAAGGTCTATCTCGTCATCAACAAACTGCTTAAGGCTGTCTTTAAAGCGTTCCATCAGGCGCCACGATCATAGCTATCTACCATTTTTTGTCATCTGGCAGATCCTGCACCAGCACCAATATCAGTGTGACATTGTCCGGCGCACCTCTTGAGACCACCAGGTCGATAATTTCCTGCCCGGACTTATCCAGATCATTGCCATGCTTCAGCATAATCGCTTCTACTTCCTGGTCACTGGACTTTTTTTCCACACCATCGCTGCAAATCAAAAAACAATCGCCATGCTGAATAGCGTCCATCTCAAAATCGGTAAACAGTTCAGAGTCGCCACCAACGGCCCGAGTAATGACGTTTTTCTGTGGGTGATCTCGGGCCTCCTCGGGCGTCAGTTCCCCGTGTTGTATCATCTCTTGGGTGTAAGTGTGATCGATACTGAGTTGCAGCAGTTTTTCGCCTCGCAATCTGTATAGGCGGCTATCCCCAACCCAGTAGTACAAACAATGGGACTGCCGCAGGGCAAACCCGACAACCGTGGTACCGACCACATTATTGTCTTTGGCAGCCAGTTCCACCAATTGAGAGTTGGTAGTGACCAGACAGTCTTCAATATCGTCGACAAAATCTGACAACAGTGGTTTCTGCTCAAGCTCGTGCAATGCCTTTACAACAGTCTGGCTGGCCACGTCTCCGGCAGAGTGTCCGCCCATGCCATCAAGCGACAACCCAGTGAGCTTGATCGTCGTTGGCCATGTAGGAATCTTCATTCACCGTTCGAACCACGCCAACGTCGGTAAAAGAAGCTGTTTTCCATTGAAACTCGGAACTGATATTTGTGTTATGGGTTGTTTGCATCGATGACCTCAAAATCCTGTGAGTAATTTCACAAACTGGTTACTTTCCGGTAACCCGGCTGTGATGACCATTTGATGATTGATCTCTTCACTACCACTGCTAAGCCACACGCAGGGCTGTGGGTGTACATTCCGTAGCGGAATATCCAGCACATTCTCCTGAGAATGGCTCATATTCTTCAATATAGTCAAATCACTTTGCCCGTCCGACTGGTCCACGCAGACCAGACCTTCGGAGTCGAGCTGATTCTCCGGCAGAGATTCCTCGTTAGCCAGCAATGAGTCCACTCTTCTTGCCAGTTGATCGACAACATTCTCCAGCGAACCCACCCGCTCGCGTAGTTGGTTTTGGCTTTGACAAATCCACTCCTGCACCGCAGGATCTATCGAGAGATTAGCGGGGATTTCACGCCACACATCGTTATCTTCGCTGTTTTGAAGTGGGACATCGGCCGGCATTTGCAGCAGGGGCTCCTGATCGACTACCGCGTCGCAAAACGCGTCAAAATCAATTTCGCTCGATAGAGCATCCAACACAAGATCTTCGCAGATACGAAACCAATCTTTGTAAGCGCGAAGATCACGAAGGCACTCGACAGACTTTGTTATCGGTGCAACCACGGTCAGTGGAAAGCTTCGGTTTACGCGGTCCTCCGAAGGTATCAGGACGCCACACCAGGACTGCTGATCGATGACACCCGAACTCAGATAGTAATGCCAGATAGGTGCAATCTGATAATAGCTGAGCCAATCATCGGCAAGAACTGAGCGACTCTCACTCATGCCCTGCTGCAACCATGGATCAATGACAGCAATGAATTCCTGACATAAACCCCGGCTGACAAAATCGCCTTTTGAAGGCATCTTTCCGTAAATTCCAGCCATCGACACACCTAGCCCACTTTATTCTTAGACAATTCCCTATCTACAATTGCTCTGGAAGCCTGAAGTTCTGCAGCAGTCTCTCTCCCAACGGATTGTATCCACCTTCCACCCTCAGTTCGAGTACGGTTTCAAAACCACCTCTCTCGAGGGTGACGTCATAAGCAGAACCGCGCTCGTTCCGTTCGAATCTGCCACTATCCAGCAGACGGTACATTGCCCAGAGGCCCCGTTCAGACCGATACACAGGTACACCTCTTCTGGGAAGAAACTCGATACGGGACTCGTTTGTTGTTTTCGGCGGCCAGGTAATACGAGTCAGTCCTGCTGCACCATGAGTGTACTGAATTCGTGACTCTCCCAGTGACAGGGAAAGACGCGTTACCGACTCATCCAGACGCACCGGTCTGACAATAAAGGTAAAGTATGGTTTCTGCGTGTTCTTGGTGAAAAAGACTCGTGAAATCTGTTTTGCATCATGTAGTTGAGTCAGCGTGTCCTTTTCTAATCCCAGCACCTGTCCGTCGATCGGCTTCTCCTGCCAGCTACTACTTCTTGTATTGATAAAGCCCTTCAAGTGGTTATCGACAAATCTGTCGATTCGGCCGCCGGGCGCAAAGAAGCTGGTAAACTCATACAGCTCCAAGTCCAACGCCGCTTTCTCACTAATGGGGTACCGTCCAGCCACAGCCGAATTGTAGTCATCGAAGATTTCTCGTCGCCACAATGTGTTCAGCTCGTCCCTCGCCTTTCGCATGACCAGATTCCAACTGAACCGATTGAAGGTTCCAACCCAGCTACGTAGCTCAGACGGCAAGAATGACGTTTGAGCTTGCAGTAATGCAAACAGATCCCTCTCGTTGGCCTGCAGCCGTCTTGAAACCGCATCCAATGCAGATCGTGATGAATACTCATTGAGCAATGTTCGCTCAAGCAACACGGAAAGGTTCAGGTAATTATCCACCAGGCGATCCAGCAATGGCTCATTAGTCGCGGACTGGATGATATTGTAGTAGGGTTCGAAATGGGCCTCCACCGCACCGCCCAATTCACTCCTTGTGTTCTCTGCGCTGTAGGATCTGCTGGTGGACAGCACCACACGATTCACTTGAGTGGAAATACGTTTGCCGGCTCCATCGTCCTGCGTGCCGGAACCACTGCCTGCATCAGCTGTGCTGCTTATCGGGGTGGACAATCGGGTCTGCTCAGCCACTGTTCTAACGATTCTCTCGATGGGACCGCTGGTACCAAAGGCAAGGTCCAGTTGAGTTACCGCTGTCTGGTAGTCTGTTGTTTGACGAACCTTTAGATCCTTCAACAGATTTGACCATCTCTTGATAAAGTCATCATAGTAAAGCTGATATATGTCATCCTGAAGCGCTGTCAGACCAATGGCTTCTTTTTGCTCATCCTGATCGAACAAAACCCAGCTGTTTTCCAGATATTCCCGGGTTTGAACGAGACTCAGACGTTTGAACTGCTCATAGAACCCAGCTCGCGTAAACATTCCGGGTATCGTGAAGGTAGTCAGGTTGGATCCAATTCTGCTTTCAAAGACAGCATTGACGTGCCTGCCTGCAATCAGGTCAAGGGACAGATCCATAGAATGATCCTGCAACAGATTCAGTTTCACGCTCTGGTAGACCTGTTGAGCCAGGGATTCATGTGCCAGCGTTTGGCGTGCCTGATTAACAATGGCACTCTTGGGGTCGATCGACTCAAAGCCATGGGTAAGCAGATAACGGTGATGGGACACCAACTGATCAACAACATCCGGGTTGGAAGCATACTGACGTTGCCAGTCCGCCCTGCTCAACTCCAGCAGGAATTCATTGTCAGAACCCACATCCGATCCTGGTTGCATTCCGGCATACATGAGGTAAGCCTTCAGCGCCACGTAAAGAGCACCGATCTCGCCGACATTATTGATATCGATGATCATCTCCTCGAGGCGAGCGATGATTACCGGTAGCAACTTAGTCTCAAGCACACGCAGGTACACTCCCTCGGCAGCCGGAGTCACGCTATCGCCTTGAAACAATCCCGCATGCAGCAGAGCACCAGAGTCCGCGAACACCGATGCCGTCTGTCTCAGATAATCCATTTCTGCCGCAACTTTGAGAAAGTCCGCCCCATCCATTGGTTGGCTGTAGGCGGCTTGGCGGCTTAGATCAGCAAGCTGAATGGCCTCACTCACTTTGATGCGATTGCCTGCATAGGAGAGCATCCACACAATCGTGCCGGCAACCAGAGCAGCTATGGCTGCCCCATATCCAAACAACCGTAGCCACTTTCTCCTTGCCAGGATTCGCTGGTCTACGCCGGCAATTTCTGACTCCGGAAAAATAACGTCGCGCAGCAAATTGTGAATAAAGAAACTCTTACCGCGACCACTGACGTGTGCACTGGAGGTCGGATCAAATCCAAAGGTGGAGGCCATGTTTCCCAACAGACGGTCAATGGGCGTCCCCGCCTGAGTTCCACTGGTGTAGTAGACACCCCTCAGCAAAGGTGTTTCTCCATCTCGCCCGGATGCAAAGATCTCATTCAGGAAGTTGCTGATTGGACGTTTCAAGGAGGCGATCTGCGATGAAAAACCCAGTATGGCTACTCGATTATCCCGGTCCTTTTCCTCGTGCACCCTGACAAGCAACTGCTGATCAAGTCTTTCAACAAGCTGGTCGAGATGCTGGGGATAATCGGCCATATCGATTGCACAACGACCACTCTCATCCAATGCGAATGTCTCACCCCACACCTGCATTCTGTCTGCATGATGGAACTGCTCAAAGAACTCGTTGAATCCGCAAACCAGATCACATTTGGTGAACATAAAGTAAACAGGAAATTTGATACCCAGATTCTCGGTTAACTCATCGATTCGGTACCGTATCGTTCGAGCATAGTGCAGTCGATCGCTCTTCTTTTGCTGCATTATGTCGGCGAGGCTCATGGTCACCAGTGCACCATTTATCGGTCTTGCCTTGCGGTACTTCTTGAGCAGATCCATGAATCTTTCCCAGGCAGCCTTATCGACACTCTCGTGGCTGTCCTGGGTGGTAAAGCGACCTGCAGTGTCGATCAGCACCGCTTCATTTGTGAACCACCAGTCACAATGGCGCGTTCCACCGATGCCGTGCAATGAACCTGTTCCGAGATGGTCCTTAAGTGGGAAGTTGAGTCCGGAATTTACCAGAGCAGTTGTCTTTCCCGATCCCGGCGGTCCAATAATGATGTACCAGGGAAGTTCATACAGATATTCCTGTCCCTTGCCACCTTTAGTCGCTTTGTTGCGATCTTTGAGAATCTTTAACGACTCCTCAAAACGGCTGGTGATGACGCTGGTTTCCGCTTGGATATCGGAACGGTCATCAGTGGCGAGCGCTCTAATCATCTGATCATTATTGTTCTTCGCTGCAACGTATCGCTGTATCTGCTTGAGTGCCCAAATGACCAACAGGGTCGATATTGCCAGAATGCGACTATCGTTCGACTCTAACAGGTAACTTCCGGAGACCGCTATCACGGGTCCAACCACCCAGACCACGAGCGACATGGCGAGCAGACCAATGCCGTGAATCACCAACGTGCTCGCGGAGTAATTAAGGGTTCTCAACACTATTAGGTTCCCGTCAGTCGGATGAGGCGCCGGTTACTTGCGCACGACGATCTCCACCCGACGATTTCTTGCACGATTTTCACGGCTGTTATTTGGCACTAAATTGATCGTGTCAGCCAGTCCTCTGGCGCGTAACCGTGCACCCAGGTCAGAATTGGCCGACAGGATTGCCTTGACTGAATCAGCACGGGCCTTGGAAAGATCCCAATTGGACGTATACCTCAAGTTGCGTACCGGTACATCGTCGCTATGGCCCGTTACCATCACCCGCTGATCGATCCCTTGCAGCACCTGACCAATCTTCCTTATTAAAGGTACATGTCTGGATGACAGCTTGGCGCTACCGGATCGGAACAGATCCACCTGATTCAGTCTGATGACGATCCGGTCGGACTGAACCGCCAATTCAACCAAACCCGCTTTCACCTCGCTTGCCAGCGCAGATCGCAGCATGGGTGAGTAGTCCATCCTGGGTCTCTGTATGCTGGGATCGATGGCGACCGGCAAAGAACGCAGGTTTTGCATATTACCTGCCTGCACACTCAACACCTCGGTGCCGCTTGCGATGCTGCTCAAATGCCGAAACAGCGGATCCGAATATCGGCTGATCAAGAAACTGAATCCCATAAACACCAGCAGTAGACTGCCGGCTGTGACGGTCAGCATCACCCAGTAGGGGACGAAACGAGCCAGGGGACTGCGTTCATCCTGCAACCCTTGCCAGGCCGGAGAAAGAGAGTAATCTGAATTGAGTTGCTGCGCCTTGATAAGGTTAAGGAGCCTTTGGCGCAGTTCAGACAATTCCCGCTTAGGCGCGATGCCTTCACCATGGTATTTGCCTTCAAAGCCCAGTTCCAGGCAGATGGAATAAACTCCAGAGCCTTCTGGTTGGAACTCGGCCTTTGCATCATCTCGTCGAGGGATTCGAAGAATTTGTCGCCGCCCCAAGATTCACCATGGAAGTGCCTCAACAGACTCTCAGCATCCCAATTACTGGAAATCCCCCAGGGCGTAGTCAGAACCAGTTCATCGATGAGACAGCAAAGCGCAAAGCTGTAATAGCTGATCTGATCCACTTGTTCGGGAGGCAAGCCGAATTGTTGTGACTCATACTTGGCAATTTCATTGACCGCATAGGTTTTGAACTCATCCATATTTGGATGGGAGGTAGCACACTGTACTTTCCCAACGACATTCAGCAAGGGGGATGTCAGATGAATCACTGGATTGATTCCAGCCAGATCGCCTGTGGTCATCTGCGCTTGCTTCGAATCGTTGTTGTCCGGTGTTTGGACGTATGGCTGGCGGGATGCTTGACTGGATGGTTGACGCGATGCATGACTGGATGGTCGACGCGATGGAGGACGCGATGGCCCTGATGGCGGCCGATAGTTTTCCGTTACCGCGGAATCATCCGGCCGACTGGCCGGCCGTCGTACTGGCGATGAGGATTGCTGCGCTGATTTGCTGATCGACTTCTGCCCCGACGGGCGCTCGCCAGAGGGTTTTCTCGGCTTACGTCCACCAGGACGAATTATCGTTCGATCGCTCATCGTCAAATATCCTTGAGTTCAGCTCAGCTTTCGTCAGGAAAGGACCTGTACACAAGACTATCGTCCCATACTGTTTGAATAGTCGACTGATCGCCGCCATTGTCACTTAAATCTAGCGCAAAAACAAACCAAGCGCGCCACCGCAGACGTCTGCGCATGGGATGGGACAAGGGTTCAGCCACAATCGAAATGGAGGTACAACCCATCTACATCGTCAAAAGGCGCACCGAGGCTGATGACGCCCTGGCCCCATAAGATCAATTCTTCACGTCGCAGGTAGACCACATTGCCATCTTCGGTGCGTACATAAGTGCCATTGGTGCTCTGATCGATCAGCGTGAACCGATCTCGTCTGCATTCTATACGTACGTGCTCTCTCGATGCCAATGTCGTCGGTAACGCCAGATCACACTGGCTGCCTCTGCCTATGACGAAGGGTGACCCTGATCTGACGAGATAGACTTCGTCGTCGAGCGATACCGTCATGCTGTGTCTCTGCTCTGACTCTTCGTGAAAAGATTGGGCGCCGATGGTGGTAATCTCCTCTTCGGATTCCCACATGATAAGGTAGATTTCGATGACAGATGCTTTACCCTTCACACTGGCTCGATCGAACACCTTCGCATACTCGCGGTTCTCCGGGCTTAATTCTTCAACAAAATCCTGGGTGGCGATGATCTGTTCTGCCATGGCAATTCCTGCCATGCGGGCAGCCACATTAACGGCGTCACCAAACAGGTCTCCCGATTGAAAGATCACCGGTCCGTAATGCATGCCTACCTTGATGCGCAAATCCGGATTTGCTTCCAGATTCGCACTCTCCTGCATTTCACAAGCGGCAAAAAAGGCATGGTCCGGTTTGTCGAATCGACACATCAACTCTTCGCCAATGTACTTGATGATCTCTCCCTGATTTCTCCTAACTGCTTCTGACAGGTGCCCGAGACTCTCTTCAATTGCTTTCTGTGCGCCTTCATCGCCCAGACTGTCATAAAGCTCAGCGGCGCCGACGATATCCGCAAACACAATGGCTAAGGACTGCTGTTCATCGCTCATATAGAGTCACTTCCTAACGGATTGCATTGTCCGGACCAGGATCGTCCAGATCCTGGGCCAGCATGGTTTTACCACCCAAAAAACCACCTACTGCACGAATACAGTCTACTCCGATCACAAACAAATGGAATTTGCCCCCGATGAGCCGTAGCCATCATCCAACCCTTTTTCTGTAATATACTGATATACAACGACTTATTTGGGACCGACGGGAGCACTTCAGAGTGCTGAAATCCCTTCAAAATCCAGTGTAATCAACCCCTTAGACTTGAATTGACTATTGGATTTGTTAGACTGCGATCTAGTCGCAGAGGCTACTATGTACAAACTGCCAGTAGAATCTCCAGTTTATTCTCAACCGGGAAATGGATTTTGCCGATCGTCTATTGTCACCTGACCTACTGATTGGGAGAAATACCGTTTGAGCATTACCTTGGCCTGCATAAGCAATCAAGACAATCGTCGATCTGGTTCACGGGAAATTGAACTGGGCAGGCAAGGCGGTACGATCGGTCGGGCGGCAGACAACGACTTTGTCGTCGATGATCCGGAACGATTTGCCTCTAATCATCATTGCCGTATATTCCATGATAACCGTGGTTATTGTATTGAAGACACGTCATCGAACGGAACTGTAGTAAACAACGAGAAAGAGTTGTTCAGGGGTCAAACCCACGTTCTGCAGAGCGGAGACATTCTCACCATCGGTGACTGTATCATCGAAATAGAAGTTCAACCGGAGGCGAGCCGTCCAGAACCGAGCCGCCCACGATCACGACAACCACGGCCGCCTCAACGGCCAGCAGTTGAACGCAGTGATGAGGGTTTCGATGATTTGGACGAAGAGCCCCTGGAAGCAGATCCTATTCCTCGGCAATCCGATTCAAAGTCCCGCCCATCCGCAAAGCAAACAGATCTCTCCATAGATGAGGCATTTAGTTTTTCTGAGCGGAAAGAGCAAACGCCAAAGCAAGTTCCCGAGCCAAGTCCGGGTCGACGTGCAACTGCAAAGCACGGCGCTGAAGATATCGAACGAGCGCCCGCAGCGAAGCAAAAGAGAGGCAAAGGCAGAGCAACTCCTCCAAGGAAGGAACGGCCAGCGCCAGCGAGAAAAGAAAGGGGCGCACCAGCCAAGAGAAAAAGGGGCGTAAGGGCCACGCCGGCAGGTCAAGCAGCAAAACAACCGAGGGCAGCGCCGTCAAGAAAGGAAAAGGCGCCGCCGGCTTCGGACCAGATTGACACACAGGACAATGATCAGATCAAGCTGGCTTTCTTTGCATTTCTGTCTGAACTCGATATGGAACCACAACAGTTGACCGGACTGGACGAAGTCGAGTTCATGCACATGGCCGGCAAGATTCTACGTATCCTGACCGACGGAATGATGGAGATCCTCAAGGCCCGTGGCGACGTCAAGAAGTCCTTCAGAATGGACACAACAAAGATAAAAGGTGTGCAGAATAACGCTCTGAAATTCTCTGGCTCCCCGGAGGAAGCTATCTACCGAATGTTAACCATGCAGCCGGGCTTTCTGGAACCATTGGAGTCCGTAGATGAGGCCGTACAAGATGCCAAAGCTCATCAGATTGCCATGGTTAGCGGCATGAATGCTGCGATTCACTCAGTCCTGCTAAGTTTCGATCCGAAAAAGCTGGAAGAGACATTGGATCAGGGCTTCGCCATCGGAAAGAAGGCCAAGTATTGGGATCGATATATTGAGAAGTACACGCAAATCGCACAAGATTCAGAGCGCAACTTTAATGATCTGTTTGCAGAGGCATTTCGCCATTCATACGAAGAACAGGTGCGAAGAGTGGAGGACGAGGAACCCAAGAGATCTCGTTAGTGAAATCACTGACAGGTGCCGAAGCCCAGCTTGATAAGATTGATGACCATTCCCGAAATTGCTTTATCTTCAGATTGACTGGCAAGTGAGCGGTTCACATGGCTGACTATCGGGACAGGATCAAGGTATCTGACACTGCAGCTACAAAATATAATTCCCGCAAACCTGGCAAACACCTTGCCGAGATAAGACTGGTTGAGCGAGCCCTGAGGGACTTGGATGGCATCAGCACAGTGCTGGATGCGCCCTGTGGAACCGGCAGATTTTCGATTCTGATGGCGCAAGAAGGATATGTCACTACAGGAGTGGATCTGGGAGATGCGGCATTGGCCCAGGCAGAGAATAACTGCAAATCAGCCGGCGTCACGGACGTGACGCTGGAGAAGGGGGATTTGGAGCAGTTACCCTATGCGGTCTCTTCTTTCGATATGGTGTTCTGCTTCAGGATGTTTCATCACTTTCCGGACGCGGTAGTTCGGGAACGCGTGGTTGGTGAGCTGTGCAGGGTTGCGCGCAAATACGTGCTGATTTCCTACTTCGATCCGCGCGCCATCACCAGTATCAAACGCCGACTGCAGCGCCGATTCTTCGGCAAGAAGTCAAAACAAAACGCAACATCCCTGCAAGAGGTCGAGGGCTACTTTCGCAAGCATGACTTCGAACTGACTGGCAACCTGGCTAGGGTGCCTATCCTGCACACCATAAGATTGGCGACGTTTGAATGCGCCGAGCAGATCGGTTAACGACCGGACTACAGTCGCTGCGCCCGATTCAGGGGCAACTGAACCATCGGCACTCGGTTAGATAAGTTACGCGAGGTCAATCCAATCCAGTCCATCGCTTTGGTCGGCCAGCCACAACTTTCCGGACCATCGCTCACTCGCCGAGCAGATTTCATCCCGAGCCAACATGGGCATGTTGTTCTTTTCACTCACGTGGGCGATGACCAGATGCTGAAGTCGATCCAGATCAACTTTCGTCAGCAATGATGCCGCCTGCTCATTGCTCAAATGTCCATAGTTGCCAGCCACCCTCTTTTTGAGACGCGCGGAGTACGGTCCAGTGGCCAGCATCTTCACATCATGATTACACTCCAGGATGAGCGCATCACATTGGCTGTATTGCTCCTCTATGAATCTGGTTACGTGACCAAGATCTGTAAGCAAACCCAGGGTTCGGCCATCTGCTGAGATCAGATACTGACAGGGCTCCCTGGCATCATGGGGAACAGGAACGGGAGTTATTTCAAACGTCTCAATAAAGATGGATTCGTGGCAGCTGATCACGTGTAGTTGCGGCAGGTGCCCCAGTCTTTTGCTGTTGTACGTACCGGATGTCATGTAAACAGGGACGCAGTGCTTGCGTGCGAAGGGAGCTACTCCGTGAATGTGATCACCATGTTCATGGGTGACCAAAACAGCAGCCACGTCGGCAGGGGATCTACCTACCCTGCGCAAGCGTTTCTCGGTTTCCTTAACGGTGAAACCCAAGTCTATCAGCAGACAGGTACCGTCATGCTCCACCAGAGTCCCGTTACCATGGCTGCCGCTGCCCAAGGAAGCAAAACGCACTCTAGGAGTTTGACCGAGATGTCGGGCCGCGAGAACAGACTGACCAACTGCGCATTTCGCGCTCCTTTCCCAAATGTGGTCAGGTGGAGTATTCCTTGATAATTTTCAATATCCTCTCGGCCATCTGTGCACTCGCCAACGTGGCGGGGTCTTTTAAGATGGTGACGTCCACACCGTCATCCGCCTGATCAAGACGAATCAGGTATCTGTCCTCCTCGCCTGCAGGTAACGCATCCCCTCGCATGAATAGTCTCCTGATGAATCCAGGTTGATCGCCGCTGCTGTCTCTGTAATAGACAAAATAGACAGCTGATGAGCGGTCCAGATCTTCAACGTCAATCCTGGCATTGTCCAATGCCGCACCAACGGTTGCCCACGCTCTATTGAAATCTAATCTATACTTTAGTACCGGCCTGGTTCTATCCGGCACCAGCACCGCTCTGGATTCGTTGGTTATCGATCCAGCTAACAGAGATACAGTGGTGCTCTGGTTGATGGTCTCCCCCAGATGGTATGCAATTGCAGATAACACAGTGTCTTCCACCTGCAGATCATCTGACTGTTCCGACCAATTCAGCTGTTCATCCTGCCTCAAGCCGGGAGTTGCCCGCTTGTAGCGCAGATGTATCTCTGAACTGCCAGTGCGAACACCGGGTTCTATTCGCATCTGGAATCTGTTCTCAATCTGATCCCTGCTACTTGTTTGAGCGCCGCCTTGCTTAAGACTGCCAAGTATTTGTTCTCCGTCCCCATCCTCAGATCGCAACCATTCAGTCTCGATCAGTCCGCTACTGGGATCGATGAGGGCGATCGTCAGATTATTGTCTTGCCAGAATTCACGTAGGTCAGACCAGACAGTCGCCGGTGGCACGTCCAGAAAGATCCACCTGCTTTCTCCCAACCGCTTAATGATAATCCTTTCGATACCAAAGTTGGTGGGCAGTGGTACCGGCACTGGTACCTCGAACTCCTGTCCGGAGATGCCCCTCGAGTCAACTATATCCGGAATCACCATCAGATCATTGAAAGCAGGGGAGTCGAGATTCTCCGGTATCTTCGTTCTGGGGAACGTATCCGCCTTAAGATAGTCGTTTTCTCTGTCCCGCAGTCCCACGTACCGACAGCTCACAATCGTTAGGGCAATGATCACTACAAATATAGCCCCGGTCTCAGACCTCATCAATTTCACCTCGTCTCCTTAACTGGAATGCAAATTGTCGAACAAATCGAACCACGTAGAGACTGATGCAACGACAAAGTCAATTGCCAATACCAGCCTGAGCAAGCGCATCCCTGACGATGTCGTGATATTGACCCGACAATTCCGTGAGCGGCAGTCTGATCCCCTTACCTATCTTGCCCATCTGATGCAATGCCCATTTGACCGGAATAGGATTCGATTCAACAAAAAGCCCCTTATGCAGGCCCATGAGTTTGCTATTCAGGTCATTGGCCCTGTCAGCATCGCCGGCAAGCGCCACCTGACAGACCTCGGCCATCTGATCAGGCGCCACATTGGCTGTCACGCTGATGGTCCCCCTGGCACCATTTAGAATCAAATCCACGGCAGTTGCGTCATCTCCTGAATAAACGACAACATCAGATTCACAAAGTTCCAAGATATCGAGGGTTCGGTTCACATCCCCGGTCGCTTCCTTGATGCCGATGACATTTTTCAAAGCAGACAATCGCGCCACTGTTTCAGCCAGCATATCGCAAGCCGTTCTACCCGGCACGTTGTAGAGGATCTGAGGAATATCTACAGTTTCAGCTACCAATTTATAGTGTTGATACAGCCCTTCCTGCGTCGGCTTGTTGTAGTAAGGTGTGACCAGCAAACAGGCATCTGCTCCGGCATCCCGAGCCATCTGAGTCAATTCGATCGCTTCTAGAGTCGCATTGGCGCCGGTACCGGCAATTACCGGCAGTCTGCCATTGACCTGATTCACCACACGCTTGATTATTTGAGCGTGTTCCTTTACATCCACCGTCGCGGATTCACCGGTTGTACCCACCGGCACGATACCGTTGGTCCCCATCGCAATGTGCCAGTCAACCAGAGCATCGAGACTGTCCCAGTCCAAGGAACCGTCCTCCTGCATGGGCGTGACCAGTGCAACAATACTGCCTGATATCATGGTCAATCTTCCATCATGAAAAGAGTGAATATACTGTTGGGGCAGACCGATAACAAGCCTGCATCATTCAACGGCCCGTCCCATCTACGGCTGGGATTCTGGTTCGAGCTGAGACGGGTGCTTGGGCCAGGCTGTCATAATTGCTTTGATTAAAGTTGCCAGGGGAATTGCAAAAAACACTCCCCACAATCCCCACAGGCCACCAAAAACCAGCACAGCCGTGATAATGGCGATGGGGTGCAGATTGACAACCTCAGAAAACAGCTTGGGCACCAGCAAGAGACCGTCCAGGGCCTGAATGACCACGTATCCGAGCATCAGAATCAATAGGTCTCCGCCCCAACCCCATTGAGAATAAGCGATCAGAACCACTGGAACTGTCACCACAGCGACGCCAAGATAAGGGATGATGACCGAAAGCCCCACCAGGAATCCCAGTAACGCAGCGTAATTCAGCCCGACGACTATGAAGAAAATGTAGGTGACACCGCCTGCTATGAGGATTTCGATCACCTTGCCGCGCATGTAGTTGGCCATCTGCTCACCCATCTCATGACCGATCTTGCTCATCAGTGGTTTTTCCTTGGGGAGAAAGGCCAGAAACCAGTTCAACAACAGATCCTTGTCTTTGAGGAAGAAGAACACCAGGATCGGTACCAGCAACGTATAGACCAGTATTGACATGAGTAATGGCAACTGGGACAGGGAATAAGAGACCAACCACTGTCCAAATTGCGCCACTTCACCGCCCAGCATATCGACCCAAGTAGCGACTTTTTCCTCAGTGATCAGATCAGGGAAGCTCTCGGGTAACAACTCCAGTAAGGCCTGACCTTTTTCGACCATCTTGGGCAATTCATTGAATAAACTCGACATCTGGCGCCAAACGCGGGGAATGACAAATAGAAAAAAGGCGAAGAAGATACCCAGGAACATGAAGAACGTGACCGGCACCGCCACCGAATTGGGCACGCGCAATCTGGCCAGATAGGTAATCAATCCCTGCATGACGAATGCCAGCACCATCCCGGTCAACACCGGTGCCAGCAGGTTCCCCATGGTCAGTATGACGATGAAGACAAGCAGCAGAAGTATGGTAAACAGGACAGCTTCTTCGTCGGACAGGTACTTGTCCAACCAGCCCCTCATTACATCCAGCATTTAGCTTTCCTCACGATGCAACCCTCCCCCTCACCATCAGGCTTTCTGTACCCAGTACAGAAACTTGTCATCGTCCTCTCTTGATTCAAGCAACTGGTTGCCGCTCTGCTGGCAAAACACCTGGAAATCCCGTACGGAACCGGGATCGGTACAGGTTACCTTGAGCACCTCGCCGGATGCCATGCCGTTGAGTAGCTGCTTCGCCTTGAGCAGGGGCAAGGGACAGGTCAGACCAGAAGCATCCAATTCCTCATCTATTTCGCAGCCTTCGGCCAGCATCCGTCGTCTCCGTGAACAGCCTGTTTTTGAAGCCGATAGTATATCTTGAACACCTTCCGAAAACCTAAAATAGCTGCTTACACCCTATCCACTCACAGACCCGTTGCAACGGAATCCGGCTTCCACGGTCTTACTAAAGATGGCGGCCCACAATCCCCGGCAGTCTGTTCAACCCCGCTGAAGCCGGGTAGAGTAACGCTAGATTTTTTTCTGTTTCGAATTGTGAGGATACGTCTCAATTGACAAGCAACGACTCGACTGATGAGTAAGCGTCCCCGTTTATGAACAGACTCTCCGTAATCCTGATCGTCGGAACGCTGCTGGCCCCGGTTTCTCTGCTGGCAGCACCTCCGCAGGAACTCCCTGTTATTGGGGACACCACATCGGGCTTGATCTCTCTCGATATGGAAAGAGAGCTTGGGCAGGCGTTTCTGCGATCTCTGCGCAGCCAAGCGCCCACTGTGTCTGATGCTCTTCTGAAAGACTATCTGGAATTCCTGATCTACCGCCTTGCATACCACAGTCAACTGCAGGATCGCCGTCTCGATCTGGTGGTCATCGATAGTCCCCAACTGAATGCATTCGCTGCCCCCGGCGGCATCATCGGCATCAATCTTGGTCTGTTTATACACGCCGAGACAGAGAATGAGTTTTCGGCCATTCTCGCCCATGAACTCGCTCATCTAAGCCAGCGACACTTCGCCCGGCAGGTGGATTCCAGTCGACGCAGTACGCTGACCGTCCTGGCCGGACTGCTGGCCAGCATCATTCTGATATCGACTACCGGCGGCGATGCCGGCTTGGCGGCTATCACAGCCAGTCAGGCGCTGGCCCAACAATCGGCCCTCCGACACAGTCGTGGCCGCGAGGCGGAAGCGGATCGGGTCGGTATGCTCACCCTCGTTGAAGCCGACAAAGATCCCCGGGCTATGGCGTACATGTTTGAGCAACTGGCAAAACTCAATCGCTATGCTGGTGAGCGCATGCCGGAATTCCTAATGACTCACCCGGTCACTCAGTCACGAATCGCTGACTCATATAACCAATCCAATCAATATCCGGTGAAGAAATTCGATCAGAGTCTCGATTATCAACTGATGAAAGCACGGGTACTGGTGCTGCAAGAGAAATATCCCCAAAACAGTGTCAAACAGATGCAGCAGGTCTCGACTCTGGAACGACACTTTCAGAAGATCGCCAGGCAGTATGGGCTGCTCCTTGCGCTTACCCGCGTGAACCGCACCGAGGAGGCCGTCGAATTGCTGCGTCCCTTGTTAGATGAATTCCCCGGCAAGATCGCTTTCATCCTGGCACAGACTGACATTGATTTGGCCGCCCAACGTTACCAGCAGGCGATCGCCATGCTGGAGAAGCATTTGAAAATCAATCCAGACAATTTCCCTCTGACGATGCAGTATGCCGAGGCATTGCTCAAAGTTGACAAACCCGACCAGGCTGAATACGTACTTGAGAAGTTGACTGCTACCAGACCAACGGATCCAGACGTGTGGTATTTACTGGCGGAAACCTATGGGCTTGCTGATAACATTCCTGGGGTCCACCAGGCAAGAGCGGAATTCTTCCTGCTAACCGGCAGGCTTGATCAGGCAGCTAAACAGCTGCGTTTTGCACTACCGCTCGTCGTAGACAATTTTCAGATCACTGCACGCATCAACGAGCGTCTTCTGGACATCAGCAAACTGCAGCACAACAGCCGCAAACAAGCGGGTAAGAACCAGCAACGAGAATTAGCGATTAGCCGCTAGGAACCCGACCATTCGTTCGAGTGGAATCAGGGCCTTGCGACCGATTTCGGCATCGATGTATATCTCATCGGTGCCCCGATCCAGGGTCCCCAGCAAGTTTTCCAGTGCATTCATTCCCATCCAGGGACAGTGTGCACAACTTTTACAGGTTGCTCCCTTGCCGGCTGTAGGCGCTTCAAGAAAATTCTTGCCTGGCGCAGCTTGTCTCAACTTGTAGAAGATGCCACGATCCGTCGCCACTATGAACGTATCGTTGGGGAGTTCTTGTGCGGCACGAATTATCTGGGTGGTCGAACCAACAACATCCGCTAAGGCGATGACCTGTTGCGGTGATTCAGGGTGAACCAGCACCGCGGCATCCGGATAGACGTTTATCAGGTCTTCAAGACCCTTGGCTTTGAATTCCTCATGCACGATGCAGGTGCCATTCCACATCACGATATCAGCGCCCGTTTCCGACTGTATGTAGGAACCAAGATACTTGTCCGGAGCCCACAGTATCTTCTTGCCCTCGTCCTGCAGGTGCTCAACTACCTGCAACGCTATGCTGGATGTCACCACCCAGTCTGCTCGAGCTTTAACTGCCGCCGATGTGTTGGCGTACACTACCACCGTGCGCTCGGCATGTTGATCGCAGAACACGGAGAACTCGTCTATGGGGCAACCCAGATCGAGAGAACAGGTTGCCTCGAGGGTGGGCATCAGTACCCTCTTTTCAGGATTCAAGATCTTGGCGGTCTCCCCCATAAACTTAACGCCTGCCACCACCAGCGTAGTCGCAGGGTGGCTAACACCGAATCGCGCCATCTCCAGCGAATCGGATACGCAACCACCTGTGTCCTCGGCCAATGCCTGTACCGAATCGTCTGTGTAATAGTGCGCAACCAGAACGGCATCTTCCTCCTTTAGTCGTTGCCGAATCCTGCTCTTGTAGTCTTCCTTCTCTGCGTCGTTGAGCACTGCATAGGAGTGCGGGGGAACATCGAAGGAGATGCTTGGGTTGCCGGTTGTAGAGGGATTGTCTGCCAGTGACATGGGCATCCACGTTTGCATTGCTTAACGATGACTCCATTTTACCACACGAAGCAGAGCTAAAACTGGGCTTCTGCTTGTGTGCCAAGGTAAACTGACGGTTTTCGGACGGGGGCCGAACATGTCCAAAATCGGATTCCTAATTGGCGATGCAGATGTGTTCGCAGAAGGTAACTACCTCTACTTCACCAATCTTCTGATTGCAGAGGGCCATGCCATATCCCTCTGTCTGGTGGAGTCGCTGTCCCTGCACAAGTCCCTGATTATGGCAAAAGCGGCTGCCATTGAAACGCCTCTGCAGGCAGGCCAATCCACTGCGGATCTCAACTTTCAGGAGACCCCGTTAGACGATATGGATCTGCTGTGGTTGCTGGCACTCGGATACAAAAGCACGTTCCTTGACAAGATCCAACTGCTTTACAACCTCAGCAGTAAGGTGCGCATCGTCAATTCAATCGAATCGATCATGTATCTAAAGAGCAAATACCTACTCAGTTATAGTGACCTGTTTTCCTATCCGGAATCCTACGCATCGAGCGACTGGGAATCCTTGTGGGAGATCATCAGAAACAGGGGGGGAAAGTGGATTCTAAAACCGCCAGCGGGCAGTTTTGGCCGCGATGTATTCATCGTTGAACCTCAGCAATCGAACACCAGAGCGTTACTGCAGAACATGACCGCACACGGCAGCGGGCAGTATTGCCTGATGCAAAGGTATGTGGAGGAGATCGCCGAGGGCGAGAAACGGGTGCTGTTCGCCGGTGGTCGCTCTGTGGGACAGTACAAACGCAAGGCGGTGATCGACCATCGCACCAATGTGATTCAAGGTGCTCGCACGGAGGCATGTGATCTGACTGACAAGGAAACTGATCTGTGCCGAAGGATCGGGCAATACCTCGCTGGTATGGGTGCAGAATTTGCCGGTGTGGATATGGTCTACCCCTACGTGATCGAATTCAACGTGATTAATCCTGGTGGACTCAAGACTATTTTCGAACTGACGGGGGTCAATCTGGCCGCACAAATCATCGACCGGGTCTTGGCAGATTGAATTGTCAGTTACCTTTTGCCGGCTGCGGGCTACTGATTCCACGTCACATCCATTTGGGAACCGGCAACTCGTGACTGTAGTTCTGGGATACTTGTTTTTTGGTCGCGAATCAGTATTATAGCGGCCTTCCAGCGGGCCGTTAGCTCAGTCGGTAGAGCAGCTGGCTTTTAACCAGTTTGTCGTGCGTTCGATTCGCACACGGCCCACCAACCTTCCGACCTCATCGAATCCCCTTCTATTATCTGTTGGCAGTATCCTTATCAGAGACGTTAGCATACTGGCACCACCGGAGATCAGTCTGTTTCAGGACGGCCTTGCATGTATCGGGTCGGATCTTCTACGCCAAGTGATTGAAACCCGTTCATTCTTATTCTGCAGCTATCGCACAGCCCACAAGCACAACCTTCGTCATCTGGTTGGTAACAGGAGACCGTCATGCTGTAATCGACGCCAAGTTCGAGCCCTGTACGAATAATCTCCCTCTTGGTCAAGTCGATCAGTGGCGCTACCACCTTGACCGGATTGCCTTCCACAGCAGACTTAGTGGCAAGCCCCGCCATTTTTTCAAAGGCATCGATGTACTCTGGCCGGCAATCTGGATAACCTGAATAGTCCACCGCATTGACACCTATGTAGATGTAATCAGCAGACAGTACCTCAGCCCACCCCAAGGCAAATGACAGAAAAACGGTGTTTCGAGCCGGAACATAGGTAATCGGTATGCCCGGTGAAGCCTGGACAGGCACGGGAATATTCAAATCGGTCAATGCTGACCCGCCGAACTCCCCCAAGTCGAACGAGATCAGCTTCCACTCTTTGGCACCGAGTCGTTCGCTTATCAATCTGGCGGCAGTCAATTCAACGCTGTGGCGTTGCCCATAGTCAAAACTCAAGGCATAGCATTCGCAGCCTGCAGATCCTGCGATCGCCAAGGTAGTAGCTGAATCCATACCACCTGAAGTCAAAACAACAGCTCTCTCTAACATATCTGATCCGTGATCACTTCAGACACCTGTTTTCTCCCCCCAAAGGTACTTATGCAGTTGAATCTGCAAGCGGACCTGCAGCCTGTCTTGCAGAATCCACTCGGCAAGTTGGCTGGCGGACAGTACGCCATAGTTGGCTGAAAACAGAACATCAGCAACTTTGTCGGCAAGAGCATACTCGCTGCACTTGGCTTTCGACCACTCATAGTCCACTCGATCACCGATAACGAACTTCACCTGATCACACTTATTGAGATGGCTGAGGTTAGTATACAGATTCCGCTGCTCCTCGCCGGACCCGGGCGTTTTCAGATCCATCACCTTGACAACGCGGCCATCCACTCCCGCCACGTCCATGGCGCCGCTGGTTTCCAGCGATACTTCAAAGCCCTCATCACACAGCCGTTTGAGCAGAACCAGGCACTCTCCCTGGGCCAGCGGCTCTCCCCCCGTTACCGTGACCAGTGCTGTACTGAATGATTTCACCTCTGCCAATATCTGGCTGATGGTCAGCAACGTGCCACCGGAAAAAGCATAGCTGGTATCACAATAACTGCAGCGTAACGGGCAGCCGGTCAGACGCACGAAAACCGTAGGCAGACCGACGGTATTTGCTTCACCCTGGAGGGAATGGAATATCTCGGAAATCCTGATCTTAGTCGGCATTGCGAGGCTATGCCCTAGCGCTCCAATGCCGACGCTTCAGTGGCAGGGGCGCATGTGCAGGAATCACACTGAACTTTATCCTGGAGATAGGATTCAGCCAGTTTTGCTACCGATCTGCTTTGATATTTTTCAATCACTTGATTCAGCAATTCCTTGGCTCTGACACAGTCACCCATCAGGTGATAGACCTTGCCGAGCTTAAATGCCGCGTCCGGCACCTTTCGATGATCCGGGAAAAAGGAGATGACCTGCGCCAAAGCCTTGCGAGCCATCTCAAAGTCCGGCTCCGGCTTGGCTGCATAGATTTCACCCAGCCAGTAGTATGAGTTAGGGGCGTATTGGCCTTCAGGAAATTGAGCGATCACTGCCTGAAGTTGGGTGATGGCAAGATCATATTGCCTGTTGCGAATCAGTTCCAGGGACGTGTCATAGAGTGTTTTCTCTGTCTGGCTCTGGCTCCGATCGTCAGGCACGGGAGATATGATATCGGGTATTTCGTTGGATCGGGGAACAAGCGCCCGGCCAGCATTTTCGTTGAGTAGCTGTCTTAGATCCTCAAGCCGTCTATCCAGATCCTGATACCGATCCGCTTGCCGGGTCTTCAGTACCTGGAGTTGTTGCGTCAGTTGCTCTACCGAGCCACGCAGCTGCTGGATTTCCTGTTGCAGGATCTGTTGCAGGTAGACCCCCTCCATGGCAGAGGGTGCATCCTCTACGACTGGCTCGCGAAATGGGACCTCCTCTTCGCTGGAGGCGGACGTTACTTCGATGGGATTTTCGGTTGCAGACACGCTAAGGGTGAGCAACACCCCTAACACGCCATAGAGTAACGGGCTGGATCTAACCATTGCAAAACTTAGCCCGAACAGTTTAGTTTATCGATAGACGAGATCTACCCTTCGATTCTGAGCCCAACTTGCTTCGTCGTGACCTGCACCAGCCGGCTTCTCTTCACCGTAGCTAATGACTTCGATCTGCCTGCCTACGGCGCCCTGAGCGCTCAGGTATGCTTTGACAGCATTAGCTCTTCGCTCTCCCAGAGCCAGATTGTACTCCCTGGTACCGCGCTCATCCGCATGTCCCTCTAACCTCAGCGTCTTTGATCTATTCTGGGCCAGGTACTGAGCGTGCTGACTCAATTCGGGATGGCCGGCTCTCTTCACAATCGCCTGATCGAAATCGAAATAGAATCTTCCAGGCAATTGAACCAGATCTGTTTGGCTGTCACTGTCGCTACCCGGAACCCAAAGTACGGTTCCGCGGGTTTCCGGTACTGGTGGTTTGACGACCTCTGGTAGCTGTGCGGGTTCGACCGATCGTCTGTCCGACGTTGGAGTTTCACCACCGGGAGTGGCACTGGAATCACCTGTGTCCGCTTCTTCGGGTTTGTTACTGGCACATCCAAACATCAAGGCTAGCGTCAACCCCAACGCAAATAATCTACCGATTCTTGTTGTTGCCATAATCAACTCCTGTATTTCTCGCCAAAACCGGATTAAACCACAAAACTGGATACCGATTCACATATTGGGAACCCATTTCACCCAATTGGTTTCCATTTCACATACTTGAATACTATTCCACACAATCGAACATTATTTCACATATTTGGTTTAAAAATCCTACGCTTTCGGGGTGACCAGTCCGGTTCCCTGACATCCCCTTCGCTGGACGGCAACCTGAACTTTACCCCACCATCCACGGAAACGGCAGCAAGTATACCCTGACCGCGATGCAGGGTCGCATAAATTAACATACTTCCGTTGGGAGCGATACTGGGAGACTCGTCCAGTGACGTCTCCGTCAACACTTTCAGCCTTCCTCTTTCCAAGTCCAACAGGGCGATATGAAACACACCATTCCTTCGATGTACCATGATCATGTTTTCCCCGTCGGGAAGTACTCTAGCACGGGCATTGTAGTCGCCCTCAAACGTCAATCTCTCGAGTTGGAGGTTCGAAAGGGTAATCTGGTAGATCTGTGGTTGACCACCGCGATTGGACGTAAATACCAACGCTTCCCCATCTGCTCGCCAGCTTGGTTCCGTGTCGATGGCATAGTGCCTGGTGATTCGTCGTAGGCTCCTCGTCTTGAGATCCATGATATAAATCTCCGGATTGCCATCCCTGGAAAGCACCATGGCCATATTACTGCCATCGGGTGACCAGGCGGGGGCACCGTTCAACCCGGGAAAATTGGTGATCTGCTCTTTGCTCCCTGTGTCGACATCGCGGATATAGATCGCAGGTCGATCGTCTTTTTCGAAGGAGACGTAGGCAATCCGCTTGCCGTCGGGGGCCCAGGACGCTGAGAGAATGGGTTCGGGTGAACTCACAAGCGCTTCAGGCCTGCGACCATCGGCATCGGCGACATTCAGATTAAAGCGTCGCTCTTCTCCCGTCCCGTTCACGGTCACATAGAGAATCTGGGTGGAGAACGCGCCTTCGATGCCGGTGAGTTTTTCGAAGACAACATCGCTGACGTGGTGGGCCATATCACGTAGTTCATGCACGCCCCCCACGATCTCCTGGGTCACCTCCACCGCCTGCTTGAATACATTGTACAACTCGAAATGGAGCAGAATTTGATCTCCGGACAGTTTTAGATGGCCAATGACCAGATATTCGACATTCAGCATGCGCCAATCGCGAAAGTACACTTCGGATTTGGAATGAGGAAGACTCAGCATCTGTTCCGTCGGTAAGGTGTCAAAGCGACCACTCTGTAGCAGGTCGGATGTGACCACCCGTGAGGGATCTTCAGGCAATACGCCTCGATCTCGCCACTCAAACGGCACGATGGCGATGGGAACGGCATTGTCCACGCCTTTGGTGACCTCAATTCTGAGTTCAGCAAAGCTCGCGTTACAGACTAAGATTAAGATCAGATACTTCGTCAACTTCATCTAGTTCTCGCCTAGTGTACTTGCAGATTCAAGGTCCGCACTGCAGGTGCCTGTCTCAAGCATTTGATCGCAAAACTAACATTTTATCTCTTCCGAGGACAGGCACTAATCAGCAGTCACAAACGCAAATCTTCGGGACGGAACAACACGGTGAATTCCCTGAAATTACGCTCAAATTGCCGGGCATCCGTGGGTACCAGGAACCTCTCTGCTTTCTGCACCGCCAACGCTGCGGAGCGATCGAACGATTCACTGCCACTGCTTGCCAGCACAGAAACACTCACTACCTCACCGGTAGGTGCCAGAAACACTTTCAAAATTGCTTCCATGCCGTTGCGGGCGCTGGGCGGGCGGGACCAGTTCTTGATGATTTCGCGGGTGATCTGGGCAACGTATGCCTGCGCTTTCTCATCATCGGTAATGGCACGCCTGTACTCCTGCTCATCCAAAATAGCCAACGAGAGACTCTGTTCATTCTTACGCCTTTCCAGCCGCTCCCGTTCGAGCTGCTGGCTGCGTGCAAGCTCCCGCGCCAAGTCTTCCTCCATCGCCAACCTCTCTGCATCTATCTGCGCCTGATCCTTCTCGTCTTTGTTTTCAACCGGGTCCGGTATGACCGCTTCGAGCGCTTTCTTGGCGATGGTTTTCTTGTTTACGTTGTCACGCTGTCGCTCCTTCTCCCTATAGGGATTCTTCTCAACCAACATTGCGTCGAGAAAGAGAAATTCATCGGAAGTGATGGTCTCGAACGATTCGTCCGGCCATTTAACCACCAGTGCCGTGACCACTACGCCATGCAGTAGAGAAGCCAACATGAAAGGAAGCACATAGGAGGTGTTGCCAGACATGAGTGCTAGCTCTCCGGGGGTTCAGTGATCAGACCGACCGTTTCCGCACCGGCGTTTTGAAGTACGTTCATCGCCTCAACGACACTGCCATACTTCAGGTTACGGTCAGCTTCGATCAGCACCTTGATGTTGGGATTGGCCTTGATGATCTTGCTCGCCTTCTCCCCTATGAGATCCAAATCGACTGCCTCTTCCTCATTACCCACGTTCATATAGTAGCGGCCATCCGCCTTGATCGAAACGACCAGCAGCGTCTCGTCATCCGTTATGTCGAGCACCTCTGAAACTGCCTTGGGCAGATCCACCTTGATGCCTTGGCTCAGCAAGGGTGCCGTCACCATAAAGATAACCAGCAGCACCAACATGACATCGATATAGGGAACGACGTTTATCTCTGCCATGGGTTTTCGACGTACGGACTTAGCCATTCTTATCCCCGGCGCACATACATGTCTCGACTAACTGCATACATGCCTCGACTAATTTGCATATTCTGTGCGATGCAGAATGCTGCTAAATTCATCGATGAAACCTTCACACCGCTTCACTATGATTTCCACCTGGGCAGAGAAACGATTGTAGGCAATCACAGCCGGTATGGCTGCAAACAACCCCATGGCTGTCGCAACTAACGCTTCCGATATGCCTGGAGCGACAATGGCCAGACTTGCTTGTTGTACGGTTGCCAACCCTCTAAATGCATTCATGATGCCCCATACAGTTCCGAACAACCCTACGTATGGACTGGTTGAACCCACCGTTGCCAAAAAGGACAGATGAGTTTCCAATCGTTCCTCCTCCAGAGACATGGCGCTGCGCATGAACCTCTGGACATTCTGCATGATCGCGTCGGGATCTGCGTCCTTCTGCTTTTTCATTCGCGTATATTCCTTAAAGCCGGCGGCGAAAATACTTTCCATGCCGAAGTGAATTCCCTCATCGCGAGCCTGCATGTCCAGGTATATCTTTCCCCAGTCCTTACCGGACCAGATTTCATCCTCAAATTCAGTATTTGAGCGAATGGTAGCGTTCAGGTTGAATCCTCTTTGGAAGATCATGATCCAGGAAGCCATGGACGCAACGAACAAAGAGCCCATCACCAGTTGAACCACCAGGCTGGCATTTAAGATCAGATCTACAATGGACAAAGTTTCCGCCACGCATCACTCCCCTTCATTGGATTATTGGGTCAGACTTGATCTATCTCTAATAGCGTCTTGACCAGTAAGAGACCACGCCACCCTTGGCGGTGTCTTGGTTATAGACCCGGACATGCAGATTAAATTCCGCGTGCGGCAACTGCATCGCTATTGATCCGGGCTGAATAGGTCACCTGCCTGCGGTACCTGCATGCCAAAATGAAGATAGGCATTTTTTGTGGCCATCCGGCCCCGCGGCGTACGCATGACGAATCCCTGTTGAATCAGATAGGGTTCATATACTTCCTCAATGGTATCCCGCTCTTCGCCTATGGCAGCAGCGAGGTTGTCCACGCCGACCGGTCCGCCATCGAATTTTTCGATTAAGGCCAACAACAGGCGTCGGTCCATGTGATCGAATCCGTTGACATCGACGTTGAGCATATTGAGTGCTTGATCAGCCACCTCTTTATCCACCCTGCTGTCGCCCTTCACATCGGCGAAATCACGCACACGACGCAATAGACGATTGGAAATGCGCGGCGTTCCCCTTGATCTAAGGGCAATCTCGTGCGCCCCCTCGATGTCGATACTGACGTGCAGCAGTTCCGCTGAACGCTGCACGATTCTGGTTAGATCCTCAACCTGGTAGAACTCCAATCTCTGTACGATGCCAAATCGATCACGCAGCGGTGAAGTAAGTAGTCCCGTACGGGTGGTTGCCCCAACAAGTGTAAAAGGGGGCAGATCCAGTTTAATCGATCTGGCCGCTGGACCTTCGCCAATCAGGATGTCCACCTGATAATCCTCCATTGCTGGATAGAGAATCTCCTCGACAGCAGGATTTAGCCGGTGGATCTCATCGATAAAAAAGACATCCCCTCTGTCCAGATTGGTGAGTGCAGCTACCAGATCCCCTTTTTTTTCCAGTACCGGTCCGGATGATGATTTGATCGTTACCCCCATCTCGTGGGCAATGATGTTTGCCAGAGTAGTCTTACCCAGACCGGGTGGCCCAAATATCAGGCAGTGGTCCAATGCCTCACGCCGGCCTTTGGCCGCTTCGATGAATATGCGCATCTGTTCAGTCACCTGGGGCTGACCACCATATTCCGCGAAACTCTTGGGGCGAATGGTCCAATCCTGGGATGCTTCCGCCGGATCTGTTTCTGGTGTGACTAGTCTGTCTGATTCGATCATCATTGACTCAGATGTTGATGTTCAAGGCTGCTAATCATGGCCGAAGTGCTTTTCGTTCGTTGTTCATTGTTTTCTTCTAGTTAGCTCCTGTCCGGAAACTAAAGTTTCCGTTCTCCTGGGATAGGTCGTGGGTGTTCTTGTCCTACTATAGTAGTCTCAAGTGGGCATCAGTCGGTTCGATTATGTGACTTCGACCGCGAAAACAGCTGTTTCCGGTGGGCCGCATCCGGACAAGAACCAGTTAGGCAAGGTTCTGCAGAGCCTTCCGGATCAACCCTTCAACATCAAGATCTTCCTCTTTCACTAGCGCGATAGCTTTCGCTGCCTGCTGTGGTTTATATCCCAGTGTTACCAAGGCGGTCTCTGCATCCCTGATCAGATTCCTTTGGTTTAGGACAGTTTCACGATCGACGGTCCGACCATCCTCAGCACCTGCCGCCCACTCGTCCAGACGACCGGCCAACTCCATTATTACACGTTCTGCAGTTACTTTACCCACTCCGGGTAGGCGAACCAACGATGCAACATCCTTGCCCTTTACACACTTTACAAATTCCGCAGCTTGCATGCCTGACAGGATGGTGAGAGCTAGCTTGGGTCCCACGCCGTTGACTTTAATCATCGACCTGAAGAGATCCCGCTCCTTTTTATCGATAAACCCATAGAGAAGCTGTGCGTCCTCTCTCACCACAAAATGGACATGTAGCACAAGTCGGGCACCTACCTGGGGTAACTGATAGAAGGTGGTCAGGGGTGCTTCCACCTCATAGCCGACGCCGCCAACATCCATGACCAGCGACGGTACGCTCTTTTCGATCAGTTCTCCCGTCAATCGGCCAATCATGTGCCACCCTTGCCACCAAGTCGCCCGCGTCGAAACGAATCGGCACCCGCTATCTTGATCAAGCTTTTTTGAGTGTTGATGTGGCAGATTGCAATCGCCAGTGCGTCGGCGGCGTCCTGTTGGGGAGCAGCATTGAGATTCAGCAATACACGCACCATATGTTGCATCTGCTGTTTCTTGGCGGCACCGGTTCCCACCACCGCCTGCTTAACTTTTTTTGCGGCATACTCGGTTACCGCGAGTCCGAGTTGCGTGGCAGCTACAATGGCGACACCTCGTGCTTGGCCGAGCTTCAAAGCTGAAGCGGCACTCTTTGCCATGAAAACCTGCTCGATGGCCATTTCCTGCGGACAATAGCTTTCGATAATCTGGGAGACGCCGTTGAATATTTCATCCAGTTTTTCAGGGAGAGAGGCTTGATCTGAGGTGCGAATGCACCCGCTGGTTATATACTCGTTACCTGAATCAACTGCTTTGACGATTCCGTAACCGGTGACTCGGGAACCCGGATCGATTCCTAGAATGAGTGACATATCAAATCAGGTCTGGATAGTGTGCTCATGTTAACCAAACCCCATGCAATGAGCAATTCATGCAGAAGGCAGCTCGCCTTGGCCGGAAAGCTGCTCAGGCCTGTATCAATTCTTCCGGTAGATCAGCGTTCGTGTATACATTCTGCACATCATCCAGATCTTCCAGTCGCTCCAGTAATTTCAGAACCTGCTCGCCGGACTCCAAATCCAGGTCGATGTACGATGACGCCAGCATCGCTATCTCCGCTGACACAGGTTCAAGGCCTGCGGCCACCAAAGCATCCTTTACCTGCATAAACTTCTCTACCGGGGTTATCACATCGAGGCAGCCGTCGTCTTGGGATTCAATATCCTCGGCACCTGCTTCAAGGGCGACTTCCATGACCTGCTCCTCGTCAGCTTCCGCGGCTATACTGATCAGTCCCTGTTTCACAAACAGATACGCAACCGAACCGTCGGTGCCAAGATTTCCGCCGCCCTTACTGAAAGCATGCCTGACCTCGGCCACTGTCCGGTTGCGGTTATCGGTCATCGTTTCGATCAGAATCGCCACGCCTGCCGGGCCATATCCCTCGTAGGTCAGGCGCTCCAGCTGCGCGCCATCCTGGCCCCCCGCGCCCCTGCTTATGGCACGGTCAATGGTATCCTTCGGCATGTCAACAGATTTGGCTTTCTCTACGACCCCGCGCAGGTTTGGATTGTCCTCTATATTGCCACCACCCTCTCTGGCGGCGACTGTGAGCTCGCGGATCACCTTGGTAAACAGCTTGCCACGCTTTGCGTCCTGGCCCGCCTTACGGTGTTTGATGTTAGCCCACTTACTGTGTCCCGCCATGGTTTGCTCCAACGAGTTAATTCTGTGTGCTCGTCTGTGCCGCCGTCTCTTCCTATGTCGTGCCTAGTGTACTGTCCCACAATTACATGGCCTTATTCGCTGGCCTATTCTGCGGGACAGTACACTAGGTCTTGTTTCTAACTCGAATATTGAGTTCGCGAAGCTGCCACTCATCGGCCGGACTGGGAGCTCCCGTTAACAGGCAGGTCGCTGTTTGCGTCTTCGGAAATGCAATGACCTCACGTATGGCGTCAACACCCGCCATCAGCATGATCAGCCGATCGTGTCCTATGGCAAGGCCACCGTGAGGAGGCGCACCGTATTTTAGCGCATCGAGCAGAAATCCGAATTTTGCTTCCGCTTCATTGTCCGACATCCCCAGCACGCTAAACACTGCTTTCTGCTTAGCGTATTGGTGGTTACGAATGGATCCACCACCCAGCTCATAGCCATTTATGACGACGTCATATGCATCGGATATGGCATTGCCTGGATCAGTCAATAGTTCTTCAGCGCTGCATTTGGGTGCCGTAAACGGGTGGTGCAAAGCCTGCCAACTGTTGTCAGATTGCTCAAACATCGGCCAGTCAACGACCCAACAAGGCGCCCAAGGTTCATCGATCATGGACAGATCGTCGCCGAGTTTACTGCGCAGGGCACCCAGGGAGTCATTCACGATCTTGCGCCGGTCGGCACCGAAAAAGACCACGTCGCCGCTCTCGGCATTCAATCGAGACAGGATGCTTTCGACCACGGTCTCCGGCAGGAACTTGAGAATCGGTGACTGCAAGCCTTCGTAACCCGTGTTGCGGTCATTTATCTTGATGTATGCCAGCCCTTTAGCGCCATACACAGAAACGAACTTCTGATAATCATCCAGGTTCTTCCTACTAAGACGATCACCAGCCGGGAGTTTCATGGCAGCCACGCGGTAATCAGGATGGTTTGCAGCCTGACTAAAAACCTTGAACTCGACTTCGGTCAGCAGATCACCTACATCCACCAATTCAAGAGGAATCCGCAGGTCCGGTTTGTCACTGCCATATCTGCGCACCGCTTCCTCATAGGTCAGCACAGGAAAGTCAGCCAGCTCAACTTTCAGCAATTCCTCAAACAGCCCCTTCAACAGAGATTCCGTTAGCGACATGATCTCGGTCGCATCCATGAAGGAGGTCTCAATATCGATCTGCGTGAATTCAGGTTGCCGGTCTGCTCTCAAATCCTCATCTCTGAAGCACCGGGCAATCTGATAGTAACGATCCATTCCGGACATCATGAGCAACTGCTTGAACAGTTGTGGGGACTGAGGCAAGGCAAAAAAACTACCAGGCTGTGTACGGCTGGGCACCAGGTAATCCCGAGCTCCTTCAGGAGTTGCCTTCGTTAATATGGGTGTCTCGACATCCACAAAGCCGTTGCTGTCCAGGAAATTTCTGACATAGTGGGTTGCCTTGGATCGCAGACGGAGATTGCTTTGCATTTCAGGTCTGCGCAAATCCATATACCGAAAACGCAAGCGGATATCGTCACCCGCCTCTGAGTATTCATCTAACTGGAAAGGTGGTATATCGGAGCGATTGAGAATCTCCAGCGTGGCGCCTAATACCTCCACTTGGCCGGTCACCATTTTGGGATTGATCGCAGCCCCTTCCCTGGCACGAACTCGTCCTTCAATCATCAGTACGAATTCATTCCTGACTTCATCGGCGAGGGCGAAACTCTTCTCAGTGTCGGGATCGAACACTACCTGAATAATTCCCTCCCGGTCTCTCAGATCGAGAAAGATCACCCCGCCGTGATCCCTGCGTCTGTGCACCCAACCGCAAAGAGTCACCTCCTCGCCAATGTCGGAATCTCTTAACGCTCCGCAATAGTGGCTACGCATCTTTCCATTCATCCGTCGTCATCCAAACACCAATTCCACCTGATCATGTCAGCAGACGTTCTCATTTTGCACTATCCGATGCAGCAGGTTTCGATGTGCCTTTTTTGGGCGGCTTGTCTTCACCTGCAGAGGACTTGCTGCTTGAGTTGTCTGTACCGCTTGAATTATCTGAGCTACTGGAACCAGAGGAGCTCGGCTCACTTTTGCCATCTTCAACGAGGTTTCTCTTCGAACCTGTCTTAAAATCGGTCTCATACCAGCCCTCTCCCTTCAATCGGAAGGCGGCGGCTGAAACGAGCTTTTTCAATGCTGTTTCACTGCACTCGGGACAGTCCAGCAGGGGTACATCCGTCATTTTCTGAAGTTTCTCCAGCCTGCAACCGCAAGCCCCACATTGATACTCGTATATCGGCATAACAATTCTCTTAAGCTAGGTCACTTCTGTTGTTTAGTCACTGGTGCTCCACTCAGCGAGCGGCGATTATACCCCATTAAATCACAGTTCAGAAAATTCGATCCTAAGGAAATCTCTCCTCAGCAACTGCGGGATGGTAGCGGCGACCTCTGCCATGCTTGGCTAAGAGTAAACACAAGCAGTACTGCAACGATAAGACTCACGCAAGACCCACTTGGCTGACGCCGAAAACAGCCTTGTCGATTTCATAACCTTGAAGTTGATTTGGATCAGAAATCAAGGCGAAAACAACCGGCCTACAAAAAAGCCTTTGGAAAGTCTTGCGGGGGTTATAGCAATCATATATGAAGTGCAACACGATGAAGTCGTGGTTTTTACCTATTTTTCCAGTGTAATCACGTCGTGCTTCGTCCTGACCTTCGAAATTTTTCTACTGATAAGGATCAACCCATGGCTGCTAGAAAGGCGAAAGCAAAGAAGAGACCTGCAAAAAGGAAAGCTGCACCTCCCGCAAAGAAACTGGTTGCGATTAAATCCAAATATACGAAAGCAGCCATACTCAGTGAAATTGCAAAAAACACCAGCCTTACCAAAGGTCAGGTGGGTTCCGTAATTGACGAACTGACCGACCTGGTGGAACGCCACATCAAAAAGAGAGCGGTAGGTGAATTCACGTTGCCCGGATTAATCAAAATCAAAACCGTCAAGAGACCAGCACGAAAAGCTCGCAAGGGAGTGGCCAATCCTTTCCGTCCCGGTGAATTGATGGATGTCGCAGCAAAACCTGCAAGCACAAAGGTTAGGGTGCTTCCCCTGAAGGGGCTCAAGGTGATGGTGGAATAGATCATCAAGGCATTGATAGAAAGGCCGCGGACCATGGCAAGAGTCGGGCAGACACAGATCAATCGTTAGCTTGATAGTATGTCCAACGATTTCTGCCGTTCTTTTTTGACTGGTACAGCGCAATATCTCGCTTGGGAGTGAGTTGTCGGGTTCCTCCAGTTGGGGGTCTATCTCGACAAGGCCCAGACTGATCGTCACCTGTACTTCGAGGTCCTCTAATTCGATTAGCGGAGACGCTATGTTCTTGCGTAATCTCTCAGCCACCTGTTCAGCTCCTGCTCTTTCCGTCCCCGGCAGTATTATGCCGAACTCTTCACCACCGTAGCGACCGGCTACATCCGTGTCTCGCAAATTCGCTCGCGTTCTTTTTGCGACTTCTCGCAGCACGTGATCACCGGCCAGGTGTCCGTGGTTGTCGTTGATCTCTTTGAAGTGATCCAGGTCGAACATGACCAGAGTGCATATGCCCCCGTATCGTTTTACGCGATTGAACTCCTCGGACAATCTGGCTTCCCAGTGCACCCTATTGTAAAGCTGGGTCAATCCATCGATGCGGCTACTCCTCTCCAGTTGAGCCAGAGTCAGCTTGAGCAGAGTTTTTGAAATACCTTCATCGGTAACATCCTGGAGAATGATACAGACCGATTCCACGTCTCCCACCTGATTCTTGAATGGTATGAAGGTACAGTTCTGGTACATGTACTCCACATGGCCACCGGTAATCGGTCGATGATGGGTGAAGCGAAACAGAAATGGCCGTTGCTCCCACGAGGTGAATGCAAAGTTCTTAAGAACGAAGACTCCATCGATCTTTTTGCTGAGCCAATCCTCGGGCAAATCTGGAAAACACTCAAACAGATTCGTTCCCATCACCGCCTTAGATTTCTTGCCGCTGTTCTTCACCATAAACTGGTTCCACAACAGGATCTCTTTGTCGCGATTCACTACAAGTATGCCGAGATCCACTCGGTCAAAAATGTAATTCAGGGCAAAGGAAGTATCTGTCAGATCCATCTAGAGTTTTTCCAGAATTCTATCAATCTTCGTAGTCAGCATCTCGATCGCTTTTTCGGGCATCAGCAAGAGAAGATCGCAGGTGAAAGATCGATCTTCTACTTTGTAGTTTACCTTCAGAACCAGTGCATGCTCCCAGCTCAGCTGTTCCTGATCCAGAAGTTCATAGATGGGGATCTCCTGACCGATGACACATGGGGCAGAATATCCCAGAACATCACCCAATTGCTCAGCGATGCCATTCAGGCAAGCTCCGTTCAAGAGATTGCTAATGTCGAGCAGAAGCTCCTGCTTGCCCCGATCGGTCAGATCGTCATCGAAAGCCAACAGCACCGTCAGCTCATTGAAACTGGTGTCCGTGAAGATGGTAATCGCTTCCCCGTAAATTCCTGTGTTTCCCTCCGCCCCGAAGAATCCCTGACGGACGCCCGAGATGGTATCAACCCCTATCAGGTCGTGTAGTTCCGCAGTGATATTCTCAGACAGAACAAATCTGATCGAAGGTGCTGTGAGCTCTACAAAGACACCCAACAAGCGTGCCAGCGAATCTCCGGCCCGCCCCATGCCGATGTTGACAATCTCTTCAAAGCCGTCCTTTTGACCTGGCGTGAATCCGATCAGATCTTGCATCTCAGTTCTCTGACTATCGCGTGGTCGATTCTAAATTAAGCCGTGCACGCGCAACTTCTCAAGCAGAACGTCACTCTTGACGGGTTTACCCAAGAACTCGACGGCACCCAAATCTTTTACTCTATCGATCGCCTGGGGTTGAACGTCGGCCGACACCACGAATACCACGCATTTGTGATTCTCTTCACGCAGTTGAGCCAGCACTTCATATCCATTCATGACCGGCATGGTAAGATCCAGGAACACCACCTCTCCCTTGCCAGCCCGGATGTATTCAAGGGCTTCTTTGCCATCCGATGCGTAGCTGATGTCCACTTGCCAATTCTCCGGCAGATTTTTCGTTATCTGCCTTTGCGCCATGTTTGAATCATCACAGATCAGCAAGGGTATTGTCATCATTATGCCCATTCACAACTCGTCGAAGTGAGTATAGTCTCCCATACTCGCCAAGGGACCGCCAACGGTGCGAAATGACACAATATGAGGATAAACAGCCTACTTTAGTTCATCTATTGTTATTTAGCGCTGAAATCATCGATTCTAGCGTCTGTGGCCCCTGCAAACTTTGCACTAGTTCCCCGCTAGGATCAAACAGATAGGTGGTAGGTAATACTTGTGGTCGTAAGTAGCCCAGCGTAGTCGCAGGATCGTCCCGAAGGACGGCAAATTCAATCCCCAGGGCCTTCGCCTGTCCTGCCATTTCATCCAAACTTACAGCGTCAAAGTTCACACCAAACACGACGACGGAATCCGCCAACAGCTTCGACACAGCATTGAGTTCGGGGATCTCCTCACGACAGGGGTGACACCAGACGGCCCAGTAGTTAATGAGAATCCACTTGCCCCTTAGATCGACGAAGTCGCCCTGGTTCCCATCAAGATCCTGATAGTCAGGAGACGAGCAGGCTGCCAGGACGAGCACGAGGATTCCATGGAGTAACTTATTCGTCACGTGCCTCGCCTACGCCTGGCCGGCCGCACCTAGCCGGCCGCACCTAGCCGGTCGCGAGCCTTGCCAACCGGTTCCTCTTTTTGAAACAGGCTGACAAGGTCCAGATCAGTTTCGGCTTTACTGTGTTGAGTTATGCTTTGTAGCAGATCAGACAGATCCTTCTTCCAATATCTATCTAACAGTATTCCCCGTTCAGGCAAGGGCCAGGGCAGGCTGCTAAAAAAGTCCCACACGCTGATCTTGCTTAGATCCTGGGATAAGACATAGCCACCTTTATCCACCGGCTGGATGAAATTTAGTTTGAGCAGTCGAGAGCGATACTCACTCCAGTTGCCATGACTGATACGCGCAGCCCCCTCGAAAATATCCTTTTCAGTAAGGACAACCCCACTGAGGTGCGCTCGATAGAAGGATTCCAGAATCGAGAGAATCTGGAACAGGTGGGGTTCCGCTGCAACCGATTCGTCGTCTTCATAGACAGACAGCGCGCGCACCAGTTCGGCTCCGCCAAGAAGGATATTCCAGGAGAGATAAATCCAGAACAGAAAGAGCGGCACGGCAGCAAAGGCTCCATATATAACCGACCATGAACCCTGGGACATCACCATCACAAACAGATTCTTGGCTAACTCGGATACCAGGGCGGTGATAATCCCGCCTATCAAAGCATGTTTTATCGGTACTCTACAGTTTGGTACGGCAGCGTAAATCAGGGTAAAAACCATCACACTCAACATCCAAGAGATAACGGCAACCAGCCGCAGTGAACTGGCTGTTGCAGCCATTCCCTCCATCAGCGGCAGGGAGAAGATCAAGGTGGTTATGATTAAGGCAAATACCAGCGACAAAGGGACCACGCTCATAACAGCCCAATAGAGGAGAAATCTCTGCAAGCCTTTTCTTACCTCCTCGACGTGCCATATCTCATTCAATGCACGTTCAATGGTAGACAGCATGAAATAGCAGGTGACGACCAGCAAAAGGACGCCGGGGCCGGTAAGGTTGCGCGCCTGATCTGAGAAGTCATGGAGACGTTCCTGCACGGATACGCCAAATTCAGGAATAAAATTGGCGAAGATATAATCCTCAATCATCCTTTCCAGACCGCTGGAAGCAGGGACTGCTGCGATCAGGATATAGAACACCGTTACCAGTGGAACCAATGCGAATAGACTCTGGTAGGTTAGTGCAGCAGCAGTATCTTTGCAGTCATCAACGTTGAACTGACCCCACAGGTAATGAGCGAACCTACCCGTCATCGTTACCCTATTCCTGAGAGTTTGTAACGCTTCAGCCATTGTTAGCTCCTTGTGAGCCACTGTGCGTGAGCCGCTCTGTCGGCCGCTCTCTGTGAGCCACTCTGCGCGAGCCGCTCGCCTTGCTCAGGCTACGGTATATAACCAGGTTAACGCCCAAATGCAAATAAAAGGGGAAACAATGTCGGCTGGGTAGGAAGGGTGCTGAAACAGCGGACCCTAATGGATTATTTTCTCTGCTTGTCCAGTCCGTCTGACGGGAGGTTCATCAATCACTTCGCCCGGAACTCTGACTTCGTAGCGTCTGGTGGACACTTCACCGTCCAACACATCCGGTAACTCCTTCAGGAACTCCGCCATATGCTTGGTCTCGAAATGGTTCTGTAGCGCTTCTACAGATTCCCACTCCTGAAACAACAGCAGACTATTGGGCTGGGATAAGCCGACATAGAATTCATAGCTGATGCAGCCGTCTTCGGTCTGACTGGCAACAGCCATTTGTCTCATAAGAGTAAGAGCTTCATCGCGCAAATCAGCTTTTACCGGGAAAGTCCCGTGTACAATGATCATGACACCTGCTACTCAATTGAGGTAAATGGTTGTACCCAACTGCGATTATACAGTTTATCCCGGATCTGGCCAGCCTGAAACGATAAATGGTCCTGCCGCCTGTCAGGGCTGGCTCTATTCAGTTTTTCGGTCGATGGCGAAGGGGCCCCATGCCTGGCAAGTGGGCATCACCTCCAGACAATTGACATTGATATGTTGGGGCAGAGATGTAACCCAGTAGATTATGTCGGCAACATCGTCTCCCGAGAGCGGTTTTGTCCCTTCGTATACCTGTTTGGTCTTGTCAGCATCACCCCCGAATCTCACCAGGGAGAACTCGGTTTCCGACATGCCGGGTTCGACGTTGGTTACCCGTATATTCTTTCCCAGCAGGTCTGATCGCAGGTTGCGCGAGAATTGCTGCACGAAAGCCTTGCTGGCGCCGTATGCATTGCCGCCCGGGTAGGGCCAACTGGCCGCGACCGAACCAAGATTCACGATGTGTCCACCACCCCCGGCTACCATGAGTGGCAACAGAGCTCGCGTGCAGTACATGAGACCCTTGATGTTCGTGTCCACCATGGTGTCCCAGTCGTCCAGATCGACTTCATCCGCAGAGCCAAGGCCGAGTGCCAAGCCGGCATTGTTGATCAAGACTTCAACATCTCTAAAGTTCTGTGGCAGCTGCTCGACAATCTGGCCGACCGCTTGGCGATCTCTCACGTCCAGCGTAACAGGCAATACTTCGGCAGTGGCAGACAGCTCCTCTGCCAACCGTTTTAGGCGATCGGATCTTCTTGCGCTGACTACCAGTTTTCTACCCTCACCGGCAAATCTCCTTGCGCAAGCTTCACCGAATCCAGAGGATGCACCCGTTACAAATACTGTTCCCGCCATCTTGTCTTCCCTTTCCTTCATCAATGAATGTACCGAACAGATCGCCATTCGTTTCTTAGACGAGGCAATCATACCTTAGACGAGGATTGGTTTAAGCTGTTATCTGCGATCTGCCCGGCACGGCTGGTAGAAGTATAGATGCACAAAAAAAACGGGATGGTGAAACCATCCCGTTCATGTATAGCGTAGCAGCCTATCTGCGCTTCTTGCGTTTTCGCTTCATCGCTTCCAGGGCAGCCTTGGTTGGCTGGGCTGACAGGAGTTGCTTGTAGGTTTTAGTGCGCTTGCTGATCTTCTTGTGATCGATATAAAAGTCAACCGCTTTGTGCCAGGCCCCACCAAGTCCATGCAGATTGATGGAGACTGTGGTATTGACAATTTTGCCAACCTTGGCAGACATGATACCGATCTGGAATACAGGAGTCCGCATGCCGCTCTTCTCTGTTTTCATTCTAAACAGAATGCCTCTTACTTTACCGTCCTTGTCAAACAGAGCCGTCTTGGCAGCTTCGGCTTTCGCCTTCTCCTGTTGCTTTCTCAGCACCTCATCCCTTGCCTCAGCTTTCTGTTTAATGGCTGCTCTCTTCGGACCGCGTAGGCGCTTGCCGTTCTCCTTCAGTGAGAAGTATTCCTGGTACGTTTTGCCAGCGATCTGCCGTCTGACTCTAAATCCGTGGAATCGAGTTGTATCCAGTAGTTCTACGCTCATTTTCTCCAACCTTTTCTTTGCTAACGGGGGCTTAACAATCTTGCATAAGCAGCTCCGGTCAATGCTCACACAAGGCTCATACTAGGTATATTCCTGCTTTCAGGGCCTCTTGCCACTTTGGATGTCAGACCTGATTATAAGACCGAACTCCGGGTCCCTGCAACTGCCCCAAGCCGACTTCGATATGGCGCAATTCTACATCAATTAAAGCGATAATGTATGCTAATTCCAGCAACTTGCAAGGAAAAAGTGAAATTCTTTCTTGACCCAAGACTCTATCTATCCGTTCAGCAGATAAGCCGTCAGAGGGGACTAACAAAAGACCTCTACTACCACTACAACACAGCTGCAGCAACCACTTGACCCATTCCCCACCTCTGCCTTGGAAGCAGTGACAGATAATCCCCAACGCAAGCATCATGCCAGTGCCATAAGATTCTGCAACTGGATTGAGGGGCGCGACCGGTTTCGTTCCCTGACGACCGATCGAGTGCAGGGCACCGCTAACGAGACGTGATCGATATCATGTCCCGTCGGCGGCCGGCACTTTGCCCCAGTGGGTCATGCAGGCACACACCGGTCCTTCAATTCCTGGGCATACAGGCCGAGGGATCCGAACTCAACCAACGGATCATCCCTCGGGCACCGGCCTTCGAATAGAGAGCCGGACGGCATCAGTAACTCCGGCTCGGTCAGGCAAGCCCGGCATATCCACTCTCAGAGAGCCACAAAAATCTGCGACAAGCGCTAATTCGTGCTGGTCCTTCCGCCCCCAAATTCTATATGATTCCACATTTGATGGGGGAGTGGCGATGAGTGACGAGTTGTTACCACATATCGAGATCGAGCCAGCTAATCCTGCCAACGCCAGTGTGATCTGGTTGCACGGCCTTGGCGCAGATGGGCACGATTTCGAACCCATCGTCCCCGAACTGAAGTTGCCGGATTCAAGCGCTATTCGGTTCATCTTCCCCCACGCTCCTAAGAGAGCTGTGACGATTAATGGCGGAGAGGAGATGAGGGCCTGGTATGACTTTGTCCCGCACTCTGAATATGCGGGGAGCGACGACATCACTGAATCCGCACGATCCATCGAGCAGTTTCTGGAGCATGAAATGGAGCGTGGAATTGCCAGCGAGCGCATTATCCTGGCTGGTTTTTCCCAGGGCGGCGTTATTGCGCTCTACACTGGTCTCAGGTTCCAGAGGAGACTCGGTGGAATCCTGGCAATATCCACCTACCTACACGATGTCTCTGCCACAGAAACAGAAAGGCACGACGAGAATCTGGCCATTCCCATCATGATGGCCCATGGCACCATGGACCCGATGATCCCCGTGATGAGAGCCGCCACGTCACGAGAGAATCTGATTCGCCTGGGTTACGATGTGAGGTGGTTCGCGTATCCGATTGAACATCAAGTCTGCATGGAGGAGATTGAGGAGATTGCGAACTTTTTTCAGGAAATCCTGGGCGATGAATAAGAGTTCTATCCATGTCCGATTTCCTCACCAAATACCTGCAAAACTACGCTGAAGCTGAAGCTGCTGAGCTGACCGATATCCCATTCTCCGGCTATGCATCTTGCCTGGTCATTCCTGCCTACAATGAATCTGAAGCCAGCATCGACAAGGTCGTCAGTCGGCTTGAGCTATCCGGCAGAATCCTGCTCGTTCTGATCGCCAATGCCCCAACGGGATCGGCCCAAAGTACCCGGCAACTGGTTCGTCAGATGAGACGGCACCATCCCATTAAATGGCAAGGCACCCATCTCAGTTGCCTGCTTGGCTTCACCCCAGCCATTGATCTATTGCTGATCGACCGCTGCAGTGACGGTAGAGAGATCCCGAAACGAAGGGGCGTCGGTCTGGCACGAAAAATCGGCGCGGATATCGCAACTCAGTTAATCTGTGAGGGGGTGGTAATCGATCCATGGATCTATACGACAGATGCCGATGTCTGCTTGCCTGCCGGCTACTTTAACGCAGTCCCGACAGGTGCCGAGGAGCGACGCGGGGCGGTGCTGTTCCCGTTCCGCCACAACGCAGATGCGGCCCTCACCGATGCCGCCTTGCTGTATGAATTATCACTGCATTACTATGTCAGGGCATTGCGATGGGCAGGATCTCCCTACGCGTACCACAGCATAGGAAGCACACTGGCTGTGCACTATGAGAGCTATGCCATGGTGCGGGGATTTCCACGGCGACCGGCGGGTGAGGACTTCTATCTACTCAACAAGATTGCGAAAGTTGCCGGCGTATTCCCCCTGAGCGAGCCCGACATAGATATCGAGGCGCGAGAGTCCAGCAGAACACCCTTTGGTACCGGCACCAATCTCACCAAAATCAAATCGCTGCAAACACCCGTGGATCAGTACCTTTTTTATCATCCGGAGAGTTTTTATCTGCTCAAGGTGTGGCTGGACCGGATGAAGACCATCTGGATCGATCGGCCAGCGTCCACGGCAATCCATTTTCACACGGGCCTTACCGATGGTCAGATCAGCGCCCTCGACGCCTGTCTGACCGCTCTGCAAATTCCCCAGGCCGTGACAAAAGGCTTGCAGCAATACCGCAGTGCAGAGAGTTTCCAGCGTTATCTGCACGGATGGTTCGATGCGCTAAAAACATTGAAATTCATTCACTTTCTGAGGGATCAGACTTATCCTTCGGTAGCATTGATGGAAATGCTAACAGCACCATTTATGCACGATCCAGCAGCCGGGTTTATGACGGACCTGTCACGAGACCGTGTCGGCAGAACACAACTGCTGGAGCAAATAATCGAGAAGGTCAGGCTTTGAGCTTGAAGACCATTGAATCGTGTTTAGCCGGCCCGCGCTCGGCTAGGCCAAGCCACAATTAGGAGTGCGTTTGGCCGCTCCGCGCTCGGCTAGGCCAAGCCACAATTAGGAGTGCGTTTGGCACGGGGGCCAAGCCACAATTAGGATTGCGTTTGGCACGGGGGCCAAGCCACAATTAGGAGTGTGCCATGCATGTCATCGTCGATCTCTGTGTCGTACCATTGGGCGTTGGAGTTTCCGTATCTCAATACGTCACCGAGTGTCAGAGAATATTGGCTGACCTGGGACTCAAGACTAATCTACATGCCTATGGCACCAATATCGAAGGCGAGTGGGATGCTGTCTTCGCCGCTGTCAGAAAGTGTCATGAGCGCATCCATGAGATGGGTGCACCCAGAATCAGCACCACGATCAAACTGGGTACCCGAACTGATCGCGAGCAAACCATGCAAGATAAAGTGGATAGCGTCCAACAGAAGCTATAATAGCCAGACGGGATCGATCCACTCCTGCAGCCGGACGGTTTCATTGTATCATTAGGGCTTCCAGTCATTTCGGGGTCATTCGGGGTTATTCGGGGTTAATTGTGTATAAGATTTTTGTCGATGGTCAGGTTGGCACAACCGGTCTGCAGATTCACAGACATCTGCAAGATCGTGACGACATTCAGCTTGTACAGATCGAAGACCAGGATCGCAAGAACGTGGCTGTTAAGAAGGAACTGCTGAACAGTTCGGATCTGGTTATTCTGTGTCTGCCTGACGACGCGGCCAGACAATCCGTTGCCTTGATCGATACAGACGAGGTCAAGGTGCTGGACGCCAGCACCGCCCACCGAGTTAACGAGGATTGGGTGTACGGATTGCCGGAACTCAGCAGCGAACAACGCAACAGGATAGGTTCAGCGCGCTTTGTCTCCAATCCCGGATGCTATCCAACGGCATTCATACTTCCGCTTGCACCATTGATCCGCGATGGACTCCTGCCAGCGGACAGCCTGATTTCGGCTCACGCGATCTCGGGGTATACAGGTGGGGGACGCAAACTGATCGAACAATATGAGCAGCGATTGAAGGCCGACCGGAACGAATTTTGGCCCATTCGACCCTACGGCCTGCAACTGAATCACAAGCATCTTCCCGAGATGCAGCACTTTTCCGGACTGGACAGTACGCCTCTGTTTACCCCGTCGGTAGGACCCTTTGCCCAGGGACTGCTGTTGCATATCCCTCTTTTCCGAAGCCAGCTATCCGCCGGAGTCGATCTCGATTGTGTCTATGAGGCCCTGCTCTCCCGTTACCGCGGAGAAGCCTGCATTAAGATTCATCCTGTCAATGACGACACCGCTCTCGATGACGGATTCCTGGATCCGCAAGAAAACAATGACACCAATAGAGTCGATATATTTCTATACGGATCGGAGCGACAGCTGCTGCTGATAGCGCGACTGGACAATCTTGGCAAAGGCGCTTCAGGTGCAGCGGTCCAGAATCTCAATCTAATGCTAGGCTGTGAAGAATTGTACGGATTAGCCACTTGAGGAGTAAAGCTGTGGAGTTCACTCAATTAACCCTTCAAGAACTGCTCGACCTACAGAAAGACCTGCAGAGTCAATTTGACGTCATCAAACAGGCCAACCTGAAACTGGACTTGACCCGCGGAAAACCTTCAGCGGAACAACTGAGTCTATCCAATTCACTGGACTCTATTCTGGACGCCTACTTCGTGTTGCAGGATGGTACCGATGTCAGAAACTACGGCGGCATTCTGGGCATCATGGAGGCACGAATACTGGGTTCTAAAATGCTCGGCACGCGCCCTGATGAAGTTCTTGCGGGCGGCAACAGTAGTCTGGCGCTGATGTATCAACTGATCAATTTCGCGCATCTGCACGGCCTGCAAGGTCCCGGTACATCCTGGCAAGCCGAAGCTCAGCAGCAACAGGGCCAGGTCAAATTCCTCTGTCCGGTACCGGGGTATGACAGACACTTTACCATCTGCGAGTTCTTCGGCATCGAAATGATCAACATTGCCTTCAATGACGACGGACCGGACATGGACAAAATCGAAGCACTGGTGGCGACGGATCCTCTCATCAAGGGCATCTGGTGCGTGCCGAAATACTCAAACCCAACGGGTCACACCTATTCGGATGACACCGTGAGGAGAATGGCGGCCCTTGGAAATTCAGCAGGTGCTAATTTTCGCGTCATGTGGGATAACGCTTATGTAGTCCATCACCTGACGGACAACCCGCCCCGCCTGCTCAACATCATGGAGGAATGCCGCAGCAAAGGAACTGAAGATAATCTGATAATCACCGGGTCGACCTCGAAGATCACTTTCGCCGGCGGCGGTATCTCATTCCTGTGCAGCTCACGCGCCAATATCGACGCACTGGAAACGCACCTCACCGCATCCGTTATCGGTCAGGATAAGGTCAATCAACTGCGTCACGTACTGTTTCTCAAAGATCAGCAACATCTGCTGGATCACATGCAGAAACACAAACAGATTCTTAGGCCTAAATTCGATCACGTTGTGAAAGTTCTGGATGCAGAGTTGGCAGGCAAGGGAATGGGTAGCTGGACTGATCCCAAAGGAGGCTACTTTATCTCCTTCGACTCGCTTCCCGGTCTGGCAAAGAAGATCATCGCCCTAGCGGCAGAACTTGGTGTCAAGCTGACCCCGGCCGGCGCGACTTTCCCTTACCGCCAGGACGTTGAAGACACCAATATTCGCTTGGCGCCGACTTTCCCCCCCATCGACGACCTCGATCAGGCCATGAAGGTATTCGTGGTGAGCGTGCAACTGGCATCGGTACAGCAGCGAATTCAGCAACTTTGATCCGCCCAGCATCATCTGTATCACCATCAACAGGTTGTTAGCACCATGAAGCTGCACCTGCTGGATATCACCGTATTGCTGTTGTACTTTGCGGCGCTATTCTGCATGGGGCTGTATTTCTCGAAAAGGAATGTTGATACGGAGCGTTATTTTCTGGGGGGACGCTCTTTCAAGGGTTGGGTGGTAGGTTTGAGCCTGGTGGGGACCTCTATCAGTTCCATCACCTTCCTGGCCTATCCGGGGGATGCCTTTAAGACAGCCTGGTTGCGTTATATTCCCAACCTGATGCTACCGATTGCCGTGCTGATCGCGGCCTATGTTTTCCTGCCATTCTTTCGAAAAGGTCAGACGGTAACGGCGTACCAATACCTGGAGCATAGGTTCGGACCTTCGGTGAGAGTTTATGCAGCCACTGCATTTATCATCGCCCAACTGGTCCGGGTCAGCATGATCCTTTATCTGATTTCTCTAGTGCTGCAGGAGATCACCGACTTCGACGCCACCACCTGCATTCTGATCTCAGGAACCATCGTCGCCGTCTATACAATTTTGGGTGGCATCGAGGCCGTCATCTGGACCGATGTCATTCAAACCATTGTCTTGTTGCTCGGTGGAATCGTCTGTGTGGGTATTATCGCATCGGAGATTCCGGGTGGTCTCAGCCAGATACTTGCCGTCGCGAGTGACCAGGACAAGCTTTCCTTTGCCGAAATGGTCGATGGAACTCTGCGGCCGGTATCCTGGGACCTTTCCTTCGGCAGTAAAACGGCAACCATGATGCTGTTCATCGGCTTGACCAACTGGCTTACCGAGTACAGCAGCAATCAGAATACCGTGCAACGATTCTGCGCTACAGAAAGCGAGTCCGAAGCACGCAAAGCGATGTTTATCTGTGCTGCCTGCAGTCTTCCCATCTGGGCTTTCTTTATGTTTCTGGGTACAGCTCTGTACGTCTTCTTTCAGCTTTTTCCGGCTACCCAAGCGGCCGAGATCCTGGCAGGCACCCGAAAAGCAGAAGAGATCCTGCCCTTCTTTATTACTCACTATTTACCTGCCGGTCTTATCGGCCTTGTCATAGCCGCAGCTCTGGCGGCCGCTATGTCTTCACTGGATTCGAGCATAAACGCCATTTCCACGGTGAGTATCGTTGATATCTATCGGCGCCACCTGGCCAAGGACAAATCAGAACAGCACTACCTGAGAACCGCATGGATCGTTGCGACCTCATCTGCCGTAATCATGATGGCCGGTGCAATCTACCTCATTCATGCGGACACCAAAACACTACAGGACACAGCTACCATCCTGGTTTCTCTGCTGGGTGGCGGATTGCTGGGAATCTATGCCATCGGCTTTCTAACCGATAAGGGGGATGCCAGAAGCGTCTGGCTCGGAATAGCCGGCACTATGCTCTTCACCGCCTGGACCGTTCTTTCGAGCAATCAACTGGTGCCGGCCTTCCTGAGTGTTCCCTTTGATCTGTATTACACTGGCCTCATGGGCAATTTCCTGATGTTCTTTCTGATATACGCCACTTCCGTACTTCTGGTAACATCCGATCGCAACCTGCGCGGATTGACCATCTGGAATTCTTCGGACGAACAGTGAATAAGTTTTGAGAGAAACTACCGACCCTCATTCACACAATCTCTTGTCACTGACAAGCGACAGAGCTAAGGGGCTGCCGGCTGGCATAGTGTCAGATTCAGGCAGAGATGCAATCCATGCCTGAAGACTTTTCCAGCCTTGAATTACCGTCTGAATTGGTTGACGCCATTGCAGAGCTGCAGTTTCACACCTGTACACCGGTTCAAGCTGAAGTCTTACCCCATGCCCTGGATGGTGCGGACATCGTCAGTCAGGCTCAGACTGGCACCGGCAAGACAGCGGCCTTTCTCATCACCCTGATTGCTTACCATCTTGAAAATCCTGAAATAGATCCACGCCCCGCCGGTACCCCCTTTGCACTCATCGTTGCACCAACGCGCGAACTGGCAATACAGATATCAGACGATGCAATGGATCTTGCCAAATTCACTGACATTAAGATAGTGACCCTGATGGGAGGGATCGACTATGAAAAACAGAAACGGCAGTGCCGAGGGGTAATCGACATTCTGGTTGCCACCCCCGGTCGTTTGCTGGACTTCTGTAGATCATCCGTTGTAGATCTGAGACGCATTGAAACACTGGTCATCGATGAAGCGGATCGCATGTTGAGCATGGGCTTTATTCCAGATATCAAAGCGATCATCAGACAGACTCCCAGGAAAGAACAGCGACAGACACTGCTGTTCAGCGCTACCTTAAGCGACGATATTCGTCGACTCGCATCCCAATGGACCCAAGAACCCATTAAGATCGAAATCGAACCTGAACAAGTGGCAGTGCAATCTGTTACACAGTTGGTTTATCTGATTCCCAACGAACAAAAATATGCCTTGCTCTACAATCTGATCACCAGTCTACAACTGGATCGGGTGCTGGTATTCGTCAACCGACGCGACCAGGCGAGGCATTTGGAAAATCGTCTACATCGAAATGGCATAAACAGTGGTCTACTCACCGGCGATGTGCCGCAACGGAAACGTATCAGAACTCTGGAAGATTTTAAGTCAGGTAACATTCACATTCTGGTAGCAACCGACGTGGCGGGTCGCGGAATCCATGTAGAAGAAATCAGTCACGTCATTAACTACAATCTTCCTGAAGACTCGGAAGACTACGTACACCGCATCGGCCGTACCGGACGGGCCGGCGCTGAAGGTATCTCCATCAGTTTCGCCTGCGAAACCGACGCGTTTCAAATACCAGCTATAGAAGAACTGTTAGGATATCCGCTAAAGCATGTTCATCCGGCAGATGAGTTGCTCGCACCAACGCCAGCACCGGTTCGTTCTTCCCGGCCTTCACTTCCCGTGAAAAAAAACCGACGCAGAAGGTAAGCTGTAGCCGCAGCACTATTGCAGATAGGAACAACATGGTTGCCGCCGTACTTGCAGACGGACTGCACAAGACCTACCAGGTACCGGTTCGGGGAGCCGGTATCCAGGCAGCCCTGAAGAGTTTGGTGCATCGAGAAACAGAGGCCGTGCAAGCCGTCAAGAATGTCAATCTGGAAATCGCTGAGGGCGAAGTTGTGGGTTTTCTGGGCCCAAATGGTGCAGGAAAGACGACTACGATCAAGATGTTAACCGGCCTGCTCCACCCCACCACTGGAATCGCACAAGTGTTTGGGTATCAACCTGCCAAGCGGGAACACCAGTTCCTTATGCAGATCACCCTGGTAATGGGACAACGCAATCAACTTCTCTGGGATATTCCGGTCATCGATTCGTTTGACCGCAATCGAGTGATCTACAAAGTATCGAAGACTGACTACGAGAAAACCCTGGATGAGCTGGTCGCTCTGCTCGACCTTGATTCGCTGCTCCACAAACCGGTGCGTAATCTTTCCCTCGGGGAAAGAATGAAGTGTGAGATCGCGGTGGCTCTTCTGCATCGACCGCGCATGTTGTTTCTGGACGAACCGACCATCGGACTGGACGTGACCATGCAGCGAAAGTTAAGGGAGTTCATCACTCAATATAATCAGCAGACAGGTGCAACCGTACTGTTGACCAGCCACTACATGGCAGACGTCCAGGCCCTGTGCAAACGCGTGATCGTCATTCATCACGGCAGCATTCTGTTCGATGGCTATCTCGACCACCTGGTACAGCGCTTTACAGCTCACAAGACGATATCGATCAAACTGAGTGATCCCCTGGTGGATCTATCCGGCTACGGCGAATTGATCACCCGATCGGAAGAACAGGCAGCCTTTCGGATACCCAACAGAGAAGCCGCCAACTTCACCAGCAGGCTGTTGCGGGACCTGGATATCGTAGACCTGACGGTGGAGGACCCCCCAATCGAAGAGATCATCGAATCGGTATTCAACCAAAGTGCTTAGATATTACCTCAACCTTTATCCCGCGTTTCTCCGCATCGCCGTGTTGGCACAGATTCAGTATCGTGCTTCCGGTGTTATCTGGATGATCGGCTCCATCATCGAGCCGGTCATCTTCCTGGTGGTCTGGTCCAGGGTTGCTCGAGCCAGGGGCGGCGAGGTAGGTGGCTATGCTGAGAACGAATTCGCCGCCTACTATATCGTCCTGATGCTGGTCAACCATGTGACGTTCACCTGGATCATGCATGTCTTTCAAAGCAGGATCCAGTTCGGTCAACTGTCATTCCAGCTGATGCGACCGGTTCATCCGATACATGAGGATCTGTCGGACAACGTCGCCTACAAGATCGTACAGTTGACCGTCATGTTGCCCGCCGTAATTATCCTGATCCTGATCTTTCAACCGAAATTCAATTTTGAGATGTGGTCCCTGTTGCTGGCAGTGCCGGCCATCATCCTGGCACTTGCAGTCAGATTCACGCTCGAGTGGACCCTTGCGTTAGTTGCGTTTTGGACGACTCGGGTAAACGCCATCAATCAAAGCTATTTCGCCATCATCATGTTTTTCTCAGGACGGGTGGCTCCCATGGCCCTGCTGCCGGTCACAATCCAATCCATCGCTTCTGCACTGCCCTTTTACTACATGATCGCCTTCCCGGTGGAACTCCTACTGGGCAAACTGACTCCCGCGCAGGCACTGACAAACATCGTGATCCAGCTGGGCTGGCTGGCGTTCGCCCTTATGCTCCTCGTTAGCTTATGGAAAGTAGCCGTTAAACAATACTCGGCAGTGGGAAACTGATGATCGAATTCTTTCGACTGGCCAACGTATTCCTGCGTATCGGCGCCATGAACGAAATGGCCTACCGGGCCAATTTCTGGATACAGACATTTGAGTCTCTTCTGTCCATGGCAACTGCACTGGCCACCATAGCAATCGTATTCAACCAGACCGACAGTTTGGGCGGCTGGCAGCGAGCGGAGTTGATCAGTCTGCTGGGCGTCTATTTTCTGGTGCTCGGAACGATCAACCTGGTGGTTTCGCCCAGCCTCGGCCGATTCATGGAGGAAGTGGTGGATGGCCGCCTGGACTTTACCCTCACCAAACCAGCGGACGCACAGCTTCTGGTCAGCATCTCCGAGTTTCGCATCTGGAAAATCCTCGACGTCATCCTCGGCCTGATCGTTCTATCCATGGGTCTTCTCACCAAAGCCGAAGCAACCAGTTTCGCATCAGCGCTGGTGTTCGGCATCACCCTCCTGGCAGCCGGGGCCATCGTCTACAGCTTCTGGATCATTCTGGCGACCCTGGCATTCTGGTTCATCCGTATCGAAAACATCACCATGATCTTCTGGTCCATGTACACCGCCGGCCGCTGGCCCGTAACCATCTACCCGCCCTGGCTAAAATGGATCCTCACCCTGCTGGTACCAGTAGCATTCGCCGTCACCGTACCGGCACAAGCCCTGTCAGGACGACTGACCTTCAATACCCTTATGAGCGCAGTCCTGCTAGCTGTCGCCCTGGTGTTCATCTCGAGATGGTTCTGGAAGCTAGGTGTGAAGTCATATTCGGGAGCATCGGCGTAAACCGATCCTGCTAGTCAATTGGTTGGTCGTAATCGAAGGGGGCCACTGTGCACAGGAAGTGTCTACCCTACGGACCCTGGACTCAATACCAAAAGCGTGTATTACTTTGAGGGAAACGGACTTTAAGACTGATTGACGAGGAACCTGGAACTCAACGCTACCTACACCGGTCTAAATCCCTTACCACTGGCGTGTTCTAAGACAAATCAGCAGTACTGCAAGCGACGGAAATCTATGTGGCTAACGTATAAACATCGACCACGGCAAGGTGTAGATCTGCTATAATGATCCGGCGCTGCAGAAACGAAGGCGAGCCATGAAAAACCTGCTTCTAGTTATTTCCATTACCGTGAATGTTTTTCTCGTTTACACATTCATTAATCTCAGCAGTGAAGATCCCCCGGCAGCTTCGCAGGGCGTTGAAGTCGAGCGGGGCCCGGTCTCGGAGCAACCGCCCCTCGAGAGAACGGTTGACAGGGGTGAAGAGCCACCTTTGCTGCAGCCGGAGGATCAGCCGTCGGACCACTTTGAATACCTGGACTATTTGCGTCAGCAAGATCTGTCCGAGTCGGAGATCAAGCAAATCCTGCTGGCCAGAATCGACTCGGAATACAAGAATCTGGAGCGCGAGCAGACTGAGGAGTATAGATATTGGCAAAATCCCAGCAGGGACCGCAAAGAAATGATGCTTCAGCAGCTGGCTTGGGCGGCAGAGAAAAGAGACATCTTGCGGGAATTGTTCGGTGACTCAGTGATGGATGACCCGGTCTTTGAGGATTTGTTTAGACCCCTTAACAAGAAACTGGGTTTTCTCTCGTCCGATGCGCAGATTGCGTTGCAGGAACTGATGCTGACAAGTCAGGCGGAGACTTCCTCCATGTTTGGGCGGGGCTTTATCAGAGAATATCGGCAAGACCGGCTGACTGCCAATGAATCCATGCTCGCTGCAATCGAGGAACTGCTGACACCGGAAGAATTCCTGGAGTACCAGCTACGTGAATCACGCACTGCCAATATGATGCGCAGGTCGATGGATGGATATGACTACGGTGAGCAGGAGTTCAGAGATATCTTTGCAATAAGACAATCCACTGAAATACGACCCGGTCAATCCGGATCCGATATGCGCGACCCCCAGGTACGTGCGGAACTGCAGTCGGCACGTGCAGACGTCGACAATCAGATTAGAGAATATCTGGGCGAAGACCGCTACCAGGAACTGGAACGGGTGCAGGATCCTCTCTATCGCTCGCTGCAGGCCATAGGTGAGCGATATGGTAATTCTGAGGAGGATGTGATTGCTGCGTATGAAATCACCACCAATTCAAAGGGGCAGATCGATGAGATCAGAAGAAACCAGTCACTCTCATCGGAACAGAGACGTACTGAGATGCAAGAGCTGAATGAACAGACCCTGGAAGAGATCGAGGCGGTCGTCGGTGAGGAGGCAGCTAGATCCATCCAGAGTAATGCTGCACAGTTCAGATATGGCCGTCCTGAACACCGAGGACCTCGTTAGTAGGCATGAGTTTCAGATACCACTGGCGCGATATCGCCGGTCGCATGGGATGGATGCCCACCACCTGTAACCCCGCATCGATGGCATCTCTCTTCATCTGACTGAAATGAATCGGCAGTCGGTCGGTGGATTTGTTTTTTCTAAGATAATTGCCAATGTGAAAGAACATAGCATCTGATGAGAGATTACAAAAGAAAGATACGATCAGATACTCCCGTGCAATTCGCTTCAGTTCCCGCAAACCGGTCACCCTTACCTCAGGCTCGCGAAAGTGGTGAAACATACGATTGCAGATCACCACATCGAAACTGTTATCTTCAAAGCCGGTATCTAACACATCAGCTACGGCATAGTCCACATTGGCTTTGACTTGCCGAGATTCAGCGTATTTCTGCGCTTCCATGAGCATGAGTGGGGCTACATCCGCAGCGGTAACCCGATATCCAAGCCCCACTAAATCCGGTATCAATCGGCCCGCCCCACAGGGGATATCCAGTACATGAGCGCCTTTGGCAGTATCGGTGAGTGCTTTGCTGATACACTTGATTTCCCGCACGTGCGTTTTAGAATTCATCAGGCGCTGCGCGTACTTGCTGACTTCCTCTGTATCGAAATAGCGCTTGCGATATTCCTAATGAGATGTTTGCAGTTCGTTGCCGCTCATCCACTTATCCACTCAGTCGGAGTGGTCAAGAATATCGATGCCACTTTACCCTGTCAATTTCATGCCAACGCGCTGGGAACTAGACTGAAATCGAGGCAAGTGCCTTCGCCTTGCGCACAGTTCACTGTTGTATTCGCATGAGTTATGCTAGCCGGGATCATCAGCAGCAGACCGTCACCTGCGGAAACCAACCATGCATATATCAAACCACCAGGGCGCTACTCGGTTAACCGGTGCACGGCATGGATGGCGATTGCCGTCATCGATCGCCTGGTTTCCACTTGCTGTGGCGATCGGGTGCAGTACCGAGGTGGAGACGACGGAGCAAGGTGATCCGTCGATCTCGTTCGGCGAATGCCCTAAACCGGAACTCGTTCTCACCACTTCGATCGTGTCAGGAAGTCGATGTGGTACTTACTCGGTAGCGGAGGATCCGCAGTCGGCCGACGGAAGAGTGATTCCCCTAAAGGTCATGGTGATCCCGGCAGTCAACCCCAAACCGAAAGCAGATCCGGTATTCTTCCTTGCCGGCGGACCCGGACAGGCAGCCAGTGAAGTGGGGCCCATGCTGTTTCTGCGTCTCGCCAAACTACGCAAAGATCGGGATATCGTACTGGTTGATCAACGCGGTACCGGTTCCTCAAATCCGCTGGACTGCGAAATGGATCTTCCCGAATTCTACGACATGAAAGTTTCCCTTCAGCATCTGACGGAACTGCAGGTTCAGACCCTCAAGAGGTGTCTGCAAGAATACGATGCAGATCCACGATTTTATACGACGCCAATCGCCATGGACGATCTGGACGCGGTGCGGCGGGCCCTCGGCTACGGAGAGATAAATCTCATCGGTGGCTCATACGGAACCCGGGCAGCTCTCGTCTACATGCGACGACACCCAGACAACGTTCGCTCAGTGGTGCTTGATGGTGTTGTCCCTTTAACCATGAAGCTGCCGTATTTCATGGCCAGAGATGCCGGTCGAGCACTGGAGTTGATGCTCGATGATTGTGAGCAAAGTACCGATTGTAGCGAAGCCTTCCCGCAACTTCGCTCGCACCTTGACGATCTGTTCTACCAGCTCTCCCAACAACCGGCTGAAGTCACCCTGACCCACCCCAGAACCGGTGACGCCATTGCCAGCTTTATCCAAGCCGACACCATCATGAGAATTATCCGAGCGGTACTCTACAGTGGCGAACTCGCCAGTCTCCTACCCCTTGCCATCGAACAGGCATATCAAGGCAACTTTCAATCTCTGGCCACCATGGCGGGTTTTTTTGATAGTGAACAGATGGGCATAAGCATCGGCATGATGAACTCGGTCTTATGCAGTGAGGACATGTCTGTGGTTGGACGGCAGATCCCAACCACAGAAGGCGAGAGCTCAATGTTCGGCATGACGATCGTAAGGGATCTACGTTCCATCTGTGAATTCTGGCCCAAAGGCACTATTCCTGACAGTTATTTTGAGCCGGTAGCGTCAGATATCCCGGTGCTGCTTACATCCGGCGAGTTGGATCCGGTTACGCCACCCGTGTGGGGGGAGGAAGCGGCCGCAACCCTCAGTCGTTCAAAACACATCGTCGTAGCGGGAGTTGGCCATGGCACACTCAGCTACGGCTGCATGCAGGATCTGGTCGCGCAATTCATCGACCAGCCCAATCCACAAGAGGTAGTCAGCGATTGTCTGGAAAAAATCCACAGGCCTCCCTTCTTCTACAGTACGGCCGGGCCTGTGCCCAAACAGCAAGATGATTAGGGTAGAGAACATATACAAACAGTTCGGCGACGTCACTGCGGTCAACGGGGTCTCCTTCAAGGCAGAAAACGGCCAGGTAACCGGTCTGCTGGGTCCTAATGGCGCCGGAAAATCAACTACTTTGAGAATGCTCTATGGTCTGGTGGAACCGGATGCCGGGGCCGCGTCGGTGGACGGTGTGTACGTCAACGACGATTCCATTGCGGTGCAACAGAGAATCGGCGTGCTTCCGGATACCCACGGCCTTTACACACGGCTGACAGCCAGAGAACACATCCACTATTTCGGACAACTGCACGAATTGGACCGGAAAACACTCCTTGAGACAACGGATCATCTGATTGAACTGCTGGATATGGGCAGCATAGCCGAGCGCAGGGCCGAGGGGTTCTCGCAAGGCGAGAGAATGAAGGTGTGTCTCGCCAGAGCGCTGGTTCACCAACCACCGAATGTGCTGTTGGATGAACCGACCGTCGGGCTGGATGTGATGTCCACCCGAACCGTCAGAGAGTTGATTGGCAAATTACGCCAAGAGAATAAGGCTGTCCTTTTCTCAAGCCACCTGATGCATGAAGTTTCATCCCTCTGTGATCAGATCGTAATCATCTCCGCGGGCAAAGTTGTCGCTCAGGGCACCCCCGACCGGATAAGGGATCTAAGCGGTCAGCAGGATCTTGAAGAAGCGTTTGTCACCCTAACGGAAAGAACAGAGTGAGTGATTCGTATAGAGGTTAGTATCAGCGAAACAAGAAGGAATCTAGCGCAGTGAATTTTGCAGCAGCAGGAACTGTCTTCAAGAAGGAACTAACGGATGGCATTCGCGATCGACGTGCCGTGATGACAGCGATGGTCTTCCCCATCCTGGGTCCGGCGATGATCTATTTCATGTTCAATGCACTGATCGACCTACGCAAGGATCTTGAAGAAATCGAGGTAGCGGTGATCGGACGAGAACATGCGCCTGCCATGATCGATTGGCTGACTCAACATAATGTAACGTTCAAGGACGTTACCGAGGATCCAAAACAGGCGGTTCGCGACAAGATTCACGATATGGTTCTGGTGATCCCGGCGGGCTTTCAGCATAGATTCGCCCAATCTCGCTCTGCCGTGGTCGAATTGGTCAACGATGGATCCAGAACGGATGCACGCAATGCTGTTGGTCAGATCCGCAACCTGATCACAAGTTATGGTCGCCAGATCGGCGCCTTTCGTCTCGTCAGCCGTGGGGTTTCCCCGGAAATCACCCAGGCGGTGATCGTGCAGAACATCGAAGTGGCCAGCAAACAGCAGATTGCCGCCCGTATATTGAATGTCATTCCCATGTACATCGTGTTGGCAGCCTTTGTCTGCGGTATGGGGCTTGCGGTTGACAGCACGGCCGGGGAACGGGAACGCGCCACGCTGGAAGCACTGCTCATCAATCCTGTTCGGCGCACCCAGATCGTAATCGGCAAGTGGCTGGCGGCCAGTCTGTTCGCCGCCGTTGGTATTCTGCTAACGTTGTTTCTCTGTTTCTTCACCTTGAAGAAAGTGCCCTTGGAAGAAATTGGACTGAGCTTCACCCTCGGTTGGGGACAGATAGTCGGCATGCTGGCGGCAGTCTTCCCGTTAGCGTTCATGGCCACCGGACTGCAGCTTCTGCTGGGCATCTTTGCCAAATCGTTTAAAGATGCACAGTCCTACATCGGGGTTCTTGTACTGATACCGGTGCTGCCCGGTATCATCGGCACGCTCTATCCAATTCAGGGGAAAGCCTGGATGAATTTGGTACCCGCTCTCGGTCAACACATACTGCTGATGGATGTGGTGGGCGGCAAAGCGCCGGCCATATGGAATTTCGTCGTGTCAGGTATTACCGCTTTGCTGGTCGCCCTCGTGTGCGTCAAGCTGACGGCCTACCTGTTTCGTCGCGAGAGAATCATCTTCAGTCGTTAAGGTAAGCCGTTAGGCTTTCCTGAGAAGATAGACTCGCCACATGGAAACAAACTTGAGCAGATCAAAGGTGGCCGCAACGTCAAAGCCGGAGGCCGTGAATTCCTTCTCGATCTGCTCTCGTCGTATGACAAAACGATTCTGGTAAGCCTTGTTTCGTTCCTGTCGCTCAAGCAACCCGCGGCGATAGGACTTGAGGTTACCGTCCACCCACAGGGATATGATAATACTGTTGCTGGTAACTCTGTGAAACTCATCCAGCAGCGCTTTACGATCCTGTTGGGAACCCAGATGGTGTAACAGCCGCATACAAAAGATCAGATCCACGCTCCCATTGGACATGTTGATGTCGAACGCCGATGACTGGAAACGGTTGAATCGTTCGACAATTCTTTGGTCCTGCACCGCTGCTGCGAGATTCAACATATCCTGGCTGTTGTCGGAAGCATACAGATCACAGTTGGGCAGTGTACTGAGCAGTGACCAGAATCTTCCCGCACCACAAGGTATATCCAGGAGCCTGGCTGGAGCACCAGCTAACGCCAGTGCTTGTGCGGCGATACGATGTTCCATCCAGTTGGATAGTCGCCGCTGCAAACCGGCGTTGTGTTTACGGTGATAGCGCTTCGCGTGCTCGTCGTCATACTTTTCGGAAAACTGCAGCCTTGCACTTGGCACTGGTACTCCGTCTACAGTATGTAACCCCGTTCATCATGCAGGGCAAGATCCAGCCCTTCAGATTCCTCTTCTGCGGATACCCGCAAGCCGATCACCTTCTTGATGACAAATAGGATCACGATGCTCATTATGCCCGTATATATTACCGTGGCACTTACGCCGACAAATTGAGCAATCACCTGGCTGAGCATAGTTTCATTGCCGTCCCCAAAACCTGCACCGCCCAAACTGACTGCGGCAAAGATACCGGTCAACATTGCCCCGATGATTCCCCCTACAGCGTGCACGCCAAACACATCCAGAGAGTCATCATAACCCATCGCACCTTTCAGTTTTGTGGCGGCCAGGAAACACCCAACTCCTGATGCCAGCCCTATTGCGATGGCGCCCATGGGCCCAACAGCTCCTGATGCGGGCGTGATGGCCACCAGACCGGCGACGGCACCAGTCGCGATTCCCAGCGCGCTGGGTTTGCCGTGCAAAATCCACTCTGCAAACATCCAGGTTAAGGCAGCCGAGGCCGTGGCTATCTGGGTCACCGCCATGGCCATGCCGGCAACGCCGTCAGCAGCCAATTCACTGCCTGCATTGAACCCGAACCAGCCCACCCAAAGCATGGATGCACCGATGACCGTCAGACTCAGGTTGTGAGGGGGCATGGCAGTGCCTGGAAAACCAGCCCTCTTGCCAAGCATGATGGCAGCAACCAATCCGGCGATACCCGCATTGATGTGCACGACCGTACCGCCGGCAAAATCCAGCACACCCCAATCACCCAACCAACCTCCACCCCAGACCCAGTGACAAACCGGTGCATAGACGAAGGTAAGCCAGAGCCCCATAAACCAGAGCAGGGCCGAGAATTTCATCCTCTCCGCGAATGCCCCAACGATGAGAGCGGGCGTGATGATGGCAAATGTCATCTGGAAGGTCATGAAGACCGTTTCCGGGATGGTCCCGGAGAGGGAATCCACGGAAACACCGGCGAGAAACGCCTTGCCGAGCCCACCGACAAACCAATTCGCAGGTCCCGCTTCGAACGCCATGCTGTAGGCATAGACAACCCACAGAATCGTCATCAAGGCGGTGATGGCAAAGCACTGCATGAGAACCGACAGGACATTCTTACTGCGCACCATGCCGGCATAAAACAGAGACAATCCAGGAATGGTCATAAACAGAACCAGAGCTGTGGCAGTCAGCATCCAGGCTGTATCCCCCGAATTCAGGCTATCCTCGGCCCAGGCCAATTGAGGTAGCAGCATGATCAGTACAGACATCACGCTCGCCAATCCCTTTTTATGCTTAATCAGCTTCATCGCACTCCTCCTAACAGGACACCGTTAATAGATTGATCCATCCAGCACATTTTGCAGCGATGATTGCATAGTACGTGCCAAATCCGAATATCTCTTTGATCTCAATGGATTACGCGGATTACGGAGTGGCCTTCGCGGCCAATTCGCACCATCTTGGACTGATCCGGCCGCTCAGGCACTAAAAAGGTGCGAGCAGCGTCCGGCCATGGATGACGCTCGTGTATGGCTGGCCTGTTATGCATTGTCCGGCAGAGATTGATCTAATCGCGCCGGCTACGACTCTTACGAAGTGGAGAGAATCCATGTTAAAACGTCTCAATCTCGCCATCCTGAGTTTCCTTGTGACCAGCGCATCTGTCGCAGCCTATGCAGCTCAAGCCTGCGACGCCACAACCATGGCTTCCTGTGGTATTTGTACCAAAGTGGCCCTGTCTGCGATTGCAAATTACAACACGGAATCTCGCCAGAGCACCTGGAAGAGAGCAACGCTGGGAGCATGTGCCTCTGCATCCGAAAACAAGGACCTTTGCGATAGAATTGCAGCCAGTCTGTCACAAGACCTCAAAGCGGCAGATCTACAGGTAACGGCAGGCAAAGACGCCCGCCTGAACGAAGTTCTAGCCAAGCAGGCGAATCAGATCTGCCTGAAGATGGACTGCTGCAGCACCGAATAGAGACTCTCAGCAACACCGTGAAAACCGCAACCGACGCACCGGAGTGGTTTCTGAAAGCCATTCAGGTTGCCTATGAAGAGCGTTGGATTGAGGTCGATGACTGCTCGATCCACTATCAATACTGGGGTAAACATGGCAGTGAATTGCCCGGCATGGATGTGCCCGGCATGGATGTGCCCGGAATCCTGTTCGTACACGGCAATGGAGCGCACTCGCACTGGTGGGACTTTATCGCGCCAAGCTTTTTGAGCGACTATCGAGTTGCTGCGGTCGATCTCAGTGGTATGGGTGACAGTGGTCACCGGCAGCAATACAGCGCTCAGCTCTTCGCTGATGAGGTGATGGGGGTAGCGGCGGATGCCGGTTTTAGCGGCAATACCATCCTGGTTGGGCACAGTTTTGGAGGTTCCGTCGCGGCCTTGGCAGCCAGCATGCATCCGGACCAGGTCGCGGCGCTAGTGCTGGTCGATTCAGCCATCGGTTTTGGTCGCAGAAGAAGAAGCCGCCCCGAGTCGCATGGATCTCAGCGCGTGCTGCGGCAAAGGGAGAGAACCGCAAGGAGCTATGCCAGTCTGCAGGCAGCCTGCAAACGATTCCGGCTGCGCCCGCCTCAACCCTGCGATAACCAATATATCCTGAAGCATATCGCCGAGCATTCAGTCAGAAAGGGAAGCGACGGCTGGCAGTGGAAACTGGATCAGATGGTGTTCGCCAAGATGACCGACAGTGGTCCAGCGGCGATCCGGGATCCGGTCGAGATGATCAGGGGACTGAAGTGTCCCGTTAGTATAATATACGGCCGCAACAGCCGATTCTTTCCATCCGCAGTGGTAGCCAATCTGGACAGCGCGTTTGCAGCAGCGAGCATAGTTCCCATCGAGGATGCGCATCATCACCTCTTTCTGGACCAACCCCTTCAGTTTGTTAGCAGCCTGCAAGAGACACTGCGGAACTGGGGTCTATAGTCTAGGAGGCAGTCGCTTGGGAGTGAATGAGGCAAGTATTGATGCCACTCATCGGCTGAAGTGTACTAACCCGGCTGAGATTGCGGATGGCTCTTGCCATGTAACGAATCAGATAATAGGCTTGATGAATCTGTCAAGATAACCTGACCGATGCATCAATCCATCATGCTCGAGACCAGGTTCATCACGCCTGATATCAGCCAGGACAACAGACTCATGCCAACGTTTTCGGATAAACCCAAGGAAGAATGTGCGGTTTTCGGCGTATTCAATGCCGTTGACAGCGCCGCCCACTGTGTCCTTGGTCTACACGCTTTACAACATCGCGGTCAGGAAGCCTCGGGTATTGTGTCCACCGATGGCAACCAGTTTTACCAACGACTCGCCTTTGGCAGAGTCGGCGACCAGTTCAGCAGCGACACTGTGATGGCAAATCTCAAGGGTTCCTCAGCCATCGGCCACAACCGCTACTCAACCAGTGGCAGCAAGCATAGCTACAGCAACATTCAACCCATCTTTGCAGAACTCAATTGTGGCGGAGTGGCCCTGGCACACAACGGCAATTTGACCAATGCGCTCTCGATTAGAGATGGGCTGGTGGATCAAGGTTGTATTTTTCGCACATCGATGGATAGTGAGGTCGTTCTGCACCTTATCGCCGTCAGCAAAAAGCGGTCATTTCAGAATCGACTGATCGATGCGCTTGAGCAGATCGATGGCGCATACGCCATGGTTCTACTCACTGCCGATACCATGATAGGTGCAAGGGATCCCATGGGCATTCGACCTCTGATTCTGGGAAGTCTGGATGGCGCGTTCATCTTCGCATCCGAAACCTGCGCATTGGATATCATCGGTGCTCATTTCGTCAAAGAAGTCGGCCCGGGTGAAGTCGTTACCATCAATCAGGCAGGAGTCAAATCACTGAGCCCGTTCACCCCTGCGCATCCAAAGTTTTGCATATTCGAATTCGTCTACTTCTCCCGACCCGACAGCTACCTTCAGTCTCAGCAGTTATATGACGTCAGAAAGCAAATGGGAAGGGAGTTAGCCAAAGGAGAAGACCAGGGTATCGACGTGGTCGTGGCCGTACCGGATTCTGGTGTGCCCGCCGCACTGGGCTTTGCTGAAGAAGCCAAGAAACCCTTTGACCTGGGCATCATCAGGAATCACTACATGGGACGGACTTTTATAGAACCAACAGATGAGATCAGACATCTGGGCGTAAAACTGAAGCACAATGCCAACAAGTCGGTCGTGGAGAACCGCAGTGTAGCGCTTTTGGATGACAGTCTTGTGAGGGGAACCACTTTACGCAAGGTTGTCGAGATGGTGCGATCTGCCGGCGCACGCGAGATCCACGTGCGCATATCCAGTCCGGAGTGGATCGCATCCTGCTTCTATGGCATCGATACCCCTGAGCAGAGCGAATTGCTCGCATCCAGCCGCAACCTGGCTGAAATGACTCGTTTTCTGGACGTCGATAGTCTCAAGTTCTTACCAATTGACGGACTCTACCGGGCACTTGGTGAAAAATCACGGAACAACGACTGCCCTCAATATTGCGATGCGTGTTTTACCGGGGATTACCCCGTTAAGCCCGCGGACAACGGGCTCGCCAACCCCCATATTCTAAACACTATCTCAACTACTGAGGATTGATGGGAAGCACCGATCAAGACGGAGCAACGCGATGAGTCACGCCGATCCAGTCAGAGGTAATATCGTTGAGCTGGAAGTGGACGCCATCGTAAATGCTGCCAACAGCACGCTCCTCGGCGGCGTCGACGGAGCCATCCATAGAGCAGCGGGTCCTGAGTTGCTGGCTGAATGTAGAACCCTCGGCGGCTGCCCCACCGGTGAAGCCAGAATCACCGACGGATACAGACTACCAGCGAAATTCGTGATCCATACGGTCGGCCCTGTATGGCGAGGCGGCGAATACAACGAAGCGGCGCTCCTTGCCAGTTGTTATACTTCATGCCTGCAACTGGCCGTTAGATACCAACTGCACAGCATTGCATTTCCGGCAATCAGCACCGGAGTCTACGGTTACCCCTTGAGAGCCGCCGCACAAATAGCCTGCACTACAGTCACGCAATTCCCAGAAGAACCAGGCAGCAATCTTAGAGTCTTGTGTGTGTGCTTCGATGCACAAACTGAGACGATCTACCGGCAGATGCTGTCAGGACAGAACTGAAATGAGTCATGTGATCACTATTGACTATAAGGATTCAACATTCTGTCTACACTTGGGCCTACCCCCAAGGGTATCGTTAGTGATTAACGATATTGTCAGAGATCAGCAGGCGGCAGCCGGCAGCGAGGCCAGATTTTACCTGTCCACAACAGTACAAGTCGGTTACGAAGAGCACGAACTGATCGAGGGCCGCGCCATCTATCACCCAGGTAGAATAGAGGCCAGCTTGGCTGCCAATGGTCGGGAACTGGTCAGCGAAGATATCAAAGTGCCACCAAGCAACAGTCAGCCGTGAGGTAATAACGGGCAGATGAGTGTTCCCGCCAGAGGTGGTGCGGGAAAATCGGACACTTGGATAAGTGGTTGATCTGCGCATAATGGGCAAGAGCCCAGGAGCACAGCAATGAAAAGACCACGTAGAAACCACAGCCCGAAATTCAAGGCCCAGGTG
>Ga0187827_10000358_pt1 | contig 72764 bp, 70 predicted proteins | sample ETNtaG_39_FD_167969 | JGI IMG/M metagenome (GOLD analysis project Ga0187827, IMG submission 167969) | Marine microbial and viral communities from oxygen minimum zone, Eastern Pacific Ocean - ETNP2014_SV_150_PacBio MetaG (Illumina Assembly) | ecosystem: Environmental > Aquatic > Marine > Hypoxic... | reverse complement strand
TGACGGAGAACGGAAACTGATCCCCATCTCTTCGAGATTCCTCATCAGAGGCACAGTGCCTTCGTAGACCATTTTGACGATCTCTTCATTAACTATTCCCTCATAGTATTTGTTCTGTTCATCAACCAGTTGTTCGATGCTGGGGGAGTCAGGCATGATAGATTTGTCAGACGTGTAGGCCCGGTAGTGATCTATTCCTGAGCCAGCGCTTCCACATCGCTCGAAACCCATTTTCTCAACTATGACTACTGACGCTCCGAGATTTCGTGCTCTTATCGCAGCAAGGCATCCGGAAAGCCCACCACCGATAATCAACATATCAGATCTAACGGTCTTTTGTACAATTTCCTCAGACATAATGTTCTATCACCTCTTTAATCAATTGCTATAGAGAGCTGCAATGCTGGGGGCCAAATCCAGCTTATCGTATCGGTGGGGCATTCTATGGCACAAATACCACAATGCCAGCATTCGTCAGGATATTTGACTAAGGGTACCTTGGCATCCTTTGGGGCCTTTGAATGTTGCGCATTTATAGAATCGTCCATCATCTTGCCACTATGAAAGACATCTTCCGGACATGTGATGACACATCGATCACAACCCGTACAGTAAGCGGCATTAATATTTGGTGGCATGTTTCGCCTATTGTTAACATATGTTGTTGAGATTTATTAACTTTATTCATTCGCAACTACTGACGATATAATTTCTAAAAATAGGTCAAATCTTTTAATTAATTCCATCTTTTAGTGTTTTTTGGGTGCTTTTCCAGGTTGGGGTATACCATAGGGTTTATCTTGGCCGGACTATGAGATGTTGATCTGGATTATTTGACACACTAGGTCTTGGTGAATAACATAAATACAATGATAGAACAGAGAAAAGCACCTTGGATTCAAAAGCCCCCCTTCTGTCTCTGGAGAGTCTAAAAGTAGAATTGAAATTGCAAGAAGGGGTATTGTGTCCAGTAGATGGCATAAACCTAGATGTGACTAAGGGAGAAATCTTTGGACTAGTAGGAGAATCAGGTTCAGGAAAAAGCATGATGGCTCTCTCGATCATGCGTCTTCTTCCTGAGGTCGCAAAGATCACTAAAGGAAAGATTTTGTTGCATCAGAATAACTCGATTAATGATATCACAAAGTTATCACCCAAGGAAATGTTGGAAATTCGAGGGAAAGAAATATCCATGATCTTCCAAGACCCAATGACGTATTTGAACCCAGTGTTAAGGGTGGGATCCCAGATAGCTGAGTCTCTAACTGCTCACAAGAAGCTTTCGAAAAAGGAAGTAGCAAGATCAGTAACCGCTATTCTTGCGAAGACTCAACTTCCTAATCCTAGTCGAGTAGCCAACTATTTTCCCCACGAATTGAGTGGTGGAATGCGTCAGAGAGTGCTGATTGCCATGGCCATTGCGTGCGGTCCTTCCTTGTTAATCGCTGATGAGCCCACAACTGCGCTAGATGTTACGGTTCAGTCCCAAATACTGGATTTACTCCGAGTTCTAAAAGAAAAGGATGGTATGTCAATCATTCTTATTACACATGACCTCGGCATAGTAGCAGGAATATGCGATAAGGTCTGTATAATGTATGCGGGTGAAATAGTTGAAAGCGCTCACGTTGGCACTCTCTTTAAGAAACCTTTACATCCGTACGCTCAAGGACTCTTAGAATCTGTTCGTAGTCTTGATGGAACTAAAGACGAACTATATTCGATAACAGGAGATGTTCCAAATCTTATAAACCCGTTGTCAGGATGCCGTTTCCATCCTCGATGCTCTTACGCTTTTGATAAATGTCAGAAAGCTATCCCTCCACGGATTGCAGTTGAAGCTGATCATGAGGTCTCATGCTGGCTCTATATGAGGTGAAATAAAGTGTCAGTCTTGCTGCAGGTTCAGAATCTAAGCAAAAATTACCAGATCGGAGGAAGTCTACTCTCACGGAAAAGAGAATACGTTCGCGCTGTCGACAACGTAAGTTTTCAGATTGAGGGGGGAGAAAATTTTGCCCTAGTTGGTGAAAGTGGATGTGGGAAGACGACTATAGCAAGACTCATTTTGAGGTTGTTATGGCCCACCTCAGGTTCAGTGAAGTTTTGTGGCCAGAACATATATCAGCTAACTCACAAACAGTTCAACAGTTTACGCAGAAATATCCAGCTCGTCTTTCAGGACCCCTTTTCCTCCCTTAATCCGCGACATACAATGCGGCAAGTTCTTAGTAGACCACTAATTCTGAACAGGAAAATGGCGAAATCAGAGCTGGAAGACCATATACTTAAGTTACTTGAGATGGTCGAGCTAAAACCACCAGAGATATACTTAGACCGTTATCCACATGAACTAAGTGGAGGACAGAGGCAACGGCTAGTTATCGCTAGAGCCATCGCATCTGAGCCAAAGTTAGTTGTAGCGGACGAACCAGTTTCTGCTCTAGACGTTTCAATCAGAGCACAAATATTGAAACTTCTGAGAAATCTGCAACAAACACTTGGTATGACCTATCTTTTTATCGCTCATGACTTGGCGGTTGTTAGAGCTGTCAGTAAGGTTGTTGCGGTGATGTATCAAGGTAAGATCGTTGAGATCACATCAACTCAAAAGTTGTTTTCAAATCCTTTGCATTCATACACTCAGATGTTACTTTCTGCCATGCCGATTCCTGACCCTGAAGCAAGTAGAACTGCGAAACGAATTATGGCAAAAGGTGAAGTGTCAACACTATTTATTCCAGACAAAGGATGCCGGTTCCGCAATAGATGCCCATACGCTAAGAATATTTGTGACGATGTGGACCCTCAACTCAAAGAGGTCGAACAACGTCATCAAGTTGCCTGTCACCTGTGATTAAAAGGCTAGGCAAGAACACCTTACCTAGACCGCACGCAGACGTGGGTTAAGGGCTTGGTCCAAACCGTCTCCTATCAAGTTCGCTGCAAGAACTAGGATAAATATGCAGCTTCCAGGAAAGGTAGCTAGCCACCAAGCTTGTCTAATATAATTTTGGGCTTCGCCTAGCATCTTACCCCAACTGAATACGTTAGGGTCACTTAAGCCCATAAAACTTAATCCACTTTCGAGTAGTACAGCTGTGCCAACCAGCAACGCGCTATTTGCTATGATAGGGGACAAAGCATTCGGAAAGATTTCAGCAAAGATAATCCTAATTTTTGGTTCTCCGACAACCTTCGACGCAGCAACAAAATCGAGTTCTCTAAGATAGAGAAATTGTGCTCTTAGCAACCTAGCTGTTGTGGGCCAGCCTAGAATACTTATAATAAGGATGATATTTAACAAATTAGGTCCATATATCGCGGCCATTATTAAGGCGAGAAAGAATTGTGGCAATACAATAAAGAACTCTGCTACCCTCATTAGAAGATCATCTATCCTACCTCCAAAGTAGCCGGCGATAGCGCCTACAATTATGCCGATGATGGCTGAAGTAGTGGCTGCTAGGACGCCAACCAGTAAAGAAGCACGGGTCCCATATAAGATTCGGCTAAGCACATCCCTACCAAAAGAGTCGGTTCCCATAATGTATGTTGAAGAAGGGGGGCTTAACGGCTTCCCCACCAAAAGTGCATCAGGATCAAAAGGTGCAATATAAGGTGTTACAACAGCTAGAACTATAAACACAAGAAAAACAGAAAGTCCAACCACTCCAAGTTTACTTTGTGCGTATGTGGTTAGAAATGATTGAAGAAAAGCCAAGGCACTTTCACCACCTCCCTATCTATACCGTATCCTCGGATCGAGACGAGAATAGAGTACGTCGGTCAAGGTTGTGGAAAGAATCACGGAGGTTGTGAGGAAAATCAGTAACCCCATCAACATAGGGTTATCCCGTGCATTAATTGCCTCGGATGTAAGCCTGCCTATGCCAGGCCAAGAAAAGACCGTTTCGATAAGAACAGCTCCGGATATCGCTACGCCGGCCCTTAATCCTAAAACCGTAACTACAGGCAACAATGCGTTCCGTAAGGCATGTCGCAACAGGACTGTTCTCTCCTTGAGGCCTTTTGCACGAGCTGCGGTAACATAATCTGATGACAAGGCTTCAATCATTGCGGCACGTGTAAGTCGAGAGACAAGAGCTAAGAAGAATAATGCGTAAGTAACCGCTGGAAGAAATAGGTGAGATATCACGTCGCCCACATATTGTAGCCCCGTTAGTTCTGCCCTCGCAGTTATTATCCCTTGTACAGGAAAGACCCCAAGCATAATTGAGAAGACGAGGATCAACATTTGGCCCAGCCAAAACTCAGGAATCGAGAATCCTATGAGAGTAAACAGAGACATCGCATTAGATTTAAAGCTTCTTGGTTTCCTCGACGACAAAACTCCCAAGATAATTCCAAAAATGAATGCTATCCCTAAGCCAGTGCCCGCTAGCAAGAGGGTTGCTGGAACACGCTCAAGAATCACATCCAGCACAGGGCTGCGGTAAAAAAGAGAATAACCCAGGTTCAGCTGAAGTAGTTGCGTAAGATAGATGAAGAACTGTTCTGGCAAAGATTTATCCAATCCGTATTCGTGTCGAATCATGGTGAGATACTCTTCGGAGGCTAACGATCTTCCAGCTAGGGCGAAGGCAGGATCGCCCGGAGCCGAATGAATAATAACAAAATTTACAACCACAACACCGAACAGGAGCGGAATAAACTGAAGAATCTTCAAGACAATATATTTGCTAGTTGATGTCGTTCTCCCACTCAATTGTGTTACAGGTTAAAATGTTTGACATCTTACACTTATATTAGTTTTGGGTAGTGAACCTCATCTCGACACGAACAAATGATGGAGATGACCAAGCGAGCTATAGCGTTAGCTAAGAGTAAGTAAGTATAAGGTTGGCTGGTTCCCTAAAGACATTAATTACACTTCTACAATGCGTTTGGTCATCTAAATTGTTGACTGCCTTATCTGGAGGTTGTTGATTCTAATGTGTCGGATGCACAAAAGATGGTGGTAGAAGTAAAGTAACTCTCACCACAACACATAAGTATTTTATAGCATTCATTTATACATCTATTAAATGAATGCCCATAAACCGTTGACAGTCGGCATCGACATCGGCGGAACATTTACAGACTTCATAGCAGTAGATGAGCTTAGCGGATCTATTACTGCTTGGAAATGTCTGACAACACCTGAGGACCCATCGACTGGCCTTTTTAATGGTCTGCACGAATTACTCATTAAGCTAGATAGGACGGTCGAACAGATCAGCAAAATAGTTCATGGCACGACGATCGCTTCGAATACAATAATCGAACGCAAAGGTGCAAAAACCTGCTTCATAACTACAAAGGGATTCAGAGACCTCCTCTTCATGCGAAGAGAGGATAGATATGACATGTACGATTTACAGATTAGATTCAGTGAACCGCTCGTTCCGCGATATTTGTGTGTAGAAGTAACAGAACGGGTGGGTTACGATGGCAAGATTTTGTTATCGCTAGATCCCCAAGAAGTAAGGGGAAAAATCGAAGACCTCGTCAAAGGACATGGAATCGAATCGATTGCTGTCTGCTTCCTACACTCATACACAAACCCGGCCCACGAGCTACTAGTAAGAGAAATTGTGCGAAAGAGTTTTCCTGAAATATACGTTTCGATTTCCTCTGCAGTACCCATGATAAAAGAGTATGAGCGAGCCAGCACAACTGTTGTTGACGCCTATGTGAAGCCTGTCATCGCTAGGTACCTTGAAGGGATTAGAAAGAGATTAAACCAGAAAGGTTTTTCAGGCAGCTTTTATATGATGAATTGTAGTGGCGGGGTCATCGAATCAGATACGGCCCAGACTTTTCCTGTTCGACTTCTCGAATCAGGACCTGTGGCGGGTGTACTGAGTTCCCGCTACATAGGCAAACGGACGGGATACGAAGATATATTATCTTTTGACATGGGGGGTACAACCGCAAAAGGATGCTTCATAGTAAAAGGTGTTGCCGAAAAAACAGATCAGTTTGAGGTCGCACGTGTCCACCAATATAAGGCTGGGAGTGGAATTCCAATAAGGTCTCCCGGTCTTAAGCTTATTGAAATCGGAGGAGGCGGAGGGAGCATAATATGGATAGATGAAAGAGGGGTTCTCCAAGTGGGTCCTCAAAGCTCGGGTTCAAACCCAGGGCCGGCTTGCTATGGGCGAGGAGGTAAATATCCCACAATTACTGACGCTGACCTAATCTTAGGCTACCTTGATCAGAATTACTTTCTTGGTGGGCATGTTGCGCTATATCCCAAGAAATCCATTGAAGCATTCAAAGACTTGAGCAAAGGCTTGAATATCAATGTAAATCAGGCTGCTTGGGGCGCACACGAGGCTGTAAACGAGAACATAGCTTCTGCCTTCAGGCTTCATGGGGCTGAGAGAGGAGTAGATTATACAAAATTCATTTTGACCGCGTTTGGTGGTGCAGGGCCCGTTCACGCCTGCGGCGTGGCAAAGAAGATGGGAATAGATACTGTCATATTTCCTTTCCGAGCAGGAGTTTTGTCTGCTTATGGTTTGCTCACAACGCCACTATCGTTTGATTACGTCCAAACAAGAGTTTGTACCCCCGAAGAACTTGGTTTCGAACAATACTCAGAGATCTTCAAGTTGATGGCGAGACAGGGAGGAGTCATTCTTGAGCGGGCAGGGATTTCCCAGAAGGAGATAAGAATTAGTCGTAGCGTTGATATGAGGTATATGGGGCAGGGCTGGGAAATTGAGATACCACTCCGTTCCTCGTTGGATAAAATCACTTTAAAGCAGGAGTTTAACGGACTGCGAGAATTATTTGAAGAAACCTACCTCAACCTCTATACAGTAAATATGCCCTCAACCCCAGTAGAATTTGTTACGTTTAAAATGACGGTGTCGGGACCTGAACCGAAGATCAATCTACATTCGCGTGAGAAGGTTGCACATAGAGAGAACGCTATCAAAGGAAATCGGGCCATATTTCTCGAAGAATACGAAGACTATCAAATTTGCCCAGTATACGACCGATATAGCTTAATGCAGGGAGCTAGAATCGATGGGCCTGCGGTAATCGAGGAGGTCGAATCGACATCTATTATAACGCGTGGTTCACAGGCTCGCGTGGACAAATTGCTGAATCTGATTGTCAGTCTCTAGGGGATACAGATGGATAGCGTATTATCACCTACAAAGTTCGGAATACTCTGGGATAGGCTGATTTCGATAGCCGATGAGATCCTTAACACGCTAGTTAGAACAGCTTTCTCTATAGTGGTCAGAGAAGGAAGGGACGCCTGTTGCGTAATACTTGACAAGGAGGGCAGATCTGTAGCCCAGAGCTCTGAGAGTACAGGCGCATTCATAGCAACAATGCCCATAACTGCCAAGCATATGCTACGTAAGTTTCCTGCAGCCACTCTGAATCAAGGAGATATCCTAGTAACTAATGACCCTTGGATCGGTCCAGGCCACCTAAATGACATAACGATTATTAAGCCTGTATTTAATAAAGGTGAACTTGTCGCTTTGATAGGCACTACGACACACCTTCCAGATATAGGAGGAATAGGATATTCTGCGACCTCAAGTGAAATTTATGAAGAGGGACTGAGGATACCGATATGCAAATTGGTAAAGTCTGGAGCAATAAACGAAGAGTTGTTAGAGATCATCCAGAACAACGTTAGGAGTAAAGAGCAGGTTATAGGCGATCTAAAAGCCGCAGTAGCTGCTCTTCACATCGGTGAAGGACGGATCATTAAAGTAATAACTGAATATAGAATAAAAGATCCGGGATTACTATTTTCCTCAATTCTGGATCGAAGTGAGCAAATAGTCAGATCAAAGATAGAGGATATACCGAACGGCGACTATCATAATACGGTCAATATAGAAGCTAGTGGAAATCCTATAAAAATAGAGTGCATTCTCAAAGTTCGAGACGGTGAAATTTTGATTGACTATTCAGGGACAAGTAGCACAATCAGTGAAGCACTAAATTCTCCACTAAGTTTCACTTATGGCTGGTCAGCTTATGGCATTAAATGTGCAGTCGCGCCTGCGGTGCCAAACAATGAAGGTAGTTTTCTGCCAGTAAAAATCCACGCGCCAGAAGGATGCATATTGAATGCGCCTCATCCCTGTTCAGTGGCTGCGCGGCATATCGTCGGACATTTTTTGCCATCAGTGATCTTTGGTGCTTTAAGCAAGGAGATTCCCTTAGCATTGATGGCCGACGCAGGACTCTTTTCGGTAATCTACTTCTCCGGCAGAGATCCAAATGATTCTGTATATGCAATTGAATACGATCCCAATGGAGGCCTGGGTGCGACGGCGAACTATGACGGTGTTTCGTGCACCAGTTTTCCAACAGTTGCACATACGACTCCAGCAGAGATATTCGAAAGAGCTACTGGACTACTCCTTGAACGAAGAGAACTTAGACAAGATTCAGGAGGACCCGGGAAAAACAGAGGTGGTCTTGGCCAGATAGTATCTATAAGAAATACTACAAAAAAAGATGTGACTGCTGTAGTGACCATTAGCAGAACCGAGTTTCCACCTAGAGGCTTCCAAGGAGGAAATGATGGAGAACTTAAGGCGGTTTACATTAACGACTCTCCTGCACATCCGCGAGCAAATCATAAGCTAAGGCCTGGTGATACGATTAGACTTGAGGATGCAGGGGGAGGTGGCTTCTACGACCCGTTCCAAAGAGATACTGATAAGGTCATTCAAGATGTTATAAATGGTTTTGTATCAATCAAATCAGCGAAAAGGGATTACGGAATATCCATAGACCCAAAGACGATGAAGATAGAAAAACATTGATGGAAAGATAATTCCTTCAATGCTTTGCTTTTACAAAAGATCTGGTAGACATCCTAGCTTGTTGTTTAGCGTATTTCAAAGCAAAAGCTTTCCTAGGTTTCTCGATATGCCTATGCGACTTTAGTTATAGCATAAAAAATCTGAAAATTTTTACTATTCAACAATCTTAAATAAAGGGCAATCTTGTCTACAATTCATGCAGAATCATGATGAACATATGATAGATATTGCTTGGCCTTCTTACAACCTAAATGTCAGAGTAAGGCTATTCGAGAAACAGGCCCCAAAGCTGTGCAATCTAATTTGGCAAGTCCTCCCCTTCGAAAGTATCGAAGTTCACTCGATGGTAGCAGGTACAATGGTCTACAGCCCAACTCCCATCGTAACCACAGCCGTTGAGAACCCGAAACTGCTTACACAGCTCAAACCAGGTGATTGTACATATGCTAATTTCTCTCAAAACTTATCGATAATCTACGGTGGTATGAATGAGCCCCTTGCGCACAATCACATTGCACGAATTATAGAATCGGATATTCCAACTATGCAGATAATGGGGGAGCGAATCTGGGGAGAGATGATCAAACCCTATGAGAAGAAGAAGCCCGTACACGTCATATACAGTAGGGTGGAATAATGTCCTGGAAAGATCTCAAGAAAGAGATTGAAGACGAAACCAACAGAATCTGGCTAAAGGAGCCCGAAGAACTCGGGAAGATGATGAGCGGTGTAATAGACACCAATGCTGGGTCAAAGGACCAGTACTTCTCGACCCTGATGTATGCTAGCGGCGAAATAAGGGCTATCGCGATCCATGCTTGCTATAACATATTACGTGCATGCGATGCGCCCGAATTTAATCTAGCAGCTGCCAAAAAGATGACCCATCTGCTTCTTCCGATTTCAGGGATATTCCTCGATTTCTGCGGATTAAAGAAAATATGGCACTTCGGGACACAAATCATTAAGTCACTTGATGCTATTGATAGCAAGGAGGACCTGAAAGAACTGTTCACAGCTTACATGAATTACTGTAATCGTATCCAAATGTGGTTTGAAGTGCTATTTCCATGGGGTATATCCCTTTATTTTCCGCAGCGTGGAAAAGAAGATGTACGCAAGCTGGCAGAGATGACAGGACTGTAGGACAACAAAGCGTTTTGGATGCAAGAGGATTGACGTTGATTCCCGGGAGAATAAAGTCACAACCCACCGATAGCTTTAGGATTTACGAGATTGCAAACAGAATGGAACGTGAAGGGGAAGACGTTATTCGATTTGATGTAGGAAGACCGTCTTTTGATACACCAAAGCCGATCAAGGAAGCCACAAAGAAGGCACTTGATGAGGGCTACGTTCACTATGACGATTATAGGGGATTCTTGGAGCTAAGACGTGCGATTGCTAAGAAGTTACGCATAGATAATGGTATTGATGCCGATCCGGATAAAGAGATTATCACAACTACAGGATCTACTCATGCGTCTTTTGCTGCAATAATGGCGAATATTGATGAGGGTGAAGAAGTGATATGCTTTGAGCCAGGATACTTTCCGCATATAAACAAGGTCAAGTTTGCAGGTGGCCGGGTCAGACTGGTCACGTTAAAGGAGTCAAACAGCTACCAACTAGAAGGAAGAGACTTGGAAGAAGCAGTTACTCCGAGGACTAAAATGATTATACTCGTTAACCCTCACAATCCAACAGGTAGAGTGTACTCTAAGCAGGAATTGAGTACGCTTGCCGAAGTTGCGATTAGACATGACCTTCTTGTCCTGTCTGATGAAGCATACGAATATATCGTATATGATGGAAGACGTCAAATCAGTATAGCCTCGCTCCAAGGCATGAAAGACAGAACGATCTCCGTATTTGCTTTCACCAAGACATTCGCGATGGATGGGTGGCGGATGGGTTATGCAACCGCTAACCAAGAGATTATCGAAAGAATGCTGCAAGTAACTAAGGTTAGCACATCTCATGCTACCGTATTTACCCAAAAGGGCGCAGTTATAGCTTTAGAAGAAGGGAGGAAGTGGATCGACGATATGTTGAAGGAAGACCTGAGGAGACGCGATCTGACTGTCAGGCGTCTACGTGAGATTGAAGGTATCAGTTGCCCTGTGCCCGAGGGGGCTATATACGCTTTCCCAAATGTAAAAGCATATGATCATTCATCAGCAAGACTTTCTGAATACCTCCTTGATAAGGTAAAGGTAGCGACTGGACCTGGTGTTGAATTTGGTCATTCAGGGGAAGGGCATCTGAGAATCTGCTACGGGGCGGCAAACTACGAGCAGTGCGTCGAAGGATTCGATAGACTCGCAGATGCTCTCAGGACTCGTCGTGGATAGCTGCTGTCAATGTATCTGATAGTCGGGCAGTCCTAACCTGACACGACCTGATATTCACATATAGTAATTTGTTTACGTGCGAGACTATGGGCCAACTGTAAGGAGTTCCCAAGATGGTTCCTTAGTTAGGACCTCGTATCCAGAGGCAGTAACTATTATCTGCTCTCCAGCCATCACTATACCATCATCTCCGGAGCTGATGAATGTCGGTTGCACTATTATGCACATCCCTTGCTCCAACTGGGTATTGTCTATGGCATTCATAGCTGGAGGCTCGCTTTCAAGGCCATAGCCGTGTCCTAACCTCTTGGCAGGGTGATCGGCAAACAGCCTCACACCATGCTTTTTGAGTTCTCCGTTGGCGAGGTGGAACAAATTTGACATTCTAGCTCCAACTTCAATTTTTGATAAGACATTATTCAGCGCATCCCACGCTGCTCTGTGTTCTCTGATCTGTTGTTCTGACGGCGCACCGAAGGCCACCCTTCTTGTTGCATCCATGCGATATCCCGAGACAGATGGCCCACCATTGACGAGCAGGATATCTCCACTGCGTAAGGGGCCAGACAATCCATTAGATCCGACGATCAAATCGGCTGGGCTCGATATTTCGACCTCATTCTGGATATAATACGAGTTCAGGATTTTTTGGAAGTCTTCAACCTTCGTCCCAACTTTAAGTTCTCTAAAAGATTTTCGCCATATCTTGCCCCCTATGTTGCAAGCTTTCCTTATGGTTTCGATCTCTCGCCCAGTTTTAATCATTCGGCAGCCCCACACTATTGATCCGCAATCCACAAATGAGCAGCGCGGAAGATCTCCTCTGAGCTTGATGACGTCGTTCATTGGGATTCCTAGGCGAGTATCTTTACCTAGCTCCATTCCTATTATCGAAGAGTCAAGACCGCGCTCCTCAATCAGCGATCTAAGACCCCAATCGGTCGACTCTTCTAGTGAAAAAGGTGTGTCGGGATAGAAGCGGCGATATTTTACCCAAGAAGGAAAAGGATATTTGTATAGGTTTGCAAAAGTTTCGCGGACAGCCCACGTTAGAATTACGGGTTCATCATCCAAGGGAATTAGCATAAATGAAGGCCGCAGCTTGTTAAAATCGACACGATTGCCGCTGAAATAGTAGTATGAAATTGGGTCTGTGATAATAACCGCATCAATAGCGGCATCCGACATATGCCTCCTTAGGATGTCAACACGTAGCTGATATTCTTCAACAGGAAAATTCATCTTAATTGACAATTTGTACAGTGGTGCGGTATAAGTTTTCTAACGTTGAATTGTTCTAACATAGTTGGTCACCCAGTAGATTCCTTTGAGTGGTGCAATCCCAGCTAAAATACTGTCAGGCCATAGATTCATGCAACAGACCAAATTCTGTAGATACTCTTAAATCTCAAGATCATCTTACTTAAAAGATAGGCAAAAAAAAAATGCAAATGTGCCCTGAAGAATTTGTTAAGACAGTTGAAGATGCCTACCGATCTCGGAACCCTACTCAGGTAGCTGACCTTTTCACACTAGATGGAAGATGCTACTACATAGGTTACTCCCCACCAGATCGGGGTAGAGAGGCGATCAGAGAGCATTCAAAAAGATACTTTGACATGATCAGAAACACCGATCTTAGATTCAAACTCCTTGCAAGTCAAGGAAATATGATTGTAGCGGAATCTCATGAAACGGGCATAAGAACTCACAACGGTAAACCATTTGATATTAGGGGATGTGCGATCTGGATCGTTGAGAATGAGAAGATAAAGGAATTCCGATTCTACGAAGTTGAGGTCCTATTCAGCTCTAGTTCAGAGGCTCAGAAGATAAAGGGCAGCCCTGTTCTCAGTTGGAATGATGCAGATTTTTGGAATGATCCAAAATTTCATAAGAATTATCCTCACGCGAATAGTCTAAAAGGTGACTAGCAGGCACGCAGCTCAAACAGATATAGCTTGAACTTTCTTCCACACATTCGCCTAGCAGAAACTCAAGCTATGGCTGCGGGACTACAAGGCATATGATTACAAGTACTCTTCAAAAAAGTACAATGTTTAACATATACCTGACGTATGGAATTAATATCTGTGCAAAAGTTACATCATGCACTTTGGCGTAATCATAATTAAAAATTTTAGTAGCTGTTGGAGCAAAGCTACGACTTGGCTTTGCTCCGGCGGTACCCAACCGCTCCTATGATTCCCATGATTATTATGACTGCACCTATTGTAATAATCGCTTCTGTGCTAAAGAGTGCTGCTGGAGGTGCTGCTTCCATAGCAGTAGTTGTAGCAGTAGTTGTAACCGTAACTGGAGCTATTGAGGTGGTAGCTGTTGTAGTCACAGTGGTTGGAGCTACTGTGGTTGTTAAGAGGGTCCCTCCCTCCCACCACACATGGTCCAACGTATGCTGCAAAACAAAAATCAAGCCTTCGGGAAAGTCATGAAATGTTGATCTCCAGACTATGAATTCAGGGAACTGTGTTGTAGGAATTATAGGAAGCTCTTCCATCAGGATTACTTGAACCGCCTTTAAGTATCCACCAGCCTTTTCTTGGGTAGGTGCGGTACGAGCCAACTCAAATAGCTCATCCACCTGAGAATTATTGTAGCCCATTGTATTTCTGTATCCATAAGCACCTTTCCCTATGGCTGATGACTCAACAAATCTTCCTAGCAGGGCGATTGGATCTGGCGCTGTAGATGCTACAAGGATAGCAAGATCATAATCCCATTCACCTACACGTTCGTAGTATGTACCTGCCTCCTGGCCCTTTAGCTTCAAATCTATTCCCACGTCTTTGAGTGAGCTTCTTGCCACCTCCGCTATGGCAACATCGGAAGAGAAACCTAGGTCATAAGAAATGGAAATGCTGAAACGAATTCCGTCAGAACCTTTCGGAAAGCCCGCCTCATCTAGTAGCTGATTGGCCATTGCTATATCACGAGAGTAGTCCTTTACGAGTGAATTGTAAGCCCAAGGTACACCATCATTCATAATATTCTTGGATACCTTGCTCTGCCCAGAGAAGCCTATTTCAACCATTGCATCTCTATCAAGGGCATAGGATATCGCCTGCCTAACCTTCAGATTGCCCAGATACGGGTTCCTCAAGTTAACAACCATATGCTCCATCAGACCATTTGCCTTTGCTGCTTCAAATGCCAACGTGTTAGGCATATCGTTAAGCCGACTTATCTCGTTGTAGAGAAAGAATGGCGTAAGCACGTCGACTTCACCGGCCTCATAGGCAGAGACCCTTGTAGCTTCGGAAGGAATAATTTGGTAGATAATTTTATCTAGATATGGCAATCCTTCTCTAAAGTAGTGGGGATTTCTCTCTACGGTTACGTGATCACCCTTTACCCATTCTTTGAAGATCATCGACCCGGTTCCTACAGGTTCATGATTATAAGGATTATTCAGAATGTCAGTACCTTCATACAGATGTTTAGGTAGCATCATCCCCCCAAACTTACCAGCATATATCATAAATGCGCCATATGCGTGATTTAGATTGAATACTACCGTGTAGTCATCTGGGGTTTCAATAGATTTAATGACCGAAGTTAATTTCCCTTGGAGAGGCTGATATTTAAGAGTAATTTCTTCCCAGCAGAATTTAATATCCGCAGATGTGAATGGCTCTCCATCATGCCACTTGGCGTTGTTAACCAGATTGAAGGTATAAGTCAAACCATCGTCGGAGACGGTCCAAGACTTGGCAAGATCCGGAATAGCGTCACCATTTACATCATGGTCTACAAGAGCGTTGAATACCTGGCCTACCACTGTACTTGTTGGGTATGCAGTTCCTATTGCAGGATTTAAGGTGGGCGGATCACCACTAATCGCAACAACCCATGTTCCACCATATCTAGGAGCCTCTGCCACAGCATTAGGGGCAACCATTGCAAGCAGAGTTATTAAAATCGAAAACGCTATTAACCGTGTTTTGACAGTCATAATTCATTATCATACAAACAAGGGATACTTAAATGTTATTCTGTTTAAAGCACTCTTCAAAAAAATACAATATAATGGCGGCAATTATGAATTATATCGCAAAATAATATGTAAACCGTCTAATATATTGTTCACGGATTGTTGAGCTTTAAGTACAGCGAGTATTGCATAGAAAAGAGATACGACATACCTCTATGTAAGCACATATGATAAATAGCTGCAATAGAATCTGTTAATGAGTAAAATTGAAGCTTAATTATGGTAAGATATTGAACGCTGTGAGTACAAAAGAGGTAATCAAGATTCTACAGGAGATTGTCCGTATTCCAAGCATAGCAGGTAGCGAAAGAAAACTTGCAGACTTCCTTGCTGATAGACTGGATAAATTGGGATTCGAAGTCCAGGTAATTAACACAACTAAAAATTCTCCTAATGTGTTAGCTTGGTTACGGGGATCTGGGACAGGCTCAAGCCTTATGCTAAATGGTCACATTGATACTCCACCCTGCTCGAGTGGTTGGACTTTAAAACCATATGAGGGTCTTCTTCGTGACGGCGTAGTGTATGGCCACGGTGTCTTAGATCAAAAGACAGGAATTGCAGCACAGATAATGGCGGGCTATGCTTTGAAGAAATCAGGACTGAAGTTGGCGGGAGACCTTTGCATTGCATGCGTCTCTCTTCATTCACGGCCGCCAGGAGTGAGCACTAATGGCACTAAGACCATAGTAGATAGGGGTATACGTACAGATTATGCCGTGGTTACCGAACCTACAGACTTCGAAGTCGGCATCGGAAATCGAGGAATACACTTCATTAAGCTTATTGCTGAGGGGAAGATGGCGCATACAACTACACCTGAGATGGGAGTTAATGCTGTGGTGAAGATGGCTAAGGTGATTCTTGGTTTGGATAACGTGAAATTCAAACCTGATAAAGTGAGGGCCCTGACGAAGAGTCTCTTTGGAGGCCCAATATGTTACTTGAACATAGGGCCCATAAAAGGAGGGTACGAGAACGCACCACCCTATATTCCCGATTACTGTGAAATGACACTGGACGTGAGAAATATGCCGGGCAAGTCCAACAAGTCAGTCCTGGTAGACATAAAAGAAGTCATAGCGCAAGTGGCAAATTCGGATCCTCAAGCCAAAGTTGCAGTCTATCCAGAAGATATAGACCCCGGGCTGAAGGCCGCTTGGATCACACCAAAAAGGCATCCTATTGTCCACCATCTCATCGACGCTGTTGTCGAGGCCACACGCGCCCAACCCAAAGTAAGCTTCAGTCCAGGCTGGACTGATGCAGGATACCTCGTCAGCAAAGGCGGTATTCCATCGGTAGTTTACGGCCCAGGTCATGAGCCTTATTATTGTCCGGATGAAGGTATTCCGGTTTCAGACCTCATGAAAGCGACTAGGGTCTATAGTTGCCTTGCCGCGCGTATCTGTAGTGAAGAACAATAGTTTGGGTAAGTGACCCACCCTTTCCCTTCAAGATATTCTGATTGACAGAGCAGATATCCCTGATGATGAAAGATACAGGAAAAGATGCAAGCACATTTAGAGATTAGTAGCGCACCAATCTACTGGCGCTTTAGAGTGATCTTAGAAATCTCTAAGTCTTTTTTCTTGAGCAGGTGTTCTCCTCTGAAAATGATGTTACCTTCAATAATCCGTCCATGATGCGGAACTAGTTTCGCATCATTAATGTTGGAACGCTCAGCGTGTTTGTATTTTGAAGGTAATAGTTTCCTTACATATCTCGCAGTATAAGGAACAAGTTTGGCCACTGCTGAAGATGCATCTTGTGGGCCGCCAATTATTTTTTTCTCTTAAAAAAATCAAACTAATTAAAATAAAGATATAACATTCTTTAACGTATCGATTGATATGACCAAATTAATACAGTATTTAGATAATCGTAGCGATAATATAATAAAACTTCTGCAACAACTTATCAAAGCTCCGAGTGAAAACCCGCCTGGAAATGAGGTTGAAGTTACAAATATAATTATCGAAAGTATCGAAAACTTAGGCATTAAAGATTACCGAGTTGTACAAAAATCAAAAAAAAGACCAAACATAATTGCAAGAATTGAAGGAAAGCGACCGGGTCGACATCTAATCTTAAACGCTCATACCGATACTATGCCTGCTGGTGACTCGAAAGATTGGCTGTTCGATCCATTCTCAGGACATATTGAGAACGGTGAGATTTACGGAAGAGGTGCTCTAGATATGAAAGCCACCATCGCTGCATATATCGAAGCAGCTGGCGCTTTAATAAAAAATGATCTTAAAGGCTCACTAACTCTCCTTTTTACTGCAGATGAAGAAGCTGGTGGGAGCAATGGAATGAGCTGGATATTAGAGAAAGAGAATATCAAAGCTGACGCAGCAATAATTGGAGAAGCTTCTGGCATAAAGAACTCTTTTGAATATTTAGATATAGCTGAGCGAGGACTTTTCTGGTTTGACTTGATCTTTAAGGGCGACCAGATGCATAGTAGTATGTTGAAATTAAAACCAGGGGTTAGTGCAAGTATTTCTACAGCTAAAACAATAAATGAGATGCACTCTAAATTTGAAATTAAAAAGAAGCACATATTGTATCCTCAAGGTTCCACACTTAATATCGGCGCTATTTTGAAAGGAGGTCTAGGTTATAGTACAGTCCCTGGAAGAATTACTGTGGGTAATGATTTAAGGTTTGTTCCGGGCATTAACAAAAGCGACATTGAAACTGAAATCAAAACGTTCATAAACGATCTTATTAAGAAAGACAATAGTATCCAAGTTGAGATGAACTCTAAGATGTACGTGGAACCCGCTGAAATATCACGAACAGAGCTAATAGTTGAAGTGTGTGAAAAGGCGTACGAGCAAGTATTTGGATATCCCCCAACAATTGGAGGTTACCCCGCAGCTACAGATGCACGTTTCTTGATTAATCAATCGAATATTCCTACAATTCCAGCCTTTGGCCCTGGATTGCTTTCTCGCGCTCATGCCCCAAATGAGCGAGTTCCCATAGATCATGTAATTAAGGCCACAAAGATTTACGCTCTTGCTTCAATGTATTACCTTAATAGTTGAGACTGTTGGAAAATTACAAAAGGATTTTGAGAATGTTACCACGGTTTTGCTCCACCATGAAGATCTATCCAAGTTCCCAAATTTTTTTTTATTAAAACATAAATATATGTTAATTATTAATTTTATTTGATTTGGTTGATTTCCATGACTTTCCTAACGAAGAGTATGAAAGTCGCTATGTGCGAACAAAACAATCTTTAGCTGAGAAAAATATTGATGCTTTGATTGTTACAACTGAAGTTAATTATATCTATTATACTGGGCACACTGCTACGGATTGGATTCCTCACTGGATGTGGCAAAGTTCAAAAGCATATCCCTTTATTTTTATCCTTCCCCGTGACGGTGATCCAATAGTTGTCGTGCATCAAGCAGAAAAGACCGCAGCGAAGAACTGTTCTTGGATAAGTGATGTTCGAATACATCGAGGTTATCCATTCTCCATTTCTTGTGTTGAGGACGTAATAATGGAGCTAGGACTTACAAAAGGGATAATCGGTTGGGAGTTAGGTCCTGAAACACGATTGGGCATTCCCCAAAATGAATTTGATAAATTAAGGACTACCTTTCCAGAAACCGAATTTGTTGATGCGTCGAACGTTATTCTTCAAAGCCGATTGATAAAAAGTCCTGAAGAAATCAGAAGAATTAGAAAAGCTAATGAGATCACAATGAATGCGTTAGAACACTTTTATGAGGCAGCAAGGTTTGGTATAACCGAAAAAGAAGCTGCTAGGTTAATTAATCAATTCATGTTAGATGAAGGTGCAGATAGATGCCAATATTACGTAACATACCAAGTTACTCCAGAATTGCCTCCAATGTTCCGATCTCGTCCTCTTGGGCGAGTATTCGCTAAGAGTGAATGTGTATATCTCGACTTTGGAGCATCCTATAAGGGCTATTGCGCGGATATAAATAGGATGTTTACATTCAGTTCTGCAACTAAAGAAATGATAGAAACTCATGAAGATTTATTATACGTGGAAGAACAAATGATTGATAGTATTAAGCCCGGAATTGAAATCTCGGAGGTTTATCAAGCCTACAAATCTGCATTAGAGAAAAAAGGGATCACCGGAATGGATTATGGGCGAGCAGGGCATGGAGTAGGAATTGAAGTAACCGAACCACCATCTCTAGGGTCAAGTGATTCTACAGTTTTGCAGGAGGGGATGACTATAACTGTTGAGCCAAGGATTGTAGAGAGCTACGGGTACTTCACTGTTGAAGACGCGGTTCTAGTTACATCTAATGGCCGAGAACTGTTAACCCCTGGACCAAGAGACTTACATGTGATAAGCTAAAACGGAGATTGCTTAATATTTATTCAAAAGATTTTTCTTTTTCATCTATTCCATTCATGCGAGGTCACCTTTAGTAGTTGATTCAAATCTAGCAGTGAAGAATGTCTTAACCGCGTATTCTGAAATGCGATCAACCTTGGGATACTGACTACCAAGCGGGAGCACCTTTATGAAGGTCAACCCATTTTCCGAGGTTAGATCGTTTTGCTGCTTCAAAGACCAATTGTGAGACCACGGCGTCCAATATTCCAGAGCCTTGGCCATCATAGACAGTCGTTTGATCGGGTGATGTTCGCCCCGGCTTCTTTCCTGTGACAATTTCGCCTATATCTGTGTAGACTTGTGGCGTAATCTCTTTTTTTGAAATTGCTTCTGCGATTTTGCTTTGATCGCGTATTGTACTTACAACGATTGATTGGTTAAGTATGTTGTAGTCTAACTCGGTTTTGACACCCATCCAACTTATGTGTGTTCCAGGATTCACCCATTCGTTTTGGATGAGTGGTTCGGTTGACCGTGTCCCCGTCATTATGACTTCAGATCCTTTCACAACCTCTTGAGGTGTAGAAAAAGGCTGAACATCAAGACCCAGCAACCTATTCATATCTGAAGCATACTTTGCAGTATTAGCGGGCGTCTTACTGTAAACTAGAACTTTTTCTATTTTAGGAAAAAGAACATGCATGCATCTAAGAAAGTATCTAGCCATGTCGCGAGCACCCATAACTCCCACATTTCGAAAATCATTTCGAGCAAGATACTTGGCAGCTACAGCTGCATCGGCCCCGGTTCTTGCATAGCTAATAATAATCCCTTCGATTAGCGCTAGAGGAAAACCGCTAACGGCATCACACAGCATTATGATCCCTTGAGTATGGTGCATCTGCCTTTTCTTGGGATTATCCCAATTTACAGCTAAACTCTTGACAGCTAAAATGTTTTTCTTTTCCTCAGTTCCAACTAATAAGCCGATCATAGGTTGATCACCGCTCATTTTATGCCAAATAGCTACTGGGTTTTCAGCTTTCCCTTCACCAAGTGATTTGAATGCTTCTTCGACAGCTACCAAACAATCTGTAGTTGAAAACACATTATTAACATCTTCATAATTAAGGACTAAAGTCTCCAAACATAATTCAGCAGTTTATAGTTTGATTATGAACAGATAAACTTATCTGAATCTTAACAGAAAACTAATATTACAATTCCTAATGTGGCGTCGTACAAACTTTTTCCGACAACTCTATTCTCGTACCAATAATTACTTAAGGATAGCAATTGACAAGATAGGAAAAACTAGCGCCATCTTGGTGTAATGAAACTAGAATAAAAAAGCATACGTAGGCTTTATTTTCACGAATCATAGATGTTCAGGTTTTTAAGAATACAGATATCATTATTTACTAATAATTTAACGTGCACGGGATAACTGATCGGGAATACCCCACTAAAAGCAATATTATCAGTGTTGGCAAGGAAAATCTTTTTTGATGTAGCTATCTCGTGGATCTAAACCGAACCATGGATAGTTCGTAGTATATCTTTTTTTGCATCTATTTTGTCTATGTAAATTCCAATTTTAGGGTGGAATATTACTATAAAAATGCCAGGAATAGTTAAGAGAATACCAGCATACAATGGACTTAAGTTAATTTCATCACGTATAATATTGATTATTGGCGCAATTAATTGAGTTGCCATAAGCGCAAGAGTGGAAGAAATTAAAATAATCCATAGCGTTTTTTTGTTAACAATCACTTTGCATAAGCCATCATAAGTGTAATATCTAGAAATGTTGAATATATTATATAAATCATTTTTTGATCCAAGAAATTAATTTCGTATTCGAAAAAGCCGACAACATAATCTTGTAAGCTCAAATAGTGATGAGTAACTCCAAGGTCGTACATAGAACTTAATTACATAAAAAAATAATAAGTTTAAACTATCCTTGAAAATATAACTTAGAGTGAATACACAAATCTTCTCGTGAGAAATTTCCAAATTCAATCGTAATGCGGGTAAAGGCGGTACATGAATGGGGGATCTGCAGAATAAACTGATTACTTCTTTAATAGGTTAAGCAAGAATGTACACCTTTAGTCTGTCTTTAAGTTGAAATAGATTGTCTATGAATATAGCAAGTCGTCAATAATGAAAAAAGTGGGACATTAATAGTTTAATTGAATACATCGAAAAGATACATATAGAAGAAAGGAAACATTTATTGTTATACAAGTTTATTCTATTATCCGGTGGCTATATGTCTACAGATAGTTTATGGGTTTACTTAGATGGAGAATATATGAAGCGCCCTGAAGCCAAAATATCCATATTTGATCATGGACTAATGTATGGCGATGGTGTGTTTGAAGGCATAAGGGCGTTTGGAGGAGTAGTCTTCAAGCTTGATGAACATATCACAAGGTTATTCTCTTCAGCTAAGATGATTAAGTTGCAAGTTCCAGCCTCTAAAGAAGATATAATTGTAATCGTTCTCGAGGTTCTCAGGAGGTGCGAGTTGCAGGATGCGTATATTCGAGTGGTTGTAACTCGGGGTGTTGGGCCTGTAGGACTATCCTATCTCAACTGTCCGAAGCCAACTTTCATGGTTTTTGCTGAGCCAATTGTATCCACTAGTATGCTTGAAGAAAAAGGAGTTTCAGCTATTGTCTCGTCTATACGTAGAGATCCAGTTGATGCGACTACTCATGAAATTAAATCTCTGAATTACCTTAATTCAATTATGGCTAAGACTGAAGCAATAGTATTAGGCATAGATGAAGCAATAATGCTTGACACACGAGGTTTTGTTTCTGAAGCCACTACAACCAACATTTTTATAGTGAAGAATTTAGAAATTACTACACCGCCTGCAACCGCAGGAATTCTTCATGGAATTACAAGGGACAGGGTTATAGAACTTGCGCGCGAACTTGGATATCTTGTGACAGTTCGGGATATGACTATATACGAAGTTGTGAGTGCTGACGAGGTTTTTCTTGTAGGAACTTATGCAGGTATTATTCCTATGGTGGAACTTAAGCGAGATTCGATTGGGGATGGAAAACCGGGTTTGGTAACTAGAAGACTGATTGAAGTGTTCAAGAAGATTGCAAGAGAGCCTACTGAGGGAACAGTTATCTATACAGAGAAATAAGTTGGCGCAAGAGAGACATGCCTTTCAAATAATAAAAGATAATGTTAAGATGATGATATTATAAGTCGCGGGATATAGTATTCAGACATATCGAGCTAAATAAAGAAATTTCTGAACTTATTAGTAAGCCCAAACCCAAATAACATTGATCAATAAATTTCTCCGTCAAAAAATAAAGGTGCGCATATATTGGTTCAATCTCAGAAATTAATAGATTATGTCTCGCCAAACATCCTACTTGCATCATATATGAGTATCTATTTCTTTTCTCAATTTCATAGAACAGCTATTGGTCCTCTTGCAGGCGTCCTTATGATTGAATTCCAACTGTCAGCATCAGGAATCGGGTTAATAGCTTCAACATATTTCATTGTTTACGCTTCTCTTCAGATAGTCTATGGTTTCGCTATCGACAGAATAGGGTCGAGAAAAGTTGTAGGATACACAGCACCGATTTTTCTTTTATCTGGTTTCTTATTTGCATTATCACCTAATTTTGAAATAATAATAGTGTCAAGGATCCTTATTGCGACAGGGATGGCCGGAGTATACGTAGCAGGACTTAAGGCTATGGCCCTGACATTTAAGCCCAGATCACACGGTAAAGTTGTAGGCCTTTACACTGGTTGGGGATACAGTGCAAGCATTATTGGAATGGTGATACCTAGCATGCTCTTGGACATAGGGATTAGTTGGAGAGAAACTTTTCTTAGTATTGGTTTCATAAGCATTTTTTGCTACGGACTTTTCTTGTTTTTAAGCCAAGGAGAGAAAACAACCAAAATATGCAGAGAAAAAAAGAGTTTTGATTATAAGATATTTCATGATAGATACATGTTAATCATATGCTTCACACAGGCAGTTGCTTTTGGAGTGTTTTTAGGCCTAGTAACTTGGGGACCAAAATATTTCTTTGATTCTTACGATTGGAGTAGGTCAATTTCTGGATTTATGGCTGCTTTACCTGCATTATCTATAGCCATAGGCGGCCCACTCACGGGATACATTGTTGATCGATCAGGTAGAAGATTTAAAACTTATACTCTGAGTTTTTTCTTGACAAGTATATTTTTGGGAATACTTATTCTTTCGGTTATTATTGAAAACGCTATTTTATCAGTAATTTCACTCACTCTTGCAAGTCTCGCTTTAAGTGGCTTCATTATTTGGCCTGTGTTACTGATCAAAGATAAGGGGGAGGGAGATCTAGCAAGGGTACTAAGCGTAGGAAATACGTGCTCATTCACAAGCGCTTTTATCTTTCCTTATATGATGGGTAGGATTCTGGATCAGTTTGTTCCAACAGTAGTAAGCGGTGAGGGAATCTACGGAACGCAAGCCTATATGTGGATATTCTTTGTTTGTTTTGTCATGATTACTTTATCAGCTTTTGTTTTAAGAATAATGCGAATATCAAAAGGAGAGTGATCATGACTATATCTAGTAAGGCCTAGTTGGTACTGATTGTTTGCTTGAGTGAACAGGTAGAGTTATCTGCAAACTTACGCTCCTACGAAAAATAGTCTTTATAACTGGATAATCCACCTGTGACCGCCCCCAGTGATTATTACATTTTGGACATTTGGCGATCTAGGCGATTAACAAGTCTTATGGAGATGACGGTGTTTTACTCTTGGACAACCTAATTATCTTTAGGCATTACCCCAGATATAAAGGTATCTGCACTCAATTGAGAGCGGGACCGAGGGGATTTGAACCCCTGACCTCCAGCTTCGCAGGCTGATGTCCTATCCAGACTAGACGACGGCCCCGTCTACCCTAGGATGTTGCAAATATATTTGAGATTAGTTTCACGTTTTACTTTAACGCTTCTTCGAGCATGCCCGCCACTTTTTCGCGTCCGATGTCAATGGAGTATGGGCCTAGTCTGGGGCCTCTGTTTGATCCGAGTAGGATTTGGTATATTATTGGGAATATGTCGGATGGTTTGGCTTGGTTTTCTTTGGCGGCTTCGAATATTTCGCTTTGGATTACGGCGGGGTCGCTTTGGGTTCGAAGGACCTGAGCTATTTTCTGGATTACTTTGCGTTCTTTGTCGGATAGATTGACTTTGGCTTTCGCGGTTGTGGGGAAGTCTTTTGACCAGTTGGTTGCGAGCTCGATTTTCGCTGTGAGTTTGTCGTTTCCGTCTTTTATTTGCCTGTAGGATATCAGCTTTTTCACGATCCAGTCTTGTTGTGAGTCGGTGGGCGCCATTGACGCTAGCTGTGTGAGCAGCCGGTAGGGTATGTGCGGTGATTTGGTGTTTGGTGTTTTTAGGCTGTTGATATACTCGTATAGTCCCTTCATCTTTCGTAGCTCTGAGGGGTTGCCGACTTTTTTTGCGCCGAAGTATATGTCTTCGATGTAGTCATATTCATCCATGTATGTTGGTATGTCTTCAACGGCTAGGCTTCGGGTGCCGGATATTCTTTTGAACATTAGTAGGATAAGTGATTGTGGGGTTCCATATCTTAGCCAGGTTTGGGGGGTGAACACGTTTCCCTGTGATTTTGATATCTTTTTACCTGACTTGTCGAGAAACATTTCGTATTTTGCGTGATGCGGGTGAGGGTGTTTGAGGACTTCGTCTGAGACCCAGTCGTTTATTATGACTGAGTCAGCTATGTCTTTCCCGAATGCCTCGAATCTTATGTCAAACGCGGCCCATCTGGCGGCCATCTCGCTTTTCCAACTAAGTTTCCCCAGCCCTTTTCTGACATCTGTTTCTCCTTCGTGGCCACAGCCTTCGATCTTCTTGCGCTGGATCTCAGCCCCGGAGCATCTATACTTCACCTTGAAGGTTTTGGTGTCATAGTTGTATGCCTCAGCTACGTAAAGTCTCTGACATTTCTCACAAAGAGGGTAATAGGGCAACACTTTCTCAAACTTTGTCTGACCAAGCTGAGACGCGATGTAATCACCAATCTTGGATGAATTCTCAAGAATCTTCACAACCTGATCAGATAGTAAGCCTCCACGATATGCCTCTGAACCGCTCTGAAAACGGTAAGAGACACTCAGTTTATCTAAAGCGTCCAACAATATGGAGCTCATATGTTCGCCGTAAGACTTGTGGCACTCAAACGGGTCGCGGATAAGACTGACAGGTGAGCCTATGAATTCGTTAAGCCAATCCGGGAAACCCGTAGGCACATTTCTCAGGCCATCATAGTCGTCGGAGTAAGCAATAAGTTCAGATTTGTAGCCAATATCTTCAAGTGAAAGCTTAATCCCGTATGACCTAATAGCGTCTCCAAGGCTACCAACATGGGGTATTCCTGATGCGCCTAGGCCGCTTTCAACTCTAATCAAAGAAGTGGAGCGAGTTAACGACTTCTCTCTTTTAATTATCTCAGCTGCAACAGAGTCAAGCCAGGTACCACGCCCGATCATATCCAAGATAGGTCACCAAGTAGTTTAAAGACCGCATGCTTAGATATCAGCAAACATATCATCCAGTTTTTCAGAGAACTAGGTATCACGCTACATAGATATAAATGAAGATGAAGATAAAAAAAATTCGCTGCCTTGATCCTTGCAGATTAACATCTAAAAAAGCAGGCTTTCAATCTTTTTGGGTGAGGAATCGGTGGATATTGTTAGCCGAGGTTTTTCCCTGACCCATTGCGTTGATGACTGTTCCCTCGCCGGGCGTTATATCGCCGCCGGCCCAGATTCGTTCTCCGGAGGTCAACCCGAATTGGTCAACCACGAATCGCCCTGTTTTATCAATCTTTACTCCGGGGGCCAGATGGGCGACTAGTGGATTAGGTCTCTGACCTATTGCTATAATCACGGTGTCGGATTTGACTGTGAAGTTAGAACCGGGGATAGGAACCGGTTTCCGCCGACCTGAGGAGTCAGGTGGGCCAAGACTTGTTTTGACGCATTCTACAGCGGATACCCAACCATCTTTATCTATGAATCGGATAGGATTTGTTAATGTGTGGAATTTTACTCCCTCCTCTTGAGCGTTTCTTATTTCCTCAAGCCTCGCGGGCATCTCATTTTCTGAACGCCGATAGATCACAGACACTTCTTTGTGTCCTAGCCTAAGAGCTGTCCTCGCGGAGTCCATCGCTACGTTGCCACCGCCCATTATTACGACCTTCTCACCGAGGATTATGGGTGTGTCATATTTTGGGAAGAGATACGCATTCATGAGGTTGATCCTGGTGAGGAACTCGTTCGCTGAGTAGACGCCGTTAAGGTTTTCACCGGGCACCCCAAGGAAGTAGGGAGAGCCAGCTCCTATTCCGGCGAAAACTGCCTTGTATCCTTGATCAAATAAGTCGTTAAGAGTAACCGTTTTCCCGACTACGACGTTAGTCTGGATTTTGACTCCGAGTTTACGGATATATTCTACTTCAGTCTCCAATATTTGTTTAGGTAGGCGAAACTCGGGTATGCCGTATAGGAGAACACCTCCGGGTTTATGCAGAGCCTCATATATTGTCACCTCGTGGCCGAGCCTCGCTAAGTCAGCTGAGGCGGTTAACCCAGCTGGCCCAGAGCCGATTATTGCAACCTTCGCGTCCACAGATTCACTAAGATCTGGTGTCTCTAGGCCCTTCTGAAGCGCGTAATCAGCCACAAATCGCTCCAGCGCCCCAATCGACGCAGACTGATATCCTCCTCTAGGGCTCACACCTAAAACGCATCTTGCTTCGCATTGAGTTTCCTGGGGGCAAACCCGACCACATATCGCCGGAAGATTATTCTTTTGCTTAATTAGATGATTAGCTTCATCAAATTTACCTCTGCTGAGATAATTTATGAAGCCGGGGATGTCGATGTCTACAGGGCAGCCGATTCTGCAGGTAGGTTTAGGGCAATTTAAACACCGGCTAGCTGCTAACATCGCCGTTTCCGCGGAAAACCCTAAAGACACTTCTTTGAAGTTCTGAATCCGTGATTCAACAGTTTGCTTAGGAACATCCGCCCTCTTCAGACGCCTAATATTGATTACTTCAGACTCCATAGATATTAGCCTTTTTTAGGTTAAGCAGGGCCCATTCACATGTTCAAGGGACATAAGTTCCTTGTTTCGATACATTTTGAGCCTAGAAAATAATAGGTTGAAATCAACTTTATGGGCGTTAAACTCAGGCCCATCAACGCAAGCAAATTTTGTTTCCCCGCCGACAGATACTCGACAAGATCCACACATTCCTGTTCCGTCAACCATTATAGGGTTCAAACTTACGATTGTCTCGATGTTATGCGGCTTCGTCGTATCCGAAACAGCTTTCATCATTATAGTTGGGCCAATGGCAATCACCCTGTTTATCGGCTTATGATTTTCTATCAAGTCTTTTACGACGTCTGTTACAAACCCCTTTTGGCCTTTGGAGCCATTGTCTGTGGATATATAAAATTCGTCACTTACTTTCCTTATTTCGTCTTCAAACACAAGCAAGTTACGGTCCCGGGCGCCGATGACCGAAATCACGTAGTTACCAGCGTTTTTCAAAGCTTTAGCCTCAGGATATATTGCCGCGGCTCCAACGCCGCCCCCAACTAGCACTGTTCTCCCAAAATTTTGGATATCAGCAGAGTTTCCTAGGGGCCCGACAAGGTCCACAATATTTTCGCCTTCATCTAATTTCCCCAGATCAGTCGTAGTCTTCCCGATTTCAAGAAACACCATAGTGATACTTCCTTTATCTACATCATTGTCAGCAATGGTCAGAGGGATTCGCTCACCATGTTTGGTTACACGTAAGATCACGAAATGCCCGGGCTTACTTTTAGCTGAAATTAAAGGAGATAACACTTTAATCAGTTTTATCTTGGGCCCTATCTCTTTCTTGGCGATTATCAGCGGCAACCTATTATAAATATTGGTTTTCGCACAAGATATACTTTTCACTATAAGATTAGCTAGAATTGCAGAACTCCACGTTTTATTGCATCGTTGAGCCGCATATTAATCGGGTTAATAGAGACCGGGAGAATACATGACTAAGTTCAGCAGATGTTTTCCTCGAGGTTTATAGAGCATATATCATTATAGGTCTTTAACCATGTATGGTCCTTCCTTTGTGTAGCCTATTTTAGAATAGTATTGTCTAGTCCCTATAGCGCTGCAAACAATGATCTTTTCGCAAGAGAATTCTGTCTGCGCTATTTCCTCAATATTTGCCATCAGCTTTTTGCCGAGCCCCTTATGTTGCCAAGCACCACTTTGTCGTATACCTAGAGGTAGAGCTTCACCGTATACGTGTAGTTCACGGATCAGACCGGCTTTACGGTTTATGATTTCTGGTCGATGAGCCGTGGTTGAGGGGGTTCTTAGTCGGACAAACCCTATGAGTGTATCAGATGGTTTATGGATGTATGATAGAAATACTTCCACCCCTCCGGACGCAGAATAATTGTGTCTCTGGAGCTCAATATCTCCCTGTGGGAAGGATTCTTTTTGGCGTAGCCCAACTTCCCGACACCTGATGCATTTACATCTTGCCCCTCTTTTCTTAAGCTCTGCTTGAGCAAGTTCCCTTAGATTACTGGACCTTATTCCAGCTATTATCTCAGCCGCTGGGATCTCACGTTGGATGCGCATTATCCGGATCCAGGGTGGGACAAGTTCCTTAATGTCGGCTAAGAGTTTAACTGCTTCCTTGAGAGTGTATGGTTCATATTTCCCAGCATTATAAAGATCGTATATTCCTGTGTCCTTCGTTACAAGTGTGGGGTATATTTTTAACATGTCGGGCTTAAAATCGTTGTTAAACATCAGCGTTTTGAAGGCATGATAGTCTTCCTCGAGGCTTGATCCGGGTAAGCCAGGCATCATGTGTGCAACAATTTTAAGACCTGAATCTTTGGCAATCCTAAAAGAGTCGATCACATCTTTCACTGAATGCCCGCGGTTCACAGCCTTGTAGATGTCATCATTTAACGCTTGAACTCCTAGTTCCACCCGGGTAGCTCCAAGGCTCAGGATTTGATCAACATGTTCCTCTTTGCATAAATCAGGCCGGGTCTCAACAGTGAAACCCACATTCCGGATAGGAGATGATTCAGCTATGCGATGAGCCTCAGCTAATGAACTTGAGACACGCTGATTAAAACCGTCAAAGCAGCCTTTAACGAACGATTCCTGTTTATCATAAGGTAGAGCTGTGAATGTACCTCCGATTATTATCAGTTCAGATTTCTGAATAGAGTGGGCGTTTAAAGATAGCTGAGACAGTCGCGCAGTTACTTGCTTAAATGAGTCATAATCGTTTTGAACAGCTCTTCTCGAAGAAGGCTCCAACCCAGTATAACTTTGGGGTGTCCCTTTTTTTACCCCGCCGGGACAATATAGGCAAACACCGTGAGGACAGGCATGAGGCTTCGTCATCACCGCTACAACCGCGATACCGCTAGCAGTTCGAACAGGCTTTAGTTTGAGGATTTTTAAGACTTCAGATCTGACTTCGCTAGGGAGAAGAGACAGAATCTTTGTATTCCCAATAATTCGGTCTAACCCATATTTTGATGAAACTTTTCGCTGATAATCTTGAAAGTGATTCAGATTGAAAGACTGGTCGTTCATAACTAGATTTGCGAGCTCAGAGGCCGCTTGGTCATATCTCTGGGTCATGGATGAGCTATTTTTTACTTCTGTTTTTTTTCTCAAGTTGAGTTACCTGGTTTACTTCATTATTAGCTTATAATACATGTTTGATATATCTGCGGAGACATTTTGCGTCAAATATCCAGCTGACATATACACATATAGAGATATTATTTCAAACTTTCCTTTATCCACAAAATGCCGAGAACTAGGCTCAGTAGGAACATCTAAGATAACCAAGAGACATATATGTAACTCTTAATTAATTGTATTAATGACCAGATTAAGTGAGATTATCAATTTAGATCCAGCGATAAGATTCGTCGCGTGCATGGATAAATCTGGAGATATATTAAGTTCTGAAACCCGGAAAGATGTGGTTGGACATGAGATGTTACCAATGAATTACCTGGAAGTAGGGGCCACCATGTTTAGAACGGCGTGGAGTTGTGCAAATAGTTTTAGCAAATATTTCGGAGACAGTTTCGGCGTCGTATTTCACCACGACAAACTAGATTTAATTCTTATGGAGATAAATAACAAGATTTACGCAATGACCGTGGAAAAGAATGTCGAGTCACACAGGATTATGAGAAGCGTTACTGAATTATTAAACAAATAACACTGCAAACACAAATCCTATGAAAAATGACTTTGATTAATTCACCTAATAGGCGGATTTACACACATATTCAGAGAGCTGATTCTAACAGTTTAATCAGCTGGAACAGCGCTCAAGATCAAATATTAGTCGATATATTTAATAGAGCAGTTTTAAAAGGTAAACCTCGATTAAATGACCAAAGCATATGTCCTGATAAACGCAGACATGGGGAATGAAGTAAACATCATAGAATCAGTAAGGGGACTGAAGCATGTATCTCAGTCGTTTACACTCTACGGAGTTTATGATCTGATAGTAGAAATAGAAGCAAACGATATAGAGTCAATTAATGAATGCATCACGGAGAAAATTAGGACAATAAAGTCAGTGCGATCAACAAACACATTAGTTGTAATAGCGTAGGAAGAAATAGGTTTCCCTAATAAAACATCTTTCTATTTGATTAGAGTTTTCACTTTTTCCTGGCATTTTATAGCTCTATCAGAATACTTTTTCCATTTTGCATAGTTTTCGTGACTTTTAGCCATAACAAGTAAAATGTCAGCAGCTTTTAAGAAGTCTTTTATTGCATCATCGGTTTTCCCGGATTTTTCTTTAGTTAATGCTTCAGAAATAAGGTAATTTGAATACCAATTAAGCTTCTCTATTTTAGAGCCAGCGCTGGGAAAACTAGGATATTTATTCTGTGGAATTTGCTGTGACATGTATTAGGATTACAACATGCAAGTTAAAGCAATCAATGTCAAAATTGATCAACCTTTATGAGAATTTCATCTTATAAAATAGAGAATAAGAGACCTAGGAGCAATTAAGAGGTTTACGTTTTTGTAAACTTAGATTTTCACTAACATCGAATATTTATTGCATCTTTCTCTTTTTTTCTGAGCTATGCTCAAAGGTTGGCGCTGTAGGCACGAGATATTTTTTAGCGGCGTTTACAGCAATAGCTCCTTGGGAGAACCCGGTGGCGATTAAGTTGAGTTTAACAGACCCAGGTTGAGTGGATATATCACCGGCGGCGTATATAGCTTTTATATTTGTCTCCATTTTACCGTTAACGTTTATTGAACGCCCTACTAAATCTAGGCCCCATTCTTTTATTGGGCCCAGATCAGCTTTGAACCCTATAAGGACAAGTATTTCATCTACTTTAATAACCGATTCTTCGCCAGATTGATTATTTCGGATTATAGCTTCCTCAACAGCATTGTTTCCACGTATTTCTTTCAATTCAGAGAATGTGGATATGTCTATTCCAAGGGATTGAACGGCTGCAACCGATTTCTCGTGAGCTCTAAAAACACCTCGCCTGTTAATTAGAGTGATATGCTTAGCTTGACTTGCAAGCGCTTGGGACCAATCTAGCGCTGAGTCACCACCACCAATAATTAAGATTCGTTTGTCTATGAATTGTTTTTTCTCGGTCACCACATAGTGTAGACCTTTGCCCTCATATTGATCGATTTCAGGTATCCCGATTTTATGGGGATGAAATGATCCGACACCTGCGGTGATAAGTAAGGTTTTTGTGAGGTGGCGCCCTTTATTTGTACATAAAGCCATAACTCCGTCTTCACTGGTTTCAAGTGATTCAACTGTCTCATTGAAGTGGAATTTTGGGCCAACTGATTTTGCTTGCTCGTACAAATTTTTAGCTAGATCTCTTGCCAGGATTTTCATAAAACCAGGAGCATCAAAAATATATTTATCAGGATATAATGCTGCGAGTTGCCCGCCGGGTTCGGATAAGCTTTCCACCACATTTGTTTTCATTTCTCTAAGACCAGCGTAGAACGCTGCAAAAAGGCCGGTAGGCCCTGCGCCCACTATGGTTATATCAGATACATCATCCATTCAAATATCACTAATAATATTTAAAATAACCATTGTAAGATATATCTTTTGCATCTTTAAGAATGATTTAGATGTTAAGCTTGCTTCGCGCTAGAGTTGCTATTGCTTCGGCCATCTCAGATGTTGTAGATGTTCCACCAAGATCGTAAGTAACTGTTGTGCCTTTTGATATTACTTCTTCTGTTGACTTAAAGATGGATTTTGATTTCTCTTTTTCACCTAGATAGTTAAGCATCCAGGCTCCTGAAAGGATAGTAGCTGTGGGATTGATTTTGTTTAGCCCTTTATATTTCGGGGAGCTTCCATGGGCAGGTTCGAACATTGCGTAGTTATCGCCGAAGTTACCAGAGTACACTAATCCTATGCTGCCTATTAGCCCTGACGCCTCTTCAGATAAAATATCCATGAATAGGTTTGTGCTTAATATGATACTTTGATTGAAACGTTGAGGGTTTTTTATCAGCTGCTGAGCGAAATTATCTATGTAGTATTCTTCTATAGATAATTCGGGGTAAGATTTCGCTATTTCACTAACTGCGGAGTAGAATAAGCTATCAGTTTCTTTTAGAATATTACCTTTGGTGATGACTGTGACTTTGTTCCAACCTCTTTGTCTAGCTTCTTCAAATGCTTTTTTTGCAACTCTCTCCGATGCCTGCCGAGTTATCTTTCTTATTGTGATGGCTACGTCTTGAGAGATTCTATGTTCAAGTCCACTATAGAGTCCCTCGGTGGCCTCCCTCACACATACAAAGTCAACTTCGCCTAGAGGCCCAACCGTTCGTGGGAATGTTTTAATCGGCCGAATATTTGCATACAGTTTGAGACTTTGCCTTAAGCTTACAGCTACACTTCGCGGGGTATTGGGGTCGGGCAGAGTTGTTGTTGGCCCTTTAAAGCATGCATCTGAAATTTTAATAATTGCCCAAGTTTCAGGCGGGATAAAAGATTGGCCTCCGTGAATCTGCCACCATTCTAATCCAGCGTCGCAGGGTATAAACTGGACTTCAGATTGTACAGCCGCAAATACGTTTAACATGGAATTAACTAACTCAGGTCCACAGCCATCGCCTTTAATCAAAGCAACTTTCTTAGTCATTGTTATCGCCACAATCTAGAGTAGGTCATAGGTTATAATAATCTTTGAATAACTATTTCGTTAAATAAAGTTTTTAGAGAAAGAATCATAAGTAATAGGGCAATTATGGTTTAGCGGATTTGAAATTCTGAGAAATACTGAGTAACACCGGCCCACTCTACTTCAACAGAGGTTACACAAGCTCCGGGAGGACCTTGTTTACACCATTCAATCAGTTTCAGTAATTTAGAATAATCGCCTTCAACTATTAACTCGACCTGATTATCTTTAAGGTTCTTAACCCATCCAGTTACGCCCCGATCATCGGCAGCTCTTTTTGCACTTACTCTATAGAAGACGCCTTGAACTTTCCCTGAAACAAGAATTCGCGCCGTTTTCAAATTATTGAATCATTACATCCCCTTGATATAAATTATGTTCTTATAGCTAATAGCTAATTGAACAATGGATTAGATTTCATGTAATTTTAAGTTGAATGTTTTTAATTAACGACTGATACCTATAATGCGGGGAAGATGACTCGTTCTAATCCTAGGGCAATGATGGGACTAATGATAGTCATAATCTCAATTATTACCTTGATTTCAACACCTTGGGAATTTTCCGGCTATTCAGGCTTGATTGCGTTTTTCGGACTAATCGTTATGATTTCACCGGACTTGAATAGTATTCAATCAAGAACCCCGAGTCAACCAAGTTCAGAGTCAACCAGTTTTTCAGAGTCAAGCAATATTTCGAAGTCAAGCAATACTTCAAAGTCGAGCAGTTTTACTCCGAAGTCCGCAAGGAAGATTGAGAATATGAGGGATAAATGTTCAGATTGCGGTAAACCTGTACCATCAGGGGTAGCGTATTGTAGGTCTTGCAGTTCGAAGAAAAAGTAGAGAAATCAATAAACAATCAGTAATTTAAAGGATAACCTCATTAAATGGCGCAGTTTTTGCTTATTTTAGCCTGGAAGGTTAAACCGGCCCATCTGTGATAAGCGTCGCTGTTTTCGAATAGCGCCCTGCTGCCATAGCTTCTTTTCTTCTTCAGTTTCCAGAGTTACTTGAGGAATCACTTTTGGTTTCCCTGCGTCATCAAACGCCACATAAGTTAGGTAACAACTACCAGTGTGTCGATGTTCACCGGTTATAGGATTATCCGATTCTATTCTAACTCCAACCTCCATCGATGTTTTCCCAATGTAGGTTAAAGAAGCTATGAGAGTAACTACGTCGCCAATATAGACTGGGGCTAGAAAATCCAGGCGGTCAACTGAGGCGGTCACAACCCGCGATTGGGAATGTTTTGCGGCGACTATTCCACCTACTTGATCAACTAATTTCATGATTGACCCACCGAAGACATTTCCACTAGGATTGGCGTCAGAAGGCATCATAAATGAAGATAAGGACGCAGCTGAATCACTTATTCTTTTGATGGCAGTCAAAATATCTAATCAACTAACTATGGGGAGATAAATAAAAGGATTTGTTAAGCTCTCCACCAATCTATAGAGATAAAATCAACTTTTTTCTTTTCAGTATCAGTCACCGCGAGGATAAAATGCTTTCTAACAGTTGTCGCAAGTCTACCTGAAAGAATTATACGCGTAGCTGTAAGCTGTTGATCGGGGTTAACAACTTCAACAAGAAACGGCGCGTGGTCAATTCCAGGACCATGTTCATAAATCGCGAAATCGCATCCGAATTTGATGCCAGGACTTACTACAAGGCCAGCGTCACGTAACTTCGCATATACTGAGAATTTTTCTTCAAAATCAACATACTCGGATCTACATATTTTCTCTATTGTTTTGATATTGACCTTTTTCCCCGACGGTGGCTTACAAATCTTTAGTTTCCCTTTGTTTGCTAAGTAGTAGCCTTCTAACAGGTCGAGTATTAGTGGAGCCGTAAATTCAGCGTTTTTTGGTTTATGAATGCCAAGTGGCTTTCCATAGAATCCGTCACGAAAAGCTGATCTTGACTCGTCTATATTCCAGATAACTATTCTGTTTCCTAGCAGATCGCCGTGCATGTTGGCGCACTTCTTTTTAGATTAGCTTAGTATCCTAATGCGATAATTGTGATTGAGTCTGACGCGGTCATACATCGGTCAGCCATCGTTTCCACTCGTTCAAGTATATCTTTTAGCATAATCGCGTCCTTCACCGAATCGATCTCGTTCATGACTCGGATTATTAAGGCTCTGAATCTGGTGTCCATTTGTCTTTCCAGTTTTTGTACACTTTGCGCTAGATCTATTGCGACTGTGGGGTTAATTGTTAACGCTCGTACAACTTCGTTTAATCGTTGAACCATCTCAACCGCGATGTCGATAACCGCGATTACCTCACTTCTTAGATTTGAGTTTCTTAGACTTTGGATCTTTATGTTTGCAAGTCTAAACGCAACACTCGTGATGTAACCAGCGATTTCCTCCACTTCGTAAGCCGCCCGTAGAACATCTTCCCGGTTTAAAATCATAGTTCCGATCTCTGCGAGTTCCCGTGTTAGCATACGCCTTAGATTTTCGACGTCCTCTTCAATTTTAGTTATTCTTTCCACGGATTCCTGAACATTTTTAAAATCGTCGTTTAGAACAGAGTTAAATAATGCTGACAGATCTCTTGCAGCATCTAGAACCCGTTTAGCCTCATCTTGCAACACGGATAGTGTTTTGCGTCTTGCTTGTATTTCTGCTTCTCCACTAAACATTATTTTTTCAACAGCTCTTATGTATATTTATCATAGTTTTCGATTTGAAAATAAGTGATGGAGAATTTAATCGCCTTCGCAATTTATTGGGCAAATAGCCTCTCTCTTTTCTTTAGCCACAATTCTTGTTTATCAGTTAACTTATCTTCAACAATAGGGTTTCTTAGAATCCCGATGTTTTCGATCTCAGATTCTATTATATCGCCGGGTTTTAACCAGTATGGGGTTGGATCAGGTTGTCTAAACGCAGCCACTCCAGCGACTGTTCCACTTGTGATAATATCTCCTGGTTCTAAACTCATAACAGACCAGTGGGATACTATCTCATTTATTTTTACTGATAGATGATTGGTATTTGAGACTTGCCTAGGATCACCGTTTACGCGTAACTCTATTTTCAGGTTGTGGATGTCACCTATACTATCTCTAAGAACCATGCAAGGTCCAAAAGGTGCAAATGTATCAAGGTTTTTCCCTAAATTTAGTAACCCGTTCTTCATTTCAGTTGATTGAATATCTCTAGCAGTTACGTCGACAAAAATGGTAAAACCGGCGATATGGTCCCAAGCCTCATCTTCAGAGATATATCGACCACCCTTCCCTATTATTATCCCAAGTTCAATTTCATGATCTAGTTTTTTTGTCAATCTAGGATAGACTATGGGGTCTTCTGTACCGATTATTGTTGATGGACATTTTAAAAATGAGATCCAATGGGGCATAGCAAACGCCCACCCACTTGCACTGCCTTCTCGAGCATGTTCCATAAAGTTTCCTGCAGTATGAATTATCTTCCCAGGCCGAGGAACAGGGGCTTTTATCTTGATTGAGTCTAGATCATATACCATTACTTCACCTTTAGGGCCAGCAATTGCCTCATTTTTTTCAACAATTTCACTCATATAATTAATCGTGTTTTTTACAGCGTCAATTGAACGTTCTCCGCCTCGCAGCATATTTAGCATTGACGGAGGAATTAAACTCTCGGCAGAGCTGTATGGGTCTGGTTCACCTTTATTAGCTAAAAGTGAGGAGTACGCAATTGTTAGGTCAACCACTTTTGATCCATGAATAAAGCCTATTCGATCTTGTTTGGAATTTGGGTCAATAAAAGTAGCAATTTTCAAATATTTTACACTCTATTAAGGAATAAATAGAGATTCTATAAGCTTTTTGTTATTACCGTTTTTATAAAGATGTGCTAAAGACCACCCATTAACTTTTATTAACTATTCGAGGTCAGGCCGCACTTCAGAACGTGGTTTTGAACATATGTCAAGAGCGACTAATGCATAAACTTTAGTAATATCATAGAGGTCTTGAACACTGAGATATTCACGGTCTCGGTCTGATAAGCTTAATCCTTTTATCTTTCGCCCACCGGATGGCCCATAGTTAATAGCTTTTGCGCCCATGGCGTTCAAAGGCGGCGCGTTAGAATACCATAACTCATAAGTCGTAGCAGGCTCAACACCAGTAACTTGTTTATGGAAGGATTTAATAGATTTTACAATATATTCATTTTCACCTACTTCTGTGGGAGGATTAGTACAATAAGGTGTTAGTTCAAGTAGTAGAGAAGGATCATCTTGGTTTAGTTCATAGATTACTTTTTCAACTTGGGCCTTAATATATAGAGGAGACAGCCCCGGTGGAAACCTAATATCCAGGTAAAGACTTACCTCATCAGGAGTTCTCGAACCCTTCCAAGGACGACCGCCCTGTATTGAGGCTATGTTAACTATCCCTCGATATCCTTTGTATAAAGTTTTTTCTTCAAAATCTTTCTTCCATTGAATTAATTTCTGTATTACTTTAGGCATCTGCTCGATTTTGTTAGTCACATCTCTTGACCAGGCTGTGTGAACAACTGTTCCACCTTTCGCGGTTATTTTGCCCCAGAATGATCCAAAGTGACCAATCATCAGGTCAAGTCCTGTAGGTTCACCGAGTATAGCGAAATCTGGAACTATTCCGTGGGACGCGGCATGAGCTGCGCCTGCCCCATATCCTCTGTACAATTTTCCTTGAAATTCGTCGACTTGGGAAGCCTCGATTTCTCCAACTGTAGCTGTTAGCATGATGTCGCCTTTTAGTTTAATATCTGAGTTAACAATTGCTTTAATCGCTCCGAGGTATGCTGCATGTGCGCCTTTCATGTTAAAGCTTCCTGCGCCAAAGACCCATTCTTCACCTTGGATGGTATCAACCCGGCCTATGTCGGCAGTTGTTGCTCCCCTCATCCAAGGCTCTTGTCCTGTGAATGAGACATCAAGATGCCCGTCGAATTGGAGTGTTGGACCGCCCCCTGTTCCCCTTAGGATACCGATAACATTTGAGCGCCCTTCTTCGATCTCTTGTTTTACTATTTGCATTCCTAGATCGAGATATTGTCGCTCCATATAATCAGCCATTTCAGCTTCTGAGCCAGTCGGGCTAACAATCCTGACCATTTCTACGACCCAGTTAGTTAATTCTTTACGATCAATTTTATCTAATACGGCGTTAACATCTATTTCAGCAGCCAATTCTTAGTCACTCCTAATTTGATATTTAGTAAGTATTAAAGAATTGCTTCCCAATTTTCAAAATCAGGGTATTCAAAAATAAGAAAAGTATGGGAGCATAAGCCTGGGTTTAGCTTATGCTAAATCAAATATTTAGTTTTATGCGCCAGGCATTCCGAATCCACCGTCACACATGACTATGTTTCCAGTCATATGAAATGAGTCTTGAGAAGCTAAGAACATAACTATATGGGCTATGTTTTCGGGTTTGCTTATAGCTTTTGCAGGTGTTTGACTTACCATAAACTTTCTTCTTTCATCAGTCCAATCTTGTCTTTTTCTTAGTGATTCAGTGTCCATATATCCAGGTCCAATCGCATTGACTCGAACATATGGAGCAAATGCAAGAGCATATGATTTTGTTATACCGAGTATTCCATATTTAGCAGCAGCATACTCTGGCGCTCTTGGGCTTCCAGTAACAATAACATTTGAGCATATATTGACTATGTTTCCAGCCTTTTGATTGTCAAGCATTCGCTTTCCGAATTCATGTGTGCAAAGTAAAGTTCCTTTAATGTCAAGGTCGAGAGTTTCATCGATCATTTCCTCAGTTAGGTCCCTCCAAGACATCTTTGTAGCAGCTGTCTCACCTGCATTATTAACTAGGACATCGCATTTCCCGAAGTTATCCCACACTGTATCCGCCATTGATTTTACTTGATCCCATTTGGATATATCAGCCTGAACTGCTATAGATTTACGTCCTTTGTCTTGTATCATTTTGGCAACTTCTTCTGCAGCCGAGCTAGACTTGACATAGTTCACCACAACATGGGCACCTTCATCTGCAGCTGCAAGTGCAATTAGCTTTCCGAAGCCTCTAGATGATCCAGTTACAAGGACCACTTGATCGTTTAATCGCTTCCCTGGAGGTGTAGGTTTTCTGACCCAGTCAATTTCATCTGCGACCTTTACACTTCCCGGTGCTGTTCCCCAACTCATATTTTATCAGGTCGATGTTATCATAAACCTGCTTTTAAGGTAATCTGTAGAAATTTAGGGCGGATAATAAAAAAGGTAGAACTCCTAGATTAGGCTAGTGCTGTTGGCCTTATCAGTGATGCTTCTCCACCCTTAATTTTTAAAGGTAGGACCAAAACAGTGGATATGAATTTCTTATCTTTGGATAATTCTTCAAGGTTTAGGCCTTTCATAGTATATATTCCGTTATCGGAGAGAAAGATGTTGTGGCATTCGAATGGTTTCGGAACGCCGATAGCAAGATTATCTATTCCAAATAGCCTAATTTTTTTGGAGGCAATCCATCGAGCAGCGTCAGCACCTAATCCAGCGAATCTACGGAGATATTTTTCTGAATCTGTTTGGAAGAAACGCGAGTATCCTGTCCGAACTAGAACGCAGTCGCCTTCGTTAATTTCAACATTCTCCAACGCTAAAGCACCTTCTAGATCATTTGGAGTTATTTCATATCTTTCAGGAAGTATGTCGACGTTTTTAAATGATGGAATATCTATTAACACTGCGCGTAAAATCAAAGGAGGCACCTTTTCCATACTATGCAATGGGTCTGGAAGATTAACGTACCCCTTATCTTGTTCATAGGGAGTAATATCATGGCCTAAGACTTTGAGGTTTCTAGACATATGTATTGGAGCGTCAATGTGTGTACCAGAATGCATGGAAGTTGTAATCAAGCTTATTGAGTCGGCGAAGCCAGGGGCGATCTCTTTGAAATGTTCTTGTGTATGCTCATGGTATTTGTAGAGGAAAAAAAGGAACGGCGGATCTTCAGGGTGAACAGGCATGCCGAACCAATATGGCTGACCGAGATCGTATACTTTTGCGTTCTTTATCTGATCATATAATTCTTTACCAGACATTAAATACACCAACTATAAGAGAAGCATGTTATGATATTAAACTATTACGCTTGAATATTGGAGATATTATATTATAGTATTGAAAAAAATAGAATATAATTTAGGCAATCAACCAAACAATAAACTTTAAACAGACATTAACAAGAAGTTGGAGTGGGACCGAAGAACCGAGAGCTATTTACTGAAAATAGAATGTATGGTTTCCCTTATGTGGGACCGTAGCTCAGCATGGTTAACCTCTGCAAATTGGGCCGAGGAGCGTTCGAGTATCTTTGAAAAAAGATCCGGCGACGCTGATAACCGAAATGACTGAAAATCACGGTAAAGGTCCGGGGTTCAAATCCCCGCGGTCCCACTTATTTAGGTTAAGACCCCTACAATCGTTTAGATTAAGGCAGGTAGCGCTGAGTTACCGTGTTCAGGTATAACGCCTTTTGTCACATATTGTTTTAGTTCAGTAACGCTCAAATCGTTTATTCCGAGTTTGTTGAGCGTTCGCCCACGTGTTTTATAATCAGTTTCATGAATTAGATTTGCTAAAGATATTATCGCGTTTATTCCCCGAGTAGTTACACCGAATTTTAATCCGAGTTCAGATATAGGTACCAGACTCATGGGTACTTCTTCACTAATGTATCGATGCTCCAAGGTCGTTGGGGCGCGAATGCCATAATAACTTAGATTGTTTTTTATAGCATCTTCCAGATGTGGACCTTTTGCATCGTATGCCATTACTAACCAATCCATAGCAGTCATTGCGTTGACACCTAAAGCAGCAGCCACGGTTATCCGCTCGCGATCTAGAACCTCTAATATTCGAGCTGTAGATCCAGTCACGCCATCAATATAGAATTGGAAGTTACCCTGTGTCGACTCGATACGACCGGCGTTTAGAATAGAAAGAGCTGGGTGAAATATTGCGCCAATATTATCTAAACCAGTTCGTAAGACGTTATCTCCATCGACAAATTGAGGGTACACGTTTTGAATACTATCAAGAACAGTTTTTGTTTGGGTTGAGGGAAGTGCAGCTAGAGGTACCGCGTCTTTGATGCTGAAGATCTTTGCATCAGCTGGACCAGTTGATCTACTTGCATAAACCAAACTTTGGGTTTCGGCCACTATTGGTTTTGCTTTACATTTATTATCGTGTAAGACTTTAACGAATTCGATAGCACCACAGGTTCGTCCAGGGTTAAGTATAATTATTTGACCGTTTTTTAGATGGGGAGCCATTATAGTCGCGATATTTGCATGAGCAGATGAAGGCACCACAACCATAATAATATCCACTCCTGCGATAGCTATTTTGATGTCAGATGTTATTTTATTGAGATTGGACATCCTCGGATAGGGACTGTCAAAAGACTCAAGCATAATGCCGCCTCTGGAGGATATCATACTAATATTTTGGGAACTACGGTTGAAGATGTTCACGGAGTTACCCATCAGAGCTAAATGTGCAGCCATGGATTTGCCTCCATGACCGGCTCCGATTACCGCGAATTTTTTTTCTGCGCTCATATAATAATCATCTTTTTGTTTTATTTAAAGCATGTTTCAGTTTATCTCGAGCTTTTCAGATCTGAAGGTGAGAACCCTAATGTTTTCAGGCGCTCCATTTCTGTGATTGGCTTGAGGTTATCTGTGTCAATAGCTAAACAACACCCATTTATAGTTTGGGTCATTATTTTCCCTTTGGCTATAGAGTTTCCTTGAAGATGCGGCGCATCTAAAACGCCTCGTTCAACAGCTCTAGTTAATGTTCCTGGGTCACTGAGTGGGTCTTGATCATCATTATTTGATAATAGTCTAATAGCGTTTAAAGTTAACTTCACCTCAGCTAGAAGTTCATTTTTCCGTTTCTGGATAGACGGGTCATAAGTCATATCTGGAATACCGTTTAAAGCGTTTTGGATAGCGCGCCTTGCAATGGATACACTCTCAATTAATTCTTCAGCTGAAATAGCATGATGGGCTTCAGATGCACCAACAACGTGGATGATATGAGGGTTCAACGCCATCTGAAGATACACAGAAGACGCTAAATGTCCTCGTGCGGCCGCGGGGTCAACAGGGTAGCTGAGAAGACCAGTCCTTGTTTGTCTATATATTTTAAAATTGGCGTCGGACAATGACTCAGATAGTTCTATGCAAGCCAACATCTTCGCTAAATCCATTTTATCAGACATGCCTGCTGGACAATTGAACATGTATTGGGCGATATAATCGCTTACACCCATTTTTTTCGCATTATATGCGGATAAATAACTTGTTGTCGCATAAATAATATCAGGCGCTTCTCGCATTCCCCATTGATGGGGTTCATTAACTTCAATAGGTATGTTGCGATCAGAATGCCAACGCATCAATTCTTGATGAACTTCAATTGATTCCTTCAGATTTAAGGGGCCACGTTTGTCTAGTTGATTGAACCAGTAAATCGAAGTCGCACACCAAGCATTATTCAAAGATTTTACATAAATTTCAGCCAATTTTAGTTGATCATCGGTGCCAGAATATACGCGCATAAGAGGAAAGTTACCTCTCCGACTTGCATCATGAAGGAGCTTGTATTCTTGAGGAGTTCGCACAGGTACACCACCGGCGCCACTGCTTCGCGGATCTTGTCTCTCGGGGTGAAAAAAGTTCTCTTGAGCATCCTGATCGATTCCAAGTGAAATAACATCTAGAATCATAGAATCAGATATTTTCTTAATTCCATCAATAGTTGAGTCAACATCAGGTAATCCGAAATGATGTCTAATCAAAGGAAAGGGGTGACTCCACGTCAATCGGTCAACAAACGTTTGAGGGAAAGCCGTCTGCGCAGTTTTATTCGATAGTTCCCCTTTTAGGAAAGAAAGAGTTGATTCGTCTGATTCTGAACCGGAAAAACATTTTTCAAAAAGACCTAGCTTTTCAGCTTCCTCAACAACAACAGGTGTACCACCAAAAACAAAACGCGTCTTTAGCCCTTCCTGTTCGATTGTTTCTTTGAGTTGGATAAGTAAAGATTTGCCTGTTTCAGGTGTTAACCGATAGCTGACCGCACCTAGTTCTGCATTGTATTTCTTCAAAGCTTGAATAAAATTCTGAATTGACACAGCAGGCCCCAAGTATTCCGTGTTCCAACCTCCTTCCGCAGCTAATTTTAGAAATTTGACTACACCGGCTACATGCACGTCTTCGCCAAGAGCTCCGCCTACAACAGTGCGTTTTTTAATTGAGCCAATCATTTAGTTTAAGCCCAAACATTATTTCCTAAATATGTTTATGCAAAGGTTTAAATTAAGAAAAATAGGCTAGCAAATTGACTATAATAGCAGTCCCCCAGAATATGCTAATAACGTAGAATGAAGATAACGGGTATGACATAATTTAGGATTTGCTTAATACTAGAATAATCGCATCAACAGAAATGATAATCCGATAAACTAAACCATATTTACTTAAAACATTTGGTTCACTAGCCCTATTCACTTTGTAAACTAAAAAAAATCTGATAATCCCAGGTATAATTAAAAGCCAATAGAAGATAGGTGATAATCCAAGATAGAGTGGAAGAAGTGGGTACAAGAATAATGGAATAAATATTAAGATAGAACTAAATATTTTAGATCTGTTAAATCCAAGTAAAACTGCGAATGTTTTTTTATTCATTAGCGAATCACCCTTTATATCTTTGATTGACGATATACTGGCGCAGCTTCCTAAAGCTATTAGAAGCAAAGCCAAAATCAAAGTCTGGAGATCTAAACTACGATTTATTATGCCTACGCCAATCATGGGTAAAGCAAGGCCAGAAGCTGAGAGATAGAGAAAAGAGCCTAAAGGATTGCTCTTCATTGGTAAAATAAAGCTATAGAATATAACATATAATGACCCCAAAGTTGCAGCGATAATTGCATAAAGCCAATCAACAACTAATCCGCAAATCAGACCTAATGAAAAAAGAGCGCCAAACATGACAACTAGACTTCTTTTTGAGATTAACCCCCGGGGTAAAAGTCGATCTGGAGCATTTATTGAATCAACTTTAATATCAGAAACATCATTTATCACACTTGCAGAAATATGAAAGAAAAAAATGCTTAACGTAAAAAAAAATACAGACGAGACCCCATTATTGCCTAACAGATACATAAACGAAATTGAAGCGATTACTGTTGGGAACGTTCTTTGAACTCGAAAAGTCCCGAATAACAGATCACTTATAAAACTTAATTGAAAATTCAACTATGCAAATAGTAGAACGATGTCTAAATAAAACCGTTTTTGAAAAATTAGTTCATCGACATCAGCCAAATAATGCAGCAAAATCAAAATTTTTCAATCTTTGTTAGAATTAAGATAATACCTAAAGATTCATATACTTAATCTAGAAAAATAATATCAAAAGAGTAACAAACCTTGAAAAACTCAGATATTACCACAGCGAAAATCTACAAGATAAAGGAGAACTATAAACGCTTTGACAAGAAATTTGAGATGTTTAAAAGACCCTGGTGGGACCCTTCTCTAAGAGATAGGACGAACGCGGTCAAACCGAGAAAAATTTGGAATGATAAAGCTGAACATAGAGTGAAGGCATTACGGTGGGGGAGTATTTTCCTGGATTATTCAGAAGGCAGTTTTTTTTCAGGGCACACCATGGATACCAAAGGACATTATAGTTGGAGCCAACCTGTTGGCCAACTGGGCCCAAAGAAATCTCAGATAATAAAATAGATTTTGGTAACCCATCTAACGCCTCTGCATTAGTGAAGAAGACTGCATTATTTTACGGCGCGTCTATCGTTGGGGTCTGTAGACTTGACCATCGTTGGATCTATTCAGACTCGTATGAATCTCCGATTAAACCACCTTACTTTGAACCAAAACACAAGAAAATAGATATTCCTGATTGGTGGAAGAATGTTGTAGTAATTGGAGTTGAGGAAGACTACAATGCAATACGTACTTCCCCGAATCACGAATCTGGGACCGAGACTGCATTAGCATATTCCAAAATGGGGTTTATTGCATCATCACTAGCTGCATATATTCGAGGTCTAGGTTATCAAGCAATCCCACTTGGAAATGATACAGCTTTAAGTATACCTTTAGCTATCGACGCAGGCTTAGGGCAATTAGGGAGAAATGGCATTCTTATCACACCTGAATTAGGTCCGAGACTACGTATATGCAAAGTGATAACTAACCTACCTCTTGAATCCGATAGACCTATAGATTTTGGCGTAGATGACTTTTGCACTAAATGCAAGAAATGTGCAAAATTGTGTCCTAGCCAAGCAATCCCGTATGATGATAAAACATTTGAGGGAAAAACTGTTTCCAACAACCCCGGGTCACATAAATGGTATGTGGACGTTGAAAAATGCGATCTTTTTTGGCTAGTTAATAGTGGGAAGAAGCAAGAAGCCAAAAAACGAATCTCAGTAAGTGATTGTAGTAATTGTATCAGAGTATGTCCCTGGAATAAACCTAACACGCGGATTCATAAAATAGCAAAGTGGTCAGCTCGAAACACACCGATGTTAAATAAGTTCTTCACACAGTTGGATGATGCATTAGGCTATGGGAAACAACTATCCTCAAAAGATTTTTGGGATAAGTAGATTTTATCTGTTGAACTGATCACCTTTTTACCATCCTCGATCACTTTTCAAAGTTATATCTTTAAAGGAAGAAAAATTTTTTTAAGGCGTTCACCACATTTTTTACAAATAATGTAAGTCCAATCCCCGTTAGCCTGTTTTTTGTAACCTTGAGGAATCATTCTTTGGCCACAATTTTTACATACTAAGAAGTAGCTAAAATAAAAGTCATAGAATGCGGGATTATCAGCGATCCACTTTGAAATCCTAGACAAACTTAGGATATGTCTTATTTTAGCGTTTGGCGTCGGATACTTATTTTCCGCGATTTTGGGTTCGTTGTGTAATTGTTCGATGTAGCTATCGAAAGTTTGAGGTATCTTCTCAGATATAATATTAAATAGATATCCGTCCATCACATCTTGAATTAAATCGAAACATATTGTACAAGCTTGGTACTTTAGTGAATGAAATAGATTTGTATCTATTTCTTCTTCGCAAACTGCACAGGCCACGTTCGTATTCTACCTTATCTTTGTAGGTTTTTTGGCAGATCTTGTAAAAGCGACCGGGAAGATATGAATGACCCCAAGCAGATCGTCAATTTCGACTTGACCATCTTGATAAGCAGCTACTAAAACTGCGTCAATTACTCGACTTTGCTCTATTAATTTTGGGCCTTGGGAATCCATAAGGGATATTACAGCTCCAGCTGGATGTCTACTATATAGGCAAGGGATAACACATGTTTCGGCAGGAATGACTATTTCTTTAACGGATACTTTCATAATTTCATTTGAATTAAAAACTTTCTTTTCATTAGCTACAATCATTTCCCACTTTCCTCTAGTAGCCATTGTGAACTCATAGGGACTAGCATCAAAAACATCAAAAGATCGCCCCTCTTTAGTTATCTGCGCAATGTTAACTTTCATGAAAATCTACATATAACAAAGAGAATATAAATGTCTCTCTATTTGTATATACTGGGTTTTTAATCTGGTTGATCGATTACCTGCAGACGCAGAGTTTCTACTTATGACATATTGTAACCTAGGTTATCTTGGAACATCTGATGTTAACGGAAAACCACATTTAACGCCAGTAGTTTTTGTTTATGATGGACACAATTTATTCTTTTCCACGTCTAACATCGCTAAAAAACACAGAAATATAAAAGAAAATTCAAACATCGCTTTTCTAGTAGATGCACGAGACCCACTAAATATTGATAATAACTTAGCCGTTCTAATTCAAGGAAAAGCAAAGATCTATGATAGATTGCAAATGTTTCTACACCCACTTAAAGTACTCAGAATAATACGCCTTTTTTATAGAAGATACCCCAAATACATGGTAGAATATAAGGGAAAAAAAGAGCAATTACCAAAAGCTTGGCGTATATCATTATTAAATCGCATTTTTATTCGTATTGATCCGACTAGCATATTGTATTGGCATGGGATAAATAACATCAAACGCCGAGTGAAAGTAAATGAGCGAACTCCCAATTAACATATTAAATATATTCTCTCAAATGCACTTCGCCTATTTATGTACAGTGAACGCCCAAAAATTTCCTCATATTACCCCAATGTTCTACTTTTTTCACCAAGAAAATAACCATATAACGCTTCTATCGCAGTTAAAATCGGCCAAAATAAGAAACATCCAAACAGACTCGCAAGTATGTTTAGTTATTGATAAAAGAGACCCCGCAAATCCATTTAACAATGAGGGCATAATGGTTGAAGGGACTGCGGAGATCATGATACCTCAAAAAAACATAATGAAAGATGATTTCGAATCAACTATAAATCAGTTTAAAAAACGATACCCTACGATGAAAGATAATACAATTGATTCTCTACTAACAGATTGCTTATTGAATGTAAGCTCATCCAAGATAATTTATTGGAAAGGTCCTAATTTCTCTACAATAACACTTTAATTAAATTCATCTGAATAACTACCCGGAGTTAGTACATCTTTTCCTTTACTGATCACTAATAGGGATCCTTGTTCAATTGATAATAAGAAACTTATTATCCGCACCGTAGATTTGTGTTTTTTATCAACGTTGTAATAATAATTCATGTTAGAATTTTATGCATAATATCTTTCTTCTTTGCTAGATTAATTTCTCGGGATATTCTTCGGCCCATGCTCATAGGTTCATTATAGAGCATTGTTGAATAGGGTGAACCATTAAGATATAGGTTTGTTCCGGCCACTATTCTTGCTGAAAATTCGAATGGAATAAAAAGCCCATCCTTGTCATAAACACCTTCAATGCAAAATGGTCCAATCATTCCTGGTGGGACTAGCTTATCAGCGGCTTTGACGAATTGCGCACCTATAAGGAATGCTTCTTCTAAAAGTGATTCGCGGAGAACTAAGGGTATGTTACCTACAACAACATATGTTGGAGAGATATTTGATGCAAGTTGATGTTTAGACGGAATTCGCCCAAAAGCATCTGCAGAAGTTTCATATCGCCTATCAATTCCTAATAGTTCCAGATTTTTAGTTATTGGAGAATAGAAGTATTGAAAGTAGACAGGGACCCCAACAGAATATTCTTGAATATAGAAGTCTTCTTCGGATCCAGGTAAAACGGATCCACGGGATATTAGATCATCAACAATTTTCCTAAATTCATCATAGGAAGACACGATGAAGTAGCCCTTCCCCCCTGCTGCGCCGGGAAGCTTCACTATACACAGACGATCAATCTCTTCAGGTTTAAAGCTCTTTAGACTTCGAAGTCCAGCCGCTTTCATTAATTTTTCTTTCAGGTATCTATCAGATTCCCATCTGAGAATCCACTTATTGCCAAAGATTGGCACATTGAGGTCTTTTTCGACTTTTTCTATACCGACTTCAGATATTAGGGTTCCATGCGGAATAAGTACAGATTCTGAATCTTTCAATTGGCTTTGTATTTCAGGTTTAATTATTTCCTTGAATTCATCAACAAGTATGTAATTATCTATGAATGGAAATCTCCGATAAAGACTTTCTCTGCTTTTCTTAGTGATTATTAAGCTATTTAGACCCTCATCTTTAGCGCCTTTCAGTAGCTGAAGAGCACAATGTGATCCTAGCGTTGAAACGGTTGTCATTAAGTGACTACCTCAAACAGTTTTTTTGTTTCTATCCCCTTTTTTATTTCCATAGCGATCCGCCGCCCAGTAGAAACATTGTGACCGAAGAAATATTTGGTGTATGGAGAAGTTGTAGAGATGATTGGGCTGCCAGGGACCCGAGGTGAGACATCGTACACCACAATATCAAGATCCTTTGTTATTGAAGATTGGAGAGCAAAGGGACCAATAGGTCCGGGTGGAAACATTTCTTTAACAGTTTTCACGAATTTTTCGCCTATCTGAAACACTTGTTCTAACAATGATTCACGTATTGTCGCAGGAGTATGCCCAATCTCGATATTTTGGAGCGGCACATCAATTTCCAATTGCTGTTTTGCGGGGAGATTCACAAAGTCAAATAGATTTGTTTGAAGTCGACGATCAATGCCAAGAAACTCTAATTCATTTTCCAAGGGTGAATAAAAGTAATTGAAGTTAAAGTAAGTACCTAAGATTAGTTCCTCAATTGTCGCAGAAGATAGGTCTTTCACGTTGATTATACCCTGATCTATCATCTCAGAAGATTTTTTCAGGTATTCTTGGTGAGAAGACGCGGTGAAAAACGCGCGCTCTATTTTCCTGTTTGCCTCATGTACTTTGACTATGACAGGCCCATCTATTTCTTCAGGGGAGGCATATAATTTAGGATATCGTATTTCGGCTTTTTTAAGAATGTCATATTGGGTAACAGCTACATCTCTTTCTTCAGTTCGCAGAAGAAATCGGTTCCCGAATAAAGGAACTTTAAATTTATTTTCTATATCATCATAAGGAACATAAGTACTAAATGATCGATGTGGAACAAAAATAACATTCCTCTTCCGTAAATCATCTTGAATATCAGAATTAGTAATATCGGAAAAATTAGGTAGAACTATGATGTGATCAATAATTCTACGATATTTTTTATATACTTTTTCTCTGCCTTCTTGACAGACTATCAAAGTTTCGAATCCTTCGTCTTTTGCGCCGTCTGCAATATCAAGAGCTGAATGGCTACCTAAAGCTGCGACCTGTATCTTGGAAACGTCATAGCTTTTGACTGTATCTTCAATTTCGTTTTTGGATATCAAGCTCATCTAGCTATTAAGGGTCTATATCTATATCTTTAAGAATTATGTCGTTAGTTATTTCAGTATAATGTTAATATTTCAGCTCGATAAATAAACAGACTTCTCGTTCTAAGGGCCAAATAAGATATTAATAATTCCTTAACCTTTTTAATACGGAAATACAAAGGTTCAATCAACTTGCCAAAAAACATATATCTTTTTTCAGAAGGCGATGGAAAGAATAAAATGCTCCTTGGCGGCAAAGGTGCTGGACTTTGTGAGATGACGCATCTCGGACTGCCTGTACCCCCGGGGTTTATCGTAACTACAGATGTCTGCTTGTCATATCAAGACCAAGGTGGAAAGCTTCCAGAAGAATTAATGATTGATATACGATCAGCTATGGAGAAAATTGAATTGTTAACGGGTAAAAGATTTGGAGATTCAAGAAACCCCCTGCTAGTTTCAGCTCGTTCAGGGGCGGCAATATCAATGCCAGGGATGATGGACACTATTCTAAATCTAGGCTTGAATGAGGAGACATTGGGAGGCCTAATAGCTCAAACAGGCGATGAGCGATTTGCCTACGATGCATATCGTCGATTTATACAACTATTTGGCAAAATTGTACTCGAAATTGATGATGATCGGTTCTCAGAAATATTTGAGAGAAGGAAAAAGGAGTCTAATGTTCAGAATGATAACGATCTTAGTTCTAAAGACTTGATGAATATAGTCCAAGAATTTAAGGAACTTGTTTTGCAAGAAACAGGCTTACCTTTTCCAAATGAACCATATCAACAGTTGGAGAAAGCAATTGCCGCTGTATTCAAGAGTTGGAACGGAAAAAGAGCTGTTGATTATAGAAGAGAATTCAAAATAACACAGGATATGGCTAATGGCACGGCCGTTAATATTGTATCGATGGTTTTTGGGAATATGGGAGATAGAAGTTGTACAGGGGTTATCTTCACAAGAAGCCCGGCGACAGGGGAAAAAAAACTGTACGGGGAATACCTTGTTAATGCCCAAGGAGAAGATGTTGTTGCAGGTATCAGAACTCCTAAACCAATTAACAACCTTGAGAGAGAATTTCCTGAATCATTCAACACAATCAAGAAGATATCTGATAGATTGGAACAACACTTCAAAGAAGTTCAAGATATGGAGTTCACAGTTGAGAACGAAAAATTCTATATACTTCAAACAAGAAATGGCAAGATGAATGCTTCCGCATTAGTTCGAACATCAATTGAGATGACCAATGAAGGATTATTAACCAAAGAAGAAGCCATTAAAAGAGTCAAACCAGAAGTATTAGAACAAATCCTTCACAAAAGAATTGATCCATCTATAATTACTAAACCTGTGGCAAATGGTTTAGGCGCATCACCAGGAGCTGCTTCAGGTGTAGCGGTTTTTAACGCAAATGATGCGGATAAACGAGAAAAAGCGGGAGATAAAGTTATACTTGTGAGGGAGGAGACAAGACCTGAAGATATCCACGGCTTTTTCGCGTCAGAGGGAATATTAACTAGCCGCGGTGGAATGACCAGTCACGCAGCAGTTGTAGCTAGAAGCATGGGAAAGCCTTGCATCACAGGATGTAACAATATCCAAATAGATTATGCAAACAGAAGTTTTACATGTGGAACCAAAGTAGTCAAAGAAGGAGAATGGATAACAATAGACGGAGGTCAAGGTGAACTCTATTTAGGACTGGTCCCACTGGTAGAACCTGAACTTACAGATTATTTCCATGAATTCCTATCTTGGGCCGATTTGATACGATCACTAGGTGTGAGGGCTAACGCGGATACGCCTGAAGCAGCTAGGATCGCAAAAAGCTTTGGCGCTCAGGGAATTGGATTGTGTCGAACTGAGCGGATGTTCAACGCAGTTGATAGGTTACCAATAGTTATTGATATGATACTTGCAGAAGAAGACGAGGATAGAAAACTATGCCTTGAGAAAATAATGCCGCTTCAAAAAAATGACTTCAAAGAGATTTTAAAGGAAATGGAAGGCATGCCTGTAACAATTAGACTGTTGGATCCCCCGCTACATGAGTTTCTTCCAAGCGTTTTAGATCTGCAGAAAGAAATCTATGATCTTCAAAGTTCAAAACTGGATACACCTGAACTAGCTAAAAAGAAACGTATATTGGAGAGAGCAAAATCACTCTCAGAAGTGAATCCCATGCTGGGCCACAGAGGTGTAAGAGTTGGAATCACTTATCCGGAGATATATGAAATGCAAATTAGAGCAATATATGAGGCTTTAGCTGAACTTAAAAAAGAGAATTTAAAAGTAATCCCACAAATAATGGTTCCTCAAGTGGGCATTATTGATGAGCTAATTAATATTAAAAAAATTGTCGAACGCGTTAAAACAGAGACAGAAGCTAAATACGGAGAAGAACTCAATATTAAATATGGGACTATGATTGAAGTTGTAAGATCGGCTTTAACTGCAAAAGAGATGGCTAAAGTAGCCGAATTCTTCAGTTTTGGAACAAATGATCTAACTCAAGCTACTTTTAGTTTTAGCAGAGAAGATGCAGAAAACAAGTTTATGCCAATATATGTATCTAAGGAGATACTCACAGATAATCCGTTTGAGACAGTAGATCTTGAAGGGGTAGGAGAACTAGTTAAGATAGCAATATCCAGAGGAAGAGAGACAAACTCAGGTATAGAAGTTGGGATCTGCGGTGAACATGGCGGTGATCCCAGATCAATAGAATTTTTCCATAAAGCTGGCCTAACCTATGTTAGCTGTTCAGCATATAGAGTACCTGTTGCTAGATTAGCGGCAGCTCAAGCTAATATAAGATAGGGAGCAGCTATATCTAAAGGTAAAGATTAGAAAATATCGACATCTAATAATTAAATAAAAATAAGGTTAGACTGGAAAATAGAGAACAAACAGAATAAATTATGTATCCCAAAACCTCTGGTAGAAATATAATTCTTTTCAGCGCGATAAATATCTTTCACAAGTTTTTCTTCGTCCAGATAATTACGTAAAAGTCGGCCAGCTGTGTCAGGCCCAACACCATGACCTGCAAAAGCTATGAACGTCATCTTCCCGAAATTCTGTATAAGTGACGCAGTTTTCCATAGTTTTCGAAGTGTTATATTTTCATCTTTAGATAATTTATATCCTTTTTTCATCTTAATGATTATTTTTGAAGCATCTTCATCAGTCCTATATGTTGTAGAGATTATCTTTGATTTACACAATCCACATACAATTTTAGTCGGGATTTCATTAGTTTTCACGATTCTTTCCCATTTCCCGCAGGATAAACAGATGATTTTCTGCTTTGTTTTTAAAAGCCGTTCTTTTACGAGCTCAAATACTGTTTGGTCTAAGCTATGTGGCATTGCGCTGAAACTGGAAGCAAAATCGAGGATCGGTTTGGCTAAAGGTGAGAAATTCAGCGTAGACACAGTTTTTTGCCGAATAACATTCTTTTGTATTTCTGAAATAACTTGTTTTGTTTTTTCAACATCATATTTCTCTAGAAACAATTCTCTTTGGACCTCCTTGTATAACGGGGTCTTCCTATATCTTTCCTGAATGAGGCGAGCTGTTCGCCTATCATATTGCGCGCCGCGAGCTATAACTCCGAATTTCTTTGCAACATTCCATGTTTTCCAGTTAAGAGGATGTGTTCCTATAACTGCGACTGTGAGTATATCTTCTAACCCGTGAGAATCTTGTAGAGATTCAGTAATGTGTGAAGGCGAAATTAAGCCTTGAGATGAAAGTAGGATTCGGTAAGGATCACACCTAGCCTCAACAAGGAAACCTGTTTTTGAAGATATTAAAGTGGATAATAATGTGGAGATAGTTTGATTTACTTTGGTTCCTAAGCATGAATGAATCACAACAGTTGATGTCCCTTTTCTCATCTCGATAATTATATTTCGTTCATCAGGGATTATACCTAGAAGATCTTTTGTTTTAATTAACGCGTTTGTAAGTTCAGAACTATATTCTTTTGATCCATGGATCACTTCTCGCCTCATCTTCCCAACAATTTGCGCAGTCTCAAAGTCTACTGGAATTAACTCGCCGACCCATTTAGGTACAACCGCCATTTCCTTAGGAAGTGGTTCTACGTTTACACACTTCGCGTCATCATCAACTGAAACAATTTTCCAAGGAGCACCCCTTAGAGTAAACGGTTTACCAGGTTCACCATATTCCCCGACGAAAACCTGATCTAATCGCCCAACTCGTTTATTTGATGAGACATCGAAAACATCAAATTGCAAGATATCAGGTATTGTTGAAATGTTTTGATAGTAATATTCGAGCGTCGTCAGCCCTCTTTTCCGCACCAACCCATCGCGATACCATATTATATTCTGGGCTTTTAATAATTCTAGGCAAGAATCAGTTTCCGCAATTGAGACGTCTTTAAATGGATACGCGCGGGTAATAATACTTTGAATTTGAGAAACGCTAACATTTCGCGATTCTAAGACCATTCCAGATATATGATGCGCCAAAACATCTAAAGCCGAGAAATGGATATCACATTCTTCTAAGGATTCTTCAGAGATCCGCCTGATAAGTGCTTTTCCTTCAATTTCATCATCAATCTTATTTGTAAAAATGAATCCTTTTGCAGTCCGCCCTATTTGATGCCGGCTTCGCCCAATTCTTTGAATTAGTTTTATAGCCTGCCTTGGAGATCCGATTTGAACTACAAGATCTACTTCCCCAATATCCAAACCTAATTCTAAAGAAGATGTTGATATGACTATGCTTGACTCGGCGCTTTTGAGCTTTTCTTCAGCTTCTTCGCGGATCTCTTTGGATAAGGAGCCATGATGAACTAAAATGTCCAACTCGGGTGCCTCAGCTTTCATTGCAGCACTGATGTACTCCGCTTCAACTCTTGTGTTTGTAAAAATAATTACGCTCGTACCTATTATTCCAATATTTTGAAGATGAGTCATTAATTCTTTGGTTAGTTTTAAAACAGGTCCATTCACATAATTGCAGATAATGTCATACTTACGATGTTCGCTGCCGACTAGAATAGCGCATTTCTTTCCTGAACCTACTAAAAAGTTTCCCGCAGCGCGTAAATTTCCTAATGTAGCAGACAAACCTATACGTGTTACAGGATGACCAATAAAATTAACTAATCTTTCTAAACTGATTGTTAAATGGACACCGCGTTCATTTCCTAATAATTCATGGAGCTCATCAACAATCACCCATTCAACAGATTTTAAGTTGAATTTCATTTTTGGGCTAACTAATAATATTGCAAAAGTTTCAGGAGTTGTAATTAAAATATCTGGCGGGTTCTTTACCATTTTAGTTCTTGATGATGAAGGAGTGTCACCATGTCTAACATCAGCTTTTAGACCAAGTGTCTCGGCATAAATTATTATTCTGCGGAAGATATCGCGATTTAGAGATTTAAGGGGGGTGATATATAATAATTTGACGCCTTTTGGTATATCCTTTTTTGTGGAGATATCTGTAAGGACGGGTATTACCGCTGCTTCGGTCTTCCCGCTCCCAGTTGGCGCTACTAAGAGACAGTCTTTTTTTCTAATAATTACGGGGATAGCCTTTTTCTGTATTTTTGTGAGATCATTAAAGCCAAGTTTTTTCATGTTAAGATTAACTGATGCTTCTGATCTCGGGGCTTCCACCATGCTCCTCTTCTAGCTTTTTTCGCGTCTTCTGGATTCTAACTCGTAAAGAAAAATACCTGCTAAACTAATCACAAACAGCACCAGTATTGAGTCATTAATGAATGTAAAGAACTCCCCGATTAACAATTAGAACTCGTAGCATCTATCCAAAGGTTAGATAATAAATGTTCTGACAAATAAGAGGTTTTTACTCAATTAACCTTTCTTTGATAACTTTGGGATTCCTTGATAATAATTTCTTCAAGTTTTTGGAAATAGAGTCTTGTTGCAAAAGGCATTTGAGTTAAGAAATCTTCAATAACTTCAATAATAAAAGGCACAGCACGTTTAGAGGACTTTAATTCGAACTTCATGGGCAATAGTGGATCCTGGATTACGGCAATGCTGCCTCGGAGACGCGCGGGGCATATCTGTTTTACTTCTTCTTCGATTTTTTTATACCAACTTGCGAGGATTGAAGGATCAAGGCCATTATTAATATCGATTATCATATCGGAAAGCTTGTTCATGACTTTAACTTCAACTTCTGTTGCCAAGTTGTTAGAGATTAAGATATGTAATATGCATAAATACCTATATTTATAAAAATAGACATCATCTATTAAATATCTAGAGCTAATACTTGGTACAACTCAGCCATTTACAGGGGATCTAGAGATAAGAACGAGTGGGGTTGGATAAACATTTTTTTAACTATTAAATGACTCAAGATAAAGTTAATAGAGAAGAGCCCCAGAAAAATTCATTCAACTAAACTGGCGTTCATAACTATCAAGAGATTGCTAACAAATCTATCGCTTTATGTAATTCAGATTTTTTCAGAAATTTACAACAAGGATAAATGTAGCGGATAATCACAGATTACTTAATGAAGGTTCTATTAGTTACAGCTCAATTGGCCGGTGAAGTTGTAAAATATTACGCTGCAAAAAGCAAGGTAGAAACAGAAGTCGTAGTTCTGCCTATGCCTGTTGCAGCTCTGATGAATTCGAAATACATCGCGAGGGAACTTAAGAAAACCAGAATACAGAGAATAGACATTATTCTGGTACCAGGCCTAGTCTTTGGAGATGTTTCACAAATAGAGAAAAATCTTGGAAAAAAGGTTTTCAAAGGCCCTAAATATGCGGCCGACATTCCAAAAGTTCTTGAATTAATAGATCAAATTATTCTATCAAAAATCACCCCTGCTTGCGAAATACTATCAGATAAAATGAAAATTAACATAGATGCCGAGTTAAGAAAAGCTGAGAAGGAGGCTATTCGACAAAACATCGATCAGGCAATAAAAATAGGGAATCTCTGGGTAGGGAGAGGATTCCCAATGAGAGTTATGGTAGAAATTGTTGACGCACCGCTTAAAACTGAAGAAGAAATAGTCCGTTTGACAAGGAAATATATCAAAAACGGGGCAACAATAATAGATGTAGGGATGATAGCAGGGGAATGTCACCCTCAAGATGCATCGCGAATAGTTCAACTTATCAAGAAAAAATTTAATGTGTCCGTTAGCATAGACAGTTTAGACATAGAAGAATGTAAGGCAGCTGTCGATGCAGGAGCTAATCTGATTTTAAGCTTTGGAAAAGACATGTTAAAAGAAGGAGCATCTTTCGCCAAAAACACACCAATTGTTATAGTGCCATTAGATAAAAAAACTGGATATATACCTAAAGAACCAAAAAAAAGAATAGCACTTTTAGAAAAAACTATTTCTGAGGCGCGGAATTTTGGGATAAAGAAGATAATCGCTGATCCGATAACGGATATATTAATATCACCGGGATTAATGCAATCACTTTATTCGCATTACTTATTTAGACAAAGTAACCCGGATATTCCTTTATTTATGGGACTAGCCAATGTCACAGAATTAATAGACGCCGATTCGATTGGTGTTAGTGCTATTTTAGCAGGATTAGCTCAAGAATTAGGAGCATCCATTATCCTTGCTACCGAAGCAAGTAATAAAACAATTGGCATGGTAAAGGAACTATCACTTGCATCAAAGATGATGTGTTTAGCTCAAAATAGAAATTGCCCCCCAAAAGATGTTGGAGCCACCCTGTTAGTCCTTAAAGATAAAAGAATAATAGATGATCCGTTGTTGCAAGAAGATCAACATATGACAAAAGTTTTTGAGGATAATAAAGAGATTCGCATATTAGATAGATTTGGATCATTCAAAATTGTAGTGGATAGAGAAGCGGATGAAATTGTAGTATATCATTATCCGATGAAAAAAGGCGAAGCAGAATCGATAATCAGAGGTAGAACAGCTTTAGGGATCGCGCGGAAGGTTACAGAATTGGGATTAATATCCAGATTAGATCATGCGACATACCTTGGCGCGGAGTTGCAGAAATGCGAAATTGCACTCCAGATAGGTAAAGGATACATCCAAGATTCGAAATTATTTTGATTAAAATTATGGAAATACATATTGTTTTAAAGTATTTGGCAACTGGGATAATAATATGCAGCAGAAAGAAATAATAAAACTAAATGCGTTTGGTTTTAAAAAAAACCAGATTATTGAGACAATAATATGTACTAATAACCAAGATGGGGCAGCCAACGCTGCGTCAATGGGTGTTTTTTTAAAAGATTCAAGCACACTAATAATAAGACCGTTTGTTAATACAAGAACATATGACAATTTGATCCGAGAAAAACGTGCAACAGTAAATTTAACTTCAGACCCTCTACTTCATTACAAAACAGGTTTGAAACGAGTTTCAGATAAAGATATGTTGAGTGAGTTAAGAAAGTCACATTTTCTAGAGGCACCAGAACTTAAGAAAGCAGATGCAATAATTGCAGTATTAGTAAAAAAGAGCCTCAGACAAAATAAAGATAGAGGCACCTTCGAATGCTTACCGATAGCGGCAACACCTCTAAAAATGGCGCCAATTAAAGCATATTCACGGGCACCACATGCACTTTTGGAGTGCATTATACATGCAACTAGAGTTGAAGTTTATTCTAAATTATCAAAAAGAAAAGTAAAGAGATTATTAAGCCTCATTGAACACCACAGAAAGATTATCCATAAAGTTTCCTCAAACTCGATTTACTCCGAAACAGTCGACGACTTATATTCATATTGCGTAGAGGTGATTAATAAAAATGAAGGTTTATGTAAAGACACCGAGTAGATTACATTTTGGATTAATTGACATTAGAGGAGATTTAGGACGAATCTTCGGATCAGTAGGTGTCGCAATTAATAAACCTAATACAATATTAAAAGTTGAAAATTCTGATAAAATCATAGTCCAAGGCGATCAATCTAAAAGGATCAAGGATTTCGCTGAAAATTTTATGGGAAAAAAACATGTTGAAGGAGGATGCAAAATTGAGGCAAAACAAGTTATTCCACCTCATGTTGGATTAGGATCAGGTACACAAACTGCGTTGGCAACCGCCACATCAATTTCTAGACTTAAAGGAATAATTAGTTCACCCGAAGAATTAGCAGGTCTCACAGGTAGGATTTCTGTATCAAGTATAGGAATTCAAGCATTCCAAACAGGAGGATTCATAGTTGATGCAGGTCATAAAGCGAATTATGGAGATCGATCTAAAAAGACGCGTTCCAAAATGGCGCCGGTAGTATTTAATAATAAATTTCCAGAAAACTGGTTATTTATTTTAGTTTCACAACCTAACAACATTCGTACAAGTGGAAAAAAAGAAAAAGGGGCATTCAACAAACTGCCTGAGGTCCCGGAAGAAGTGGCAGGAAAAATGTGTAGATTAGTATTTTCGGGGCTTGTTCCATCAATCATAGATTCAGATATCAAATCTTTTGGAAAAGCCTTAACTGAACTGGATATTCTTACAGGAAGATCATTCGAGTTATCTCAAGGAGGTATATATTCAAACGAATCTGCAGAAAAATGTGTAAACCAAATGCTTAAAGCTGGCGCAGCTGGAGCCGGTCAAAGTTCATGGGGTCCGACCATATATGCATTGACGGATAACATTAAAACGGCGAAGAAAGTTATTTCACAACTTGAGACACTTTTAGGGAATTTATCTGACGTCTCGATAGTTAAAGCTAATAATAAGGGAGCCACTATCCGCCTCATAAAATAGCGACAGAAAATAAAAAATAAGTTAGAATGGATGACCCATTCTAAGTACTTGAAGGTTTTTCAATTAGCTTTGATTTTATTAAATTTGAGCCATCCTTATAATGGGGTTTTCTTACGACGGAATCATTTGATTTTTCAATACTTCGAGCATCATCAGCCAATCTTGCTGCAGCAGCAAGCATTTCGTGACCCGCAGCAACAAGTGGAGTATATCTTTCCCATTCTTGAACCATAAAACATCCTTCAACAGTTAAGTCAGCAACACGTTTTGCCACCTCATAAGCAGCTATTGCCTTGGCACGAGCATAAGGATTCTTTAGACCGGAAGCCTCAACAGCGTTTTCCTTCTTAACAATTATCCGTGGCAGATTGATAGGTTGGCTATTTTTAATTGCGCTTATTGATTTGTCGATTTCATCACGTAATATATCAAATGCGCCAGTAATAGCGAGTACCTTCACAATATCAGCGTTAAAAATAGACATTTCGACAGGGTCTAAGAATTCGCGTCTAGCGCCAATCATAGAATCAGCTTCAACAATAATGTATCCCTGTCCAGATTCTTCTATGCTCTTAGCGGCTTTCTTTCCAGGGCCATCAGAAACTACAATAGTTGGGATATTAGCATCTTTTAACGCTAGCCGGATTTTTGTTGGGCCAGGAAGTGTTGCATTAGGGCTTGTGACGATGGCTATATCAGGTTTCAGCTCAACCATCTTTTCGGATACACAATTTGATTGATCCTCACCAAGCTTTGCTCCAGAACTTACAACACGAACATCTATGTCTTTACGATCAGCTCGTTCATCAAGAAGCATTTCGATAAGAACGGCGCTTCCTATATTACCAACTTTAGCGAAACCAACTTTTACACTCATTTTTTATTCCTGCCATCTGCTAATTCGTGAACGCTATTAACTTTAATGGTGTAAACATCACAATTTAAGAATGGGAAGAAGAAGGGATATTTCGCGGCGATTAATATGAAGCTATTAGTAAGTGTGACTAACCTTGAGGAGGCAATTATAGCATATGAATGTAAAGCAGACATAATTGATGTTAAGAACCCGGAAGAAGGATCATTAGGAGCAAGCCATCCGAATCTCGTCAGAAAGATAAGGGATACAATTGGGAAAAAACCAGAAATCAGTGTGACACTAGGTGATTTACCATATCTGCCTGGAACTGCGTCATTTGCTGCGTTAGGAGCGATTTCAGCTGGAGCGAATTATGTAAAAGCAGGATTAAGGGGATGCAACAAGATAGAATACGCATTAAAAATGAGTGAGGATATAGTTAAGGCAGCTGAAGGATCAAGGGCAAAAGTAATACTGTCGGCATACGCTGATTTTACGGATTTTGATGGACTTAACCCATCTTTATTGCCAAAGATTGCCAAAAAAGTAAACGCCGAAGGGATACTTGTAGATATTCTCCATAAAGGAGAGAATAAAGTTTTTCATTATTTAAATGAGGAAACTCTAGCTTTACTAAGTTCAGAGTCATCAGATTATGGGATTATTTCTGCGCTCGCCGGGGGTCTGGAGAAAGAAGACGTTCCAGAAGTTAGTAAATTAGGGTTTTCCATCTTAGGCGTTCGTAGAGCTGTTTGCCGACGCGCAAAATCAGGCCATTATGATATTAAAAATGAATTGGTCTCAGAGTTATTAAAATTAGTTAGAAAAAACGACACGAAAGGTTTTTAGCATAAAATCTTGGACTCTAGTCGATAGTGTTATGTCAAACTCAGTAGAGATTGAAGACACATTTGCTGAAGCTTTCCCAATGTTAGCTACAAGGATCCTAATCACAGCTCAAAATGAAGAATGGGCGAGGATAGCAGGTAGAACAGCATCAGGATTTGCTTCATCAATTATTATGTCTCCAGCAGAAGCAGGCATGGAAGGACCCTTAGTTCCGCCAGAAAAAACACCGGATGGCAGACCGGGTATTCACATTCAGATGTATCATAGAACGGGTCATGACTTGAAAGCGCAGATGATACTGCGAATAGGGCAATGTATCCTAACTTGTCCGACGACGGCCGCCTTCGATGCAATGCCACACCCAAGAAAACGTTTGAAAATTGGGAATGCAATAAGAATGTTTGGAGATGGATTTGAGAAGAAAGAAAAATTAGGTGAGAAACTCATTTGGAAAATTCCGGTGATGGAGGGAGAATTTATCATAGAGAATAAATTTGGATTAAGAAGATGTGTCGCTGGAGGAAATTTTCTAATTATGGCTGAAAACCAGAAAATTGGTTTAGACGCCGCCCAAAAAGCGGTAAGTGCCATGACGAAAATAGAAGGAGTAGTTTTAACTTTTCCAGGAGGGATATGTAGGTCTGGATCGAAAGTTGGAGCTATGAAGTATAAACTACCTGCATCAACTAACCAATTCTTTGCACCGTTGATTAAAGAATCTGTCCCAGAGTCCAAAGTACCTGATGGCGTTAAAAGTATCTACGAGATAGTTTTTAACGGAATAACACAAGAAGTTGTGAAAAAAGCTACAGCTGCAGGAGTTAAAGCAGCGATCGATGTCCAAGGAGTTAAGAAGATTTCAGCCGTTAACTTTGGTGGTAAACTAGGGCCATTTCAGATTGGGCTTAAGGAAGCCTTATCAATGTAATAATTAAAAGAATAACAGATATAGATCAACGTGGCTCAATAATATCCACAGAGCCATCAGTCTTTGCTTTGAATATCTTATCTAGAGGTATCGAAAATAGACCGGAATCAATTACACCAGGGATCTCTTTTATTTTTAGATGTAAAGCTATAGGGGTTTTTACTGCGCCAAAATCCACATCATAAATCAGATTCCCATTTTCTGTAAAGATAGGATATCCTTTTTGATTAGCTCTGAGGATAGGGGCCCCACCAAGCAGTTTTAGACTATTAGAAACAGAGACCCTAGCAAAGATGTGTGTTTCTACAGGTATTTGCTTATCTAAAAATTCAGCGAATTTTGATTCGTCAGCTAAAATTACGCGTTTTTTAGCGGTTAAGAGAATAATTCGTTCTCTAAATAAAGCGCCGCCACCGCCCTTTATTAGATTGTAGTTTTTATCGACTTGATCAGCTCCGTCAAAAGCGATTGTGATTTTATTTAGAAGCTTTGATGATCCGATATTCAAACCGAATTTATCAGCAATTTGAGTGATTTGTAATGAAGAAGGAACCACAGTGAGTTCTTTGCTTTCAAATTTTGTTGATAAAGCATTCACAAAAGATTCTACGGCAGAACCACTTCCAAGCCCTATTATGTCATCTTTTAGGACCAGATCTGCAGCTTTTTCCCCCATTTCCTTTAACGCATATCTTATTGGCATCTCGTTTTATCCTTCTAGGTCCATCTGCTCGAGTCTAGCAAGAGCGTCTAATACTTCCTTTCGAATAGCTTTTACTTTTTCTTCAGCTTCAAATTCAGGAGCACGTGTTTTTGGCTCCACCTTTTTCTCTATTGTTTTGGTTTTGGGTTCTTTAACGCCAGCAGATTCGACATCGATTGTTTTTACATGTTCTAGTTGGGGTTTGATTTCTTTAAGTCGGGATTCTATTTGATCAAGTTTTCGTTCAAGGAGGTTAACAAGTTCGCGACGCAGATTTTCAAGTTCACCAACTTCAATCACTAACCCTCTGTCGCCTAACTGGGTCTCAACATTTTTAAGCTGATCACGATATTTTGAAGAAAGCCTTTCACGCTCGTCTTTACTTATCTTCCCCGCGGATTCAGCTTCATACACTCGGGTTATTGCATTGCTTAAAAGTTCTTTTTCTAATACTAAAGTTTTCAAATCGCGTCTTGCTTTTTCCAATTCAAAATCTTGTATTAATTTTGATATTTGGCGTGGACCACTTTTTCCAACCTTGCCAATTGCTTCATTAAAGCTTTGATCACTAGCAACATATTTATTTGAAAGTTTACGTTTTGACCGTCTTTTTACTACAACATAGGTAGTAGGTAAAATAATAGCTGTGGCAATAATTACTCCAACGAGTAGATCTATGAGATTAATTGACTCCCCGAACAATTTACTAATGTAAATAGAAAGATTTGTAGTTAAAGTTTACCCTTTAACTTATTTTTCTCGAGTCCAAGAATATTTTCGTAGTTTAGGACTAGCCCCAAAACCACAGGATGCACATTTTTTATCATGCAGATGATATGAGCGATTTCCGCATCTTCTGCACCTTATATGTGTTCGACCTTTACTATGTTTCCCAAATGACGTCGTTCCTTTTACCAATATTTACACCTTATTTTGGAGGTGGGGAGACCATGATTACATTATCACCACGGACTATTATCATACCGAGAGACTCGGATTTTCCATCATTAGGAATTGATTCTGAGGAATCAAGCACGAGATTCATGTGTTGATCAAACCCTTGTAATGTTCCTCTTATGAGTTGGTCACCTTTTAATTTAACCAAAACAGTTTTTCCAACGCTTTCATCCAATATCTTTACAGCCATATCCATTGCCAAATCAGCTGAACACCATTCTTAGTGTTTGATCCTTATTTCCTCGCATATTTATAGGTTAATATTATTCAGCCAGTAAATTAAAGGCTTTTTGCGCGATATGACAATAATAATCATCGATCGGGATATGAGAGAAGCCGAGATTTATTGCTTTATTTATTATGGTTAATTCCTATTTTTTATGAGATTTTTGGTATTCAACACTTAATACAAATCCCAAAAATAAGAGAATCACGCCAAATAACTGAATGATAGAAAAAAATTGGGGATCTACAAAGCTAAAAAATGTGGTGTCGGCTAACCTAGACCTCATGCCACCTAAAAAAGGAGAAAGTCCGCCCAGGAATATTAATAGATTATAATGCCTAGTTCGATCAAGCCAGTAACTATATATCGCGCCACCGATTAACAATAGACCTCCCGGAACTGTTAGAAAAGGCGAGATCAATCTAACATATTGCGGCATAGCTAAACCAGCAATTTCTGGACCAGAAGTTAATAATTCTTCTTGAATATTAGATGTGAGGCCAAGGATAATCATGGCAGCAGATATAATTATGGAGTAAATAAGGAAGTATTTTCCCCAGTTTTTATGGGTAAATAAGAATAATGAACCGACCCCAAGTAGAGCAACTAGTGGAGCACTAAATACATAAAATGCTTTGTACATTAGCGGATTCCATCCTAAAATTTCAGGCTCCGCAAGAAATAGCAGCAATGTTGTAAAGAGCCACATTGCAAGTGCAGACACCCAAATTAATTGATGTTTCTTTCTTTGATTGATATATTGTTTAAGTAATATAGAAAGAAAGATGATTGAGACAAGAGCAGAAATTAAAGAGAAGTAATCAACCAAGAAGCATGCGCCTAATTAAAACCTTTTTTGTCTGGATATAATAACATATATATTATTTTCCATAAATAATTTACAATCTATATATTTTAAGGTTTTTTAGATTACAAAGATATGAAACAAAAGATGAGTTGACATTATTTTTAACCCCGTATCTCAATTTAGCTAAAATAGTAAAAACAACAAGACTCAACATCTACAAATTAAGTAAAGTAGAAGAATACATTCATATAACAGCGTGATAATTTATATATTACATTAAAGGATGTTAATATTATGGATCAAAGATATATGATTCACTTGGGGAGCTTACAGGTTCAATTTATAATATACGGAGAAAATGAGAATGAGTAAAATAGTTCAATTAAAAGATCTAGATGGATTTATTGATAGATTTGCTTTAGGATTTGAGAGAGGTGAAGGATCACAACATTTTCTTAGATCCAAAATACCAAATGGAAAGTTAACCGTCAAACAGTTCAGAGATTTGGCATTAATGTCTGAACAATTTGGGAGAGGTTACGCCGAGGTCACTGATAGGCAAGACATTCAGATGCATTGGATTGAAGGTGAAAACGCCTTTGAAATTTTTTCGAAGTTAGATGAAATAGGTTTCTGTACAGATAAATGCGGACAGGCAGTCCCAGGGCCTAGATATGGAGACGTTAGGAATATTGTTAGCTGCCCAGTTTCAGGAATAAATAAGAACGAGATATTAGACGTCACAAAGATAACTGAAGAGTTAACAACATTCTATTCAGGGAATAAAGACTTTATGGACCTCCCAAGAAAATTTAAAATATCCATAACAGGATGTGAGAATAACTGCACCGCCTCAGAGATACAAGACTTGGGATTAGTAGCTACTAAGAACAGCAGTGGAGAGGCAGGTTTTCACCCATATATAGGCGGCGGAATTGGAGTAGGGCCTAGAATAGCAGATTCGCTAGGAGTCTTTCTTGAAAAAGAAGATGTTTTCGAATTCACAAGAAGTTTAATTGAGATATTTAGAGATAAAGGTCAGAGGGAAGGAAAGGCTAAAGCGAGGTTTAAATGGCTAGTTCAATCGTTAGGCGTGAATCAGCTAAGATCAATGGTTGAAGAAAAGATAGGAAAACATCTTGAAGACTCCACGGCAAAATACGAATTCATAAGTTCAGAACACGAAGGCATCGCTTCACAGAAACAGTCAGGTTATAGTTACTTAACTATTCCAATTCTTGGCGGAATCTTATCTAGCCAAAGTATGGTAAACATTGCAGATATCGCAGAAAGTTACGGATGGCCGGAAATTAGATTAACCCCTTTCCAGAACATTATTCTTGCAGGAATAAGAGACAGCAACCTAGATAGAGTTGAATCAGAGCTTTTAGCCTTAGGATTTAATATTAGAGTGCCCACACTTTTATCGAATGCTATAGCCTGTGCAGGAAACTTTTGTGCAAAATCGCCTGAGAACCCTAAAGATAGAATCATTGGAATTGTCAAAGACCTAAAAATTAAATTTAAAGAACAACTGGATGACATAAATATCACCTTAGCATCAAGTGGATGCCCAAACAGTTGTGGAAGACACCTAATAGCAGACATCGGGATTCAAGGAGTGGAGATAAGAAAAGGTGACTCAACATTTCCGGCATACAATTTGTATTTAGGTGGAGGAATAGGAGGAAGTAGAACCATCGGTAAACTAGTTGGTCGAAGAGTTCCAGCAGAAAATATCAAAGAGGAAATCCAGAAAATTATTGAGTCATACATTAAGAATAAAAAAGATACAGAAACCTTTAAAGAATATTTTAAAAGACAAGAAAATGATATATCATACATATTTAATGCAGGTAAAATAGGAGAAGCATGACAATGACTGAAATAAGACCCACAGAGAAAGAAGGGCATTACATATTGGATGTAAAAGGATATTCTTGTCCATACCCACAATACTATACAATTAAGGCAATACATGAACTCAAAGATGGAGAAGTTCTGGAGATAGTTCTGGATAACCAGCCCTCATTTGGAATAGTGCAAGACACAGCTAAGAAGAAAGGATACAATGTATTATCAGCAGAAGATATGGGAAATAGTGTCAAGCGAATATTAATAAAAAAAGAAAGTGTTTAGAATAATCTGACTTGTTTGAGATTATATGGATTCTGAACAAACAAAATTACCGCTGCTTAATTACCCTACTAGAAAAGAAACAGAGGATTATTATTGGCAGATACTTCAGCGTCAGAAAGCTTCATCGGTTTGTAGAAGAACTTTAGCTAGTTACATTACGGATACAAGTGCGTATATTTTAAAAATGATTGATACAAACTATATTATCAAGTCAGAAGCAAAAACAATTACTGCGGAAACACAAAAGGAAAATGATGAATTAGGCGCGGATATAAAACTGCTGATCTTGGCTTATTTAACGAACACAAAAGAGAATATTCCCAGTGGAAAATGGATTAGTCCAAGAGAAGTGGCAGGTGGAGATCTCTTCTTCTCGGCTAAAGCACATATTATGATATCACCTGAACTTCTTCGAGCATTCAAAACGTCGAATGAGTTCTCTAATGCAGGAAATAAGATCGGCGCAAAAAAACAATTTTTAGGAGACGCATCCTTTGTGATCCAAACATTACCAAAAATCCCTTTATTATTTATCTACTGGGAGGGAGACAATGAGTTACCATCAAGAATATCAGTGTTCGTCGATCAAAATGTACTACAAAACTTAGCTATAGATGGAGTTTGGCTTGCCATCAAGATGACGGAAAAGAGCCTACTCACAAGTGTAAGCGCCCAATAGTAAACTGAAAACGTGCATAACTATATTTAGTTAGATATTGATTGACACTTAAGTCATTTAGTTGAATCATTATCTTAGAGAATCATTCAATAAGATATATTAATGGGAAATAGATAAATATTCATGTATAAATAAGAAGAAAAAACGGAGTAAATACGATAGATTTTAGAATATCAAAAAATAAGGCGTTATCGTCATAAAAGGTTAAGGAGATTAGTTTTGGATATTGAGACAAAAGTTGAGTTAGTTAAAAGAGAACCTTTGGAAGAAGTAGTAACTGAAACGGGTCTTCACACTTTGCTGGAGACAACAGAACATCCTCGCCACTACATTGGTCTGGAGATATCAGGATTACTGCATCTTGGAAGCCTAGTTATAGTAGGTTTTAAGATTAGAGATTTTATTAAAGCAGGTTTTGATTGCCGCGTTTTTCTAGCTGATTGGCACAGCTATCTTAATAATAAATTTGAAGGTGATTGGAATAAGATAAAATTAGCTGCGAATTACTACGCTGAAGCGTTTAGATTTTTCTGTCCGGGAGTCAAGATCATACTTGGCTCGGATCTATATAAACAAAGTGAAGATTACTGGGAAAGATTTGTTCGCTTCAGTAAGCAAATCACTTTAGCTAGAAATGCGAGATGTCTTACAATCTTGGGGCGAAGTGAACATGAAAAGCTTGACTTTGGTCAATATCTATACCCGCCCATGCAAGCCGTTGATATCAAAGAAATGGACTTAGACATGGCACATGCTGGCATGGATCAACGAAAGGTGCATATGTTAGTTAGAGAAGTCTTTCCCAAGATAGGATGGAAAACACCTATTGCGGTTCATCACAGAATACTTCCAGGACTTGCAGAGCCCATACAGATGATAACAGCTAAAGATGACAAGATTGTAGCTTCAAAGATGAGTAAATCAAAACCTTGGACAGCTATCTTCATCCATGATGAATTTGATGAAATTAATGAGAAACTTAAGAAAGCATGGTGCCCACCAAAACTAGTTATAGAAAACCCAGTCTTAGAGATAGTGCGAAACATAATATTTCATGAGATGCCAAGCTTTGAAATAGAAAGATCAGCAAAATATGGAGGATCTATTAACTTTGAGAAATATAAAGATCTGGAGATTTCTTATCTGAAAGGCGATGTACATCCGGCGGATCTGAAAGCAAGTGTTGCAGTACACCTAAACAAGATCCTTGAACCAGTTCGAAAACATTTTGAGGCAAAACAAGAACTCTTAGAAGTCTACAAAGATAACAAATTTTCTTAGATAAATGAGTGTAATAAGTTTTTTAAATAGTGTAAATCTCAAGGTTTAGGATATGAGTCATCATTTCAATAAGAAAGTTGAACCTATGAAGATTTGGCCAGGTATGACTGTTAATGAGATGGTGCTTCAAATGGGTAGATCAGGAGCTTTTGTAGCAGGTACTATATCTAAAGCGGTGGACATATATGAACAGATGATAAAAAATGAAACTTACATTTTCCTATCTATAGCGGGAGCTTTGGTGCCAGCAGGGTTAAGCAAGGTTATCGCTACACTAATCAGAAAAGGATTGGTCAACGCGGTTGTAAGCACAGGGGCGAATCTTGTGCATGATGCTACAGAAGCCTTTGGCGGTAATTTTTATAAAGGCAAGGTTAACTTAAACGACGCTGAACTTTTCGAAGAAAAAGTTGATCGCATTTACGATGTAGTTGTTACTGAGAAAGATTTCAATGAAATGTTTGATCAACCTATCCTGAAAATATACAAAGAAATTGACCGACAACAGAAAGGAGAATCAATGTCAATAAATGAGATTCTAATGGAGGTTGCTAAAAGATTGCCACCTGGAGATTCCATACTTCGAGCTTGCTATGATTGCGGTGTCCCACTTTTTGCACCCGCGCTTTCTGACTCGGTTTTTGGACTGCAGATGGCATTATACAACCGCACAATGGGCGGAAATCTTAGAGTTGATGCTTTCAGAGACCTCCAAGCTATGTGGGATATTCGAGAGAAAAACGAGGACACTGGCGCAATTATATTAGGAGGTGGTGTGCCGAAAAACTATATTTTTCAATCATATTGGTTCGGTCAAAAGAAGCTGGGTTATGCGATTCAAATAAGTTTAGACAGACCAGAAACAGGCGGCCTGTCAGGCGCACCGCCAGATGAAGCTGTGTCTTGGGGAAAGATAAAGAGGGAAGCACCTAGGGTAGTTGTAGTAAGTGAAGTAACAGTAGCATTACCAATTATAGCAAGCGCCTTGATTGAGAGACTGGAGAAAAAATGAGCTACAGGGAGTTATATTTAACACAGGCTGCCTCAATAAAAAATATTGTAAGCGATAAGGCAACAAAAGTTAAAGTGTTTGGAGTACCTTTTGACTCTACCTCAACTTTTAGAACTGGGTCCAGATTTGGTCCAGACGCAATAAGGGAAGCATACAACAACATTGAGATATATTCAAAGCGACTTGGGGTAGACTTAGAGACATCAAATATAGATGATATTGGCAATTTAGCGCATACTGGCGATTTAGGGACTATAATTAGAGCTATCACAGAAGTTTCTAAAGAACTGGTGAAAGAAAACACAGTTCCAGGAATCCTTGGCGGCGAACATACTTTAACCTATGGATCTTTCTTGGCTATGCCAAAAGGAACATCGCTTTTAGTATTTGACGCACATCTTGATTTAAGGGAAGAATTTGCGGATTTGAAGTTAAGCCATGCTACATATTTGAGAAGGATAGTTGAGAAAGACAAAGATTTGAAAGTTTTCATTGTTGGGGGAAGAGCTGCAACTAAAAAGGAGTGGGAATATGCTAGATTAAGAAATATCCAAGTGCTCCAACCACCGTCAAGAAAGCAATTAGAGGAATATGTTATAGAATTCAAATCAATGTTGAAGAGTACTGAACAACTATATGTGAGCATAGATTTAGATGTTGCAGACCCTAGCTATGCACCGGGGGTAGGCAATCCTGAACCAGGCGGTCTAACATCAAGGGAACTTTTAGAGTTAATTTATTCCCTCAAAGGAAAGAAAATTGCGGGCTTTGATATAGTTGAGTTGAATCCACTTATGGATAACGGTTCGTCAGCAGCGCTATCAGCAAAGCTTCTTTGCGAACTTTGTTGCCTGCAATACGTAGATTAGAAAAACGTCGGCCGCTTGCTTAACATAACGTTTAACGGTAAATTGAGAAACGGTTTACCTTTACATTGTTCATACAATATTTTTTCAAGGTCTTCAATACGCATGCTTTTAAGCGTCTTAGCAACCCGGTCTCTTACCGGAAGCAGTCCTGACGAAGCCTCTTTTCCCCCGTATACTACAGTGAAAGGCACCCAATCTCGCTCTGAATCGCGAATCCTTTTTTGAACGGTCTCATCACGATCGTCTATATCGACACGCATCGATTTTGACTGCAAGATGGTGGCCAATTCAGAAACTCGGTCAACATAATCTTTTGAGAATGGGATAAGTCGTACTTGTGTAGGTGAAAGCCAGACAGGTAATGAAGGTACTTTTCCAATTCTCTGATCCATTGATGTTTTTTCAAGTAATGCATAGATGCAACGTTCAATCGCACCAGATGGAGAATTATGAAGGATCCAGGGATACGCTTTTGAGCCATCTTCAGCATTAAATTGTATTCCATATCTTTTTGAGTTTTCAACATCTATCTGGTCGGTAGAGAGGGCAGATGCTTTTCCTAATGAGTCAACGAAGTTAAATTCCCATTTAAAAACAAAGTAGAAAAATCGTTCACTCCACATCTCAATCAACACAGGTTTACCTAGCTCGCGCACTATATTATGGATAAAATCTTTATTTTCGTTAAAAAAATATTTGGTAAGCCTTATTGCGCATTCATAGTCGCCACTTTCAAGACCAATTCCTTTAAGGATGTTTTCAGATAAGTTGAATCGTGTTATGATTTCGTCTTTTGCTTGTTTAAGATCGATGCATAAAGCGTGGCAATCAGGCATTGTGAAGGCTCTTAATCGCCTTAACCCAACTAATTCACCGCTTTTTTCTCTTCTAAA
>Ga0187827_10000357_pt1 | contig 72789 bp, 58 predicted proteins | sample ETNtaG_39_FD_167969 | JGI IMG/M metagenome (GOLD analysis project Ga0187827, IMG submission 167969) | Marine microbial and viral communities from oxygen minimum zone, Eastern Pacific Ocean - ETNP2014_SV_150_PacBio MetaG (Illumina Assembly) | ecosystem: Environmental > Aquatic > Marine > Hypoxic... | reverse complement strand
TGAATGTCGTCAACGAGCAACACGTCGGGCGAGCGGTGTTTCTCGCGGAACGTTTCGGTGGAGCGCGATCGAATTGCGGCGACGAGCTCATTGGTGAAGGCCTCGGCGGTGACAAGCATCGCGCTGCGGCGCGCACGCGCACACTCGCGCGTTATCGCGTGCAGTAGGTGGGTTTTGCCAAGGCCGACATCTCCGTAGAGCACGAGGGGGTTATGCCCCGGCCGGATGCGCTCGGCAACGGCGAGCGCGGCGGAGTGCGCCATGCGGTTCCCTGACCCGACCACAAAATCGTCAAAGGAACGCCCCGGCGCCGGTTCGCGCGAGTGGTGCGCGGGGTTTTCGGCTGGGCTCTCCGGGAACAGAGGTGTGTCACCGGTCGTTTTCGCGGGCTCTCGTGGCCACACCACAAAGGAAACCGAGGCCGTGCGACCTACAATCCCGGCGACTGTGCGCTCAACGGTGGTGCGCATGCGCGCATCGAGCCAGTCGCGGGCAAACCCGCTCTCGACGCCCACGATGTACTCGCCGTCCTCGCACGAAACAAGGCGGACGTCGCGCAACCAAGTGTCGAAGGTAGAGCGGGAGACCTGTAGCTGCAGCTCGCCCAGAGCCGCGCGCCAGACATTTTCAGGCCTCACCGCGTCCCCCGTCCGTGATGCCAGCGAAGCCGGTATATGTAGGCGGAAACAATATAGGCGCCACTAAATGCAGGGTGATAAAAGGCAGCAGACAATAGCTCCTCACTGGGTAAAACATTACGATTCCACTGTTGTTGCGACCAAGGTCACGCACCGAGGAATGTGCGGCCGATTGAAGTTGGGTTGATACGAAACTCATTCCCGGCACTGAAGCCGGATCGGCGCCACGAGACCCTAGTGACAGAGATTGTAGCAGCCGGGTGGTGTCGAGGCAACCCCGGCGGACAGAGAAATGTTAAAAAACCCGCATTTTTTAAGGGAGCAAAACCTGTCAGCGTGGCGCGTACTCCCTTTCAGTAACGTATATGCACCCCGTGGCCAGAACACAATTTTTTAAGGTTAGCGCACGTATGCCGGATGCCGATAGGCAGCGGCGGGGAAGGCCTCGTATCATGTTAGATGGTTGGAGTTTTATCGTGCGGTGCGGTGCGGCGCGCCGGAACTCGCGACTTTCTGATGGCGCTATGCGACGCTAATGCGCGGCAGGTCGAGCAGCAGCACCTCCAGTGTCAGGCGCGCGTTTGAGTTGTGCTCCAGACGTGCCTGCGCGGCGCACACGGAGGCAACGGCGCGGGCGGCCTCGGCCGCGGTTAACTGGCCGGCTGCAAGGCGGACGTCCGCGCTGCGGTCCGCGTTGGTGAGCGGGGTTCTTGCGCCGGCAGCGACGTGCATTACATCGCGCCACCAGCACCTCCACAGGTCAAGGGCGACGACGAGCGAGCCGCGGTCTTTGCGCAATTCGTCAGCATAGGCAAAGCGTTCGACATGCGCTGCCGGCAAGAGCGCGCGCAATTCAGAAAGGCGCTGGGCACGGGCCTTGAGCGCGGTATCATCACTGCGCAAACCCACTGCCCAGCCGAGACGTCCGCCGGATAGGCGCGCCAGGAACTCGGCCTGCTCGGGCGCGCAACCCCAGAACTCGCTCAGGGCCGATTGTACAACGGCGCGCTGAAGCGGCCGCAGCGCCAATTGGGCGCAGCGGGAGACGATGGTGGGCGGCAAATCGGCGGCGCTTTCTGCGGTGAGGATAATGACGGCGTTGCCGGGCGGCTCCTCCAGCGTCTTTAGCAACGCGTCCGCGGCTGCTCCCCCCGCCGCGTCGAAGTCGGTGATGATGGCCACGCGCCGTTCGGCCTCCATTGGCCGCAGCGAAAACTGGCGGATGAGCTCACGAATTGGCTCGATGCCGATTTTGGCGGTCTTAATAATATTGCCGCCGATAACTGGGGCCAGCATGCGTACATCGGGGTGTTTGCCCGCGGCGATGAGCGTGCAAGTGCGGCATTGGTTTGCTTCGGCGCACGGGGCATTCCCTTCTTCGCAAAGCAGCGCCCGCGCAAAAGCCACGGCGAGAGTTCGCTTGCCAACGGCAGCGGCGCCGGTAAACAGGTAGGCATGCTGTACGCGGCCGGCGAGGATGTGATGCGCGAGCGTTGCCAGCGCCCACTCGTGGCCGACTACGCCCCACTCCGGTTTTTTTCCGGCCGCGCCCATTAGGCGGTTATAATAGCACGAACGCGCTGTTCGGGAGGACCCGCAATGAAAATAGCTATTGGCTCAGATGAGCGCACGCACCTGACGGACTGCGTGATCGAAGAGGTGCAGAAGCGCGGGCACGCAGTCGCGCTCTTCGGCCCGCTGGCGGACCGCCAGGAGTACTGGCCCGCAGTTGCGCAACAGGTGGCGGAGCGGGTGGTTGCCGGCGAGGCAGACGAGGGTATTTTGCTTTGCTGGACTGGAACCGGAGTCTGTTTGGCGGCCAACAAACTGCCGGGCATCCGCGCTGCCTTGTGCGCCGATGCCGAGACTGCGCGCGGGGCGCGGCTTTGGAATAACGCGAATGTGCTTTGTCTCTCCATTCGGCTTACCGCGGAGGTGGTGACCAGAGAGATTCTTGACAGCTGGTTCGGCACGCAGTATGAGCCGAACGATGAGGACAATCGGTGTTTGGCGCAACTTGGAGAGATTGAGGAGAAACATCTGCGAAAGTCGCGGTAGTTGCGCGAGCCTACTCGAAGTGGAATCTCCACAGGGAAAATCTGAAAAACGCGAACGCGGAGGCGAGCAATGCGCCGGTTTCGCCCCAGATGGCATTGACCCCCAGCCCGCGCACAATCACATCTTGGTAGCCTGCCAGCACCGAGGCGTGCGGGGTGATGCGCGAGCGTTTTCATAAAAGCAGACATGATTAAGGTGGGCACCATCATGCCGCCTTGAGCAGCCAGAGCGACCGCCAGCAACCAAGCCAAACCTCAAATTTACTCCGAGGTTTTTCCAGTGGCGGCCACAAGCATCCCCAGCTCGGCGGCGGATGCGCCGGGATATTGTTTGCTGAGATTGCGTGTTTCAACGATGTTGGTCATGTTGCCTCCGTCCATAATCGAGCAGGCCTAAGCGCGTTGCAGCGGGAGTGTGGCGCAGCGAATAGAGCCGCCGAGCGAGGGCACACAGTCGAAGCGAAGCGCCGTGACGCGGTAGCCGAAATCGGTGCGCAAGGCGGCGTGCACGCGTGCGCAGGCCGGGTGGTCGCGGCCGAGTATGTGGCCGGGATGCACACAGAGCACGTTGGTGGTGAGCGCATCTTCCTCGGCGTGACTGACTCGCAGACAGTGGCACGGCGGCTCGAACGCTTCACCCTCGAGGCTGCGCATCTGCCCGGCCGCGGCGGGCGCCCGGAGCGCGAGATCGGGCGCGAGCACATTCCAGCAGCAATCCAGATGGAGTACATCGTGCGGTACCAGAACCACTTTGCGCTGCACGCCGCGTGCGGAGAGTGTGGCCGCTAACCAATCTATAGCTGCGCGATTGGAGCGATGCCCGAGGCCGAGGTACAAGTGTCCGGGCGCGAGCACCACGTCGCCGCCCTCCAGAAAGTGCCCCGGCGGGGCTTTAACCACGTTCTCTGCCGGCAAGCGGGCGATGATCCGCTCAAGGCCGGGCAGCTCGGCGTTGCGGGAATCAAACCTGCTTCTGGACACGAAAAAAAGTTGGTCAATTGCGAAGCCCAGGTCGCGCGGGCAGGTCTGGTCTGAAACCAGCGGCGCGGCGGGAAGCGCTTCGGGCCGCAGCACATCGACGCCGGCCTGCAACAGGGCGGATTCAACGGCGCTCAGCTCGGCCGCGGTTTCGCTTTCGGATGGATAGCGCCCTTCTTCGACCGTCTGCCGGAGGGTCGCACTGACCATCTCCGTGGGTGCGCTCTTCATCCCAGTGGCGATGCCGAGGATTACGCTCTTCAGCGGGGCGAACTCGTCAGTCACGCGCAGCACGGCTCGGCTCGCGGCCCCTTTGCATTACTGCGTATGGGCGGCGAGGAATGTGGCCACGCGCTTGAAAACCTGTTCGCGGTCGGCGTCCTCGGTAATGATATGGTCGCCGCGCTCCAACCAGACCTTTTCCTTTTGACTTGACCCTAGCGCTTGATAAATCAAGCCCATGTTCTCGGGCGCGACCACGCGGTCGGCGCGGGATTGTAGCAGCAGCATGGGGGCGTGAACGCGCGGCGGCGCGGGTCGGTCGCACCGAATATGCCACCCGCCGCGCGCTGGCACCCGCATCCACCCAGGATGCGCCTTGCTCCGGCTTGGGCAGGAATGGGCGCAATCGCGCCAGAAATGGTATCGGGAAGAGCCTCCAGTCCGCGGGGATCTGTATCGGCGTGCCCATAGCCGCCACTGCCGCCACGGGCTGCTGGCTTGCGAGCGCCAACGCCATCGCGCCGCCCATGGAGAGCCCGACGGCAGCAACTTTTTCACATAGCGCGTTGAGGATGTGCCAGCCATCCAGCGCGGAATAACACCAGTCCCACCAGCACGATCGGTTCTTGTCCGCCGGCGCGGTTCCGTGATGCGTTAGCCGCGGTCCGAACACGGTGTATCCCTGCGTGGCCAAGTGCGCGCCGAGGGCGCGCACTTCTTGAGTGGAACCGGTCCAGCCGTGCAGAACTAGGCATCCCACCGCGCCGCCGCGAAAGAAAAACGGCTCTGCGCCGGGCATGATTCCGGCAGGGTCTCTGTCGGCCGTCATCCCGTTCTAGTGCGGCGGCACAGGGCGCACAGCACGATGACATTACTCTAATCAAGTACGAGGAAGATGTCAATGCGGGCCGCTGCATGGCACGTCACTTGCATCAACACAGGCTGCGCAGTACACTATGGATGCGCTGTACACAGGTGAATCCATTGGATCATAACGAGCCTGACCGCATGGCGGATCGAAACCTGGAAGCACTTGCCAAAGAGGCTGACTACGGTTTCGGCATTCCGGTGCAGGGCAACACCCGCGATTTCGGCCGCCGACGACTGTGGGGCATGACGGGCGGGCAGCGCTTTGTGCTCGCGCTGATGCTGTTCCTCAATGTGGCCGTGCTGGGGCTGTTTTTCTTGCTGGCCAGCGGCCGCCTTGACGTGCCCATTCCATAGGCGCTCGGTTATAAATCTCGCAGCGATCATATGTGAAAGACCTGCTCTGTGCAGTCTGCGTAGGCGGGTTATATCTCGTGGCCTGCCGTCCGCTGCAGCATGCAACAACCATGCTGCCGACCAGGGCAGTAGCATCCACAAACACGACTTTTGAGCTGAGGGTCACATCACAGACCCCGGCGCCTACGGATGACTGGCTGGCTACCGAGGCGCCTGCAGTTACGGCTTCTCCGGCCTTTCCCGCCGGCACTCCTACTGACAAACCCCCTACATATAACCCCGAGACTTTCAGGCCGACGGTCATGCCGACAAACTCGCATTGGGCCAACTATGAATATGAACTAGAGTTAGCCGCCGACGACTTTCGGCAGCCGCTCTACCTGACGCACGCCGGTGATGGTTCCGGTCGCTTGTTCGTTGTTGAGCAAGGCGGCGTGATATGGATCGTTCAAGACGGCAACACACTCTCTCCACCGTTTCTCGATCTCAGCGCCCGGGTCAGCCACCGCGCCTCAGAGCAGGGCCTTCTGGGGTTGGCTTTCCATCCTGACTACGGCCGAAATGGATACTTCTTTGCTCACTACTCGGATCGAAACGGAGACACGGTAGTGCAGCGCTTTTCTGTTTCGGCTGACCCCAACCGAGCTGAGCTGAGCAGCGCGGTAATCGTGCTGACACATCCGCAGCCGTACGGCAATCACAACGGCGGGCAAATCTCTTTCGGGCCGGATGGCTACCTCTACGTCGGGTTGGGCGACGGCGGCTTGGCCAGCGACCCTCATGACAACGGGCAAAACTTATTGACTTGGTTGGGGGCGATCCTGCGGGTCGATGTGGACCAAAACTTAGGTTTCGCGGTGCCGCCAGACAACCCCTTTCTGTCAAACGGTGACGCTGCGCCCGAAATATGGGTGTACGGCTTGCGCAACCCTTGGCGTTTTAGCTTCGACCGGATGACCGGCGATCTTTATATTGGCGATGTCGGGCAGAACGACTGGGAGGAGATTGACTACAGACCGGCTGGCAGCCCGGACGCTGAGAACTATGGCTGGGGCCAGATGGAAGGTGACCACTGTTATCAGTGGGACTGCGATTCTGAAGCCTACGTCGCGCCCATCGCCGAGTACCATCATTCCGATGGCGGCTGCTCGGTGACGGGCGGGTACGTGTACCGGGGAGGAAATCTCAAGGGCCTGCAAGGCGTCTATGTGTATGGGGATTACTGTTCGGGCCTAATATGGGCATTGTTCCACACTGCCCCTGACGAATGGACGAACAAACTACTTATCGAAAGCGGGTTGAAAATCAGTTCGTTTGGAGAAGACGAATCGGGTGAGGTTTATGTAGTGGATCATGCCGGCGGAATTTACCGGTTGAAGCACGTAATGGAGCCGTAGCACTGTAAAATCACTATGGTGTCTTCCAATTTACGCCGCATAATGGCAGGTGCGTGGGCGCCCGCGCTCGCGGTAATGGTTGTCGCCGTTTGCTACCTCTCGACCCTGATGTGGCGGATTAACGGCAGCGACAGCGTCTACGCCGATGACGTGGGCGAGTATCAGGTCGCGCTGCCGCTGTGGGGCACGGTGCACCCCACCGGCACGCCGCTGTATATGCTGCTGGGTTCGCCTTTTGTGAGCGCGTTGCGCGGGGTGGGGTTGGCTCCGTCGGCGGGGGCATCGCTCTTCTCGCTGCTTTGGGCAGCCGCAGGGGTAGCCCTTCTGGCTGCCATTCTGATCAGGCTGGCTGTGCCGCCGGTGCTGAGCGCGCTGGCCGCGCTCGCGATCGGACTGACCCGTTCAATCTGGATACATGGATCCATCGCCGAGGTTTACAGCCTGTGGATGTTCATCACGCTGCTGGCGCTGCTGCTGGCGCTAAAGCTCGATGCGCGCTGGTCGGACGGCGGCGGGTGGCTGCTAGCCCTGCTCGCCGGGCTGGGCGTGGCGCACCATCGCCTGTTTGCGCCTCTACTGCTTGTGCTGGCGCTGTGGCTGTGGAGGCGCGCGCCGCGCGGAAAAGCACTCTGGCGCTGGGGAGTGTTCGCCGCGCCGGCCTTCGCGGGCGGATTTTTTCCATATGCCGATATGGTGTTGCGCGCTCGGCTGGGGGCGGAATGGATTTACGGCGATCCGGGCTCCTGGGCGGGATTCTGGTCGCTTTTCTGGGCGCGCGAGTACAGCGGCCTGCAGGGCCTGCCGGGTGGCCTGCGGGAACTGGCGGATGCGCTCGCTCGCAGCGGCAGTGTTTTGTGGGGGGAGTTGCGCTGGCCAGGGTTGCTCTGGGCGCTGCTGGGTGTTCTCCTCGCGATGCGCGCGCCGCTGCGCCGGCCGGCAACACTCTTGCTGGGCACGGCGCTAGCTTACTTGCTGTTTGCCATTGCGCTTCCGCGCGCAAACTTTTTTGAGATGGCTGCCATGCCGGTGGCGGCCGCCGTGCTGCTGACGGCGACGCTCGGCATCGGCAGCGTCGCCGATTCAGCCCTCGGTCTGCGCGTGGCCGCCGCCGCAGCGCTGGCTGTGGTGACTGGCTGGTATGTGCTTAATAATCGGCCCGCGGTGCTGCAGATTACACGTGACCCGGCCGGAGTGCAGGCAATCGCTCAACTCGATGATCTCAATGCTCCCGCCGCGGCCACTATCATGTCGCCATGGGGTCGGCGTCATTTCGCGCTGGCGTACTCCACGCGCGTGGAGCGTCGTTTTCCCGGCTGGCGCGTGGCGCATCATGCCGAGGACTGGCGCGAGATTTTGCAGCGAGAATCCACGGTTTACACCAACGCCGATTCGATATACGGATTCGGGTCGGAATGGTGGCGCGAAACTCTGCGCGCAGAGCCATACTTTAGCGCCGCCGGCCCGGGCTGGGTGGCCATCAGCCTGAGCCCGCTGCCGATGGATGCCGAGCGACCGGCTCACCTCGAGCTTGCGTCCGGGATGCACCTCAAGGGTTGGACGTTTAAGGAACAGGACGGCGCTTTTAAGGCGACCCTATGCTGGCAAGCGGTGCAATCCCCGATGGCCGATTACAGCACCTTTGTGCATCTGGGCAGCGTGGCGAAGATTGTGCTGCCAGAGCAACTAGTGGCATCTTCCGACCACTCCACCCCGGTAGACGGGTGGCGTCCGAGCGGCGGCTGGCAGCGCGAAGAGGTGGTCTGCGATGCGCATTCGATTGCGCTTCCGCCCCAAGCTGGGTTCAGCCATGTGATCGCGGGGATGTACACGCGCACAGAGTCAGGAGGTTTTGAGCAGCTGGGGGCGTTGCGCTGGGCGCGCGCGGGGCGCCGATGGAGCGTGGTGCGGTGATGGCTCTTTCCACAGCCCTAGCTTTGTTTGGTTTGGCGGTGTTCGCGGCCTGGCCTCTACTGCGTGCCGGCGCTACCACGGTCATTGACGGGACAAACCACTTTTATCGGTTGGCCGAACTCCACTGGGCGCTGCAGAACGGAAGCATCTATCCACGTTGGTTGCCGGATTTCGCCTACGGGTTTGGAGTTCCGACCTTCAATTTCTACCCGCCGTTGAGTTACTGGGCCGCAGAGGTGTGGGCGCTGCTGGGGATGCCCCTTTCCCGGGCGCTCGAGATAGGCTATTTCTCTGCGCTGCTCACGCTAGTTGTTGGAGCATACCTATGGGCGCGCGCGGTGTTCCACTCAGAGGCGGCGGCCCTGGCCTCGGCCGCCTCGTATGGCCTGTGCCCGTATCTATTTGTAAACTTACTGCGGCGAGGTGCGTACCCCGAGCTTTGGGGTATGGCGCTGGCGCCGTGGGTGCTGCTGGCGGTTTTACGGCTGGCACGGAATACATGCGCCCGATCAATGCTTTTCCTGGCGGCTACGGTTGCCATCCAGATCTTGGCTCATCCGCTCTCCGCTTTCATGCTCATTCCGTTCCTTCCCTTGTATCTGGTCGGCTTGATTCAAGTTGATTGGCGGCGGTGGTTATGGGCAGGTGGCGCGCTGGTACTTGCAGCAGGGTTGGCGGCTATTTATTGGTTTCCGGCGCTGGCTGAAGAACGCTTTGTGCAGATGTCGCGTACTGTGAGCCACCCGCTGCTGGATTTCCACAACCATTTTCTCTCCTCGAGCGCATTGCTAGCCTCGCCGTACGTGCTCGATTCTTTGCGAATATTCATGCCCATGCAGCCCAGCCTTAGTTGGGTCGTGGTCGTGTTAGCCCTTGTGGGGTGGTGGGCGCAACGACGGCGCCTATCCATCCTTGTAATTGGGGTGATTGCGTTAATTATGGTTTTTCTAGTCACGCCCGCGTCAATGGTGGTGTGGGAATCGGTGCCTAAGATGCCCATGGCCCAGTTCCCTTGGCGTTTTGTGGGGCCGCTGAGTCTGCTGGCCGCGATGTTGGCTGGATGCGGCGTGGCTGCACTCAGACAACGGTGGGTCTTACCACTGTTTGTGCTGGGGGTCGCGCTGTTTTCGATGGGTTGGATGTTTGGCTATCCAGCTGCCAGCCTGGAGGGGAAAACGCATGCGGACATTCCAGTGTTTGAACGGAAAACCGGCCTAGTTGGTTCAACCGTGTTCGGTGAGTTCCTGACCGTGTGGATGCCCGAGCTGCTCTCGTATGGCGTATTCGAGGATAGCTACGCAGCCCGCGAGCTGCCGCCACCTCGCCTGGACGTGGCGTCGCTGCCCCCCGGCGTGCAGGTGCTGCGCGAGAGGCCGCGGTTCGATTCCACTTCGATCGAGTACGAGACGAATGCACCTTTCGATGCCCGCCTGCACTGGTTGATCTTTCCCGATGTCCGGGCTGAAGTGGACGGCGTGTCTTTGCGGGTCGGGCCGGAGCCGGGTACCGGCCTGGTGCTTGTTTCTGGGCTGCCTGCCGGGCGGCACACGTTCACCGTCGGGCAGGTGCTCTCCGGTCCGCAGCGCCTCGGCACGGCGATCAGCTTGGCAAGCCTGGTGATACTGGTCGGCGGCTGGCTGTTGACACGGCGCATCGTGCGGGGGCGGCGCGCCACACCTTCACGATGGTCGGGCATTTCGGTCGCGCTGGTTGCTGTTGGCTTGATTGTGATGCGGGTGACCTGGCTGGACATACGACCGTCGCCTTTCTATCGCTCCAGCTTCGACGGAAAGTACGTGGAGGGAGCGGAGCCGCGTGCAGTCGATTTTGGCGCGAAGATGCGGCTCGTCGGTCTGCGTGTGAATGAGCGCAAGAACGAGGTTCGGCTCTACTGGCGACCGCTGCAGAAGCTGAGAGTTGATTACAGCACGGCCTTGTATTTGGAAGATGCAGAGAGGTATCGCTATGGCCAAAAGGACAGCCAGCACCCCGGGGAGGTGCCCACCAGCCGCTGGGAGGTGCAGCAGTACGCGGACGACGTGCACGCGTTGCATCCCTTGCCAGGGACGCCCCCCGGGGAGTACCGTCTGGTGACCGGCGTTTATTCGGTGGATGGCGGCTTGGATGTGCTTACGCCGCAGGGGCCAGCCGGCCACTATGTGGACGTCGGCGCGTTCACGGTGCCGCGCGCCGGTCGCCCACCCAGCATCGCGGAGCTGGCGCCGCAGGTGGTGAGCGAGAGGTCTTTTGGAGATTTCACCTTGCTGGGTTACGACATTGACCGGCCGGCGGTCGAGCCAGGAACGCCGTTCTATGTGACGCTTTACTGGCAGGCAACCCGGGCGCTTCCCGCCGGCACTCTTTTGGAGTTGGTCTTGCGGCGGGGAGATGATGTGCTGGCGAGCGTGACCGCACCCCTGACCACCCGCTCTGTGGGTTGGGTGGTGGACGAGGTGGGGCGGGGCCCGCAGCGCGTTCCCGTGCCGGCTGAGACGCCGCCCGGCAAAGGCATTATCCTGTTGCGCCTGGGTGGGCGGGAGATGGTTCTGGGCGAGATTGATGTGGCGGATTGATTCAGTCCGTTGTCACCACCCCCACCGGCACTGCGTCTCTTCCGTCCGGCGTGGCATAACGCGTGCCGTTATCCAAACGATATAGCCCCAGAGAGACGCGATAATCGCCGGGCGCGGCGTTGGGGGGAAGGCGCAACGTGTGCCGCTGCGCAAATCGTAAGCCCGGGCGCCACAGTTCGGGCGGAATGTCCAAGCCATCATCTCCAACCAGGAACTCGCCCGCCGGACCAAACAGGTGCGCAGAAATGCTGATAGGCGGCGGCAGGAGGGCATCCACCTGCCATAGGGCGCTAATGTTCATTGTTTCGCCTGCGCGCGTCACTGTCGCCCCCAGCAGTGTCAGGCCCTCTCCCAGCGTGGCCGCCGGGAGAGGGTCAACGGAGGGCATGACCCGGGCTCCGACGAGCCGATAGGGCAGCACCATATCTTGCGCCGAACCTCTCTCCACTCCGGGAAGGTTTTCGATGGTCACTACGGCTCCGTCCGGGATCATGGCAATCAAGTCGCTTTCACGGGCTGGCACAATGATCAGGTAGTTGTCCGGGAGTGGGGGAATGGGAGCATCTTTGTGCAGTACTAAGAGCAACTCTTCATTTGTGGCAGTGGGCGGCAGCGGTGCAGCGGGTTGGAGCAGCCGCAGTGCGGGCGTGGCGTCGGGCACGAGTGGAACCAGGAATCTCACAGCCGGATTCTCGCTCCAGACAGAGGCTTCCATCCACGCCTGCCGTTTCGGTGCGGGGTAACTCGAGCTGGCGAGCACGCCCTTGTCCTGCCAGCCCACATTCAGGAAACGGTTGACTGCCGTGGCGACCACGGTGATAGGGTGATCAAAAGATGTCGCAATCTGGGGCCGTGCCAGGTGCCGCTCGAGCCAGAAATCGCGCGTCGTGATGAATGCCGAGCCGAGCAGCATTGCACCGACAACCAGCAGTGCTAGCAGCGGTTGTACCAGAGTGGTCAGGCGACGATAAATCCAATCTATCCCTATCGCGGGCCAGATGAAAAGCACTGGCAATATCGTGCTGGCGCGGCGAAAATGTGGCGCGGAATGAGAAAAGATCGTCACCAGCAGCCCAGCACCTACCCATATACTCAGCAATAGCATTTTCGTTCGCCACCGCCTGCGTAGCGAAAGGCCCAGCGAAATCAGGAATGGAACAGCCATGATTAGGTCGAAGACTGGCCGGCCAGCAATGTTCTGGCGCCAATTCCAGTCCCCTTTAGATTTCATCACGAACATTCGCAACACAATCAGTGTTTGCTTTCCTGTTGTAGTCATGACCGTATTGAAGTCATCTCCGGCACTGAAGACAGAAACATCTTCGCTGCGTTCGATCACTGCCGTCCAGTTGCCCGATGCGTAGAGGAGGAGGGGTGTAGCCGCGAGAAGAAACGCGGCCACAAAGAACAGTGCACCTGGCCACAAGCGCCGGGCAGCGCCGCCCATTGCCAGCAGCAGCGCCCACAGTGGAAATATCAGCGGGACCACACGCGCCGCCTCGTATGTGTATAAAGCCAGGCCAATCAGCAGGCCGGACAGGGTCCAACACCACCATCGGCGGCTTTGCCACCCTCTGACGCCCAGCCATAAGCCAAATGACAATAAGAGCGCTGACATGGCTGGATTGTCGCCTAGGCGTCCGAGAAGGATCATCCAAACGGAAAACGCGCCGGTAAACGCGGCCAGGAGGCCAATTCGCCGGCTGAACAGGCTCCGCGCGACCAGGTAAACGCCGAGAACAGTGCCGCAGCTGGCAAGGATCGCCGGTAGGCGAATTGCTGCCGGGGTTCTCCCCAGGATGGAGACGGAATGCGCAACCGCGTAGGTGAATAGTGCCGCCCGGCTGTTTTCACCCGCAAAATAGATCGGTCTTGCGCCACGGATGATCTCAAGCGCGTCCAACCCCTCGACTGCTTCGTCGTAATACAGCCCGGCAGGCAGCGAGGCGAAATCAACAAAGCGCAGCAAGGTAGCCAGTGACAATGTCAAGCCGATCGCGAGTACCGCTGCGCGGGTAGCGCCCGGGTTACCTCGCGCTGACATTGGCGGGCGAAGGTGGTTTGACTTCATTTCTTGCCTACAGATTGCTAGGGAATCACGGTGAGCAGGCCGAGCAGCGCGCGGCTATCGGTGTGTTCGCCTGCGCCCGTGATTGGAAGCCGCTCGCCGGTCACTCGGTCTACAAGGCCGGCGTGCAGGCGATATGCGCCCGGTTGCGCGTCGACGGGGATAGTAAACGCATGGGGGTCGTCCACATATTCTCCCGCCACCCAGCCAGCAGAAGGGCGCGTCCAATTCAGTGGAACGCCATCATGTTGGGTGACCAGTTCTCCGGCTAAACTTTCCAGATGCACGAAGACGCTCACGTCTTCGGTGGGCGTGGCCAAGGCGTGCCAAAGGAGGCGGATTTCTAGCACTTCACCTGGATGCGCCTGTGGCTGGCTCCAATCATAGCCGCTGAGAAGGATGTCGTTGCCGAATGCGAGCCGTACTGGATGGATGACCTTCGGTGGCTCAAAGATGCGCTCGGGGGCGGTGACGCGCAGCTTCACCAAGTATGTGATAGCGCTTCCCTCGGAACTCGCTCGTACCGTCCAGCTGTGCTCTCCGTCCGGCAGGTCGGCCGGCAGGCGCAGCAAGTGTTGACCGCGCCAGACGTCGCCCGTGCGCCACTGACTGGTCGGGAAGCCGGGCGTTGGGTCGAGTCTGAGCGCGAAATCTGTTCCGCCCAATGCGAGGGTGATGTGCTCATCGGAGCTAGGCGCAGTTTGCGCGTGAAAGAAGAGAGTGACAGTCATCAAACCGCCGGGGCCGGCCTGCCGGCGGTCAGCGCTTCCGCCGAGCAGAGTAATCTCCGGGGTCAGGCGGGTTCCTGTTTCGATCTGCATCTCCAATGCGGCCGCCGATGCCGGCGTTGGTGGGCGCACAACTTTCACCGTCCCTAGGTCAATGCGGTCTGTCTGCGGCACGCCTTCGGGTGTGACGGCTTTTGATGTCTCCAGAGTGGCGTAGTCGAAGAAGGTCCCATACAGTCGGTATTCGCCCGGCGGTGTTCCGGGCAGGAGCTGGTATTGGCGCGCGAACTGGGCGTACTCTTCCACTGGCCAGTACTGTGTGCGCGGCGGCTCGCGATGCCAGCGCGGCGGCACGGTCTCGTGCGGGTTGATGTTCCAGATAAGGTTGTCAACACTCTGCAGCCGGAAGAGTGGCCGGTAATCGCGCTGGGGCGTGCTGCGCGGGGTCAGGTACAGGACTACCTCGAACGTGCCGCCGCTCGGCACCGGATCGGGCCTGACGCTGTAAGCGAGCGTGTCCAGGCCGTTGTCGAGCGAGACCGCCAGCGGAGTGCCGAGCGAAGCCGCCTCGATCGAGGTGCGCTGAAACGCGTTGTCGCTGCGGTCAATCAGCAGCAGCTTAGCCGCGAGCAGCGCGAGCGGCAACGCCAACAGCAGAGCAGGAGCGCGCGCGTGGCGCCACGCGCACGCTGCCGGACGCGGCGAGGCAGCAAGCAGCGCGGCGATAGTTGCCAGCAACGCAGCCACTGCAATACTGGATGCCAGCGCGCGCAACGGGGTGACGCCAAAATAAACGCGCAATTCGTGTTCGCCGGCCGGGACTTCGAACTTTATCAGGCCCGTGCCCGCCGCCACCTCGAGCGGGCGTGGCTGTCCATCGACGCTGACGCGCCAGCCGAGGTAGTAGAACATCTGATAGGCAGCGCTGAAGGCCTCGGGGGTGCGCAGGGTTGCGCGGAAGTCCAACGGGTCCGGGTCGAGGATATCGAGCGTTGCCCCGGCGGGAAGCCCGTGCAGCCGCTCGGGCGTGTCGCCCGCCTGAAGCGCCTCGGCCAGCGTGTTTTCCTGCGGCAAATAACGCACGGTCTTTGGAAGAAACTCGCCTTTGGCAGAGGTACCCACGGTGAAAGTGTTGTACTCGTATTCCAGCATGGTGCCTATAGTGGCCTCTGCGAACTCGGCGCAGTAGCGCGGATACCACCAGGATAAGTGACCGAGCGTGGCTACGGTGGCGATGACTGCGGCCGCAACCCAGGAGCGATTCGAACTTGCGAGCCAGCGCACCGCCGCCCCGGCCAGAGTGGCAGCGCACAGCGTGGCGACGCCAAGCATGCGCCACGGGAACTGCACGAATGGCAGCAGCGGGAGCGCATCCCAGAGCGTGCGCGTTAGTGGGAGGGTGAGCGCGCCGTAAAGCAGCAGGGCGCCAAAGAAGAACAGCGGACGCGCCGCGCCACGTTTCGGCCGGCGCGTGTCCGCGCGAGCGGGTCGCAGCGTCACAGTGGCCGTCCCCAGCAACGCCATCCCGGCGGCGATGGCCCCGAGCGCCTTTGGTGGCGACGGGTTAATTAAGCGCGGCTGCGTGGCTACCGGTGGAGCCAGTAATTCGGCGCTGGTCAGGAAATTGGTGTAATAGGTGAAAACCGGCGGGACGAGCAACTGCTCGGTCTGCACCAGGCCGCGTTCTGCCAGCGCCGGCATCCAGAAATGGGCGCTGAGCGCCAGCCCTGCCAACATGATGGCAGCAGCGCGCGCCAGCAGCTGCCGGCGTCTTTGTTCGCCGGAGATAAACGCTGCGTATCCCGCAATGAGTGGCGTGGCGAGGAGTGCTGAAGCGTTGTGGGTGTAAATCAGGGCAGCAAAACACAGCGCCGCGAGCGCCCCCCAGCGCAGCGATTCGCGCCGCAGCGCCCGGTCCAGCGTCCACAATATCAGCGGCAGCCAGACCAGCGCCAGGGTCTCGGCGAGCGCGCCGCGAAAGAGTATATTGAAAGCCAGATACGGTGAGGTCTGGTACACGACTGCGGCGGCCAGCCCTGCCCACGGGCCCCACCAATCGCGCACTAGCGCAAACACCGCCAGCCCGGCCAGCAGTATGCACAGCGCCAACGCGATGTGCAGCGCAAGCGGATAGATGAAACCCAGCGCGTGCAGCCCGGCGAGCATGTATGAACCCAGCGGGGCGTAAAAATTGTAGAGCGGATAGCCGAAGCCGTGCGCCATGTGTGGCGACCAGCGCGGAAACCAGTGACCCAGCTGGATGGCGGCTTCAAGACCGAGGGCTTTGTGCATGTGGAAGACGCCGTCGTCAGAGCAGGTGGTGCGCGCCTGCAGCAGCGGCCAGATTGAAAACAAGCCAAAGAGCAGCGTGGTTACTTGCGGCAGGCTTCGCCGCGCCCGCCGCGCGGCTGCGCTCATGGTGGGGATTGGCGGTCAGGCCGCATCGTGCGCGTGAGTGTCGCTGCGGTCTTTGCTTTCGCGGACCTCGGTGGAGGATGTGTCGAGCCGAAAGTCGTCCTCTGGCAGTTCGTCGAACAGGTCTGCGAAAGCAGCTGGAATGGAGAGGTCGCTCGCTGTGCGGAAGCGGCCCTGCCAGCGGCGCCCGGCCACCAGGAAGCGGCAGCCCGCTGCTTGGGTGGTCGCCAGCGCGGCGTGCATCTTGGATTTATCATCGTCGTAATAGCGTGATTGCAGCAAGCGCAGCGCGGTGTCGTAGCCGACCACGAAAACCGAATCTCCAAAACTGGCCGCTTTCTGAACGAAAAGCGGCCGGCGGGTGAGCACCAGCTGCCATGGCCGACGGAACTGGCGCAGTCGCCGGATAATCTCAGCGTGACTGAGCGCGCCTTTGTCGGCGTTCTGCACCGAGAGTTCGAATACCACGCGGCGCTGTAAGCGGGCAGCGGCGGCGCGGGCCAGCCGTATGTGCCCAGCGTGCAGCGGGTTGAAAGCTCCGGAGAGCACCGCCATGCCACCTAGTGACCGGTCAGCAGCCATGTCGCCATCGGGGCGTATCGTCACTGTATTAACTTTGCCCGCCAGTAAGCTGTCGAGCAGGTCTCTGCACGCCTCGGAGCTCGTCTTCAGCGCTTCCGTTTCTCCCAGCTGCAGCTCGAGGGCGGGTTCCAGCCCGCATGCTCGCGCCAGCCCTTGCAGCACGATTCTGCTGACTAGGACTTCCTCTCCATGGCGCGCACGCGCGCCCTTTTGCAGCGTGATTGCGTATTGGCTGCAGCGCGTGCGCTCGATTACGCACACGCGGCATCCGTGCTTGCCGCGTTTGGCGTAATCGGTGGCGATGGTGGCGGTGCAGCCGATGCCCACCACCGGCGCGTCGCCCGCGCTCAGGCGCAGCCCGCGCTGGTAGGCATGACCGGCCATCGACCGAGCCGTCTTCGCGGTGACAAAGCGCCGTGGCTGCGTGCCAAGAAGATCGATGGTGGAGAGCGCGGCGTAACGGTCAACCGCCTCTAGCACGGTGCGGGATGAGCCGCCCTGGCTGTGCAGCCAGAAGAGCGCTAAGCTGCCCGCTCCGGCAAACTCCAGCACTGCCTGCTGCGGAGTGGCGTGAATCTCTGCGACCAGTTGCTCTATTTCAGGATGCATCACGATTCCGTATTATACGGCGCAATTACAGCTCTGCCGGTACTGCGCACCGTAGGTGGCCACAAAGCCAAATTCGTCCGCAGCGCATGGCGTGCTGCGGGCCGCTGAAGTACAATTAACCACAGGAGAAAATGCATTCTCGCAAGTGATTCTGTGGCTAGAACGCCGCCCTTCCGGATGGCGCAATTACTGTGCTCAACTGCCCTGCCGGAGAGATCTACTAAACGGTGTCACTCGGTGGGCCGCAGAGGAAAACTATGGAAATTGGCCTAGTAAAACGGATTGACATAGACGGCCAGATGCGCGATGCGTATTTGGATTATGCCATGAGCGTGATCGTGGCGCGCGCGCTCCCGGATGTGCGCGATGGCCTCAAGCCCGTTCACCGCCGCATACTCTACGCTATGCACGACATGGGCCTGCGCTCCAATGGCCCGTTCAAGAAATCGGCGCGCATTGTTGGTGAGGTGCTGGGCAAATACCACCCGCACGGAGACCAAGCTGTTTACGACGCCATGGTGCGTATGGCGCAGGATTTTTCCATGCGCTACCTTCTCGTCAGCGGACAAGGAAACTTCGGTTCGGTGGATGGCGACGCGCCCGCGGCCATGCGCTACACCGAGGCCAAGATGGCCGCCACCGCCGAGGAGATGCTGCTTGACATAGACCAAGACACGGTGGATTGGAGCGCCAATTTTGATGACTCGCTGCAAGAACCGCTGGTGCTGCCCGCCCGGCTACCCAACCTACTGCTCAACGGCGCCGCCGGAATCGCGGTGGGAATGTCCACCAACATCCCGCCACACAACCTGGGCGAACTGACCGCCGCAATCCGTTATCTGATTGATCGCGATGACATCCTTGCTGTCATTGAGGCGCAGGGAGACAAAGCGCCAACCAAATTGGCCAAGAAGTTCGGCCTGACGAAAACGCAGGCCGAGGCCATCATGCGTATTATCTTGCACGGCGAAGACGGCCTTGGGAGCCTTGAGGCCGCCGCTGAGGAGAGCGGTCTCGATTTGAGCGAGGAGGCTGGGGATGCCTCGGTGGCCGAACTGATGACATTCGTCAAAGGGCCAGACTTCCCCACCGGCGGAGTCATTGTGGGCAGCGATGGCATTTTGGCAGCCTACAGCACCGGCAAGGGTCGCGTGGTAATGCGCGGGCTGGCACAGATAGAGGAACCGTCCCCGGCGCGACATCAAATCGTCATAACGCAGATTCCTTACCAGTTGAACAAAACCGTGCTAATTGAGCGCATTGCCCAACTAGCGCGCAGTGGGCGTCTGAAAATGATCGCCGACATGCGCGACGAATCGGACCGGTGTGGCATGCGCATTGTCATCGACCTGAAACGCGCGGCGCACCCGCAGGCGGTGCTCAACCAGCTCTACAAATACACCAGCCTGCAGAGCACCTTCGGCGTGCAGCTGCTCGCGCTGGTGGGCGGCGAACCACGACTGCTTTCCCTACGGCGGGCGCTGCAACTGTATATCGGCCATCGCCAGGAAATCATCACGCGCCGATCGGAGTTTGAGCTGCGTAAGGCGCTAGAGCGTGCGCACGTGCTGGAGGGATTGCTCATCGCAATCTCTAACATCGACGCTGTTATCAAGACCATTCGCAAGGCCAAGGATGCTGATGTCGCCCGGGGCGCGCTGATGAAGCAATTTGACCTGACTGAGGTGCAGGCGCGCGCTATCCTCGACCTGCAACTTCGCCGCCTGGCCGCGCTGGAACGCCTGCAGATTGAGCAGGAGTATGAGCAGAAGCAGAAACGTATCGAAGAGCTGCAGGACCTGCTGGCGCACCCCAAGAAAATCCTCGGGTTGATAAAAGACGACCTTGAGGTAACGGCGAAAAAGTACGGTGACGAACGCAAAACGCGTATAGCCTACGATGCCAGCGACGAACTGAGCATCGAAGACATGGTTCCTGATGAGGCCATACTGGTCACGATCACCACGCGCGGTTTCATCAAGCGCATGCCGCCGCGCGAGTTCCGGGCGCAGCGTCGTGGCGGCAAGGGCGTCATCGGTCAGGACATGCGCACCGAGGACGAAATCGATCATCTGTTCTCGACGCGCTCGTTGAAGCCCATTTTGTTTTTCTCAGACAGAGGGAAGGTGTATTCGCAGAAGGCCTATCGCATCCCGGCCGCGCGCCGTACCGACAAAGGAGTCTCGCTGCACAATATCCTCCCATTGGAAGCCACGGAAAGGATCACAGCTGCCGTGCCGGTTCCCAGCTTCGCTGAGGCGGAATTCTGCACCATGGTGACGCGCAACGGGAAAATCAAGCGCGTGGCGCTCAGCCAGTTCGAATCGGTGCGCCCCTCCGGGCTGATTGCAATCGGCCTGGCACGTGATGATGAGCTCGGCTGGGTGCACTTGACGGTCGACAAACAACACATAATCATAATCACCGAGCAGGGGCAGGCGCTGCGTTTCAACAGTAGTCTGGTGCGCAGCATGGGCCGGCCGGCAGCCGGCGTGAAGGCGATAAACTTGCGCAAAGGCGACCGCATCAGCGGCATGGTGACAGTTACGGAAGACGGAGAGCTGCTGGTGGTGACCGCAAACGGCTACGGCAAGCGCACGGCCATGGCAGCGTACAATCCCAAAGGCCGCGCCACTATGGGCGTGGCCACCTTTTCGCGCAAGGCCGTCGCTAAGCTCACGGGGCCTATTGTGGCCGTGCGGAGTGTGCAACCCGACGACCAGATAACCATCATCTCTGTCAACGGGCAGGCTATCCGCACCACTGTTTCCGATATCCGTCTGCTGGGTCGCGCCACCAAGGGCACGCGCCTTATGAACCTGAAGCCGGGCGATACGGTCGCCTCGGTGGCGCGCCTTTTGATGGCCGACCTGCCCGATGACGGCGGTGACCAACCTGCGCCCGATGCCGCCAAACTGATAACTGAACCAGCAACCGAGTGAGGGCGTGAACGAACTACTCCTTTCCGAGCCGTTGACCACCTATCTGCCGGAAGCCGACCCGGCATTGCTGGCGGAGGTGATGGTCGCGTTTGCCAACAGCGATGGCGGCGCAATTGTGCTCGGCGTGGACGAAGCCGGTCGGCTAACTGATGCCCCGATTCACGGGGAGGAACTGGATGGTGCTCTGCTTGCCGCCGAGCAGCGCTGCCGGCCGGTGATTCCGACCGGATGGGAGCAATTCGAAGCTGCAGAGGGGTCGGCATTCGTGGTGCGCGTGGCGCGCAGCCCCGAGCTGCACGCGCTGGATGATGGCCGTGTTCTGATTCGTGCCGGTGCCGAGAATCGGCCGCTGACTGGCGAACAGATCCGGATACTGGCCGCCACCAAATCCACCGGCGATTTCGAAGCTGAGGCGGTGATCGGAGCCACTCGCGCGGATCTGGACGAAGAAGTCGTTGCCGAATATTTGCAAAAACGCGAGTCGCGCTGGCGTCGACCGCTCTCCGGTATGGCCGACGAGGTGCTGATGGAAATCGGGGCGCTTACGGCGCAGGGGATGCCCACAGTGGCCGGGTTGTTATTGTTCGGGGCCGCGCCGCAGGCGTTATTGCCGCAGAGCGGGCTTGTCTTCGTTAAGTTTGTTGGTACAGATCCGCGCGGTTCTGATGGACAGGCGGGTTATGGCCGCCGCGAGGAAATCAACGGCCCGCTGGCGCGCATTATTGAAAATGCATGGCAGCTTGTGCACGAAGAAATGGCGGTCGGTGCAGTGGTGGAGGGGTTAGAGCGGGAGGAAAGGTTGGAATACCCGTCTTTCGCCGTGCGCGAGGCGCTGGTTAACGCGGTCTGTCATCGGGACTATCGTTTGCAGGGCCGCCGCACAGAGATGCGCATGTTTTCCGATCGCCTGGAGGTCATCAGTCCGGGCGGGCTGCCCGGCTTCATCACAGTGGACAACATCGTGGAGGAGCATTTTTCACGCAACCCACGCCTAGTGGCGGGAGTGTTCCAGTGGGGCTATATCGAGGAGCTTGGGCTGGGCGTGGACAGAATGATTGAGACGATGGTGCAGGAAGGCCATCCGCCACCGCATTTCAAAGCGCGGCCGCATGCTTTTACGGTGACATTGCAGAACAGCCGTGACCGCAAGGTTGCGCCCAGATGGGAAAGTAACATGAACGAGCGCCAGATGCGCGCGCTCACGCACATCCGTGAGAGCGGCAGCATCGCGAATCGTGAATATCGGCAGCTGTGCCCCGACGTCACCCCGGAGACACTACGCCTGGACCTGGCTGACCTAGTGAGCAAAGGCGTGCTGCTAAAAATCGGCGCAAAAAAAGGCACCTATTACATCCTGAAATAGCTGCGTGCACCCCTTAAATATATCCCAAATTTATCCCAACTGACTTGTTTGGGATATATGCGGCTCCCGCGTCACACCCCGCTGTGCTCTAGTCGCTAATTGCGCTGCAGCGCCTAGCCATGATGCTGATACGTCCGACAGAATACACAGCCAGGCTTTGCAGGATGGCTTGGTTTTGTTACGCCTCCCTGTAGCGGTCGATGTGCTGTTGTTTAGTGGCGGTGAGGGGTGTGGTGACGTCCTGTTTAGTCTTCCACCAATACCGCCCTCGCCGTTGCTGGATTGAAGCCATCAGGGTACCGTGTCGTGGTGGCACTATATTTGATCCCGGTTAGGTTGACAATTCGCGAGTCCGCATATCTGTTTTTCGCGCGGCAGATTTCTGCCGGGGAATCAGTTGCTCTCGCCATCTCGATCTGGTGCTAGGTTTGTTTCACCGCTCGTACTTGCACCGGCTCATCTAGCAGCGCGTGCGCCTGCGCGGAAAACCGTGTCTCCAGTGAGCGGGCAGTGGTGCAAACGACGATGGGCGCGGCAGTTTCCGCGGGTGTGCTGTGGGCCAGTCCATGTGCGGAAAGTACACGCATGACCTGATCCGCCACAGCCGGCGCCAGGTCGATGATGGTGACGCCGAGGCCAACCATATACTGCAGTTGCTTTTTCAGAAACGCGTAGTGCGTGCAGCCGAGCACGAGCGTGTCCACGCCGCGTTCCAGCAGCGGCTGCACATAGCGCAGCAGCGCTCGGTGCGATTCATGTAGTCATCCCGCGCTACAATCATCTCCACCAGTTCCACTATCCCCGGGCACGCCTGCGTCAGCACGGCGGCGTTGCGCGCGAAACGCTCGAGCAGACTTGAAAAGAGTTCGCCCTGAAAAGTGGCCTCGGTGGCCAGCACTCCCACCGCTCCGGTTCCAGTGCTGTGCACCGCCGGTTCCATGCCCACGAAGGGCGTATCGGGGAAGGCCTCCCGCAGCTGGTGCAGGGCGGCCGTGGAGGCGGCGTTGCAGGTGACGGTAATGAGTTTTACGCCCTCTGCGCGCAGCCGGCGTGTGAACTGCGTGGCGAATTTGCGCACGTCGGCCAGCGGGCGGGTGCCATAGGGAAAGTGCGCGTGGTCTGCTAGATACAGCAAACGTTCTGCGGGCGCGCTGCCTTATTTCGCACAATACACACAGCCCACCCAGACCGGAATCGAACACGCCCACCGAGCTATCGTTTCCGACGTGATTTCTCTGCCTATCGCTCACCGCGGAGTACGTTGCGGTGCGGACACGTGGCTAGATATGGCCGTTGCCGCAGGCGCTCACTAGCCCGGCGAACAGACCCTGTTGGTCGGGAGTGTTTTGAATCCACTCGGGGTGCCATTGCACCCCCACCGCGTATGGATGGTTGGGGATTTCGGCCGCTTCCACTATGCCGTCAGGCGCCACAGCCACCTGCCTCATTTCGGGTGCGACTTCGCGACAGGCCTGATGGTGCAGGCTATTCACCTCCACGGAGGTGGCTTGCAGCAGCTGCGCCAATCGTGAATCGGGCGTCACATTCAGACCGTGCGTGCGCTTGTTGCGCGGGTAGTCGGGGTAGTAATTATGCTTGGCTGCGTTCGGCATCTCAGTGGCGAGGTCACGCCAGAGCGTGCCACCGAGCGCGACGTTCATGCTCTGGACACCTCGACAGATGGCCAGCATGGGCTTTTCCTCCTCCGCCGCCCAGCGCACTAGTGTAAACTCCATCTCGTCGCGCTCGGGGTCAATCCGTGTGCAATGGTCTGTGAGGGTGTACCCGTAATGTTCAGGGTGAATGTCTCCACCGCCGGAAAAGACCAAGCCGTCGACGCGGTCGTACAGATCGCGTAGCTCAACCGCCTGCAGCCCGAGCGGGATTAGCACTGGCAGCCCGCCTTGGCCACGCACGGCGTCGACGTAGGGATATAGCACGCCGTACAGGTCTCTTTCGCCGCTGCTGGATTTTCGCCGCGACACGGTGATGCCAATCAGGGGACGGGGCATGTTATCTTGCTCTGAGAAAAGAAAAATGGGCGTGAAACCGGTCGGCGCCACGCCCTGTGGGTGCCCGTACTAATTTGTGCGCTTTTCTTTCAGGCGCGCTTTCTTGCCGGTCAACCCGCGCATGTAATACAGTTTGGCGCGGCGCACTTTCGCCCGGCGCGTCACGGTGACCTTCTCGATACGCGGTGAGCGTAAAAGGAAGGTTCGCTCCACGCCCACGCCGTGCGAAGCGATGCGGCGCACCGTGAAGCTGGCGTCGTTGCCACCGCCGCGGGTCTTTATGACTGTGCCTTTGAATTCCTGCACGCGCTCCTTACCACCCTCGTGGATGTGCACATGCACCGCCACGGAATCGCCGGGATTGATGGCGGGGATGTTCTTGTTTGCAGGCGCTTCCACCGCCTTTCGAATGTGGTTCTTCATGGGAAACCTCTGGTGGTTCTGCCGCTATCGCAATGGCGTGTCGCTTGACCTGCGTTTTCGAGCGACGCGGCGAATTATAGCATAAACTGACACCTGTCAGCGGATGAAAGGCGGACATGTTCGCTGCCGGACGCACCCACGGCTCGCTCCGTGGCGGCAGTTGGTATAATGGCTGTTTGGATATTATAGAGGCGGTTTCGCGATGGTACACCAATGGCTCTTGATAAAATTATCGTCGTCGGCGCGCGGGAACACAACTTAAAAAATATCAGCGTGGAAATCCCGCGCGACAAACTGGTGGTGATAACCGGCCTCTCTGGCTCGGGCAAATCTTCGCTGGCATTCGATACCATTTTCGCTGAGGGTCAGCGCCGCTACGTGGAATCGCTTTCGGCTTACGCGCGCCAGTTCCTCGGGCAGCTTGAAAAGCCCGATGTGGATCACATCGAGGGGTTGAGTCCGGCGGTCTCCATCGACCAGAGAGGCGTGAGTAAGAATCCGCGCTCCACTGTGGGTACTGTCACCGAGGTTTACGATTATCTACGTCTGCTTTATGCGCGCGTGGGCACGCCGCATTGTCCGCAGTGTGGCCACGCTGTCAGCCGGCAATCGGCACAAGAGATAGTGCAGGCCATCCGCGGGCTCCCCGGTGACAGCCTCATCCTGCTGCTTGCTCCGCTGGTCAAGGATCGCAAAGGGCATCATCAGGGTGTTTTCGATGAAGTGCGCAAAGCCGGCTTTTTGCGTGTGCGCGTAGATGGACAAACTTACGATGTGAATGACCTAACTGGCGATGCCGGGGCGCAGTCAACCACGCCGAAGCTGGATCGTTACAGAATGCACACCATCGAGGCGGTGGTGGACCGGCTGGTACTGCGCGCAGCCGATGAGCTGGGCGGCGAAGAGGAACAGGAATTCATCTCGCGCCTGACTGATTCTGTGGAGACCGCGCTGCGTGTGGGGAACGGGATGCTGCTGGTGCAGCCGGTTTCGCCCATGGATACGAGCGCTGATTCCGGCGAAAACCTGCTTTTTTCAGAGCAAAACGCCTGCGCCCACTGCGGCATCAGCCTGCCGGATTTTGAGCCACGATCCTTTTCGTTCAACTCTCCTCACGGGGCCTGCGCGGAATGTCAGGGCTTGGGGCACAAACTTGAAATCGACGCGGCACTGATTATTCCAGACCGCAGCCGCACACTTGAAGAATCCGCCATTGCGGTGATGGAATGGCGCGCCCGCCCGCTCGGCGAAGGGGGCGGCTATTACTGGCAGGCGCTACAGGGCGCCTGCGCACATTACGACATTCCCATGGATAGGCCGCTCGCTGAACTTTCGCAAAAGAAGATAGATGTGCTCCTCCATGGCAGTGATGGCGAGCACATCCCTATTCAATATCTCACCCGTCAGGGAAACCAGGCCGTGTGGCACAATCCGTTCGAGGGCGTAATTGGAAACTTGCGCAGGCGCTACCGCGAGACCGGCTCTGAGTATATTCGTCGCAAAATCGAACACTATATGACGCAGCGCGACTGTGACAGCTGCCACGGGTGGCGGCTGCGCACGGAAGCGCTGGCCGTGACAATCGGGGAGGACAACATTGTGCAGGTCACGCACTGGCCAGTGACGCGACTGCTGGAATGGGCGCAGGCGCTGCCGGAATCCATCCTGAACGTGCGCCAGCGCGCCATTGGGCGGCAGGTCTTGAAGGAAATCACCTCGCGGCTACAGTTTATGGTGAATGTCGGGCTGGATTATCTCACTCTGGCTCGCTCGGCGGCGTCGCTTTCCGGCGGCGAGGCGCAACGCATTCGTCTCGCCACCCAGATTGGCTCGCAGCTGACCGGCGTGCTTTATGTGCTCGATGAGCCCTCCATCGGGCTGCATCAACGCGATAATGGCCGGCTGATTTGCACGCTGAAATCAATGCGCGATTTGGGCAATACGCTGCTGGTGGTGGAGCATGATGAAGAGACCATCCGCGCGGCGGATTGGGTGGTGGACTTGGGACCGGGGGCGGGCAGCCACGGCGGCGAGGTGGTGGCTCAGGGTACCGCCGAAGCCATCATCGCCAATCCCGATTCGCTCACAGGCGCGTATCTATCCGGCCGGCGCTCCATCGCCGTTCCGCCGTCGCGGCGGGCAGGCAACGGGAAACACTTACTGGTGCGCGGCGCCCGAGAGCATAATCTCAAAGGCATTGACGTGCGCATCCCGCTCGGCAAAGTGGTTTGCATCACCGGCGTATCCGGTTCGGGAAAATCCACTTTGATGAATGACATTCTCTACCGCGCCGTCGCGCGGGAATTGCACCGCGCACGCACCCTGGTGGGTGCGCACGATGGCATCGAGGGACTGGAACACATCGACAAGATCATCAATATTGACCAGTCGCCCATCGGGCGCACGCCGCGTTCCAACCCGGCGACTTATGTGGGCCTGTTTGACCATGTGCGCAAACTGTTTGCCGAGCTACCCGAGAGCAAAATACGAGGCTATAAGCCCGGGCGCTATTCATTCAACGTGAAGGGCGGTCGTTGCGAGGGCTGTCAGGGGCAGGGGCAGCTGCGCATAGAGATGCAGTTCCTGCCGGATATATATGTGTCGTGCGATGTCTGCAATGGTGCGCGCTACAACCGCGAAACGCTGCAGGTGCGCTTCAAGGATTTTACGATTGCCGATGTGCTCTCGCTGAGCATCGACGCGGCGACGCAGGTTTTCGAGAACTTCCCGGCAATGCAGCGCAAGCTTTCCACACTGCTGGCGGTCGGGCTGGGCTACATTAAGATTGGGCAGCCGGCCACGACGCTATCTGGGGGCGAGGCGCAGCGGGTGAAAATGAGCAAGGAACTTTCTAAGCGTTCCACTGGTCGCACCCTTTACGTGCTGGATGAGCCTTCGGTGGGGCTGCACGCCGCCGATGTCGACCGGCTCATCGATGTGCTGCAGCGCTTTGCCGATCAGGGCAACACTGTGGTGATTATTGAGCACCATCCTGACATCATCAAGGTCGCCGACCACGTCGTAGATCTGGGGCCGGAGGGCGGCGACCTCGGAGGAGAGATAATGGCCGAAGGTACCCCCGAGCAGGTGATGGCGGTGAAGGCGAGCTACACCGGGCAATTCCTGCTGAAGTATTTAAAGAATTGAACTCGCAGAATGGCCACTTGCTTGCTGAGCGCATCAAGGCGCGCGCCCGTGCGCTCGGTTTTGCTCTGTGCGGAATCACCACGCCCGACCCACCTAAGAACTTGCCTGTGTACCAGTGCTGGCTTTCGGATGGGCTGCACGCGGACATGGAATACATGGCCGGTGAGCGCGCCCGCGAGCGTCGTGCCGACCCCCGCGCGCTTTTCCCCGATTGTGAATCCATTCTGGTGCTGGCAGCGAATTACTTTCAGGGTGAGCCACCCTCACTGGAACCGGTTTCCCTGACCGGCAGAGTGGCACGCTATGCGTGGGGTCGCGATTATCATGACGTCTTGCTGCATCGCCTGAAGGAATTGATTACTTTTGCGCAGGCGGCGGCGGGGCGACCGGTGCGGCACCGGCTGTACACCGATACTGGCCCATTGCTGGAGCGCGAGCTGGCGCAGCGCGCCGGACTAGGCTGGATCGGCAAGAACACCATGCTCATCAACGCGGATGTTGGCTCGTGGACGCTGCTGGCGGAGGCCATGTTGGACTTGCCGCTGCCTCCGGATGAACCCTTTCGCGCCGACCGCTGTGGCAGCTGTACGCGCTGCCTGGATGCCTGCCCGACTGGCGCCATTCTGTCTGACCCACGGCGCGTGGACAGCCGATGCTGCATTTCCTATCTCACCATCGAGCACCGTGGGGCGCTGCCAGCCGAACGCCGTGAATCTCTGGGCGACTGGGTATTCGGTTGTGACGTTTGCCAGCAGGTCTGCCCATGGAACGAGCGCTTCGCGCGGCCGCTGCGTGACCCTGATTTCGCGCCCCACGCACCGTTGCCCCATCCACGGGCGGGAGCGCTGCTTGCTCTTTCGCAGCCGGAATTCAGTAGCGTGTTTCGGGGAAGCGCGCTGAAACGCGCCAAACGCAGCGGCCTCTCTCGCAATGTCGTGGTGGCGCTGGGCAACAGCGGCGAAAACGGCGCTGTTCCATATCTGGAACGCGTGCTCCGCAGCGACCCTGACGTGGTGGTGCGCGGCCATGCGGCCTGGGCACTGGGCCGCAGTGGCGCAGACATGGCGCAAAGCGCCTTGCGTGCCGCGCGGGAATCGGAGACCGAGCGCGTGGTGCTGCAGGAGATTGAGGCCGCGCTCGCAGGGTGGGGCGGGGTCAAGGAGTCGGCGTCGCCGACGGCTGCGGAGTAGCGGTGGCCGAAGGTTGGCGTGTTGGCGTGGCCGGAGTCAGTGCTAGGAGGTCCACAGGTATGCGTACTTTCTGCCCGACGTTGAGCACGTCCGGATTTTCGGCCAGGTCTTCATTCTCCTCCAGAATGGCGTCGAGGGTGGTGTTGAATTTCTCCGCCAGTAGTTGTAGGATGTCTCCGGGCCGCACGGTGTGTTCAATGATGGTGCCGGGGCTGATGTCGCTGGGCATTGGCGTCAGAGTTGGCAGCTTGAAATCGGTCGGCGGAATCAGTATCTCCTGATCTACCTGCAGGAGAGAAGTCAGGTCGATGCCCTGTTCCAGGTTGTAGGCGATGAGGGCTTCTATGTCGATTTCATATTCGTCCGCCACAAAATAAAGCGTGTCGCCTTCCTGAATGACGTAACTCACAGGGCCGCTGCGCGTGGCGGTAGGCGTGAGCGTGGCGGTTTCGGTGGGCTCAAAATGGGTGGCGGTCGGCAGCACGGGCGTGTGCGTGAAAGTTGGCGTGGCGGTGGGTGTGGCGAACAGGGTCCATTGCCCGGCGGTGTAACGTTGCGCCGCGTAAGCCGCCGCTCCCAACACTCCCACGACCATCACCAGCAGCGCAACCACGCGCCAGGTTTTGCTCGCCTGGCCCTTCTCGTCCAGTGTCAGAGCGGTATTTTCCTTCATGCCCGCATCCTTTCCTCGAGCGGATGCCTTCCTAATTGTACCCGAATTATAATGCGGTGATGTGATTGATTGGAACCGCGCTGCGAGAGAGAATGGTGGCTGCATGACCAAAGAATTGATTCAAGCGCAATTCGGCCCCCCCGCGGCGGATTATGTGCGCAGCCCCGTGCACGCGCGGGGCGAGAGCCTGGGCGCACTGCTGGCCCGGCTGCAACGTGACCCCATTCAGCTGGCGCTCGACATCGCCACCGGCGGCGGCCACACCGCGCTGGCGCTCTCCCCACTGGCCAAAATAGTGGTCGCCAGCGATATCACTGCGCCTATGCTTCGCGCAGCGCGCGATTGGCTCGCGGAAAATGGCGCAGAGAACGATCACTTCTGTCAGCACGACGCCGGTCTGATTCCCTTCCTGGAAAGCACGTTTGATGTGGTGACCTGTCGTCTGGCTCCGCATCATTTTGCGGATATTGGTGCCTTCCTGCGCGAATGCGTGCGTGTGGTGCGGTGCGGTGACCGCGTGGCCGTCATCGACAACGTCATCCCGCCGGAACCTCTGGCCATGCGCTTCATCAATGCGTTTGAGCGATTGCGGGACCGCAGCCACAATTTCGAGCACAGCGTGTATGACTGGGAGGCATTTTTCCATGCCGCAGGTATGCGCGTTGAACACCGGCAGCAATTTCGCAAGCCAATTGATTTCGGCGCATACTGCGACCGTATGGGCGTCTCCGAGCGCATGCGCACGCGTTTGCGGGTCATGCTGCTGCAGGCGCCGGCGGCGGCGCGAGCCGCGCTTAACCCACGCGTGGTTGACGGCCGTATGACGTTTGATCTCGGAGAGCTCCTCATTGTTGGGCGGCGGGCCGCCCGTTGACCGCGGTCGCGCGGGTTGGTAGAATGCCCTCGGGTATAATCTGCGTGCCATGAAATACCACATCCATACGATTGGCTGTCAGATGAATGTGGCCGACAGTCTGCGGCTGGCTTCCGAGTTGGAGAAACTTGGCGGCGCGTCGACAGATGAAATCGGCGAGGCCGATGTGGCCGTGCTGAACACTTGCGTTGTGCGGCAAAGCGCCGAGGATCGGGCCAATGGTTGGCTGCAGCGCGTGGGGCGCCTGAAGAATGGCGACCACACCGGCCTTGTGGTCGGGTTGATGGGCTGCCTGGTAGGGGTAAAAGGCAACCCGAAACTCGCGCGCGCTTTCCCGCAGGTGGATGTCTTCTTGCCTCCTTCTGACCCGACCGCGCTGCTGAATCGCATCGCCGACCGGAATCACCTGCACGCTGAGCGCGCGGCTGTCGCGCGCCGCCATGCGGCCCAGGTAGGCGAACTCACCTTGCCGCTGGCGCAGCGCGGTCGACTGGTCAGCGCGCATGTGCCGGTGGTCTATGGCTGCTCGCACGCCTGCACGTTTTGCATCATCCCGTTCCGACGGGGAGTGGAACGCTCGAGGCCTGTCGGCGAAATCACGGCCGAGACGCGTTCGCTGGCGGCACAGAGCGTGAGAGAAATCACCCTGCTCGGGCAGATTGTCGACCGCTACGGCTGCGATGTCGAAGACGGCCCTGACCTCGCGCAGCTTTTGCGGGTGGTGCATGAGACGCCCGGCCTCGAGCGCATCCGCTTTCTGACCTCGCACCCGAACTACATGAACGATGACCTTCTGCGCACAGTGGCCGCGCTGCCGAGGATATGCGAGCACATTGAAGTGCCAGTGCAGTCCGGCAACAACACAATACTGCAGAACATGCGCCGCGATTACACCGTGGAGCAATATCGCAGCCTTGTCGGACGCATCCGCGAGCATATGCCGGCGGGGTCAATCGCGTGCGATGTCATCGTCGGTTTTCCGGGCGAGAGCGAGGCGCAGTTTCAGGACACTCACGACCTGTTGGCCGAATTGAAACTGGATAAGGTACACATCGCCAAATACTCGCCGCGGCCGGGCACACTTTCCGCACGGCATATGGTGGACGATGTGCCCGCGGAGGAGAAAGAGCGTCGCCGCAAAGCACTGGATGACTTACAGGCTGGTATTGTGGCCGACATTAATAATCGCTTGCTCGGAGAGCGGGCGCAGGTTCTGGTAGAGGATTTTCACCGGGGGAAGTGGCGCGGCCGCACGCGCACGAACAAGCTGGTGTTTTTCGAGGATGAACGCGACCGCACGGCTGAACTCGTTGATGTGGAAATCACTTGGGCTGGGCCATGGTCGCTGCGTGGCCGGCTGCCTGATGCCTCCGTGGATGCCCCGCCCCCGCTCGCTGTGACGGTTGCGTGAACTTCGGCGGCCCGACTCATTAGGAGAGCGTGCAACCGCGAATCCCTGAGGCGGCTGCTTACAGCGAACGAAGTTTGTGCTACGTTTATGTTGGGGGTTTGCGCCCGCTTGGATAGCGGTAGATGATGCGGCCACGCGTCAGGTCATAGGGCGAAACTTCTACCTTCACGCGGTCGCCCAGCAGAATGCGAATGTAATAGCGGCGCATCTTTCCAGATAGGTATGCCAGCAGCTCGTGCCCGTTTTCGAGCTTGATGCGAAACTGGGTAGCGGGCAGGGCCTCGGTGACCGTGCCCTCCATTTCGAACTTCTCTTCTTTTTCCGCCATTTGAAGTGCTCCTCAATTACCGCGTTTTGGTAAGGGTTGCGCACCATGTGCTGGCATCGTTGGCGCCCTATCTGCGTGTGTGCTGTCGCCGCCGAATGCGGCGAATGGCTTTCTTCTTCTCGATGCGGCGCACTTCGCTTTTTGAGATAAACCAACGCTTCTGGCGTACAGCAGCCAGGCGCCCGCTGCGCATGACTTTCTTGCGGAAGCGTCGTAGCAGCTCTTCGGGCGATTCGCTGGGTTTGATTGTCACCTTAGTCAGAGTCATCACCCCCTTTTTTTTCCGGCAATTGGCCGACCGTCTCGTCGACATTTGATACATCTTCCGGCTCGACCCTCTCCGCTTCCTCGGGCGTTTCCGATATTAGCGCTGCTTCGGTATCGGCCTCAAGCGTCGGTTCAGCATCGTCGCGCTGCTCCTGCACGTCGGCCAGATCTTGTAAGCTCAACCCCACGCGTTGCCGCTCCACATCCAGACTGACCACTCGTAGCGTGAGTTCGCAGCCCGGGACAACTTCCGCACCACCCTCAGGTGGGATTTCAGTGCTGTGCAACAGGCCCTCAATGCCATTGCCCAGATCGACAAACGCGCCAAATTGAAGCACGCGCGTGACATGCCCGACAATCGTTTCTCCGGGAACAATCCAATCCTCCACTGAATCCCACGGGCTGGGTAAAAGCTGTTTTATGCTCAGGCCAATGCGTTGTCGATTGCGGTCGATTCTAATGACCATGACATCGACCTCATCGCCCGGCTGAACGGCATGACGCGGGTGCTCGACTTGCTTCCAGGCTAGTTCAGATACGTGCACCAGGCCATCCGCCGCGCCAAGGTCCACGAAGGCACCGAACTCCCGCACGCCACTGACCGTTCCACGCAGCACCTGTCCTTCGTGCAACTCCGCGAGCAGCTGTTCTTTTTTCTTTTCTCGTGAGGCGCGCTGAGCCGCGCGCTGCGAAAGTACCAATCGGTGGCGCTGCCGATCCACCTCAATCACTCGCACAGTGATTTCCTGGCCGATTGCCTGCTCCAGCTTGTCCATGCGTTCGGGCTCTGGCATGCCGCGGGTGACGCTGACAAGATGTGATGCTGGCACAAAACCGGGCAGACCATGATATGAGACCACGACCCCGCCGCGATTGCAGCTTTCCACCGCGCCAGTGAAGACTTCCCCGGTTTCCATCAGCGCCTCGGCATCCAGCCATGCCTGATGTTGACGTGCCTGAAAGACCGAGAGGATGGGGCTTTTCGCGCCGTGACCTTGTACTGTAACCAGCACCTCGATGTCCTTTCCGGCGCTGTATTCGTCCAGCCGCTTACCCGCGCGTTCTAAGTCGGAAAGCGGCACTAACCCTTCGCGTTTCAACCCGAGGTCCACCAGAACGCCGTCTGAACGCGCGTCAATTACGGTGCCGTGCAGCAATTCGCCATGCCCCGGTCGTACCACATCCACGTAGTCCTCCAGCAGGGTGGCGAAGTCATCTATTGGCGCGTTTGCGACCGATGGTTCTTTCATAACCTTTTGATTAAACTAAAACCGGCACCTCCATGTGACACTGGCGCCGATATGCATTGAGTATTGGGAATGCGGACTGTCGCCGCACGGTTTACTTAACCCAACATTTCTCCGCTCAATCCAATCCCGCCCCCGGCAACCGACTGCCCACCGGGTAACCTGCCGCTGCGCACTGACACCAACATCAGGTCCGAGTATTCACACTTTAGACTACAAGTGACCACGGAATAATACCCCCCGCAGTCACGCAACCCCGCGTGCAATCGCGCGGGAGTTCAGGCTGGCATTATACCTCCGCCCGGTTAAGTCGTCAAACCACATTACTGCCATCATGGTTGGGCCGTAAAGGTGAGCCGCACTTTGCCCGCTTCAGGCGGCACAATGAGCCAGCCAGCCTCTGTTTTTGTACCGCTCGGCCCGGAGATGGCGGTAGGTCGCACGGGCAGTCTCCAGCGGAATCCGGCTGGAGGCGTTGCGCCTGACAGGGTCAGGGTGAGCGTACCGTTCCACCCATCCTCCGATTGGAAGAGTTCGTTTTCGGTGCTAAGATTGAGCGCGCCGAAGTGCGTGGGTGCGCCCTTCACAGAGATGGTGCGACCGTCTGCCAACCACCAATCCGGAACGCCGCTGAGTAATTCGAGCGTATCGCCGCGCTCGGAGAGCAGCATCTCGCGCACCAGGGTGACATAACTGGCGGCCGTCCACGCGTGCGGCATGTCGCCTCCGGAGAAACTACCATTGGCGGGATTGACTTGCTCGGCCCAGGCGAAGGATCCCGGTATGGTCTGATTCTGTAGAGTCCAACCCAGTATCTGATGCAGCACGTCAGTGCGGCCCAGCCGAAGGTAGGCGTGGGCTAATTCAAGCCCGCCGTAAGGCCAAAACTGGCCGCCCAGATGACGGAAACCTCCGTTGTCCGGCTGCAGCCAGAGGCGATGATAATAATCAAATGAGCGAGCGAGCAACTCCATATCTCGAGGGAACACCTCAGTCGGCCAGAGCGCAGGCACTGTGCCGCGCGCCATGGCCGAGTCCGTTGTGTTTTCCACCGCACCCGGGATGAAGGCTGGCTCCGGGCCCATCACGGTCACAACTGAATCCAAAATGGCTGCACGTAGTGCGTCCGCCTCGGATTGCATCCAGACGGCATCAACGCTCTCCCCCAGCGCTGTCGCGATGAAAGCCGCGTGCTCCAATCCGGCCAGCCCCCAGAAATTGTCCCAGTAGTGGTGCCACTCGGGCGGGCCAAGGTCTTCCGCGCTCTTGCTTGGGGGCAGCAGGCCGCGCGCAGCGCTGGCGGTTGCGACTGTGCTCGCTCGCAATTCAGACAGGAAGTGTGCGGCTGCGCGCAACTGCGAATACCATTCACGCAGCTGGGTTTCGTCGCCGGTAAAGCGGTAATATGCGCTCGCCAGAAAAATGGCTTGTCCCTGCGAATCCCATTCGTCATCGTGCCAAGGAACGTTATCGCCTCTGATGGGAGGCACCCGTCCGTCTGGCTCCTGCGAAGTAAGTGTGGCGGCGACGGTGGCGCGCACGCTTTCGGCGTGGCCGAATTGCAGCAGCGCCAACCCGGTGTACGCGGCGTCGCGCACCCAGACGGCGTCGTGCGCCAGCGGCCCGGGGTGGGGGCCGTCGGGGTCAAGCGCGAGCAGCAAATAGCCCAGCGATGCGGCCACCCCGGCTTCCACGGACTTGTCGGGCAGCGCCATGGTCACCGTGCTGGTCACTTCCAGCCACAATTGGGCGGTCTCTTGCATGCGGTCATCGACGGGGATGTCTGTCGCCGGGAAGCTTTTTCCTGGTGCGCCGGGAAAGGCAAAGTGGAACGCAGTGGATTGACCCGGATCAAGGTCAATAGGATAGGCCCATACGGCTACGCCATCTGCCGCGGACGCGGCGCTCACACGCTCCCTGGTAGGTACCTTGCCGCGTAATGCTGCCGCCATGGATTCTGCCAGCAGCCCCACACCGGTTTCGCCTGCCGCGGTTGCGGCGGCCATGAATGGCATGTCGTTGATCCACAGTCGGCGGCCGTGCTGGGTGCGGATGGCGCATATCGGCGCGAGATTCTGATTAATGGCAAAAGGTCGTATTGCCAGCAGCAGGGTCAGGCTGCGCGGCTCGGCGTCCGTATTTTGCAGCGTCATTTTCCAGCGGACGGCTGCCTGCCCGCCATCTCCAAAGAGGGTGTTTCGCACTGATATGCCGAGGGCTTCCCATTCCCATTGTGGCATGGGCAGACGTCCGTCCGTTAATGAGAAGCGCACGTCTGCCGGGCCGGCTGTGCCCAGCCTGCCTGTGTCAGGATCGTAGAGCCAGACTTCCGCTCTGGGCGCTCTCGCCCAGGGGGCCACTGCGCCATCTGAAGAGACCAACGCCTCCTCGGCGGAATCCATGTTTCCGGTCATCGTCCACGCAAAAGCTTTTGCTGTTGCCCATGCGGGCATGGGCCAATCTGGGTGAGAACTGACAAGCCATTCCACATGTTGCGCGCCGGTCATCACTGCGCGGCGCTCGGCCCCGAGGCGCACCGGCTGCTTGATGCCGCCAAAACCACCCTGGTCGAGGACCCGCAACGCAAGCTGCAACTCCTCGCCTGCTGTGCCATATTGCAGAATATCCACGAGAGCAGCCCGCGAACCGAGGTCGTCCCAGTTGCCTGCGTGTTCGCCGTCTATCCACAGCGCGGCGGAATCATCGACCTTCCCGAAACCGAGGAAAACGGCCGGCCAGTCTGGTACGGTGATGCGTGTGCGGTACCACGCCGCTCCGTCGTATTGCAGCCCACTCGCCTCCCACGGGTATCCCGGCGCGAGCTCAGTCCATTCATCCGCAATGGATTCGGACGAGTGCCAGCCTTCTACTAGGCCGATGTCATCTGGGTCGGTGCGGAAGCGCCAACCGGTGCTGAGCGCATGCGAGAGCGCGTCGGCCGCTTCGCAAGGCTGAGGCGTCTTGCCGAATGGTGCTGGGCCGATGTCCGCGCACGCGGCCAGCAGCAGGAGAACGCTGCCCAGTACGGCCCGCACTGCCGTCAGTTTTCGCGCTGGCCAGTGTGGCCATAGCGCGTGGCGCGGGCACATGGGTTCACTCATAGTTCTTTCCCACCCGTTGCCGGCGGGAGACCTAATTGACTGTGATTGGAATCGTGTCGGAGAGGTAGTACCAGTTGGCAGCCGGCGGGGTTGTTGTTCCGCAATCAGTGGATGTACCCAGACAAATGACCATACGCAAGTCATACGTGCCGGCGGCCGAGATTTCAATGTGGTCGCGCCAAACGTATTCGGTGCCAGCTGCAACCTTGTCGGCGTCTCCGTCCCCGTTGAAAAAGCGGAAGATGTGTGGGTTAGCGTACACGCCCCACGCGCCGAACTTCTGGTCGCTGCCGCCCGGGTTGTGTATTTTCAGATTCACCCAGATAGATTCATTCACTGCGTAGCTGGCCGCGCAGGCGCTGCCGGATGTGCATATTTTCTCAGCCGAAAAGTAGGTGCCCGTTATCGGGCTGCCATCCGGGGTGACTGGAGAAAGCCTGGATTCGCTGATAGTTACTGGAATGGCCTCTGATAGGATGAACCAGTTGGTGCCCGGCGCTTTCGAGGCCAAGCAATTAGCGGCGTCATCCAGGCAAATACCCATCTGCAGATGGTGTACGCCGGCGTTGAGAATGCTGACAGAATCTCTCCAACTATATTCAGTGTTTGCGCCGATTTTGTCGGCTGCGCGGTCGCCGTTGAAAACATAGAGAAAGTTCGGGTACAGGTTGGTGTGCACGCCCCATGCGCCGAAACTAACATCGGAGCTGCTCGAATTCGCAATGCGCATGTTGACATAGAACGGATCGCCGACAAGGAAGCGGGGCTCGGTGATACCCGGAACGAATTGGGTCTCTACGCTGAATGTTTTTCCGGAAATCGAGCTGCTGGAGGCTGTGGTCAGAGCGGCTGATGTTGCTGTTGGATCTGCAGCCATTGTGGCGGTCGTCGCTGGAGTGGCACTCGCTTCCGAGATGGGGGTGGCCGGCGCTTCCACGATTGGGATGTCGGCCGCGTTCGCGCGCAGAGATGACCATAGCGCCGAAACCCAGACTCGATTGCGGGTGCCATACGCAATTTGATACCATTGCCCGTCCGCAGATTGTCCGGTGACCGGCGCGATATACCCGGTCGGCTCGCTGCCCAGAATCGCGTATTCTGTGCCCGGACCGGCGCGCAAGTACACGCCGTCCGTGAGTTCCAGGGTGCTGTCCCCGAGGGGCAAATGGTCTGCTGACGGAGCGGGGGTGTGATCCGCGATCTGGACGGCTGCAGGTGTGGGAACCGGCGTTTCGGCGTCAACCACACTGGCGGCAGCCGCGGTCGGTTCCGCGGTGGCGCTGGCGGCAACGTCGGCTGTGGCTGTCGGTGTCGGTGCTGGTAAAGCGGCTGCGGCGGGTTGTGGCGCCGCTGAATTAAATTCGTTTAGCGCGTATCTGATTGCCGTAACCCCACCCGCCGCGAGGCCTACAATCAGGGCTGTAACGAGCGCTGTCTTTGGGGGAATTTCTCTCAGCTGCCTAATCGTCATCGTGCCATTCTGTGGGTCTGGACGGAACTACTGAACCGGCGTTCGGTAGTATAGCACGGGTGGTTGCGCTTAGCTCACCATCTCCGGCTCGCGCAGCGCGAAATCCGCACCGCGGTCGATTTCCCACGGATATACGATGTAGGCGTTGGTGACGGCGCCATAGTAATCAGGACGCGTCTGGCCGAAAAGTGAGCGCGCCGGGTTGAAGTGGAGCACACATAGTTTCGGCAGGCCGGCGGCTCCGAGGATACGGTCCTTCACCGAGGTGATGGTGCGGCCGGATGCCCAAACGTCGTCCACTACCAGAATGCGTTTGCCGGCGATCACATCCTCGTGCGGGAACTGCAGGAATTCGGGCCAGGCGAGCAATTTGTGGTCGACATCAATGGGTGGGAATTGCACGGAGGCGGTTAGGATGTCCTTCACTTCCAATGCCTCGGCCAGCAAACCGCCGGGCACAATCCCGCCTCGGGTTACAATCACCATCGCTTCAATATCATGTCGGAACTGTGGAATGAGTTCGTCAACTAGTTGTTCGACATCTCCCCAGCGCAACAGTTCCTTACGTATAGGGTTGGACATGCGGCCAGTCAGGCTGGCATCGGGAACGGTGCCAGTGAACGCCATAACTGTGGTACATAGCGGCCCGAGAGGGGGTAGGTGGCTGCCTGTCTATACATGTGAACCCGCGAAGCTGCTGTAATGATATTGAATGCGCCCTTCGCGCAAGCCGAGGGTATCCTTGCCCCCCACCATTTGCCCGGCTGGGCTGTGAAAAGTCCAGTTGAAAGTCCACGAGGCGCCTTTGCCGCGCACATGATCGATGGCAAAATTGCCCGACGGCAGCAATTCGTCCAGCATTTTCCTGTACCATTCTCGGATGGCTTGAATCCCGAGAATCATGCGCTGCGCATTCACATGGCCGGCATTCTCATGATAGAGACTGACAAGCAAGTCAATGTCTCGATTGTTAAGCGCATCCACATAATGTTGCAGCGGGTCGTTCGGCACACCCGGCGGCATCGGTGCCGGAGCGGGCACGGTGGGCGCTGCTTCGGCCAGTGGCCACCGGAATCCGGCCACGGCATCCCATAGGTCGTGGTGGCCCGGGCTGGTGGACCAGTCCCATGAATAGGTGTTCGCAGCCGACAGACCCAGTTCAAGCGCCTTCTGATAAAAGCGGCGCTGGTCTTCTGCCGTTGCGACCCAGCCACCGGCCCCGTACGCAGAACCGGTGGGTATCACCGGGCGAGCGTGACCGACCAGGCGTGTGTCAGCGAACTCGCCTACACTACGCTCCAGTTGCGAGCCGGGGTTGTGCGCCTGTTCCCAGTAAACTTGTGGCATGTTAAAATCACATTTCTCTAAGAACGCCGCCCAGGGTAATTCGCGATGGTAGGTCGGAAAGCGATAGGAGCTTAGCGCGATTGGATGATTGGGCAATGACTGGCGCAGCTCGGTCATGAAGAGGCGGGCGGCGGCGTCTTTGCCGCGCCATTTGTATTCGTGTTCCGCATCGATTACGTAGCCATCCAGCTGCAGTTCTCTGGTGCGCGCGATGGCCACGCGCGCCTCCCCTGCCGGGTCGCTGCCTTTCACGTAATGCCAGCCCCATACCTGCATGCCACGGTTTTTTAGTGCCTGGCTGACTGCGGGCACGAGATCATTGTTGTTGCGGTCGTAACCGAAGGGATATCGCGTGTCTGCAATCTTTATTAGTACGTGCGTCAGCTGTGCGGCTTCTGCCTTGCTCGCAATGGCGTCCGTGTCGCCACCCTCACAGTTTAGAATGCGCCAGATGAAAAACCCTTTTCCCTCAAGTGCCATCGAATTCTCGCAATGGGTGTTAAAATGGGTGATGCTTGCAGGTGGAAGAAGCAATAAGTGTGCCTGAACATCGCGAAAGCACTATCAAATGAAATTCAAGACATTCGTTGAGAAGCTGCCCGAAACGCTGGCGAGATCGGACCGCCTGTTGGTTGAGCGTGCATATGCGTTCGCGCAAAAGGCTCATTCCGGCCAGACGCGTGCTTCGGGTGCGCCATACATCGAGCATAGCCTGTCCGTGGCAGACATTCTGGCCACCCTTGGGCTGCCGCCGGCGGTGGTCGCGGCGGCGCTGCTGCACGATGTGGTGGAGGACTCCGCCAGCTCGGTCACCGAGTTGAAAAAGCAGTTTGGTGCGGAGGTGGCAGCGCTGGTGGATGGCGTGACCAAACTGACTAAGCAGGTGCAGCGTGTGGAGCAATCTAGGTCCCCTACTGACGGGGCTGGTGAGGCTGCCCGTGACCCTGAGCACCTGTCCACTGACCAGGCGGAGACCATCCGCAAAACCTTCTTGGCGATGGGGGACGATGTACGCGTAGTGCTGATAAAACTGGCCGATAGATTGCACAACATGCGCACGCTTTCGTTCTTGCCTGTGGAGAAACAGCGTCGCATCGCGCAAGAAACGCTGGACATTTTCGCCCCACTGGCTAATCGGCTCGGAATATGGCAGGTCAAGTGGGAGCTGGAGGACCTTGGCTTTCGCTATGTGGACCCGAAGAGGTACAAGGAAATCGCAATGGCGATAAACCGACGACGTGTGGAGCGTGAGACGCGCATTGCGGCCATTGTAGCGTGCCTGCAAAAAGAGCTGCGTGATCATGGCATTGACGCGGAGGTGACCGGTCGCCCGAAACATATTTATTCTATCTGGCGGAAGATGCGCCGCAAGGACGTGCCGTTTGAGCAGGTTTATGACATACGGGCAGTGCGGGTGTTGCTCAAGCATCGCGAGGAGGCCGCGCCGCAGGATTCAAAGGCGAGCGAGCGTTCCGAGAAACAGGCTGTCGCAGATTGTTACCTTGCACTCGGTCTCGTGCATCAGCTTTGGAGCCCGATTCCCGGCGAATTCGATGATTATGTCGCCACCCCGAAAGACAACTTTTATCAATCTCTCCACACTGCTGTCGTCGATGATGACGGCGATACGCTGGAAGTACAGATTCGAACTGAGACCATGCATGAGGGCGCCGAATATGGCATCGCGGCGCACTGGCGCTATAAAGAGGGCGGACGTAAGGAGGACAAATCCTTTGAACGACGCATTGAATGGCTGCGTTCAATGATGGATTGGAGGCAAGAGGTCACCGATGGGCAGGAATTTGTGGATGCGCTTAAGTCGGACCTGTTTCCGGACAGAGTGTATGCCTTCACCCCGCGCGGTGACATTATCGACCTGCCAGCCGGCGTCACCCCTGTGGATTTTGCTTATCACATCCACACCTCGGTGGGCGAGCGCTGTCGCGGCGCGAAAGTGAACGGGCGGCTGGTGTCGCTCAACCACGCATTGGAATCAGGGGATCAGGTTGAAATACTTACTTCCAAAAGGGGCGGCCCCAGCCGCGACTGGCTGAATGCAGACCTTGGATACGTGCGCTCTGCGCGTGCGCGCGAGAAAATCCGCAGCTGGTTTAAGAAACAAGCCCGTGAAGAAAATATCTCCACGGGCCGCAGCATCATCGATCGCGAAGTGAAACGTCTGAACATCAGAGGGCTTTCCCGCGAAGCGACGGCGAAGATGTTCGGCCATGCTAAGGTCGAGGATTTTCTTGCCGCTGTGGGCTGTGGTGATGTCCACGAGCAAACGGTGATTAACCAGATGGTCGCCTGGCTGCGCAGTCAGTCCAAGGAGGATGCCGAAACACTTCCGCCGCCGGACACCAAACCTGCTCGCCAGATTCAGGCCGATGAAGTCAACGTTTACGGGACACGCGGGCTGCTTACGCATCTCGGGCGCTGCTGCAATCCGGTGCCGGGAGATGAAATTGTCGGCTACACCACGCGCGGGCGCGGCGTGACAATCCATCGTAAAGACTGCCCTAACGTGCTGCGCGTGCGCGAGGCGGAGCGCTTTATCAGTGTGGCTTGGGGCGCAAAACCGGCCAAAATTTACCCGGTCTCAGTGCACATTGTCGCATTCGATCGGGAGGGGCTGATGCGGGACATCTCCACTATTGTGGCGGATGAACACGTTAATATGAGCGCGATCTCGATGCTACCCGGCCAGGGACACGAGGTGGACGTCAATGTCACGCTGGAGGTTTCGCATCTGACACAATTGGGTAAGGTGCTCAGCCGGTTAGAGCAATTGACAAACGTCACTCAGGTGCGGCGTTTGCAGCCGGGTTGATCGGTGCGCAGAGTGGTTGGCATCTGATCTCAGGCGGCGCGCACAAGGGCGTCGGTCATGCGCGCCACGCGCGCCATCGCGCGCACATCATGCACGCGCACCATGTCTGCGCCACGGGCGATGCCGATGGCGACGGCGGCGGCCGTGCCCTCCATCCGATCCTCTGGGGGAAGATCGAGCGTGTATCCGATGAATGATTTTCGCGATGGCCCAATCAGCAACGGGTACCCCAGCTCCTTAAAGTGACCCAGTTCGTTCAACAATAGCCGGTTTTGTTTCACCGTTTTGCCGAAACCAATGCCGGGGTCGAGGATAATCTTTTTGTCGGCGATGCCGGCATCGAGCGCAAGCGCGATTGACTCTTCCAGCTCGCTGCACACGTCGGCGAGCAGCTCGTCATATTCGCTTTCTACGTAGCGGCCGCCGAGGCGTCTATCGCGGCTGGCCTCGGCGATGCGACTGCGGTTGTGCATCAGGATGAGGGCAGCGCCGTGCGCGGAAACTACGTCGGCCAGCGCACCGTTGCGTTTCAAGCCCCAGACGTCATTGACAATGGATGCGCCCGCAGCCAGCGCAGCCTCCGCTACGGATGCCTTGCTTGTGTCCACCGAGATGGGCACGTCCACTGCCGCTGCCAGAGACCGGATCACCGGCGTCACCCGCCGCAATACGAGCTCGGCCGCTACCGGCGCGGCTCCCGGACGGGTGCTCTCGCCGCCCACATCCAGCAGGTGCGCGCCGTCGGCGACGAACTGCCTTCCAAGTTCAACCGCGGCATGCACGGGATCATCGTCTAAATCCAACCCGTCGCCGGAAAAGGAATCAGGCGTGGCGTTGATGACGCCCATCACATATGTTCGTGTTCCCCATTGAAAAAAATCAGGAAGGAGCATGGCACTTTCGCAGTTTCAAGCGTTGCCGCGTGAAAAGTGTTCCTGAATCGGCCGGTTGCAGCGGCTTAGGTTGCCAGCGGGCTCACCCGGAGGCTGGCGGGCGCGCTACGGCCTTAGTCTGCGCGGCGGCATGCTCCGCAGCTGCTGCCACAAAAGCGGCGAAAAGCGGATGTGGCCGATTGGGGCGCGAGAGAAATTCAGGGTGGAACTGGCTGCCCACCATGAAGGGGTGGTCCTCAATTTCGGCGATTTCAACTAGCCGGTCATCGGGTGAGAGACCGGAAAACACCATCCCGTTTTCTGCGAGAACCTCGCGATAGTCGTTGTTGAACTCAAAGCGATGGCGGTGCCGTTCCGAGACCGGGATGCCGTTCGCAATGCCGTAAGCCGCCGACGCCCGCGTGCCGGGCACGAGCGTGCACGGATAAACTCCCAGTCGCATGGTACCGCCCATCTCGCTGATGTCGCGCTGGTCGGACATCAAGTCAATGACAGGATGCTCGGTCTCATTGTTGAATTCGGTCGAGTTGACGTCCTCCGATCCCAGCACGGTGCGCGCGAACTCGATGCACATCACCTGCATACCCAGACATAACCCAAGGTAAGGCACGCGTTGCCTGCGCGCCCAGTGGGCCGCCAGCACTTTACCCTCAATGCCACGCTCGCCGAACCCGCCCGGAACTACGATGCCATTGCACTCCTGCAGCTTTTCGGCGCAACCGTTCTTTTCTAGTTCGGTGGAGTGCACCCAGACGATTTGGACTTCGCGGCCGTGCGCTAACCCAGCGTGCTGCAGCGCCTCTTTCACACTGATATAAGCGTCCTCGAGCTCGATGTATTTTCCCACTAAGGCGATGCGTACCAGCTTCCCCGACTGACGCACTGCATCAATCATGGTCTGCCAGTCTGACCAATCTACATCGTGACAGCTATCCTGCAGTTGCAGTCGCTCAACGAGAAATTGGCCGAGAGCGCGTCCCTCTAGCAGCAGTGGCACCTCGTAAGTCACCTTTGTTGTGGTCACCGGGATGACGGCCTCTTCCGGCACGTCGCAGAAAAGGGCGATTTTCTCGCACAACTCCTGCTGAATGAGGTAGTCGGCGCGAGCCACGATCACGTCTGGCGAGATACCGATGGAGCGTAATTCGCGCACCGAGTGCTGCGTCGGTTTGGTTTTCAGTTCACCGGTGGCGCCGATGTGCGGTAGCCAGGTAACATGCACATAGACGGTGTTCGCGCGTCCGAGGTCGTTACGCATCTGCCGCAGCGCTTCCAAAAAGGGCAGGCTCTCGATATCCCCGATGGTGCCGCCCACTTCCACAATGATTACCTCAGCGCCTGTTGCGCCGGGAACCAACTGGATGTGGCGTTTGATTTCGTTGGTGATGTGCGGGATGACTTGAATGGTGCCGCCGAGGTAATCGCCACGGCGCTCGGCCGCGATTATGTCAGAATAAAGTTGGCCGGTGGTTACGTTACAGACCTGCTGCAGGTTGATGTCGATGAAGCGCTCATAGTGGCCAAGATCTAAATCGGTCTCCGCGCCATCATTGGTGACGAAAACCTCGCCATGCTGGTAAGGAGACATAGTGCCCGGGTCGACGTTCAGGTACGGATCCAACTTTTGCACCGAAATGGCCAACCCTCTTTCCTTGAGCATGCGACCCATGGCTGCTGCCACTATGCCCTTTCCCACTGAACTGACCACTCCGCCCGTGACGAAGATGTATTTGGTCATTTAACGCTCCGCTGAGCCGGTTAACAGCAGTGGGGAGGACGGTTTATCTGGGCCCTGACCACTGATTCATTCTCTGAAAAGCCGCGCTCACGCGAGATGCATGGCCTCATCGCATTATAGTGACACTGGCGGAATATACCATAATGTACGCCGCCGGGGCAGTAAGCATTGCGTTTATGCAACATTGTGCGCCCGAAGTCTCAATTGGAATCGTCCAACAGTGCGTCAATCTTGCTGGTGTACATCGCGGCTGTGTTAGCACCGACCACGCGGTCAACCTCTTTTCCGTCCTTTACAAAAAGCATGGTGGGTATTCCTTGCACACCATATTTCATTGCCCACTGCGAATTCTCGTCGGTGTTTACCTTGGCGATGGTGATTTTGCCTGCGTATTCTGCCGCGAGGTCGTCCAGAATGGGGGCGACCATTCTGCACGGCCCGCACCAGGGCGCCCAGAAATCCACGACCACCGGAGTGGTAGATTGCAGCACTTCCTGTTCGAATGCCGCGTCATTTACTTCAATTGGTGCTGTCATTTCCTATGATATCTCCTTTTGCGATGCGACTCTGGGGGCAACAGTGTTGGTTACCAGATGTGCCTGTGGACAGGCCGACGGCCTGCATCAGCAGTTGGCTCAGGTGAAGCCGGAGCGCGGCGTTCGGGTTGCGCGATGCGCAGAGATGGAAGACTGGCTGCCCAATGCAAATGTGGACAACATCTTTTCTGCGTGCGCTTTTCCACAGGTGGGACAGGGCAGCTTGGCATCGGCCTTGGAAAACGGCAAGCGACGCTCAAACTGTGCGCCGCATTCGAAACAACGATACTCGTACACCGGCATCAGCGTCAAACTCCAACCATCATTTTGCGGGAAGTATACGCTATGTGTGCCCAGTTGTCGATGATGGGTGTCAATTTCTAAGGGATTCATAACAATTACGCCCGGGTTCAGCGAGCGATGGCAAGCAGCACGAGTAGCAGGGTGATGAGCGCGAAAGGCGCGAGTAGCCCGACGAGCGCGTTCAGCGTATGGTTTTCGCGCCGGGTAATGAGACGTCCGACCGCGTGCAGGCTGCCCAGCGAACCAAACAGGCCGCCAAGGGCGACGCCCCACAGGATTGCCCCGCCCCAGCCGCCAACGGCTTGACGGATGTGCGGCCAAAAATTGGCGGTCATCAGTGCACCCACCAGCCCGACAATGATGCCCATGAACTGGTTCAGGCGCAGCCCGGCGCGGTTCATGGTTATCCGCCGGAGAGGTCGAACATGGTCTGCATCTTCATCGCCATGCCCATGTCGCCACTTACGCGGATTTTCCCTTGCATGAAAAGCGCCATCGAATTGGCCTCGCCATTGGCGATGTCCAACCAGTCGCTGGCCTGCATAGACATGGTCACATCTGCGTCTGCGCGCGCGCCGGCGGTGACAGAGAAGGCGCCGTTCTTCACCTGCAAAGTCCACAGGCCACCATCGTCGCCGCTCAAGTCCATTTGAATCACGGCGTCCATGTCGCCAGCATGGTCTGGCAGGAACCGTTCCGGCATCAGGTCGAACACCTGCTCTATGTTTCCTGCTCGTTCAGTCATTTTCTCACTCCTCTGAAAAGTGTGTTCCCAGTATAAGATTGCCGCTCGCGGCTGTCAATGCGCGTGTGAGCGCCGGGCAGGGGCCGTGATATACTCGCGCTTGCGCGGCGGTTATGAGGCAGCGACCCAACACCACATTGTTTGAATGGACGGCCATCTCGCTGGTGCTGGCCACTGTGCTGGCGCTTGTGCTGCAGCTAGTTGCTTTTCAAAGAGTGCGGGCCACGTTTCCACCCGGCATGATGATTGCCAATGTGCCTGTGGGCGGTCTGTCTCTTGAGCAATCCGAGGCCACGCTTTCACAGATTTACGCTACCCCTGTGGAACTGCACTTTCAGGATGAGGTCTTTTTCTTGGAGCCGGCCGAAATAAGCTTTCGGCTCGCACTCGAAGGCATGTTGGCCCGCGCGGATACCTACCGCACAGATACAAGTTTCTGGTCCGGATACTGGAACTATCTCTGGCGGCGATCGGGGTACCCGGTTGTGGTGCCGGTAGTGGCAGAGTATTCCACCGCGCAGCTGCGTGAATTCCTAGAGGATGTCGCCGCGCGCTATGATCTGCCGCCCACTCCTGCCCGCATCGAGCCGGGCTCATTGCGCTTGCGCTCCGGCTCGCCCGGATACAGCTTAGACGTAGAGTCATCTCTGGCGGTCATCGATCTGGCGCTGCGTGTGCCTACAAACCGACGGGTGGTGCTAACGATCCGAGACGGCGCAAGCGTTTCTCCTACAACCGGGACGCTCGGCGATTTGGTCAACCGTTATATTGAGCATCTGGATTTTGAGGGCATTGTCAGTCTGGCAGTTGTCGATCTGCAGACTGGGGAGGAGCTTAATCTCAACCCGGATGTTGCCTACGCCGGACTGAGCATAATGAAAATACCCATTGTGCTTGACATGTACAGAGTGCTGGATTTCGAGCCGTTCGCGGAGACAACTAGGGTGATTGAGGGCACGATTGTGCAATCATCTAATCTGCACGCCAACATTCTGCTGGCGGAGCTGGGCGGCGGGGACCCGAGCAGCGGCGCCTCGGTGCTGACCGCAGACTTGCAGCGCCTAGGCCTGCTTGATTCGTTCATGGCCGGCTATTTCGATCAAGAAGTGGAACCGCCAGTAGTGCGCACCCCGGCCAACCAGCGCACGGATATCAACACCAAACCCGACCCGTTCATGCAGACTACGCCGGCGGATATGGCCGCGCTGCTCACAATGCTTTACCAGTGCGCGCAGCATGGCGGCGGCGGGTTGGCGGTGGCGTTCGCCGGCGAGGTCACCCGGGCGGAATGCGACGCGGTCATCGAGCTGTTAAGCCGCAACAAAACGGCCACACTGATTGAGGCTGGCGTACCGGAGGGCACTACGGTGGCGCACAAGCATGGCTTCGGGTCCGGCGACACAATTGCCGATGCAGGCATTGTGTTCTCGCCCGGTGGCGATTACGTCGTTGTTATTTATCTGTGGCACCCAGTTTATCTGGAATGGGAGCAGAGCGCGCCGATGGTCGCGAACATCTCGCGCATGGTGTACATTTATTTCAACCCCTGAGCTAGACGTGTGGCTGCCAGGGTCAACCCGACCAGCAGCCAGAAGAACGTCTGCGCCGCCTGAAATTCCAGATTGACGAAGTAGTGATCCAGTAGGCCGATAACGAGCGCGGCGATTAGCGCCGCGTGGACCCCCAGCCACCCTGCCGCCAGAGCTGATTCTGACAGCGCCGCGCGGCGGTGATGCAGCCCCCATCCCAGTACAACGGAGATTGCCAGCACAAAGACCCCTAACCCTACCAGACCCATCTGCTCGGCCAGAAGTAGGTATGCGCTCGATACTCCGAGGTAGATGTCCACGTCGGGCGTGCCGCCGAAGCCGACCCCGAAGAGTGGATAGCGGCTGATGAGTGTGCGCGCATCCCTGTATTCACCGAAGCGCATGCGCGTAGCCAAATCCTGCCCTTGCAGACCGGCGGAAAAATGGCTGCTGTATTGCTGCGCAATTGGAAGGAACATGAAGAGTACGATGGCCAGCGCGACCAGCCAGAGCAATTTGCGGCGGCGCAGCGCCGTGACAAACAGTATGGCTGCCAGCAGTGCGGCCATGGCCGTGCGAGAGAAAGTGAGAATCAGCGTCGCGACAATGAGGGTAAACATCGCCCATGAGGGCCAGCGCCGGCCGAAGAGCGGACGAGCTATCGCCAGCTGTGGGGCGGCTAGGGCACCCACAATCGCCAGCAGCCCACCGAAGGCGTTCGGGTCCACTGAAGTGCCGATCGCACGCAGCGCGTTGGCGGGGTTGTCTTCGATGTAGCGCAGCACAGCGCCGGTCGGGTAATTGACGATGCGCAGTGCGTTTAAACCACGTTCGGCCAGATCTGCTGGAATGAAATACAGCGTCAACCCCAGCAGCGCCGCGGCGGACCCGGCGAGAAGCATCACCCGCAGCAAACGAGCGAGTTTTTCGCTGTCGGCGACGTGGTCTGCTACCAAGAACGCAAGGGCGACATTGAGCATGAAACCGGCGAACTTGCGCAACAAATTGGGAGTGAGCACGGCGTTGCCGCTGCCGGCTATAAAAGAAAACAGCGCCAGCAACATGAACGCCATAATCGGGGTGTGCGCTGGGGAGGCAGCCAGCCTGCGGCGCTGGCCGGTCATCCACTGCGTGAGATACACCAGAAAAACCCCGGCGAGGGCTATATCGAGTAATGTGGGCGTGAGCACGAACTTAAAAGGCATGGTGCCAAAGGGCAGCAGTGCGACGATGACAATCACGCCCCACAGTCCGAATTCCACGTCGCTCACGGCCCAAACCGCGAGAGCGAGGCCGAGCAGCACGGAGGCCGCAATCAATGGCCCGAGAAATCCCAGCAATGCGCCGACGATTGTGGAAACCACGGCGAGAGCAATGCCGACAACCAGCGCGGGCTGTCGCGGGCGGACGAGTGCAAGCCGCATCATTCCGGGGGCTTATGGTTCCAAAAACACAATATGAGAGTCAACAAGAGACCGATGGCGCTGGCGGCGAGGCCCCAACGCAGCGCGGACGGCTGATACTCAAGCAGCACGCGCTGCGGTCCGGGCTGCAGCAGACGCACGCCTTGAAGATACCCACTCACCAGTTCGGTCGGCGTGCGGCCGACTCCGGTGGTGGCCATCCAGCCGGGATACCAGGCCTCGCTTACCACCAGCAGCGCGGGTTGTGCGTTTTGTACTAGCAGCTCGATGCGACCGGGCTGTTCAGCGAGCAATTGCACGCTGCCGCCGCTCGAATCCATGTTCTGCGCGGGCGGCAGCAGCAGCGCGGTCTGACGGGCGTCGATACCTTCGGCGCCCATCAGTTCCCACAGTGCCTGCTGTGACAACGCCGGCTGCGCCTGCTCTGCCAGCCAGGCACGCTGAGCTTCCCCGGACAAGCGGTACACCTTGGCCTCTCCGGAGGGCGCTGGGCCGTGATAGAGCGTCTCGGCCTGCAGCGGGAAACCCTCGCGCGTGACCAATTCCATTTTCCACGAGACTAGATAGTCGATGCCGAGCAACTCAAAGCGCGCGCGTTCGGGCGCGTGGCTGTCGAAATCCATCCAGGTTTGCAGGCGGATGGGCGAAATGCCGCCCCATTCCTGCAGGCCATAAGCGCAAGCCCAGTGGCCCTGCATGCGCGCGTCGTCCTGCACGCGGAACCAGCGCCCGCTGGCAGTATCAGATTGAATGGCTTCGAGCAACGCGAGATCGGGATAGGGCTCAAACGGAGGCGCTGCGTTGGTGGGCATATTGGCTGAAAACAGTTCCAGAGCTACCACTGTTACCAGCACGGTCGGGAACCAGCGCCGGAAAGGGCGCGTGGCCAATGCAAGGATGGCGAGCAATAGGCCCAAAACCAGTAACCCAAACCGGGGCGGCAAGTGTCCCCATAGGCCAGAGTCGTGTTGCGCCAGTAGCATTGCCAGAATCAATAGTGCCAGCGCAAGCGGCGTCAGGTTGTGTAGCCAGCGCCGCATGCGGCGCAGCGTGCTGAGCTGCTCCCGCCGCATCGGGCCAGTGAGGGCGCCCACCGCGAGCGATACCAATGTTGCTGCAGCCATGGCTATCAGCACAGCGGCGTGCTCCTGTCCGCGAAAGAGGCGAAAGACCGGCAGCAGCCAGTACGCCAAGTGGTAAAGCGCCATGTTGCTGCCAAATGACACCAGCAGCGCGACCACGCCGGCTGCCAGCCAAAAGCGAGTGGTTGCGTCGCGGCGCAACGGCAGCGCGACGAACACTAGCGTCAAACCGAGTACACCCACATAAAGAGGCTGCCACAAGTCGGCGCTGCCTATTTTTGTCACCACGAATTGGACGATATCCTGCGGTGTGAAGCCGTGCGCAAGCTGATCGAACGGTAGCCTGGTGCGCGTGGAAAGCGAAAGGAACTGTGTCTGGGGTAGTAATTGCACTCCGACCACCAATGTCAGCAGCCCGAAGATTACGACCAACCATCGCAAGACCCAACCCCAGCTGCGTCCGAAGGTTCGAGCCCGGAAGAGAAAATACGCCACGCTGAGATACGTGATCAATAGAAACGTCTGTGGGTGCCCAGCCAGAAAGGCCAGCGCGTAAACGCCAACAGCCGCCGAGGCCGCGCGGCCGCTACCGGTGAGGGTGAAGCGGCGCAAGGTCAGCAGCAATAGCGGCATCCAAGTGGTGGTTTCAAGGTTGCCGGTTTGCAGCGGCGGGTATCCGGTGAGATATCCACCGTATGCGAGAACCACCGCGCCCACCAGCGCGCCGTCACGGCTTCCGGATTCATCCTTCAAGAACAAATATGCAAAAACACTGATGGCAAGATAATGAGCGATGGCTTCGGTCGTCAGCGCGATGAGCGGGAAATCGCTGAAGCCCAGCAAGCGCAGCGCGCTGAAATTTATCCAGACCGGTGGGTAAAAAAGCTGCGCCTGCGGGTCGGCGTGGAAGGGGTATCCTCCAAAAAAGCAATTGGCCCAGAGCGGGAAATGCCCGGAGACGAACTGTTGAAAAGCGACAGCTCGAAAGATGAAGAATTGCTGCGTGAAGTCGCCATCCGGAAAAACCACGGTGTTGGGGGCCGGCGCGAAGAAGCGCCAGAAAAAGAGCAGCCACAGGCCGAACAGAATGAGCAGGTGCGTGGCGACCGGTTGGGAGCGAAACCGGCGGTAGAGAGAAGTCATTGCCGTGTCTGTTCCTCGCTCACTCTGATGCGGCTCAGGGAGAGATAGCTGTGAGTCCAGCGCCCGTCGGCCGTGATGATTTGCAGGCGTTGGCCAACGCTGTCATATAGACCGATTTGCAGCCCGTATGTGCCGGGCGGGACGTCAGCTGCTAATGTGAGAGGATGCATGTCGCGCACCACTGCCCCTGGATTCCAACTGCTTGTGGGCGTCGCGCCGGCAGCCGGCCACGAGTCGTGCTGTCCCCACACCCGGTCGCCCTCTCCACGCACCTGTGCGAAGACCGTGTAATCCTGCCGCAACGGGCGCTGGCCGCGCCAATACAGCGTCAGCTCAAGCCCCTCGCCGGGCACAAGCACACGCCTGTCGATTTCGTAGCCGACCAATTCTATCCGATTCTGGAAATTCGTTCTCTGGCGATTAGGGTGTTGGCCCGCATTGGCGACAAGTTCCACTGTGGCCAAGTGCGCGTTGTCAAAGTTGTCGCGCGTGCGCATGCGCTCACCGGTGCTGTAGTCGTAAAGTCCGATATTCAAGTGCAGTTCTGCGGGCGCGTAGGCTGTGGCTGGTACGGGCAGCACATAGCGGTCTGCGAAGGTTCGTCCGGGCTGCATCTGGCTCGTGGGCAAAAGGCCCATCCCCGGATAGGTGTCGCGCTGCGCCACCAGCGTGACCGCCGAATCTTGCAGGTGAATGAAGACGCTCCAGTCCTCGTCCGTGGCGGCTAGTGACTGCCAGTACAGGGTTAGCTCAAGAGCTTCGCCTGGGCGGAGGGATTCTGACGGCATGGTGTAGCCCAACAAGCGCATTTGCGCTGTTTGGGGTGATTTGCCGAAATCAATTTGGTGGGCGGTGATCATGGTTTCAAGGTCTGCCGGTGGCGGTGGAGCGTAGGCGGGTGCAATCACCCAACGGGGCGCGCTGGCTGACAGCACAAAGAGAAAGAGTACCACAAGCATTATGAGCAGCTGACGCCCGAGCGGCCAGCGGCGCGGCAGCAGGCTGCTCAGTCCAATCGTGAAGAGCACTACCAGACTTTGCAGGGCAGTGAACACCAGGCGACCCTGCGATGACCAGGTTTCGGTGGCCCAACGCAGCAGTGAGAATATCACCGCACAACTGAAAGTGACCACCACCCCCAGCGGCAGCCAACGGCGGGCTGACCAGCGGTCGTCCAACCATTTCCGTATAAGGAATATCGCCAGTCCCACGATGGAGAGTGCGGAGAGGGTGTTTAGCGCGGTGTACACCCAGTGCGGAAAGGGCACATTGACTGCGCCGAAAAGCCCCCAGAATGATTGCATGAAACCGGCGTGTTCGCTCCACAATTGTGCTAGCGGTGCGGGATGGGCGCGCCGGCCGAGCACGTCCACGAAGGCGTTTATGCCAGTCAGCGTGCCGTAATGCCGCAAGTTGCGGCGGAACCACCATCCGGAAATCGTTGCGGCAAACCCGAAGGTGACACCGCACTGTAGTAGCAGAATTAGCGCGTGCAGCCAGAAAACATGCGTGCGGGTGCGGTGCGGAGTGCGCCACCAGCGTGCTGCCTGGTTGTAGGCGATGATAGCGGCGGCCACCGGAAACAGCGCCAGCAGTGAGAGTTTCGTCAGTGCGCCAAGGCCCAGCAAGCCCCCGAGAGTCAGGTGCGCAATACTGATATGCCCGCGCACCCGTGTCCATTGCCAGTTGAGCGCGAACCTGAACTTTTTGCCCGTATCCGCGCGCGTACTCATGCGCGTGATGAGCAGCACGGCCGCGCTGGCGAGCAGCATGGCCAGATTGTCATTGTTGACTGCGGCAGAGATAAACGCGAACATCGGCGTGAATGCCAGCACCCCGGCGGCACCCACCGCGAGCCAGTGCCAGCCCGGGCGAATCTGTAGCGCGAGAAGATAGGTAAGATAGACCGTGCCGGCGCCGAGCAGCACCGAAAGCAGGCGCACCAAGCGTACGGCCAGCACGGTGCCGCGCCAGGGGAAGTTCTCGGCCACGCTGTGAATGGCGAGATTGGTGTTGCCGTCTGCGGTCACCACGCCATTGTCCACATGCGCATTCAGCCGACGCACGACGCGCATGTCGGTCGTGTCAATCCAGCCGGTGGCCAGAGCCATGATGTAATAGTAGAGCGGAGGTTGTCCGGCTTCCTGTCTCCAAGGTCCAGGGTCGTTCGCGTCGAGCACAGGCATCCCTTGCCCGCGCGCCAGTCGCCATATTACCGGGTAATGCCACAATTCATCCGAAGCCTCGAAAAGGGGCGTCGTCACCGCGAACGTGCTGCCGACAATGATGAATAATGAAAGCACCAGCGCAATCGGCAATCGGGAGATGGCAGGCATGCACGCTAATCCTTACACCGACCAAGCGTTTGCTCGAAAAACGCTTCCAACCGTTCGGCGATGTGCGGCCACTCAAACTGCTTTGAAAACCGCAGCGCACCCGTTTCGATGTTTTTCTGCAGGACGGGATCGGAGTGCAGTTCCCGCACGGCTGTTGCGATGGCGCCGGCTTCTGGCCGCGCCAGCATCACGTTCTCGCGCGGCCGCAGCCCCGCCAGCCGCAACGGCGGCCGCGTGGTGACTGTGGCTCGGCCATGAGCCAGGCAGGCAAGAAAAGACCCGCGCCGGAAGGAAACGCCGTCGAGATAGGGCATCACCATCAGGTTGCAACTGAGCAGCGCAGCCGATGTTTCCGGCGGGGTGAGATAACCTGTACGCAGTATGTGATTAGCGACGCCAAGTTCTTGCGCAAGATTATCTATGCGCTGCGTGTAGGCCGTGTTAGTGAGGTCGCTGCCGCCTATGAGCACCAGGCGAGCCGGCAGCCCATCGGAGCGCAGCGTGGCCAGCGCGTGCATGAGCGTTTCACCCCCTTTGCTGGCGTAAAGGAACCCGAAGTAACCGAGCAGCAAATCCTCCGCGCCTATGTCGCGTTCGGCGCGCCATGTTGATGCCGAAAACGTTTCCGGCGGCGCGCAGGGAATGTTGCTGCCGATGGGGATTTCGGCCAGCGGCGGCAGTTGGTCGCGGGCGCGGCAACGCCGGTAATCCTCCACGTTTGTCAGCACCACCCCGGCTGTGCCGGACGCAAGGTGCCAGATTGCGCGTTCACGCAGCACGCCCGCTTTCGGGAACAGATATGGCGACCGCAGATCGTGAAAGGTGACCGCAGCCGGCGGGACGGTGAGGCGCGGCAGAAAATGAACCGGCAGGCGCATAGCGCCGTACGCGGCGGCTTGGTATTGAATGTTGACGATGTCGAGGTCCGCGCTGGCCCGGCGTACGCGCCATAAATCCAGCCAGTCCCAGCGGGCGGAAACTACCGGTCGCACGCTCGGTCGCTGCGCATGGCTATCAGGTTGCACACAGCGCTGGTCGGTGATGACGCGGACGCTGTGCCCGCGCTCGCTCAGGCTGACGGCAATGGCGCGTGTATAGTCACCGACCCCACCTTTCATAGGTGGGTATTCGCCGGTGACGAGGCCTATTTTCATTTCAGTAGGTTGCGGCGATTTAGAAATCTCGCTCTACCACATAATCAGCAATGGCGTGGAGTGTGGGCAGGTGTTCGCCCGCCGTGGCGGCGGAAAGGGCGGATTTCGCGCTGGTCACATAATCGCGGGCCTCGGTGCGCGCCACCTCGATTGAGTCGGAGGCGCGGATGGATTGCAGCAGGCGCTCGCGCACCTTGCGGCCGCTCTGGTGTCCGTTTAGCAGTGCGGCCACGTCCGGGTCGGTGGGATTGGATTCGATGTAGTGCAGCGCCGGCAGCGTGAGCAGACCTTGCTGCAGGTCGCTGCCCACCGGCTTACCAATGCGGTCCGCGCTGCCGATGAAATCGAGCACATCATCCACAATCTGGAACGCCATGCCGGTTTCGCGCCCGTAGCGGCGCATGCCCCTGATAGCGGCCTCGCTGGCGCCGCCGAGCACCGCGCCGGCCTCGGCGGCCAGCGCGAACATCGATGCAGTTTTGGCGTGGATGCGCTGGAAGTAAGCCTCGCGGCTGAGGGTGGGCTCATCGGCGAACTTCTGTCGGATTTCCCCGTTGACGATGACCATCAGCGTCTCCGCGAAAAGGTTCATCACGCGCACGCTCTCGGTCTGCGCTGCGAAACTGGCGGCACGAGCAAAAAGGTAATCGCCGGTGAGCACGGTGGCGTCCGGCGACCATTTGGCATTGAGGGTGGGGATGCCGCGGCGCAGCAGTGCTCCATCGATGAGGTCATCATGCACAAGTGTAGCCGTGTGCAGCATTTCCACCGCTGCTGCCAGCGATACGGCGTTATCGCAATCTGCGGCGAACAATCTGGCGCTGAGCAGCGCCACGGCAGGGCGCACGCGCTTTCCGCCGGAGTCTAGCAAGTGCTTGGTGGCTGCTGTCAGGGCATGGTGCTGCCCGCTGAGCGATTCGCGCAGCCGCGCTTCCATCGCCGTCAGTTGCCCCTTGACCGGCGCGAGAAGCTCAGCATTAGTACTCACGGTGGTGCTCTCTAAATGCATCTCAATCATCCCACCCGAAAAGTCGGTCGGCGTTTTCGGTGCTGGCGCGAGCAATTACCGCGGTCGTCGCGCCGCGCACCCTGGCGATCTGTTCAGCCACCCAGCGCACATGCGCGGGCTCATTGCGTTTCCCGCGCCGTGGCTGCGGCGCAAGGAAGGGCGCATCCGTCTCAATGAGCAGGCGCTCTTCAGGTGCTTGCGCTACGATATTGCGCAGCCCATATGCCTTGGGATACGTCACCGGCCCGGTAATCCCCAGATAGAAACCCAGTTCACGCGCCGTCTCGGCATGCATGGCCGCCCCGCTAAAAGAGTGAAAAACGCCCGCGTTCACTTTTGCTCCGCCGCTTGCCTGCCACGCGCTGATGATACCAAGTGCGTCGGCGTACGCATCGCGGCAGTGAATTATCACCGGTAGCTCCAGTTCGGCTGCAAGATCGAGTTGTGCGCGAAAACGGCGTTGCTGTTCGCCGGGCGGCGTTGTATGGCGATAATAATCCAACCCGATTTCACCGATAGCCACCACGGCTGGTTCCGCGGCCAGCGCGCGCAATTCCCGCAATGTTTCCGGCCCCAATTGTACATACTCATTCGGATGTATGCCCACCGCCGCGTACACGGGTTGGCAACGGACTGCCAACTGGACGGCTGCCCGACTGCTTTCCAGATTCATGCCGGGATTGAGCATTCTGCGCACTCCGTACTCCTCTGCGCGAGCCAGAACCTGACCCCGGTCCTCATCGAAAATGCGGAAATCCAAGTGGCAGTGCGTGTCGGTAAGCAAACCAGACTACTGCAGACCGGCAATGTGCAGCCCGTCTTGAAGGATAGGATGCACCCGTTTCTCGTCATCGGTTTCGCAATACACGCGTATGATCGGTTCGGTTCCGGAAAAACGGATGAGGAGCCAGCTGCCTCCCTGCAGTTTGAATTTGAAACCATCAGTTTTGTCCACCGTGAGCAGCGCCAGTCCCCCCACGCTTTCAGGCGTGGCACTTTCTACCCGCGCTATTATGCTTTCCTTCTGGTCGCTAGGAAAATCACTGTCGATTCTGTGGTAATAAGATTGCCTTCCCGTTCGGGCAAAGAGGGTTGCTATTAGCTCCGAGGGGCTCTGGCCGAGGCTACGCATCAGGTCGAGGATAAACAGTCCCGCCAGAATACCATCTCTTTCAGGCACGTGGTTCTGAAAGGCGAAGCCACCTGATTCCTCTCCGCCGATGAGCGCGTCGGTGGCAGTCATCTTTGGCGCGATGTATTTGAAGCCCACCCCGGTTTCGTATACAGGGACATCGTACAGTTCGCCTAATTTGTCTAGAAGCGAGGTGGTGGAAAGCGTTTTCACTATCGCGCCGCGCTGGCCGCGCACCTCCAGCAGGTAATAAGCCAGCAGCCCGAAAACGCGGAGCTGGTTGATGAACTGGCCGTTCTCGTCTCCAACACCCAACCGGTCGGCGTCGCCATCGGTTATGATGCACACATCTGCATTATCTGCCACTGTGGCACGCAGGCCGATATCCACGTTGGGTGGTATGGGTTCCGGCCGGCTCATTTCCGGGAAAAGCGGATGGCGTGCGGTGTGCACCTCGGATATTTGGGTGCGCCCGCCCTGAAGTAGGCGCGGGAACCAACCCGCGCCGTTTCCCCACATGGCGTCAACCATGACCTTGAAGCCGGCATCCTTAATCGGCGCGAGGTCAATGATGTCATTTATATGTTCAATGTATGCTGGCGCGGCGTCGAATGTCTGCACGCTGCCGGTTTCCGTAGCCTCCGGCAGCGGAATGCGCTCCACTGCACCCGGGGGCGGGATGTGCGCCTCAATGGCTTTCAACCCGTCCGGAGCGATTGCGCCGCCAGTGTGGTCGCGTACTTTGAAGCCGTTGTCGGTGGGAGGATTGTGAGATGCGGTGATATTTATCGCGCCGACGGCTTGCGTATCGAGCACCGCATAAGCAATTACGGGCGTGGGGGTGGCTGTATCGGTAAGCCACACCCGCAGATTGTGAGCAGCCAACACCTCGGCTGCCGCGATGGCGAAATGTTCGGAGGCGAAGCGCTTGTCGTAACCGATCACCACTGATTCGCCGAGGTGACCATCTTCCAATATGTAGCGCGCGAAACCCTGCGCGCAGCGGCGCACGTTGTCAAAAGTGTAATCCTCCGCAATGCGGCCGCGCCAGCCGTCCGTGCCGAACTCGATTGTCATGGCCAGTGGGCGGTGCGGGTCAGTACCGCACCGTTGTGAATTCCACCAGGTTGGGCATTTTCACACCAGATTCCAGTTTCTCCAAATCGGCGTCCACCATGACTTGCATCAGCTGCGCGAATGTCATCCGCGGCTCCCACCCTATAGTCTCTCTGGCCTTGCCGGCGTCGCCCACGAGCAAATCCACCTCGGCGGGGCGATAAAAGCGTGGGTCGGAGACAACATAGTCTTGATAATCCAGACCAACGTGCGCGAACGCTGTCTCGCAGATTTCACGGATGCTGTGGGTCTCACCGGTGGCGATAACGTAATCGCCCGGCTTGTCCTGTTGCAGCATCTGCCACATGGCACGCACATAATCCCCGGCGAAACCGATGTCGCGGCGCGCGTCGAGGTTTCCCAGGCGCAGTTCTTGCGTCTGCCCTAGCTTAATGGCGGCAACGCCGAGACTGATTTTGCGCTCCACAAATTCCAGGCCGCGGCGGGGTGAGCCGTGATTGAAGAGAATGCCGGAGTTTGCGTGCATGTCGTAGCTTTCGCGGTAATTCACCGTAATCCAGTGGCCGTAAACCTTGGCCACGCCGTAAGGGCTGCGCGGGTGGAAGGGCGTGCTCTCGCGCTGGGGCACCTCCACCACCTTACCGAACATCTCGCTACTGGAGGCCTGGTAGAAGCGGATTGCCTTATTTGTCATGCGAATGGCATCCAGCATGCGCGTGACGCCGAGCGCGGTTGCCTCGCCCGTGAGCACCGGTTGTTGCCACGAGGTTGGTACAAACGACATGGCCGCCAGGTTGTAAACCTCGGTCGGCTCGAATTCGCGCAAAACGCTGATGAGGGATACCTCGTCCAAAAGGTCACCTTGCACCAAAGTGATGCGATCCTGTATGTGCTGCAACCGGTCGAGATTGATGACGCTGGTGCGGCGCACCATGCCGACAACATCGTAGCCCTCTTGCAGCAGCGTTTCGGTCAGATACGATCCGTCCTGTCCAGTTATTCCAGTGATGAGCGCAGTTGGCATTGTTTTCAGTGGCGGAGGTCTGACATCACGCCTGCTCCCTGGTTCGAGTCTTCAATCTGTCCCTTTCGTAATCGAGCAAATCGGAAAGAGTCTGCTCGAATGGGATGTCCGGCTGCCAGCCTGTGCACGCGCGGAAGCGGGTGCAATCCGCCACAAGCGCCGGCGTGCCGGCTGCACGCATCCGCTCAGGATCCACCTCCACAGTCACTTGTGCGTGCGAAAGTTCGAGCAGCATGTCCAGTAGCTGCTGCACGGAGCGAACATTGCCGCTGGCGATATTGTACGCGCGCCCGGGTTCGCAATGCTCCAGCGCGAGCGCGTAGGCGCGCGTCATGTCGCGCACGTCGGTGAAATCGCGCCGACTCGAAAGGTTGCCCACGAGCATCACCGGCGATTGCAGGCCGGCCTCAATGTGCGCAAGTTGGCGCGCGAATGCTGTGGCCACAAACTGGTCGCTCTGCCGGGGTCCGATGTGGTTCAGTGGCCGCACGCGCACGATGTCTAGGCCATGGCTGAGGTGGTAGGCCTGTGCCAGCAAATCTGCGGCTGCCTTGCTTGCGCTGTAGGGGCTATTCGGCCTGAAACGGTGTTCTTCTGTGACGGGCATATCCTCCGGGCGCACCTCCCCGTAAACCTCCATCGAGGTCACCACCATCACGCGGCAACTCAGCTTGAGTCGCCAGACCGCGTGGATCACGTTCAGTGCGGCGAGCACGTTGCCCTCGTAATTCCCCCAGGGCTCATCCCAGCTGGCGTGCACGGCTGGCTGCCCGGCCAGATGGTAAATCCGGTCCGGCTGAATTTCCGCCAAGTAATCAGTGGTAGCGGCTGCGTCAGTCAGGTCTAGGCGTCGGTGAGGCAGGAGGTACTCCGCAGAAAGTTTCGGCTCCGGCGAGAGGCCACAGCCCCACACGCGATGGTTGCTATCGCGCAGCAGCTGTTCGACTAGGTGGCTGCCCGCGAATCCTCCCGCCCCGGTGATTAATTCCCGCAAGTCTTATCTCCAGATGACCTTTTTTACTTACGCAGCCTGTAGCCGCGCCGCCGGATTATACCTTGAATCGGGGCAATACACGGAATTGACAGCGCGGGCGCGTCTCAGTATAATCTGGGTGCATAATGGCATATGGGCGCTGGCGGCTGGATTGGCGCCCGTTTTCCGCAATGCACCCTGACATCTCTCCAACAGCGTGAATCCTAAAGACCACCCGCATTGTGACTGAAGAAACATCCGCTGTAACCGCCCAACCGGAAAATCTCGCAGACCTGCGCCCAAAAATGCGGCTGCAGGGTACCGTCAGCAGCGTGGAGTTGTTCGGTATTCTCGTTGACATCGGTGTTGGCCTGTCTGGATTAGTGCACATCTCCGAATTAGGCGAGACTAAGGGTGGACAGGGGAATGACGCGTTCCAGATTGAACAGGCAGTCACGGTGTGGGTAAAGCAGGTGGAGAAGAAAGCCAATCGCGTGACGCTCACGTTGCAGGAGCCGCTTGCGGTGGAGTGGCACGAGCTGAAGCCCGGCCAGATTCATTCGGGTAAAGTAGTGCGACTGGAGAAGTTTGGCGTCTTTGTTGACATTGGCGCGGAACGCCCCGGACTGGTGCATGTGCGCGAGATCACGACCGGCCGGGTGGCGCACCCGGATGAGGTGGTGACGTTGGGTGAGGAAGTGGAAACACAGGTGATTGGGGTCAATCGTAAGAAACGACAGATCGACTTAAGCATGCGGGCGCTGGAGCAGCAAGTCTTGGATGAGGTTGAGGACGAAGCACCGCCCGCTACGGCGATGGAGCTAGCACTGCGCGCTGCCATGGAAGGTCAGCCCCAACCGGAGCGCTCAACGCGAACAAAGCGGAAGAAAAAAGGGAGCAATGCGCGAGAGAAGTTGTTGCAGCGCACCCTTGAAAACCGTCACGACGAGTGACTGCTGCCTGGTCCGTGGAGGCGGGGTCAATCCCGTAGCGGGGACTCATGCAAAAGGCCAATCACCGACAGCAGGAATATCGCGCCAACGAGCACCGCCGAGACGATGCAATACGGGCAAATCTCCTGCAGAATTTCAATCTCCACGTAGGTTAGCCAGCCTGAGAAGACCAGTCCTAGCAGCGTCAGCCCAAACACTGCTAGCTGTGCCCACTCGGTCAAGGCCGGCCGGTGGGCCTCTAGCCAGATCAGAACACCGATGAGCAGGTACATCGTCGCTCCAAGCGCGGCTACCGGCATCCCGGCGATTTCCGAATAGGCGCTGGCGTTGACCGCCTCGCAATCTCCGACGCCAGCGCAAGCCGCCTTTCCGCCGGCAATCTTAATCCAGGTGAGATAGAGCGCATCGATGCTGCCTAGTGCGGCGAGCAGGCCGATGGCGCGCTGACGGCGGTTCATGTCTTTTCGGCCGTGTGGGATCTACTCATGGTAGCTGCGCGGCAATTATAGCGGCACGGCTGCCGAAAGGGCCGCATCTTCGAGAACGGCGGCGCGGGCCGCGCCCGCCAGAGCCACGCTGCCGGTCACGACAACAATACCCGCAGGAGTGGCTGCGTGCTTTGCCTGTGCGAGCACGCCGAAGAGGTCCTCAGCAGCGGTGGCGGCGCAATTGTGCGCAGCCGCAGCCGGCAGTAGCTCGCTGGGCAGCATGGCGCGCGGCGCGCCGATGGAGGTCATGATGGCCGCGCTGCAACTGGGCAGCAGTTCCGCAAACATCCCAGGCACATCTTTATCGCGCATGGCGCCGAAGACCAGCACCCATGGAAGGCCAGGGAAATAGCCCTGCAGTGTTTCCACAAGCCGTCTGGCCGAGGCGCGGTTGTGAGCGCAATCTAGCATCAAGGACGGTTTGCCCGGGAAGAACTCGCAGCGCGCCGGCCACTTTACGGTCTGAAGGCCGTGGGCGATCGAGCGATGAGGAACGCTCCATCCCTGTTCACGCAGCTGCTGCACCAACGCCACCGCGAGAGCGGCATTCTCAACCTGATGCGCGCCGAGGAGCGGCAGCTGATAGAAGTGTTCATCCTGCGGGCGGGCTGCAGGCATGAGGGCGAAGCGCTGGCCGGTGGAGTCGTGCATTTTGCGTTTCCATATCCATTCTGCACGCACGTCTATCAGCGGCGCGCCAACTGCGCTCGCTCGCTCGCGCAGTACGGACATTGCCGCGGGCGGCTGCGGCGCGACGACAAGCGGCACTCCGCTTTTTATAATGCCGGCCTTTTCGGTGGCGATTGATTCGATCGTGTCTCCCAACAATCCAGTGTGATCGTGGCTGATCGGGGTGATGGCGCACACCGCCGGGGTGACCACATTGGTTGCGTCGAGGCGGCCGCCGAGGCCGACTTCCAGCACGGCGAGCTCAGCTTTCTGACGGGCGAAACATTCGAGCGCGAGCGCTGCGCTGATTTCGAAGAAGGTGATGTCGGGAGTGGCCGCGATTTTGGGACGCAGCTCGGTGAGCAGCGCCGCAAGTGAATCGCGTGTAATCGGCTCGGGGCCGACCTGAATGCGTTCGCGGAAATCCTGCAGGTGTGGGGAGGTAAATAGACCGGTCTTGAAGCCGGCCGCGCGCAGCACCGATGCGACCATGGCGGCCACAGAACCTTTGCCTTTTGTGCCGGCGATATGTACGCTGGAGTAACTCTCGTGGGGATTGCCGAGACGCTCGAGCAGCGCGCGGACACGCTCAAGGTTGAAGCGTTCGGGCGCGTATACGTCGGCAGATTTTGCCTCGAAATCGACAAAACTGTATAGGTATTCAAGCGCGGATTGATAGTCCATTGACGCCTATGGCGCGACGGTGGTTTCAGCGTACGGGTGGATTTTCTGCTTTTCCGGAAGGGCGCGCAGCAGTTGCAGCGCGGTTTTTCCGCTGCGCGGATGGCTCCAGCGCGGCGCAACTTCGGCCAGCGGCCGCAGCACAAATGCGCGCTCGTGCACCCTCGGGTGTGGGATGATGAGGCCGAGGCGCTGCAGCTGGCGTCTATCGTAATCGATGATGTCGATATCAATCACGCGGGGCCCAAACCGAACTGAGGCTGCCCGACCTAAGTCATGTTCGGCTTTTTTGATGAACGCGAGAAGCTCTTCTGGCGAAATGTCGACATCGCCGCGCAGCACCATATTGAGAAATGCGGGCTGTTCGGTAACGTAAAGCGGTTCGGTCTCGTAGATTGCTGAGCTCGCGCCGATGGTCACCCGCGTGGCCAGCTTCTGCCGGGCAGCGCGCAAGTGATTTATTCGCTGGCCTAGGTTCGAGCCAAGCGCCAGCAACACGGTGGGCACAGGGCGTTATTCGTCCAGCAGAATGACCGGTTCCTGATAGTAACGCACGTTGCGATGGGTCAACTTATCCGCCAGTATTTTGTTCAGCCACGCGTTTTTCCGCGCCAGCGATTCATTCGAGCGCAGGCGGTCGAGACTGACATTGAGATGGAGCACGCGCCCGGGTATCAGGAAGCGGGTGATGCCGGCCGGGAGCACGGTCTCAGTGACGGCCGCATCGAGCACGTCCCGGAGCGCGAACTGGGGAAAGATTATCAACGCGCACAGGTCCGGAGCCTCGGTTCGCAGCATTGCCAGGTCGGTGTTGAGGGTGCGTGTAATGCTGCCCAGCTCGGTGTACGCGCCCACGATTTGTTTCAGTGGGGCCAAGGTGTCTGCAGTTTCTGTAGTGGCACGCGCGAGGAAGCTGTTCCCATCGCGAGTGATGAGGCTGCAAAGCGCTGTGCCGCTATCTAATTCCTGTTGCAGTCGGTCGTGCGGGGCTTCTTCCAGCACCACGCTCGAAAGCTCGCGCAGGCGTTCCAGTAGAGCATCTGGTTTTGGGCCGCACACAGCGTGGTACCAGGTGTGAAGAATTAGGTCTTCGGATTCGTGTGGCACCAGTTGTACCACAATATGCGGGTAACCGAGGCGTTTGAAAGCGCTGATGCGCGTGGCGCCGTCCAGCACTACATACTTTCCCTCCCACTCGGTCACCACAGGTGGATTGACAAGGTCCGTGTCGTGCGCCAGCCTATCGGCCAGGTCGGTGACGCGTTCCGGGTCGTAATGTTCATGCGGGAGAATCTGTTTCACGGGCACCACGCGAAGCGCCAGCGGGTTTCCGCGCCGGTGGCTGCGCAGCAGTTCATACAGACGCTCGACTAGATTAAGAGCGACGTCGCGGCGCACCTCGGAGCGGCTAGCGCCCGCGTGTGGCACTGTCTGCAGGCGGTCGTGCGTCACCGGCAAAGCGCCATCCGGTTCCACACGGATCACAGCCCCGGCCAGCTGCTCGCGGGCCAGCGCGTTCTGCACGGCGTCCAAATCTAGGGCATGGTGGTTACCGACGTTGATGAGCACCGCGCTTTCCCGGCAGAGCGCCAGTTCATCTGCGCCGAGTATCCCTTTCGTCTCCGGGGATTCTGGTAGATGAACACTGATGAAATCGGCTTCTGTCAGCAGGTCGGGCAGGTCGCGCAGCTCCACGCCAACGGTTAGCGCAAGTTCTGGAGTCAATCTTGGCTGGTGTACCAGCACGTGCATATCGAAGGCACGGGCGCGCAGCGCCACCTGGTGCCCGACCCCGCCGAAACCAATGATGCCAAGCGTGCGCCCGGACAGCCCCACCGGCCCGTGGCTATGCGCCTGCGTTAGCAGCGCGCCCATAGTTTGCTCCGCGGAAGCCAGAGTCTGCGGATCGGGGACGTTGATGACCTCGACGCCCACAGCGCGCGCAGCGCTGACGCTGACGTTATCGAGCGCTGGCCCGGCTACCCCAATAACCTGCAGGCGGTAGCCATATTCAATGGTGCGGCCGGGCACGTATGTCTCGCTATCCACGATGAGCGCATCGTACTCGCCGATACAAGTCTCAAGTTCCTCCACGGCGAGATTTGAGCGAAGATCAACGTCAGCGTGCTCGCGCAGCTGCGTGACGGCAGCGTCATCAAAGTGGGATGCGATGAGAATGCGTGGTTTGGTGGCGCTCATGTGGTTTCAGTCTGTCTCTGGCTTGCCCTTATTCTCGCTCATTATTGCCATTTTGTCACGGGTGCGGCTGAGTTTTCGTTTCAACGGACACAGACCCCCGAGTGTTATAATCGTGCCCATGGATGTGCAGCCTGCCTTCCACGTCGGCACTGTTCCGGTGTTCGGAGATTTGATTCTCGCGCCGATGGCTGGATTCTCCGATTTGCCTTTTCGGTCTATCTGCCGAACGCTGGGCTCGTCCATGAGCTACACCGAATTCGTCAACGTGGACGAGCTGCAGGCACGGCGCGGCGGCAGCCTGCGCGCCATGCAGAAGCTGCGCTTCCGCGAGCATGAGCGCCCGGTTGTGTTTCAGCTTTACGGACACGATGTGGAACGCATTGTTGATGCCGCGCAGCGGCTGCAGGATCTTGGCCCCGACATTGTCGACATCAACATGGGCTGTTTTGTGAAGAAGATTGCTCAACGAGGGGCTGGCGCAGGAATGATGCGTGACCCGCGCCTGATTGCGCGGTTGATGAAACGACTGGTCACGGCTCTGGAGATTCCCATCAGCGCAAAAATCCGGCTGGGCTGGGACGATGACTCTCGCAATTATCTGCAGGTGGCGCGCATATTGGAGCAGCACGGCGCCGGCCTGGTAGCGATGCACGCGCGTACGCGCGCTCAGGCTTATTCTGGGGCCGCAGATTGGGATGCCATCGCGGCGATGAAGCAGGCGCTTTCGGTGCCGGTGATTGGCAACGGCGATGCCCGCACGCCGGCGGATATCAAGCGCATGAAGGCACATACCGGCTGTGACGGGGTGATGGTTGGCCGCGCCGCAATCGGAAACCCGTGGATTTTCGAGCGCAAAGACCGGCAGCTAGTTTCACTCCCAGACTGGTTGGCGTTGCTGCGGTATCACCTGGAGCTGAACCTGGAATTCTATGGAGCGCAAAAGGGGCTGCTGCTTTTCCGGAAGCATGTGGCGCGCTACATCGAGGGTGCGCCCGCAGCAGCGCAAGACCTGCGAGTGGCGCTGCTCACCTGCGAGCGCAAGGGAGATTTCGAGGCCTTGCTGTGCCGGCTGGAGGCCGAGGAGCGGCTGCGCGTGGCCGCCGGTCAGAAGAGAATGCCCGCCAGTTCGTCGCGGTACTGCCGCGTGAGCGGGTCATCATCGCCCAGTAGCGCGAACACCCCCAGAATCACCAGCCGGGGCTCGCCTTTGCGGAAGCCTTTGTCCTGACGCAGTACCTCCAAGAGGCCGTCCATGGCGGCGGCGTGCTGGCCGCGCGCCAGCAACCGTGCCGATTGCCAGTACTGCGCCTCGAGCATTTCGACTTCGTCAACAACATTGCTGTTGTCGCGCTCAACTTCCGCGAGCAATTTTGCCAGTGGCTGCAATTGCTGCGCGGCAACAATCTCGGAACTGGCCGGAAAATCCTCGATAAACGCGAGTGCCGCGTCTCCCTTGCCTTGGGCGATGAGCGCGCGTATCAGCCCGAGCGTGGCAGCCGAGTTGTGTGGTTGGCTGTCCAACGCCACGCGCAGCTGCTCCTCGGCCTGCTCCCAGTGGCGCGTCGCCAGCAGGCTGGCAGCCTCGCCGAGGACTGCGTCGGCTTCGCCGGGGGCAACCCGCTGGATGAAATCGCGCACAGTACGCTCCGGCGCAGCGCCGGTGAACTGCGCAATCACCTCACCGTTCTGATGGGCCTTGACGGTCGGGATACCTTGTACGCCGAAGCGCACGGCCAGTCCCGGGTTGTCGTCCACATTGACCTTTGCCAGCAAAAAGGCGCCGCCGCGTTCCTGCGCTAGCCCCTCAAGCACCGGGCTGAGAGTGCGGCAGGGGTCGCACCACGGTGCCCAAAAATCAACAACCACTGGCGTCTCATACGAACGGTTGACCACGTCGGATTCAAAAGTTGCCTCTGCTGTATCGAAGATGAATTCAGAAACTGTCACGAAGACTTCTCCTGTCGTTGGCGCGTATTGTACCATTGTGGTGCCTGCCCCACTGCTGTAGCATTAATTTCTAAGCGAACGTTAACAGAGTCGTGCCGGCCGGGCTTTGCCGGGGGCAGCTGCGCTCATTCGGCTATAATCAGTCTGCAGCCGGCGTGAAAGGGAACAGTGGGGATGAACGCATGAGAATATTGGTTACCGGAGCGGCCGGGTTTATCGGCTCTCATCTCGCGGAGCGCTTAGCGGGAGAGGGGCATGATGTGCGTGCTGTGGACTGCCTGACCGACAATTACGCGCCCGTGCTGAAAGAGTTAAATGTCCACGCCCTTAGCGACGCAGGGTGCGCATTTTTCCGCCGCGATTTGGCGCAGGATGTGCTGGTCGACCTACTGCATGACGTCGATGTCATTTTCCATCTGGCGGCACAGCCTGGTCTTTCCGCCGCCACGCCGTTTGAGGCCTATGTGCGCAACAACATCATGGCCACGCAGCGTCTGCTGCAGGCTGCTGCAGAGACGCCCGCGCTGCGGACATTCATCCATGTTTCCACCTCCTCGGTCTACGGCGCGCGGGCTACCGGCGACGAGAGCGCGGAGCCGAAACCGACTTCGTATTATGGAGTGACCAAACTGGCAGCCGAGCAACTAGTGATGGCTGCCAGCCGCGAGCACGGGCTACCCGCTTGCTCTCTGCGTTTGTTTTCGGTTTATGGCCCGCGCGAGCGCCCGGAGAAGCTGTATCCGCGTCTGATTGGCTGCCTGCTTGAGGAGCGAGAGTTCCCGCTATTTGAGGGCAGCGAGGAGCACTACCGCAGCTACACCTATGTAGGCGACATCGTCGCGGGCATGCTGGCGGCGCTGGAGAACATGCCGCGCTGCCGGGGGGAGGTAATAAATATTGGTGCTGACAGGGCCATTACCACCGGCGAGGGCATGCGCATCGTGGAGGAGCTGGTGGGGCGGAAGGCGAAAATCGCGCTGCAGCCGCGGCGCGTGGGCGACCAGTTGGAGACGCGCGCGAACATCGAGAAAGCGCGCCGGGTGCTCGGATACAAACCGACTACCAGCGCCCGTGAGGGGCTTGCGCGCGAAGTAGACTGGTACCGCGAACAGATCCTCGGTAAAGTGGAAGTGTAGTTCCCGGTCTCCGGCAGCAATCGGGAGAGTTCGTGTACGCTAAAATCCTTCCCAATGTTCCCCGACTGAAAACCACGTTTCATTACCGCGTCCCGGATGCTCTGCGGAATCGGCTGCGGGTAGGCCATCTCGTGCTGGTTTCTTTTGGAAAACAACGCACGCAGGGGATTGTGGTTGCGCTGGACAGCGAGCCCCCGGCCGACATCACCGAATTCAAACCCATTGAGTCTCTGCTCGATCCGGAGCCGGTATTGACCCCGAATCAATTAGATTTGGCGTACTGGCTGGCGCCCCGTTATTTCACTACTTTGATTGATTGCATCGCGCTGATGCTGCCGTCCGGACTGAGCCAGCGCGCGGATACTCGCTACGAGCTGCTCGAAGAAGAATTCTCCCCGCAGACGAAAGCGCAACGCAATATAGTGCGGTTGCTTTCGTCGCGCGGCGCGCTGCTGGGGCGGCAATTAGGGCGAGCACTGCCACGCCGTAACTGGCGGGCCGTGGCGGACCGGCTGGTGCTTAAGGGCGTGCTGCGGAAAACTGCAGTGCTGGCGCCGCCGACGGTCAGGCCAAAGCATGTGCGTACTGTGCGGCTGACGGCGTCGCCGGCGCGAGTCGAGGCCGCGAAGAGCGAATTCGCCCGCCACTCAATACCGGCTGATATTCTCGATTATCTCATTGCGCTCTGGCCAGGCGAACCAGCGCTGGACGACCTACTCCATTTTGTGGGTTGCAAACGCAGGCACGTGCGTGATTTGTGCCGACGTGGCTGGCTGACGCTCGCATCGAGACAGCAGCTGGTGGTGAAAGCTGTCTCTAATGATGTGCTGCACCACTGGATGCAGAAACGCGAGAGCGCCGCCCCGCGCCAGGCTCAGGTGGTACGGGCGCTTCTCAGCAGCCAGGACTTTCTGCCCGTGGTGGAAATCCCACAGGTCTCGGCGAGAGTGCTGAGGGCAATGCAATCGCAAGGTTTGCTGCGCATTTCGGTCAACCCGGAGCGCGTGCAACTGCAAGCAAACTCGACGCAGGCCAAAGCTGAGGTAGCGCGGTTGCGGAAACCGGACGCGAAAACGCGTGTGCTGCAGTTCCTGCGAGCACAGAGCGGTGAGTCGGTGGCTGTCGGGCGGGTTAATGCGCAGACCGGCGCCCGGCTCGCTGACCTGACAGCTTTGGCCGAGCACGGTCTGCTTGCGCTTGCGGAGACCGAGATTGTTCGCGATTCGCTCAGGCATTTGGATTTCGTGCCGACCGATCCGCCTACGCTTGTAGAGGGCCAGCGGCGGGCGTGGCGTGCGCTGCAGCGGGCCTTCGATGGGCTTGAACCGAAGGCGTTTCTGCTGCATGGAGTGACGGGTTCAGGCAAAACAGAGATTTACATGCGCGCGGTGGCAGCGGCATTGCGGCGCGGCAAACAGGCTATTGTGCTGGTGCCCGAAATCGCGCTTACCTCGCAAACGGTGCGCCGCTTTTTCGCGCGCTTCCCCGGACGCGTGGGGCTGTTGCACAGTCAACTTTCTGCCGGCGAGCGTTACGACACCTGGCGCCGTGCGCGCTGCGGGGATCTAGATGTGGTGGTGGGCGCGCGCTCGGCGCTGTTCGCGCCGCTGCCGCGCATCGGGGTGATTGCCGTCGACGAGGAACACGAGGAGGCTTACCGGCAGGACCCGCCGGTGCAACCGCCATATTACAACGCCCGCGATGTGGCCGTGGAATACGCCCGCCGGATGGGAGCAGTTTGCATCCTAGGGAGCGCCACGCCGGATCTGGTCAGTGCCGAGCGGGCGAAACGGGGCGAATACCACTTACTCACTTTGCCAGAGCGCATCATGGGTCATGGTGAGCGCATTTCCGGGCAGGCCGGACGGCTGCAGGTGCGCAGCAGATATCGACCGGTTGCCGGGGCGCAGTCGCAGGCCCAGTTCATCCCGCTGCCGCGCGTGCGGGTCGTGGATATGCGCCATGAGATGCGCGCGGGAAATCGCTCCATGTTCAGCCGGGCTTTGCAGCGTGCGTTGAATAAAACGCTCAAACGCGAGCAGCAGGCCATTCTCTTCCTCAACCGGCGCGGGCATGCTACTTACGTTTTTTGCCGCGATTGTGGCCACACTCTAGAGTGCCCGCGCTGTGGCATCCCTTTCACCTATCATCGCACTTCCAATGAGTTGATATGCCATCATTGCAACGGCCGTCGGCTGCCGGTCGAGCGCTGCCCGCAGTGCGGCGGGAGGCGCATTAAGCATTTCGGCGTGGGCACCGAGGCGGTGCAGGAGGAGGTGCAACGTTGCTTTCCCGCGGCGCGCACGCTACGCTGGGATTGGGACGTCACCCGTCGGCGCGGCGCGCACGAGCAGATTCTGCGTTGCTTCAGCGAGAGAGAGGCCGATGTGCTCATCGGCACGCAGATGATTGCAAAAGGTTTGGACTTGCCGCTGGTGACCCTGGTCGGGGCAATCTCGTGCGACGTCGGCCTTTCGCTTCCCGATTACCGCGCAGCCGAGCGCACTTTTCAGGTACTTACTCAGGTGGCCGGCCGCGCTGGGCGCGGGCTGCTGGGTGGGCAGGCGCTGCTGCAAACCTATATGCCGGAGCATCATGCCATTCAGGCCGCGGCGGCGCATGACTACGCAGCCTTCTACCAGCACGAAATAGAATTGCGCAAGCAGCACGGATACCCACCCTTTGGGAAATTGGCGCGCCTGATTGGGCGTGACCCTAGCCTTGCTCGCGTCGAGGCGGACGCACAAAAAGTAGCGGCGCAGCTGCGCGCCCGCGTCCGCGCCGAGTGCGCCAATAGCACGGACATCATCGGCCCGGCGCCGTGTTTCTTTGGGCGGGTGGCCCGGCAGCACCGTTGGCAAGTGGTGCTGCGCGGACCGGATCCGGCTGCGCTGTTGAACATCGAGACGCCGGCCGGATGGCGCGTCGAGCTCGATCCACTCAGTTTGCTCTGAGCTATCGGACGCTGCTTCAAATGGCGGATTGTTGTGGAGTGGTCTTAATGATAAACTGAATGGGCATGAAAACGCTGCTGGACACCATGCTGGCGAAGCCCGCGGTGAAGCGTGTGCGCAAGAACCATGGCCTTGAGCACGCCACCATCCACGTGCTGGGCGAACGCGTGCAGCGGCACGGCGGAATGGTGGGCCGCTCTGACCGTCACGGCTTTACGCTGTACGGCGACGTGCCCACAAAAATACTGGCCGACGCGTGTGAACTGGCGTTGCAGCGCCTGCGCGCCGGGGAACGCGGGCTGGCCATTCACCCTTATTGTGGTACCAACTTCGTCACTGCTGGCGTGCTTTCCAGCGTGGTGGCGGCGCTGGCGCTGCTGAGTGCGGGCCGCGGCTGGCGCGCGCGCCTTCCGCGGTTGCCGATGCTGATAAGCCTGATGACGGCAGCGCTCATTCTCTCGCAGCCTCTTGGTCTGGTAATCCAGCGGGATGTGACCACCAGCGGTGACCCCGGTGACCTGCAGATTGTCTCAATCAAACGCTACCGCATCGGCGCGCTTGCATTTCATCGCGTAGAGACGCGTGGGTGAGATGAGCGTGCTGCCGCCGGTGACGCTGCTGTACGGTGACGATGAATTCACCCTCGCGGAACAGGTTAACGAACTCAAGAGCGCTCTTGGCATGGACGAGAATGCCGCGATGAACGTGACCAAGTTCGAGGCGCGCGGGCTCTCGTTCACGCAGTTCCGCTCGGTATGCGAGTCCGCCCCGTTCATGTGCCCGCAACGTTTGGTGATTCTTGCTGATCTTTTGGCGCGTGGAAAAAACCACGCGCAGCTTGGGGATGTGCCGAAAGACTTGCTCACCGCCCTGATTGAATACTTGCCCGCTTTGCCTGCCTTCACCGCGCTGCTGCTGCTGGAGCACAGGAAGATTCCGAAAAACAGCCGTCTGCTGAAAGCGGTGCGGGCCATGGAAGGTGAGGTGCGCGAGTGCGCGCTTCCAGAGCATACAAACCTTCCGCGCTGGATAAGAGAACGAGCTGACCGCGCTGGTGGGGATTTCTCGGTCGCGGGCGCGCAGGAGTTGGCCGCGGCCGGAGTAGACAACCCGCGCGCGCTGCAGTCTGAGATTGAAAAACTATTGGCATACGTCAATTGGGAGCGGCCAGTCATGGCGGAGGATGTGCGCCGCATAATGCCGGCGGCGGGGCAGGCGGATATTTTCCGGCTGGTGGATTCGCTCGGCGAGCGCGATTCGCGCCAGGCGATGGCCCAATTGCACCGCCTGCTCGAGTCCGGCGAGCGCGATGCCATGGGCGTCTTTGGAATGGTGGTGCGCCAGTACCGGCTTCTGCTGCAGGCGAAAGAAATTCTGGAGCTAGGCGGTAGTGGCGCCGACGTGAAAGCGCGCCTGGGGCTGCCGCGCTTTGTGGCCGAAAAAATCAGCATGCAATCGCGGCGTTATAGTTTGAACGCACTAGAGCGAATCTATCGGCGCTTGCTGGCGATGGATACAGCCATGAAATCGGGCAGCGACGGCCAGGTGGTTTTGGACGTGATGGTGGCGGGTCTGACGGTAGGATCGACATGACATGAGTAGACCGATTATGAGAGGTAATCATGAGCGTACAACC